>WNGP01000476.1_pt1 | contig 58006 bp, 53 predicted proteins | sample 5407671 | NCBI WGS metagenome assembly WNGP01 (sample SAMN13153381, study PRJNA577476) | soil metagenome | isolation source: 40 cm soil or saprolite under Garry oak tree replicate 2 | place: USA:California | collected 2016-06-15 | reverse complement strand
GCTGCGGCTAGGAGGCCAGCCGGTCGCGCAGGCCGATAGCGGCGAGGGCCAGGCCCACCAGCGCTATCACCGGGCCGGCCACGGCCCAGAAGGTGACGCCGGACATGGCGCTTCCGCCGAGGACACCCACGCCCTGCAGCGTGAAGACGACTCCGGCCAGCGTGAGGAGGAACCCGACGCCGACGAGCACGACGCGCCACATGATGCTGCCTCTTTCCCCGGGCCGCTCGACGTGGCCCGTCTCCCGCCATTACCCGTGCAACGGCCTGGCCGCGATCAAGGTTCAAGGGCGCCTGGCCGTGACCCGCAGGGCCACGGCCAGGCGGTCAGCCGGGCTCCCTCCAGCAGGTCAGGGGGGGCGGACCTGCGGCGTTGCTCACGGCTGAGCAGTGAGGTTCAGGACTGCCTCGCATAGCATGCCGACCTTCCTGGCCGTACGCAGCGGGGAATACTCATATGTTAAGAATTACGTACCGAACGGCCTGGCGGTTCAGCCCCTGTTCAGGCCGCGTTGCTCGCACCGCGATTCCGGTCGGCGCGGACGGCTCCGGCGTCGGCGTCGGCTTCGCCGCCCGGGCGCGGCCCGGGCGCCGCCCGGGTCCGGAGATGGCGCGTTAACTGGCGGTCAAGACAACGTCAGGAGCAATTAACAATTTACCAGCGCAAGCACCGTTTGCGGATGGCGCGTTTTCCCGGCCCGAATGTCCTGAGCTTGCGTTAGTTTCGCGTGTCTAAAATCAGGACCCTCCTTGGTACTGGTGCAGTGGAGGCTGGTAGTCCTAGGTTTGCATCAGGAATACGTCCTGCTCGTCAGGGGAGGAGATCGCATGGCAGAGATCACCGTCACCGTCGATGGCGTGAAGTATGCGGATCACGTCGAGCCTCGGATGTTGCTTGTCCACTACCTAAGAGAAGTCGTGGGCAAGACGGGGACCCCCATCGGATGCGACACGTCAAATTGCGGCGCATGCACGGTGCTGCTAGATGGACAGTCAGTCAAGAGTTGTTCCGTCTTGGCCGTTCAGGTGGACGGCGCCGAAATTACCACGATCCAGGGCCTGGCGAACGGCGGGCTGCACCCGCTCCAGCGTGCCTTCCACGAGGAGCACGCGCTGCAGTGCGGGTACTGCACACCCGGAATGATCATGGCGGCGTCGGACCTGCTCAGGGAGAATCCGCACCCCAGCGACGAGGAGATCCGCGAGGGCCTAGAAGGCAACCTCTGCCGCTGTACGGGCTATGAGAACATCGTCCGCGCCGTACGGCGCGCCGCCCAGGCGGGAGTGAGCGAATGACCGCGCAGACCGAGGCCCCTCAGGCGACGGCAGGCGAACTCGGCAAGGCCCGCCTGCGCAAGGAAGACGAGCGCCTCATCACCGGCCAGACCAACTGGACCGACAACATCACTCTGCCCGGGATGCTGCACATCGCCTTCCTCCGCAGCCCGTACGCGCACGCCCGGATCGCCTCGGTGGACGTCAGCGCGGCCCGGAACGAGCCGGGCGTGATCGCCGCCTACTCCGGCGCGGACTTCGCCGCCGAGCAGGGCAGCCTGCCCTGCGCCTGGCCGGTCACCCCGGACATCGTGATCCCGGCGCACCCGCCGATGGCGGTGGACGAGGTGCGGTACGTCGGCGAGGCGGTGGCCTGCGTCGTGGCCCGCGACCGCTACGCCGCCGCCGACGCCCTATCCGCCATCGAGGTCGACTACGAGCAGCTTCCGCCGGTGCTCGACATCAGGACGGCCCTGGACGACGCCTCGCCCAAGGTCCACGAGGCGGGCAACAAGAGCTTCGAGTGGGTCTTCGCCAACGGCGACATGGAGGCCGCCTTCCGCGACGCCCCGGTCGTGATCGAGCGCACCTACCGCCAGCAACGGCTGATCCCGGCCGCGATGGAGCCGCGCGCGGTGGTCTGCTCCTGCGTCGGCGGGGAGTTCACCCTCTGGTCGGCGACCCAGATCCCGCACGTGCTGCGGGTCATGCTGGCCCTGGTGACCGGCATCCCCGAGCAGAGCATCCGGGTGATCGCGCCCGACGTGGGCGGCGGCTTCGGATCCAAGCTGCAGGTCACGGCCGAAGAGGTGCTGGCCGTGCTGATCGCCCGCAAGCTGGGGCGGCCGGTCAAGTGGACCGAGTCCCGCAGTGAGGGCAACATGACCGTCCACCACGGCCGCGACCAGTGGCAGCGGCTCCGGCTCGCGGCCGACAGCGACGGCCGGATCCGCGGGTTCGACGTGGACCTGCTCGCCGACATGGGCGCCTACCTGATGCTGGTCACGCCCGGCGTCCCGCTGCTGGGCGCCTTCATGTTCCCGGCCATCTACAAGATGGACGCCTACTCGTTCAAGTGCACCGGGATCTTCACCACCAAGATGCCGACGGACGCCTACCGCGGCGCGGGGCGCCCCGAGGCCACATTCGGCATCGAGCGGATGGTGGACGAGCTCGCCGCGCACCTGGGCCTCGACCCGATGGCGGTGCGGGAGCGGAACTGGATCAAGCACGAGGAGTTCCCGTTCACCACCATTGCCGGCCTGACCTACGACTCGGGCAACTACGAGGCGGCCACGGCCAAGGCCATGGAGCTGTTCGGCTACGACGAGCTCCGCAAGGAGCAGGAGCGGCGGCGAGCCAGCGGTGACCCGGTGCAGCTCGGACTGGGCATCTCCACCTTCACCGAGATGTGCGGGCTGGCCCCGTCCCGCGTGCTCGGCTCACTCGCGTATGCCGCAGGCGGCTGGGAGCAGGCGTCGATCAGGATGCTGCCCACCGGCAAGGTGGAGGTCGTCACCGGATCCAGCGCGCACGGACAGGGGCACGAGACGGCGTGGAGCCAGATCGTCGCCGACCAGCTTGGCGTGCCGTTCGAGGACATCCGGGTGCTGCACGGCGACACCCAGGTCTCGCCCAAGGGCATGGACACCTACGGGTCCCGGTCCCTGGCGGTCGGCGGCATGGCGCTGGTCTCGGCCTGCGACAAGGTCATCGAGAAAGCCAAGGTGATCGCGGCGGGCATGCTCGAGGCTTCCGTTAACGACCTGGAATGGTCGCCGGGCAGGTTCGCGGTCCGCGGCGACCCGGACAAGGGCGTCACGATCGGCGAGATCGCCTTTACCGCCTTCGCGGCGCATAACCTGCCCGACGGCGTCGAGCCGACCATCGACGCCGATGCCACCTACGACCCGGACAACTTCTCCTTCCCGCACGGCACCCACCTGTGCGCGACCGAGGTGGACACCGAGACCGGTTTCGTCAAGATCCGCTCGTACGTGTGCGTCGACGACATCGGCGCGGTGGTCAACCCTATGATCGTCGATGGCCAGGTCCACGGCGGCCTCGCCCAGGGCATCGCGCAGGCCCTGTACGAGGAGGCGGTCTACGACGACGACGGCAACCTGGTCACCTCCACGCTGGCCGACTACCTGGTCCCGTCGGCGGCCGACCTGCCGTCCTATGTCACCGGCCGGACCGAGAGCCGGGCGGCCAACCGGCTCGGCGTCAAGGGCGTCGGCGAGGCGGGCACGATCGCCTCGACTCCCGCGGTCGTCAACGCGATCGTCGACGCGCTGCGGCCGTTCGGCATCAACGACGTCGTCATGCCCTGCACCCCCGAGCGGGTCTGGCGGGCCATCCAGGACGCCCGGGGCGGCCATCAGGCCAGCGCGGCCGAACAGCACGCGGCCCGGCAGAGCGACCAGACCCAGGGCAACAGCCCGCAAGGAGGCGTGGCATGATCCCGGCGAAGTTCGACTACGTCCGCCCCGGCTCGGTGGACGAGGCGGTCAGGGCCCTGGCCGGCGGCGGCGACGACGCGAAGGTCATCGCGGGCGGGCAGAGCCTGCTCCCGCTGCTGCGGCTCCGGCTGGCCTACCCGGAACTGCTCGTCGACGTGGGCGGCCTGGCCGAGCTGCGCGGCGTCAGCGACGCCGGGGACGCGCTGGTGATCGGCTCACGGACGACGCACTACCAGCTGGTCCACGACCCGCTGGTGGCCGAGCACTGCGGGCTCCTGGCCCAGGCCGCCAGCACCGTGGCCGACCCCGCCGTCCGGCACCGCGGCACGCTGGGCGGCGCGCTCGTGCACGCCGACCCGGCCGGGGACCTGCCCGCGGTCGCGCTGGCCCTGGACGCCACCATGGTGGTCCGGGGACCGGGCGGTGAGCGGGAGATTCCCGTGGCGGACTTCTTCGTCGACTACCTGACCTCCAGCCTGGCGCCCGACGAGATCCTGACCGCGATCCGGGTGCCCAAGCTCGGATCCGGGTGGGGCTACCGGTACGAGAAGTTCCACCGCACCGCGCAGGCCTGGGCGACCGTCGGCGTGGCCGCGCTGGTCAGGCGGTCCAACGGGTCCGTCGCCGAGGCCAGGATCGGGCTCACCAACATGGGCACGACGCCGCTGCGGGCCACGGCCGCGGAAAGCGCCGCGGCCGGGGCCGAAGCCAGCCGGGACGCGCTGCGGTCCGCGGCGGCCAGCGCGGACGAGGGCACGAACCCGCCGGGCGACCTGCACGGCGCACCCGACTACCGGCGGCACCTGGCCCGGGTGCTGACCGGGCGGGCGCTGGCCGCGGCGGCGGGAGCCTGACCTTGCACCATGACTGACCAGACGACCGTGGAGCTGAGATAATGGCCGGTGGCATAGTCGAAAGCGCCGCCGCAGGTTATCAGGCGCAGCGCGGCGAAGTCGGTTGCGCCGTAAATGGCTTTCGCAGGGAAACTGGATTTGGCGTACTCGCGGACGCCCGTGACGCGGAATATGGCCGTGATCCCGTCGGCGAGCGTAACGTCGATGGCGTCGCCCGGGTGCAGGGCGCCGAGGCGGAAGAAGACGGCGTGACCCTGAAGACTGTCGACGTGACCTTCGATAACCGATGACCCGATCTGGCCGGGCGTCGCCGAGTACTTGTACCAGGCCGCCACGCCGGAACTCGTCCGGATGGAAGGCACCTGGATCGTGCCGTCGGAGTTGACTCCCAGGCGCAGCAGGCTCGAGTCCACGCCGATGGCTGGTATGTGCACCGACACCGGCAGTGAGCGCGGCAGCCAAGGCCCGCGGGCCGAGCCGGTAATGCCTGCTACCGACCGCGAGGGCTGCGGCGCGTGCACCTGGGCGGCGACCGCGACACCCACGGCGGCGGTGCCGGCCATGATGAGCAGGACACCGGCGAACCCGGCCACCCGGGCGCGCAGGCTCTTCGGGGCGGTAGGCGGCGGGGCGTACCCGGCCTCCGGCCAGGAGACGACCACACGGAACCCGGCAACACGCCGCCACGCCGAGTCCGGCAATGTCGCCGTCCCTTCCTCATGGTGTGCTACTCCGTTAGCCTAATATTCCGATGGTGAACAAGCCATTGCGCGTCTGCGCCGGCCACCGGCCTTCGCTTTATGGCCGTCGGCGCTTTCTGGACTTGCCTGTGGCGGCGCGAGCGGCGACCAGAGCGGTCACGCGTTTTCCCTTCCGATGCCGGTTTCTGACGCCGGGACCGGGAAAAACAGTCGTCATCTGCCCGGCGCATGAGGAGGGTCCATGAAGGTGCGCAGAACGATCGCGGGAACGCCGCTCCGCGCGAGGCTGACCGCCACGTGCTGGGGGGCCCTGACCCTGCTCGCTCCCGTGGCCGTTTCGGCGTGCACATCGACCCCGTCCTCGACGCCGCCCGCCGTTTTCTCACCGTCCGTGACCTCGCCCACGGGATCGGTCACGGCGTCCGCTTCCTCCGGCAACTCGCCCTCGCCCGGCAGCACCGCCGGGTCCGGCACGCCCGGCACGCCCGGCGTGAGCTCAAGCTCCCCGGCGACCGGGACAGCCACGGCGACGGCGACCGTGACCAGGACGGCCACCGCTACGGCCACCTCGTCAGCCAGCCCGATCCCGAGCGCCGCCCCGGTCACCGGCGGCGGGGGCACGGCTGGATTGCAGGACACGCTGCTCCTCGGGCTAGGCGCGGCGGCGATACTGGCCGGCGCCGGGAGCATCGTCTACCGCAGGCGGCTCAGGCGCGACCGCTGACACCCACGCCTCTGCGCTAAGGCTCGGGCGCTTAGGCTCGGGGGAGCGGCCGGGGGCGGAGGGAGAGCCGATGGGCGAGGGCCAGCTGCCGGGTCTGTGGGCGCCGCAGCGGCGGGCGCTGACTACGGGCCTGGTCCTGACGATCACCTTCGTCGCGTCCGAGGCGCTGGCTGTGGTGACGGTCATGCCGGTAGTCGCCCGCGACCTGGGCGGGCTGCGCCTGTACGGCTGGGTATTCAGTGCTTTCATGCTCGGCAGCGTGGTCGGCATCGTCGCGGCCGGCCGGGAGGCCGACCGGCGGGGTCCCGCGGCGCCGTTCGTGGCCGGGGTGGTGCTGTTCGGCTCCGGGCTGGCCGTAGCGGGACTGGCGCCCTCGATGGGCGTGCTGGTGGCGGGACGGGTGCTGCAGGGCCTGGGCGCCGGCGCGGTGCCCTCGGTGGCCTATGCCACCATCGGCCGCAGCCTGCCCGAGGCGCTGCGGGCCCGGATGATGGCGGTCCTGTCGACCGCGTGGGTCGCACCCGGGCTGGCCGGGCCGGCGATCAGCGCCGAGGTGGCGCGCCTGTTCGGGTGGCGCTGGGTGTTCCTGGGCCTGCTACCGGTCGTCGCGGTGGCCGGGTCCATCGCCGTGCCCGCCCTGATTCGCCTCGGGCCGCCCGCTGCCTCCGAGGCGCGGCAGCACCGGCTGACCGACGGCCTCCGCACGGCCGCCGGGGCGACGATGATCCTGGCCGGCCTCAGCCTCGCGGCCGGGTCCGGCGCGGCCGGGTCCGGCGCGGCCGGGCCTGTCGTGGCCGGGTCCGGTGCGATCGTGGCCGGCCTTGCGCTGATCGCGGTCGGCGGCGTCGCCGGGCTGCCCGCACTACGCCGCCTGGTCCCGCCCGGGACCTTGACCGGTCGTCCCGGGCTGCCCGCCACGATCGCCAGCCGGGGCCTGCTGACGTTCGCGTTCTTCGGCGCCGACGCCTACGTGACCCTGGCGGTGACGGCGGTGCGCCACCGCAGCCCGGTGATGGCAGGCCTCGCCGTCACCGGCGCCACGGTGGCCTGGACGGCTGGCGCCTGGGTGCAGGCCCGGCTCAGTGACGTCTGGGAAGGACGGCGCCTGGTCCGCATCGGGCTGGTGATCATCCTGGCCGGAATCGCCGGGATGGTCCTGATGCTGCAGCCGGCCGTGCCGGTAGCCGAGGGCCTGGCGGCCTGGACCGTCGCGGGCCTGGGGATGGGCCTGGCGTACGCGCCGCTGTCGCTGATGATGCTGCAGAAGGCGCCGCCCGGGCAGGAGGGACGGGCCTCGGCGTCGCTGAACCTGACCGACGTGCTCGGCACCGCGATCGGCATCGGCGTGGGCGGCGCGGCCGTGGCGGCCACCGCGGGCAGCGATCTCCGGCTGGGCATCACCGCCGCGTTCGCCGCGGCGGCGGCGGTGGCCCTGGTGGCGCTGGCCTTCACCCGGCGGCTGCCGGCCGGCACCTGTTCGGCCCCGCCCGTGGCCGAACAGGTGCCCGCGCGAGCACCGGACTGAGCAGGCCCGGCTGGCCTCAGATCACCCGGCGGCCCCGGCGAACACGGGCAGGTAGCCATGCTCCTGGCCGGACGCGGTGGGGTGGTAGGACGAGCTGAGCGCGAAGATGTCCACCGAGTGCAGCCATCTGTCCGAGTCGCATATCTCGTGTCCGGCGAACTTGGGGCTGACATCGGCGAACGTGTCGCTATTGGCCCCCGCGGCCGCCCGCAGGGCGTTGTCGAGGGCGTCGGCGCCTCCGTTGAGCGCGATGCGGTCTTGGGTGCTCAGCCCGATGCAGGTGCTCGACTTGGACAGGTCGTACAGGTCCGGGTAGCCGAGCACCACGATCTTGGCCCTGGGCGCGTGGGCCCGGATGGCCTGCAGGGTCTTGTTAAGTAGGGCCGGCAGCTGGCTGGGGTTGGTGACGAAGGCCTTGGCCGCCGAGACGGCGTTCAGGCATGTGCTGGTCGATCGGAGCACGCAGGTCTCCATGACGCTGGAGAAGCCCGCGTCGTTACCCCCGATCGTGATGCTGACCAGCGTGGTGCTCGCGCTCAGCGCCGACACCTGGCTGCTGAGCACGTCGGCGGTCGTCGCGCCCGCGCAGGCCACCGAGACGAACGAGACCGGAGACTCGGCGGCGGCCCACCGCTCCGGGTAGGCGTTCGTGCTGCGGTCGCAGCTGCCGCTGGACGAGATGTAGTCCCCGGCGCCGAGTCCGGAGCTGTACGAATCACCGAGCGCGACATAGCTGACCGAGGACGCGGCGTCGGCGGCCGGCACTGCGGTCACGGCCGTGACCAGGCCGATGGAGGAAGCAACAACTGCCGCGCTGAAAATGACACGGGAAATACCCACGAGTCACCCCATAGGGACCTGGAAGGACGGTGGAAACGCGCGCGCACTATCCTTGTACCACGCGTGACCGAGGAGATCAATATAGTAATCGGCGGCCTTGTTAACCCCGCGCTGACCTGCGATCGCCGGTCACGGTCCGTGTCGGCGCCGCGGGTTCTCAGACTTCTGGGCCGACCCGGGCACGATCTGGGCCGACCCCGGCACGAGCGGAACATCGGGCCGCTGGCGGTTGTTCTTGGGGCATGATCGAGGGGCGGTTTGCTGAGCTGATTGCCGGGCAGCGGCAGGGAGTACTGGTCACCCTTAGAAAAGACGGGTGGCCGCAGCTGTCCAACGTGAACTACGCCTGGTACGCGGGGGAGCAGACCATCAAGGTCTCCACCACCGACGACCGGGCCAAGACGGGCAACATGCGCCGCGACCCGCGGGTCAGCTTCCACGTCACCAGCGGTGACTTCTGGTCCTACGTCGTCGTGGACGGCCGCGCCGAGCTGTCGGCGGTGGCCCGGGACCCGCACGACGCGGCCGTGGAAGAGCTGATCGACCTGTACCGCGCGGTACAGGGCGACCACCCGGACTGGGACGACTACCGGGCAGCCATGGTCCGCGACCGGCGCCTGGTCGTCCGGCTGAGGGCCGAACGGGCCTACGGAATGGTTCACCGCGGCTGACTGAACGCAAGGTGCGGTTGCGCTAGGCAAAGCCTGGCTTCTGCGCTATTGACAGGAGACGCCATGAGAACCACTAGGTTGTTGTCATCCCGCGTAGGCTGGGACGATGCTGCCTGATTCCTTCGGGCGAATCGCCACGGACCTGCGCGTATCGCTCACCGACCGGTGCAACCTGCGGTGCGCGTACTGCATGCCGCCCGAAGGGCTCGACTGGCTGCCCGCGCCCGATCAGCTGACCGACGACGAGGTGGTCCGGCTCGTCCGGGTCGGGGTCGAGCTGCTCGGCATCCGCGAGGTCAGGTTCACCGGCGGCGAGCCGCTGCTGCGGCGCGGGCTGGTCAGTATCATCGCCCGCACGGCGGAACTGCGCCCGCGCCCGGAGATCTCGCTCACCACCAACGCCATCGGCCTCAAGCGCAGCGCCGCGGCGCTACGCGAGGCCGGCCTCGACCGCATCAACGTGTCGCTGGACACGCTGCGGCCGGAGACGTTCCGCAAGCTCGCCCGCCGGGACCGGCTGCCCGACGTGCTCGACGGCCTGGCCGCCGCGGCCGAGGCCGGCCTCAGCCCGGTCAAGGTCAACGCCGTGCTCATGCGGGAGATGAACGACGACGAGGCGGCGCCGCTGCTCAGGTTCTGCCTCGACCACGGCTACGAGCTGCGGTTCATCGAGCAGATGCCGCTGGACGCCCAGCACGGCTGGAAGCGGACCGAGATGGTGACGGCGGAGGAGATCCTCGCCGCGCTCGGCCGCGAGTTCACCCTCACCCCTGATGACCCGCGGCAGCGCGGATCCGCGCCCGCCGAGGCGTTCCTGGTCGACGGCGGCCCGGCCCGGGTCGGCGTCATCGCGTCGGTCACCCGGCCGTTCTGCGGGACCTGTGACCGGGTTCGGCTGACCGCTGACGGCCAGGTCCGGAACTGCCTGTTCGCCCGCACCGAAAGTGACCTGCGCGGCCCGCTGCGAGCCGGGGCGAGCGACGCCGAGCTGGCCCAGGCGTGGCGGCGCGCCGTCGCGGTGAAGCTGCCCGGCCACGGCATCAACGACCCCTCGTTCCTGCAGCCCGACCGCCCGATGTCCGCGATCGGGGGCTAGCGTCGGCCTGCCCCGGGCCGGACAACCGGTACCATCGGGGTGAACTGAACACGCACGGGAGCTCGGGCTGACCGGGCTGAGAGGGTGGCTCCTCGCGCCACCGACCGTCGGAACCTGTCCGGGTAATGCCGGCGTAGGGAGGCTGCCATGGCGGCGACCACCAAAGACTCCAAGGACACCTTCGTCACCGTCCCCGGCGACCGCAGGTCCGAGGTGGCGCGCACGCTCGCCGAGCCGGTGCCGCAGGCGCTGAGCCTGCTCGACCAATTCGGGCTGTGGGGCAACCTAGGGGTCAGCCTGCTCGGCTTCACCGGCGCGATCTTCGTGCTGCACCCGGGAGGCACGGGTACCCCGGAGCTCTCCCTGGCCGCCGCGCTGACCGCGATCATCGTGGGGACCCTGCTCGGTACGCTGCCGGTCGCGCTGGCGGGGCTGCCAGGCACCCGGACCGGCGCGCCGACCATGGTGCTGCTGCGCGGGTTGTTCGGCGCCCGGCTGTCGTACCTGCCGACCGTGCTGAACATCCTGCAGTGCGTCGGCTGGGGCGTGTTCGAGCTGGTCACCATCGCGACAGCCGCGCACACGGTGGCGCCAGCCTTGCCGAAGGCGGGCTATGTGCTCATCGCCGGGGTCGCCACAGCCTTGCTCACGATCAGGCCGCTCGGAGCCATCAGGGTCCTGCGCAAGTACGCGACCGGCGCCGTGATCGTTGTCATGATCTACCTGTTCGTCCAGCTCATCCGCCACCCGCTGCCGGGGTTCACGCACGGCACCTGGTCCGGGTACTGGGCGGCGACCGACACCGTGGTCGCGGTCGCCGTCTCGTGGGCCCCGCTTGTCGCCGACTACACCCGGCACTCCCGCAGCCAGCGGGCCGCCTTCGCCGGAGCGCTGGTCGGCTACAGCGTCACCCAGGTGCTCTGCTACGTCATCGGGCTGCTCGCGCTGGTCACCGTGGCGCACGGCAACCCGGACCACATCTACGGCGCGTTCATTGCGCTGCCCGTCGGCTTGCTCGGCTTCGCCATCCTGGCCGCGCGCGAGCTTGACCAGTCGTTCGCCGACGTCTACTCCACCGCGGTGTCGATCCAGAACCTGCGCCCGCTGTGGGACCGCCGGGTGCTGGCGGGCACGATCACCGCGCTGGCCACGGCGGGCGCGCTGTGGCTGAACATCGCCGACTACGAGAACTTCCTCGTACTGATCGGCTCGGTGTTCGTGCCCATGTCGGCGGTCCTGATCGCGGACTACTTCGTGGTGTCCCGCGGCCGCTGGGACCTGTCGCCCGCCGCCCGCTCACGGTGGCTGATGCTGCTGCCGTGGGCCGCGGGTTTCGTCACCTACCAGCTCATCAACCCGGGCTACGTGTCCTGGTGGGCCTCGGCGTGGACGTCGTTCGGCCATGACATCGGCTTCACCTCGGCCAGCTGGATGTCGGCCTCGATCCTGTCCTTCACCGTCGCCGCGACGATCACCCTGCTGACGGGTCTCCTTCTCCGCTGGCGCAGACGTTGAGCGAAGGCCAATCCGGGCTATCTGGGGCGCACGCCGTGCACGGCATGGGCCGCGAGCTGGCCGAACCCGACTGGCTCCCGCTCTCGGACCACGAGCTGCGCGGCGTCCTGGGCCAAAGCGAGCCCGGCGGCCTGGGCCGCCAGCCGGTGGTGACCTGGCGCAGCCCGCGGCCGATGTCCGCCGCCGCGCTGGTCCGGCACGGCGACGCGACGGTCTTCGTCAAGCGCCACCATCTCAGCGTCCGCACCCCCGGACAGCTCGCGGCCGAGCACGCCTTCGCCACCCACCTGCGGATGCGCGGACTGCCGGTCCCGGCCGTCCTGCAACTGGCCGAGGGGCAGTCCGTGCTGCGCCGCGGGGACTTCTGCTACGAGGCTCACCAGGTCGCGGACGGCGTCGACCTGTACCGCGACGCGGTCAGCTGGTCGCCGTACGCTCACCTGGGTCACGCCTACGCGGCCGGCGCGGCGCTGGCCCGCCTGCACCTGGCCGCCGCGGACTTCGGGCTGCCCGCCCGGCCAGCCGCGGTGCTGATGAACTCCTGCCATGTCATCGCCGCGGCCGACCCGCTCGATGCGGCGAACCGGCTGGTGGCCGCGCGGCCCGCGCTGGCCGCCTACCTGGCCCGGCGGCGCTGGCCGTCGGACTTCGAAGACGTCCTGACCCCGCCGATCCGGCGCGCCGCACCGCTGCTGGCCGCGCTGCGCCCGCAATGGGCGCACGGCGACTGGCACCCGTCCAACCTCACCTGGACCTCGGCCGCGCCCGACGCGCAGGTGGCCGGGATCTTCGACTTCGGGCTGGCCAACCGGACCTATCCCGTACACGACCTGGCCCTGGCACTCGAGCGCGCGGTGGTGAGCTGGCTCGACCTGCCGGAGACCGGCACCGCCGCTGCCGACCTCGCCGCCGCGGCCTTCTTCCTGGATGGCTACCAGACGGTGCGGCCGCTGACCGGGGCCGAAGCCGTCGCGCTGCCCTTGCTGCTGCCCATCGTCCACGTCGAGTACGCGCTGTCCGAGGCGGACTACTTCACCAGCGTGGCGGTCTCGACGGCCCACGCCGACCTGGCCTACGAATACCTGATCGGGCACGCCCGGTGGTTCGGCCGACCGCCGGGCGCTGCCCTGCTCGGCTTCCTGGCGGGGCACCTGGGCGGCTAGCGCCGCGGGGCACCTGGGCGGCTAGCGCCGCGGGGCACCTGGGCGGTTACGGAGCCCTTTTACCGGCCGTCGCCCGGGCGGTAAGCCGGGCCGTGTGCGTCGTCGCAGTGCTGCTCCGGGCTGACCTGCATCAGCCCGGGCGCGGCCGGCAGGCCCGCGTGGTCGACCTGGAGCGTGGCGTGGGTGATGCCGTACTCGCGGCTCAGGTAGGCCTCCAGGTCGGCGCGGACCGCGTGGCAGTCCTCGCCCGGCGCGACCAGCACGTGCGCGGAGGCGGCGGGCATGCCCGAGGTTATCTCCCAGATGTGCAGGTCGTGGACCTCGGTGACGTGTCGGCGGCTGGCCATCGCCGCGCCCACCGCCGCCGGGTCGAGCCCGGCCGGCGCCGCCTCGAGGAAGATCCGCCCGGACTCCCTGATCAGCCCCGCGCCCGCGTGCACCATCAGGACGACGACGACCAGCGTGGCGATCGCGTCGGCCCGGGCGAACCCGGTCACCAGGATGACCGCTCCGGCTACCGCGGTCGCCGCGAACGCGTACAGATCCGTGACGATGTGCCGGAACGCCCCGGCGAGGTTGAGGCTGCGCGGGGCGCCGTGGCCGCCGCCCGCCCGCGCGATCAGCAGGGTGGCCGCCACGTTGACCGCCACGCCGGCCAGCGCGACGCCGAGCACCGTGCCGCCGGTCACCGCGGGCGGCGTCACCAGGTGCCGGATCGCGGTGTACGCCAGCCAGGCCGCGAGCAGCACCAGCGTGATGCCGTTGGCCTGCGCGGACATGATCTCGGTGCGCTTGAGGCCGTACGTGTATCCGCCGCCCGGCGGCCGGGCGGCCAGCCGCGCGGTGACCAGCACGAGCGCGATCGACGCGGCGTCGGTCAGCATGTGCGCGGCGTCGGAGATCAGCGCGAGGGAATGTGCGGCCACCCCCGCGATGACCTCCCCGGCCATGAAGGCGAGGATCAGCGCCAGGGCACCGGACAGCCACCTGGCGTCCGCACCGGAGGCCGGGCCGTGCTCATGCCGGTTAGTTCCCGCCACCATCTGACGATATCTTCACCGATCAGGGCCGGGTAATACCGGCGGGAGGCGACGTGGGGACACTGGACGGTAAGGGTGCCCTGGTGACGGGCGGGTCACGGGGGATAGGCAGGGCGATCGTGAAGCGGCTGGCCGCCGACGGGGCGGCGGTGGTGTTCAGCTACCTGCAGGACGAGGCCGCCGCGCAGGCCGTGGTCCGCGAGGTCGCCGAGGCCGGCGGCCGGGCCTTCGCGGTGCGGGCCGACCAGGGCAGCCTGGACGACCTGCGGCGGCTGACCGGGCAGGCGGACGAGCACCTGGACGGGCTCGACATCGTGGTCATCAACGCGGCCGGCGGCCTGCCGGGCAGGATCGACAAGGTCACCGAGGACGCCTACGACCGGTTTATGGCGGTGCACGCCAAGGGGCCGTTCTTCCTGATCCAGCACGCGGGCCGCGCGCTGCGCGACGGCGGCCGCATCATCGCCATCTCCACCCTCAACACCCGGGTCCACCCGCCCGGCGGGGCGCTGTATACCGGGGCCAAGGGCGCGCTGGAGAACTTCACGGCGGTGGCGGCGCTCGAGTTCGGCGGCCGCCAGATCACCGCGAACGTGGTCTCGCCGGGCGCCACCGACACCGACATGCTGCGGGCCGCGAACCCGGGCGCGACGTTCGAGGAGGAGGTGGCGCACACGGCGCTCAGACGGCTTGGCCAGCCGGAGGACATCGCCGCCGTGGTGGCCTTCCTGGCCGGCCCCGATTCCGGCTGGATCAGCGGCCAGAACCTGTCCGCCGACGGCGGCCTCCTGTCCTGACCCGTAGGCTTCTTCTCATGAGCACCATGGAGCAGTGGACGGCCGCGGTCTGCGCGGATCTCGGACTCGACCCCAGTTCCGCCGACCTGCGGGCCGTGCTCGACCTGACCCGCGATGTCGCCCACGGCGTGGCCCGGCCCGCCGCGCCGCTCACCGCCTATCTGGTCGGGGTGGCGGTCGGCCGCGGCCTGGCGCTGCCGGACGCGGCCGGGCGGATCTCGGCGCTCGCGGCCGACTGGGACGGGGAAGAGTCATAAGGCGCCGAACGGTCCGGGCTGATGCCCTGGTGGCAGCCGGTCCGGCTCCGGCATCCACGGCGCCGGCGCGGCCGGAATCCCGCATTGCCGCCGCGGCCGCGGCCGTGGCGGCGTACCGTCGCTGCAGGCCGTGCGGCACGGTTACCGGACTCTTACAGATCCTGCCATCGCCGGGCGCCCGCCGGCCCGTCTCCCCTAAGACGGTGTCTCGAGGGCGGACGCAGACGAGCGAAGGGCGGTCGATGACTCCCGAATCCACGCGGGACAGCGAATCCAGGAGCGGCGGCGCCGATCAGGACCCGCGCCCGACGAGACGCGGCGTGCTGCTGGGGGTAAGCCTGGCCGGACTGGGCGGGGCGCTGGCCGGCTGCAGCACCGCGGCCGTGCCCTACGACGCCAACGAGGCGGGAGTGGCACCAAACGGCATGGCACAGGGCGCCATGCCGAGTTCGGGCGCGATGTCGAGCCCGGGCGGCATGCAGTCCAGTCCGGCGCCGGCCAGCAGCGCCCAGGGCGGCGGCATGCAGAGCGGCGGCATGCAGAGCGCCAAGCCGAAGAAGAAGGCCAAGCCCACCGGCACCGTGCTCGGCGCCGCCAGCGAGATCCCCGTCGGCGGCGGCAAGATCTACACCGCGGCCAAGGTCGTCGTGACCCAGCCGGCCCGTGGCCAGTACAAGGCCTTCAGCGCGGTGTGCACGCACGTGGGCTGCATCATGAGCGCGGTCACCGGCGGCACAATCGACTGCCCCTGCCACGGCAGCCAGTTCAAGATCACCAACGGCGCCGTTATCACCGAGCCGGCCCCCAGCCCGCTGCCGGCGAAGCAGATCAAGGTCGTCGACGGCAACGTCCTCCTGCTCTAGCCCCCGCCGCCCGTCATCATGTGCCAAAGGGCACCAGAAAATGACGCCCAACGGCACACGATCACGGATCCTGGCAGGATGGTGGGGTGGGCTCGCTGATGCTGCTTGATACCGCGTCGCTGTACTACCGCGCGTTCTTCGGGGTGCCGGACACTGTCCGGGCCCCGGACGGGACCCCGGTCAACGCGATACGCGGGTTGCTCGACATGATCAGCCGGCTGGTCCGGGCCAGGCACCCTGCCGCGCTGGTCGCGTGCCTGGACGCGGACTGGCGGCCGGCCTTCCGCGTCGCGGCGATCCCGACCTACAAGGCCCACCGGCTGACCGCCGACGGCACGGCGGAGGAGACGCCGCCCGCCTTGGCCGTCCAGATCCCGGTCATCGAGGAGGTGCTGCACGCCTCCGGGCTGGCCGTCGCCGGGCAGCCCGGGTACGAGGCGGACGACGTGATGGCCACGCTCTCGGCCCGGTCCGCAGGACCGGTGGACGTGGTCACCGGGGACCGGGACCTGTTCCAGCTGGTCGACGACGCGCGCGGGGTGCGGATCGTCTACACCGTGCGCGGCCTGATGAACATGGACGTGATCGACGAGGCCGCGGTGACCGCGAAGTACGACATCCCCGGTCGCGCCTACGCCGACTTCGCCGCGCTGCGCGGTGACCCGAGCGACGGGCTGCCCGGCGTGCCGGGAGTGGGGGAGAAGACCGCTGCCGCGCTGATCCGCACGTTCGGCAACATCGAGGGGATCGCCACCGCGCTGGACGCGGGCCACGGGGGGTTCCCGCGAGGCAGCCGGGACAAGCTCGAGAAGGCCCGGGAGTACCTGGACGTCGCCCTGTCCGTGGTCAAGGTCGTCGAGGACGCTCCGCTGCCGGAAGTCGACGGGAACCTACCGGTGGTCCCCGCCGACGCCGGCCGGCTGAAGGAGCTCGGCGAGCGGTGGGGGCTCGGATCCTCGCTGGGCCGGTTCGTCACCGCGGTTTCGCAGGCCTAGCATCTATGGCGTGACGACGGACGAACTATATCCCGCAGGCCGGCTTGATCAGGTGCGCGAGGCGGCCGGCGCGGCCGGGCTCGACGCCCTGCTGCTGACCCCGGGCCCGGACCTGAGGTACGTGATCGGCTACGACGCCAAGCAGCTCGAGCGGCTGACCTGCCTGGCCGTCCCGGCCCAGGGGGACCCGGTGCTGTTCGTGCCGCGGCTGGAACTGGCCGCGGCCCAGGCCTCGGCGGCCGGCTCGCTCAACCTGGAGATGATTCCCTGGGAGGAGACCGACGATCCGTTTGCGCGGGTCGCAGCCAGGCTCGGGAATGTCTCAGCGGTCGGCCTGTCCGACCGGATGTGGGCACTGTCGGTGCTGAAATTCCGCGACGCGCTGCCCGGTGCGCGCCTGGCGCTGGCCAGCGGCGCGCTGCGCACGCTGCGGATCAGGAAGACCCCGGCCGAGGTCGCGGCCCTCCGGGAGGCCGGCGCCGCCATCGACCGGGTGCACGCGCGGGTCCCCGGCTGGCTGCGGCCCGGGCTGACCGAACGGGCCGTGGGTTCGCTGATCACCGAGGCGATCCTCGCCGAGGGGCATGCCACCGTGGACTTCGTGATCGTCGGGTCCGGCCCGAACGCCGCGAGCCCGCACCACGAGGTCTCGGACCGCGTGCTGGCCGCCGGGGACGTCGTGGTGGTCGACATCGGCGGCACGATGCCCTCCGGGTACTGCTCGGACAGCACCCGGACCTACGCCCTGGGCGAGCCGCCGGCCGAGGTCACCGCCTACTACCAGGTCCTGCATGACGCCCAGGAGGCGGCGTGCGCCGCGGTGCGGCCCGGCGTGACCGCGGAGTCGGTCGACGCGGCCGCGCGCGAGCCGATCACCAGGGCCGGCTTCGGGGAGGCGTTCTTCCACCGGACCGGGCACGGCATCGGGCTCGAGGCGCACGAGGACCCTTACATCGTGGCCGGCAACCGCGAGCCGCTCGAGCCGGGCATGGCGTTCTCGGTGGAGCCGGGGATCTATCCCGGCCCGCACGGCGCGCGGATCGAGGACATCGTGGTCTGCACCGCGGACGGCCACGAGCGGCTGAACCACGCGCCGCGGGAGCTCGTGATCGTCGAGTGAGGGGATAAGGGACGCTACCGCTCCGGGGACCCGCCCGGCGGGTCGGTCCGGTCCTGGTTCTCGGCCAGGAAGCGCTCGAACTGGGCGGCCAGCTCGTCGGCGGTGGGCATGGCCTCGCCGTCGGCCAGCAGGCCGGACGCCGCGTCCGCGGCGGCTTGCTGGCTCTCGGCCGCGGTGTCGTACTGCTGCTCCAGCGCGCGGACCAGTTCCGCGACCTCCGCCGACTCGTCGACCTGCCGCTCGATCGCCTCGTTGGTGCGGTCGGCGGCCTCGCGGAGCTCGGTGTCGGGCAGGTCGAGCCCGGTCGACGTGGTCACCGAGCCGAGCAGGGCCAGCGCGGCCGGGGGATAGACGGCCTGGGCCAGGTAGTGCGGCACCTGCACGGCGAAGCCGAGCGCGTCCCGGCCCGCCTCGCCGAAGCGCAGCTCGAGCAGGGCGGGCGCGCTGCCCGGCACCTGGATCCGGCTCGGCAGCCGCTGGTGGCCGGCCAGCAGTTCCTCGCGGGTGGCGTGCGCGATCACCCCGAGCGGCCGGGTGTGCGGCATACCGGCCGGGATGCCGAGGAAGCTGATCGCGGGACCGGTGTCGAGCCGGTTCGCGATGGCCAGCACGGCCTTGCCGAACAAGTCCCACTCGTGGTCGGGCTCCGGTCCTGTCAGCAGCAGGAACGGGCGCTCGCCCTGGTCGTGCAGCAGGTGCAGGGCCAGCTCGGGAGGCTCGTAGCTCTCCCAGCGGCTGTTGTCGTAGGTCATCAGCGGGCGCCGTGACCGGTAGTCGATCAGCCTGTCGGTGTCGAACCGCGCCACCGTCTCGTGCGAGAACGTGCGCAGCAAGTGCTCGGCGAGCAGGCGGCCCGCGGTCCCCGCATCGATGAAGCCCTCCAGGTAGTGCAACATCGGTGCGCCCGCGATGTCGGGCGCGGCCGGACCGAGCTCGTAGAGTTCCTCCGGGTTCCGCTCCATCCTTACAGTTTCCCACGGTCCGCGCACTGCTGCGGCCTGGGCACCGGGATGGCACCCGGGCCGCAGCCGCCGGGTTGAGAGCTTGCCCCTAGACCGACGGCTCCGCCAGGTCGGCCGAAGCCTTCGGGTGACCGATCGACAGGCCGCTACCCGGGTCGAAGAACTGCAGGTAGCGCGTGTCGACGGCGAGCTCGAGCGGCGACCCGTTCCTGACCCTGCTCTCCTTGGAAACCCGCGCCGTCCACAGCGACTTGCCGCCCGCCAGAGCCGCCGTGGCCTCGTCCTCGTCCTCGCTGGCCTCGGTGGCCTGCGTGATGCTCGCGTGCTCCACGTGCGGCGCGTCGATGGTGAAGAGCACGTGTATCTCGCTGCCGAGCTCTTCGGTGACGCCGGCGGTGACGCTCATCGTCCCCCACTTGCGGTCGCTGAGGCTCGCATCTTCGAAGTCGGACGGCCGGATCCCGAGGATGACCTTCTTGCCGAAGTAGTCGGCGAGCCCTTGCTTGGCCTCGATCACCTCGGCCGGCACGGCGAGCTTATAGCCGGCGAACGTGACCGCCGCGCCGCCGTCCCTGACCAGCTCGGCGTTCACGAAGTTCATGGCGGGGGAGCCGATGAAGCCGGCCACGAACAGGTTCACCGGCGACTCGAACAGCGTCTGCGGCGTGTCGACCTGCTGCAGTCGCCCATCCCGCAGGACGCAGACGCGGTTGCCGAGCGTCATGGCCTCGACCTGGTCGTGCGTCACGTAGACGGTGGTGACCCCGAGCCGCTCGTGCAGCTGGTTGAGCGAGGCCCGCATGGACACGCGCAGCTTGGCGTCCAGGTTGGACAGCGGCTCGTCCATCAGGAAGGCCTGCGGCTCGCGGACGATGGCACGTCCCATCGCAACCCGCTGCCGCTGACCGCCGGACAGCGCGGCCGGCTTGCGCTTGAGGTACTGCTCGAGGCCCAGCATCCGGGCGGCCTCGTCGACCCGGCGCTTGATCTCCTCCTTGGGCGTCTTCCTCAGCTGCAGGCCGAACGCCAGGTTCTGCTCCACCGTCATGTGCGGATAGAGTGCGTAGTTCTGGAACACCATGGCGATGTCCCTGTCCTTCGGCGGCAGGTCGTTGACCACCCGGTCGCCGATCTGGATGGTGCCGCCGGTGATCTCCTCGAGCCCGGCGATGGACCGCAGCGCGGTGGACTTACCGCATCCGGAGGGACCGACCAATACCATGAACTCGCCGTCTTTGACGTCGAGGCTCAGGTCGTTGATGGCCTTGATGCCGCCTGCGTACGCTTTTTCCACGTGATCCATGATGATCTGTGCCATGGCGGCAGCGTAACTTCGGCGTGACCTGCTGATAAGTACGCGAACGGCGATGTTACAGTAGCGTAAACGTCGTGACCATTTCGTTATATCGTGATGAAGTCGCCGCCTGGAACGGTTGGCGCTAACGTGACCACGTGGAAGAGATCGACCGCAAGATCGTGTCGCTGCTGACCCGCAACGGCCGGATGAGCTTCACCGAGCTGGCCAGGCAGGCCGGCCTGTCGGTGTCAGCGGTCCACCAGCGCGTGCGCAGGCTCGAGCAGGACGGCGTGATCAAGGGCTACGTCGCGGTGTTCGACCCGGACGACGTGGGCCTGCCGCTGACGGCCTTCGTGTCCATCAAGCCGTTCGACGCCGCCGCACCCGACGACCTGCCGCAGCGCCTCGAGCACCTGGCGGCGATCGAGGCCTGCCACAGCGTCGCGGGCGATGAGAACTACATCCTCAAGGTGCGGGTGACCTCGCCGGTCGCGCTGGAAGACCTCCTCCAGCAGATCCGCACCATCGGCGGCGTCTCCACCCGCACCACCGTCGTGCTCAGCACCCCCTACGAGAACCGCCCGCCCGACCTCTGACCCGGGCGCGGTCCCTAGGTGCGCGTCGCGCGGAGGCCGTCGAGCATGACGGACAGGAGCATGTCGGACCGTTCCGGCGTTTTCTCGGTGCTCACTACCACCCCGTGCACCAGCCGCATCACGTCCGTGGCGTCCACGTCCAGCCGGATGGCGCCGGCTCGCTGCGCGTTGCCCAGCAGGCGTTCGGTGGTCTGGCGCATCGCCATCCAGCAGGACGAGATCAGCTCGGACTCGATGCCTACCGCTTCGATCAGCGCGTGCGACAGGCCGCGCTTGGTCACCAGGTAACCGGCCAGTGAGCGCATCCAGCCGCTGAAGGCCTGCTCAGGCGGCAAGGTCTCGATCAGCTCTTCCCCTTCCCCGCAGACCGTGCCCACCTGGCTGCGGAACACGGCCGCCTGCAGGTCGAGCCGGGTGGGGAAGTGCCGGTACAAGGTGCCGATGCCCAGCCCGGCGCGCCGGGCGATGTCCTCGAGCGGCGCGTCGGCGCCCTTCTCCGCGAACGCGGCCGTGGCCGCGGTGATCAGCCGGGCATGGTTCTGCCGCGCGTCGGCGCGCAACTGCTCGGCGGGCCGCGGCGGTACCTGGTCAGATGTCCTGGTCATTGCATTCAGGTTAACGGGCTCCGGGATGGGCTTGTCTCGGCAGTCGGCGGATACCGGGATTAATAGCTTGCGAAACGGAGGCTGCCTCCGTATAGTAACCGGAGTAGACCTCCGCTTCATTCCCGATCGTACCGCCCGGCCAGCGGTCTGTCAGCCACCGGAGGCCTGTCTCGACCGCATCGCTGCGTCATTACGCAGTCAGCACGGCATCGATGTTCCATCGTCGCCGTCAGGACGGCATCGATGTTCCATCGTTGCGGCCGCGAGATCGCATCACCAGACAACATGGAGGCATCTTGTCTTCTTCGCATGCTCCGCATGGGGCTGACGGTGCCAGAGGGGTCAACGGGGACCGTTCGCGTGACGGGCTTCCGGGGTCGCCGAGGCGCGGTTCCGGACGGCCCGGGATCGCCCTGGCCATCATGCTCAGCGCCCAGCTCATGATCATCCTGGACATGACGGTGGTGAACATCGCCCTGCCGCATATCCAGGCCGACCTGCACTACTCCGCGACCAGCCTGTCCTGGGTGCTGAACGGATACACGCTGACGTCAGGCGGCCTGCTGCTACTCGGGGGCCGGGCCGGCGACATCCTCGGCCGGCGGCGGATGTTCATCGCCGGCATCAGCCTGTTCACCCTCGCCTCCCTGGCCGGGGGTCTCGCGACCACCTCGGGCCTGTTGCTGGCCGCCCGGGCGCTGCAGGGCGTGGGCGGGGCGCTCGCCTCTCCCGCCGTCCTCGCGCTCATCGTGACCAGCTTCCCCGAGGGCCGGGAGCGGACCCGCGCGCTCGGCATCTACATGGGCGTGATCACCGGTGGTTCCTCGCTGGGCCTGGTGCTCGGCGGGGTGATCACCGAGTGGCTGTCCTGGCGGTGGGTGCTGTTCATCAACGTGCCGATCGGCCTGGCCGTGGTCGCGATCGCCCCGCTGTTCGTCGGCGAGACACCGCGGCTGCCTGGCCGCTTCGACCTGGCGGGCGCGCTGACCGCCACCACCGGCGTGACCGCGCTGGTGTACGGGTTCATCCGGGCCGCGGCTAACGGCTGGGGCGACCACCTAGCGCTGGCCGCGTTTGGCGCGGCCGCGGTCGTTCTCACCCTGTTCGTCGTCACCGAGACCCGGGCCCGCCAGCCGATCACCCCGATGCGCCTGTTCACCGACGTCAGCCGGGCCGGCTCGTTCATCGCCCGGTTGCTGCTCATCGCGGGCATGTTCGGGGTGTTCTTCTTCCTCACCCAGTTCCTGCAGAAGATCATGGGCTTCAGCCCGCTCCGGGCGGGGGTGGCGTTCCTGCCGATGACCTTCGCGCTGTTCGCGGTGTCCCGGGCGGCGCCCAGGCTCATGCCGTGGCTGGGCGCGAAGCCGCTGATGATCGCGGGGATGGTGCCCGCGATCGCCTCGATGGCCTGGCTGTCGCGGGTGACGCCCGCTACCGGCTACTGGTCGGGCATCTTCGGCCCGATGCTGCTCCTCGGCCTCGGGATGGGGCTGGTGTTCGTGCCGCTGACCACCGCGTCGCTGGCCGGCGTGCCCGCGGCCGACTCCGGGGCCGCGTCCGGCCTGGTGAACATGCTCCAGCTGGTCGGCGGCGCCCTGGGCCTCGGGGTGCTGGTGGCCGTGTACGGCACCGCGAGCAGGCACGCGGCCAGCCACCCGCTGGCCGGCCTGACACCGTTCGCCCAGTCCCAGCACGCGCTCACCCACGGCATCGCGACCGCGTTCGGCTTCGCCGCCATCCTCAACGTGTGCAGCCTGCTGGTCATCATCACCTTGATCAGGACCAGGCGGCTCACGTCAGCTCCGGCACCCGCCCGGCGGCAGCAGGAGGAGGCCGTCGCCTCCTAGGCGACGGGAAAGACCCGGGAGGGCGGGACGCCCGGCACGTGAGTGCCGCGCGGAACGATGGCGGCGATGCCCTTGTAGACCCGCATCGCGGCCGTGACCAGCGTGACCGGCGCCGCCACCAGCGTGGCGCCGGTCAGCAGGGTGAGGTCGAGGAGTGAGGTGTAGGCCCGCCCGTCGCCGCACGGCGGTCCCGCGACCACAACATCCCGGTAGGTCAGTTCACCGCCGAGGTCCGGCCCGCCGGAATCCGCCAGGTCGTGCTGATCAGCCAGGCCATTCCCCTCCGGACGGCCAGACTCCTCCACGACACTGGGCAGATCCACGAGGCCGGGCTCGGCGGCCGCGTACACATCAGGCTGGCCGGGCCGGCCCGATTCGAGTAGCGAGCTGAACGGGGTCGTGCCCGCCGCCTCGCCGAACGCGATGACCTGCCGCACCCGGGAACGGTCCGCGCCCTCGGCGGCGAGTTCGGCGAGCGGAGCCGAGGTGATCAGCAACCGCGCGCCGCAGGCGTTGAGCTGGCCGGCGACGTCCGCCGGGTCCGCGTCGGACCGGACCAGGCACGCGACGGCGCCCGCCGCCCGGATCGCGTTGACCGCGATGGCCGCGCTGACCGCGTCCTGGACGAACACGCCTGCCGTGTCTCCCTCGGCCAGGCCGCGCCGGGTGAGCCCGCACGCCGCCGCGCGGACGATCCGGGCGAAGCGCGGCCACGCGGTCACCGAACCGTCGGTGGCGTCGACGAGGGCAGCGCGGTAGCCTGCCTCGTCCGCGACCTCCAGGATGCGTTCGGTCAACGCGCGGTCCGGCATGCCCGCGCTCACCATGAGCGGGTCTGCCTCCGTGCGTTCCCCGGTACTGACGCCGCGTTCCACCAGAACCTCCCAGCCTGGGTGTTACAGCAGGCGGGTCCAGGCGTAACGCCGGGACCCGCCCGGCCGCTGCCGCGGGTTCGCCGGTTCCCACCCCCCCTTGGGAACCCGGCCGGCAGCGGGTTTCAGGACCCGCCGCCACCGTGTGATAGCGACAGTTGAACGCTATGGTGCGGCGGCCGGCTGCACATGCGCCGAAGTGTGTATTCCGGTGTGCATATTGCCTGGCTCACGAACCGGCTTCGTGTGCACATGTGCACATCACGGTCAGGCGGGCGGCTCGTGGCGGGTGGCCCATGAGGCAACTTGTGTACGCGAGCTGAAGCCGAGCTTGGCCAGGATGTTGGCGACGTGCCTGGCCGCGGTCGCCGGGCTGATCACCAGCTCGCCGGCGATGGCCCGGTTGGATAGTCCCTGGGCGATCAGCATCACGATCTCGTGTTCCCGGCGGGTGAGCGGGCTGGGCGCCCGGTGAGCGCCGCCGGTGTCCCGGCTGGATGCGCCCAGCCGGGCCGGGTCGGTCCAGGCGGGCTCCCCGCCCGCCGAGGTCCCAGTGGAGGGCCCGGCCGCGGGCTGGTGCTGGTCCGGGCCGAGCGCGAAGCCGATGGCGTCTTCCGCCGTCGTCTCGCGTCCCTCCGCGAACAGGGCGGCGGCGGCCGACGCGCCGAGCCGGCCGCGCGCGAACTCGAGCACCTCCTCGGTCCGCGGGCCGATGCCCGTCCCGTGCCCGAGGGACTCACGCAGCCGGCAGGCCGCGCCGGCCAGCCGGGCCGCCCGTTCCGGCTGCTGCCGCGCCGCCGCGAGCGCCGCGAACGCCTCCAGGCCGCGGGCGATGCCGAGCCGCTGCCCGCAGATCTGGTTCAGCCGCAGGTTCTCCGCCAGGCTCTCCTGCGCCTGGCCGTAGTCGCCGGTGGTCACCGCGATCCAGCCGATGCCGGCCTGGCAGCGGGCGATCTCCGGCCAGGCGTCGAGCTCACGGAAGATCTCCATGGCGTCCCGGTAGTGGCGCACCGCCATCTCGGCGTCGCCGCGGGCCCGGGCGAGCGTGCCCATCCCGTACTCGACCTGCGCGACACCCCAGCGGTTGTTGTCGGCCAGGATCTCTAGCGCGGCCTCGTAGGCCCGCTGGGCCGACTTCAGCTTGCCCTGCCGGACGGCGATGGCCGCCTTGGTGGCCCGGGTCAGGCCGGCCTCCCAGTCGTTGCCGGCGGCCTCGGCCGCCGCGACGGCCTCCTCGATGTAGGCCACCGCCTCGCCGGCCCGGCCGGCCCGCGCCGCGGCCTGGCTGATGACCCGCAGCGCGGTCGGTACCGGGAAGTCATCGCCGCTGGCCCGGCTCAGCTCCAGGCTTTCCTGCGCGCAGCGCACCAGCGTGTCATAGTCCTGCAGGTCGAAGGCGATCTCGGCGCGGACCGCCAGGGCGCGGCCGCGTACCTCCGCGGCGACCTCCCCGGAGGGGAGCACGAGGAACCGGTCCAGCCAGGCCGCCGCCTCGCGCGCGTCGCCGTGCGGCACCCACATGTTGCGCAGCCCGATGCACAGCCGCAGGCCCTCGTCGGCGTGGCCCTGCGCCAGCGACGTGTCCAGCGCGATGCGGAAGTTGCCGTACTCGGCGATACCGCGGCGGAACACCTCCCGGCGGACCGGCCAGGGCGGCTCACCGCGCTGGAACATCCCGCCGGCCGTCTCCTCCACCAGCGCCAGGATGCAGTCCCGGTGCCGCATCGACAGCAAGGCCTGTTCCCCGGCGGCGGCCAGCCGCTCGGCGGCGTACTCCCTGATCGTGTCAAGCAGCCGGTACCTGGCGTCGCCCGCTGCCTCGCCGTCCAGCACGACCAGCGACTTGTCGATCAGCGAGATGAGCAGGCCGAGCACCGCGTCGGCCGGCATGGCCTCGTCCGAGCACACCTGCTCGGCCATGTCCAGGTTCCAGCCGGAGAACACCGCCAGCCGCCGCACCAGCATCTGCTCGGCCTCGTCCAGCAGCTCGTAACTCCAGTCCACGGTGGCCCGCAGCGTCTGCTGCCGCAGCGGCGCGGTCCGGTCACCGGAGTTCAGCAGCTGGAACCGGTCGCGCAGCCGGTCGGCGATCTGCTCCACCGACAGCGCCCGCACCCGGGCCGCGGACAGCTCGATGCCCAGCGGGATGCCGTCCAGCGTGCGGCACAGCCTGGCCACCGACGCCGTGTTGTCCTCGGTCAGCGTGAACCCCGGCCGGGCGCCCGCAGCCCGGATCGCGAACAGGCGGACGGCCTCGTGCCCGGCGAGCTCGGCGCCGCGGGCGCCGTCGGGCGGCAGGTCCAGCGGCGGCACCCGCCACACGGTCTCGCCCCGGACCCGCAGCGGCTCCCGGCTGGTGGCGATGATCCGCAGCCACGGGCACCGGGCCAGCAGCAGCTGCACCAGCGTGGCGCAGTCGCTGACCTGGTGCTCGCAGGTGTCCAGGATCAGCAGCATGTGCCGCGACCGCAGCGCCTCGGCCAGCGTCTGGGCCAGCGGAACGCCCGGTTCCTCGCGGATCCCGATGGTGGTGGCCACCTGCTTGGCGGTCTGGCCGTCCCAGTCGGCCAGCTCGACGAGCCAGGCTTCGTCGAGGTCGGCGGGTTCCTCGTCCCCGTCCGGCCGCGCCGCGGAGATCACGTCGCGGGCGAGCCGTACCGCGAGCCGCGTCTTGCCGATTCCGCCCGGGCCGCTGAGGGTCAGCGCGCGGACCTCGCCCAGCAGTCTGGCCAGCTCGGCAAGGTCACGCTCACGACCGATAAAGCTATTCGGCTCCGCTGGCAGGTTGCCGCTGAGGATCGCGGTGGCGGACTGCATAGGCCCTCTGGAGGTCTCACGCACGAAAAATCGGAACGACTAGAGTCTCTCACCGTATCTGTTCGCCCGCAGCGTAGGTAGTCAGTTGACTGGCTCGATGGCAATCGGGATCGCCTCGGTGTACCGGACCCGGCCGTAGTACATGACCTTCACCAGCGCCCACCACCGTGCGTGACGCGCGGTTACCGGCACGTCCATCGCGAAGCGCAGCACCGTGCTCGCGCCGGGCGCGATGCTGAAGCCCTGCGTCCAAGGCCCGAGCATCTCCCAGGTCCCGAACGGCGAGACCAGCTGCGCCTCGCCGTGCAGCTCGGACGCCAGCCCGCAGGTGACGCGGACCAGCAGCTCGCCCTGATCCCCGGGCGCCAGCCGCAGCCCGGGCGTCAGCACGGCCACGTCCACTTCGGCCGCGCCGGCGCTGTAGTCGGCTTGCATCAGCTCGATCGTCTCCTCGGGCGGCAGGTCCGGGTCGGGCCAGCGGCGCTCGCCGACCGCGACCATGGCCGTGTCCTCCACCAGCTGACCAAAGTCGTCGCGGATCCGCGCGGCCACGAAGTACCGTCCTGCCGCGGTTCCCGGCGGCACCCGCACCGACAGGTCCCAGGCCGCGTAGCCGCCGGGGGGCAGCTCGTAGCGCAGCTCCCGGTCCGGGGTCACGGTCACCTCAGCGGGCGCGACCAGTTCCACGGTCCCGGAGGCGGGTTCGGCCCCGCAGCCCACGGTCAGCGTCAGCGCCGTCTTCTCGCCCGGTTCCGCCAGGGCCACCCTGACCGGGGAGAGGTGCACCGCGACCGGCAGGTTCCCGGCCGGCGCCGGGCCCTTCCCGTGCAGCCAGTAGCGCGCGTAAACGGGCTGCACCCCAAGGGGGGTCTGGGGGGATGGGTCCCCCCAGGAGCGGGGGGGTCTGGGGGGGTCGTCCCCCCGGATCAACACAGTCATGGTGCCGAATGCCGGCATGTCGACAACGACGACGCCATCGGAGACCGGAAGCGGAGCGCCGTCCGACTCCTCGAGCAGGTCGGTGAGCCACGCCGCCGAGACCTCCGATATCCCGCCCGCGAGCCGCACCCGCGCGGTGACCGGCCGGCCGCTGGTCTCCCGCAGCCGCACGGTGACGGCAGCGTCACCGCTCGCCGCGTCCGCCAGCGCCCCCGTCCGCCCGGAGGCGAGCGGGTTCCCGCGCGGTTTCAGCGCGCTGACCGTGACCGTGGCCGGTTCCACTGACAGCCCTGCGCCCGGCTGCTGGCCGGCTCCGCCCGTCACGGCGATCAGGTCGTGGTTGTAGTCCTCGGCGGCAAGGTTGAAGCCGGCGGTGCGCCAGTCGCCTGGGCCCGAGGCGAGCGCGTACTCGAACGTGTGGCTCCAGTGCTGCCAGGCGAAGCTGCTGCCATCCGGCGCGGTGCGGCGGTCCCCGTCGATCCAGATCCCGGACGGCCAGGCGCTGCACGAGCGCATCAGCGACATGTGCAGCGTCCCGTCCGGCGTGACCACGCACCCCGGCGTGCCCCGGTTCAGCACCGCGACCGACCGGTCCGCCAGCGGCACCGGCGCCGCCCCGTAGGGCCCGTGGTTGCCCGGCAGGTCAGCATCGCCCAGGCCGCCGACATCCACCACGGCGTCCGCCAGGTCCGCGGCCAGGGCGGTGACCGCCGCGGCCAGCTCCCCGGGGGCGGTGCCCGCCACGATCAGCACGGGCAGGTCGCCGGCCCCGCGCACGTCGGCGTCCGGGCCGAAGGCGTCGGCGCGGTCCCGGGACGCGGGCACCCACAGCCGCGCCGTCCCCGCGGCTTCGGCCAGCCGGGCCGCCAGCGCCTTCGCGTACCCGGGCCCGGCCGCGGCCAGCACCTCCGCGGTGAACGGGTTCACCTCGGGGCCGCCGACCGCGATCCGCACGTCGGGCAGGTTGGAGTCCACGTCGATCGCGCCGTACCTCGATCCGTCGGCCTGGCTGCAGGTCGCGGTCACGCCCGCCGCCGCCAGCGCCACCAGCAGGTTACGCAGCAGTCCACCCACGCCGTTCGGCAGCAAAGGACAGACGACCTCGGCCACCCCGATCGCCTGGGCCGGCCCGCTACGGCCCCCGGCGCGGACCCGCGCCGTGGAGCCGAGCCCGAACCACTGGTGAGCCGGGTTGTCCAGGGTGTACCAGTGGTCCGCCGAGTCCACGTCCACGACCCCGAACGACCGGCCGATCACCGCCGTGGCGGTCTGGTACACCGGCAGGCCGCCCGGCACGTCAGCCGGGAAACGCACCCGGAGCATCCGGTCATGCCCGGCGTACCCGTCCACGTGGGTGCGGAACTCGACGCGCTCCGCGTGGTCCCACAGCACCGTCTCCTGGGTGACCTCGAGCCCGTCGAGCGTGAACGAGGCCACCAGCCGCGAGCCGATGTCGCACCGCTCGTGCCGCACCGTGGCCGGGACCGACGCGGAACCGAGCCCCGGGCCCTTGGGCGACAGGTGCCAGGGCCCCTCGCCGTGCCTGGGGTGCTGCGCGTACTCGTCCTGGATGACGAGTTCGTTGCCCGGCCCGGCGAGCACCTGCGCGCCGGTGCGCTTGTCGGTGACACTGACCGTCCCGCCGCGCGCCGGATCCGCGGTGACCCGGTACACGGGGTTCTCGATCGCGGTCCCGGCGGCTTCCCGCCACGCCGAGGCCGGGGTGTCCGTCGCCTGCAGCCGGTATGTCCGCCGCCCGAGCGCGGGCACGCCGAACGCGGAGAACGTCAGCGTCACCTCGGCCAGCGACCCGTCCGGCCGCCGCGCGACCCCCTCGGCCACCGACGGCACCGGCGCCCCGGCGCCGTCCCGGACCTCCAGCCAGCGAGTGCCGTCCTCCGGCACCCGAACCGTGACCCGCGCCACGCCGTCCCGCGGCCGCGCCAGCCCGTTGGCGACGGTCACCGTGAGGCCTGGGCCGGACCCTTCGCCCGGACCGGCCAGGGCGGCGGCGTCGCGGCGGGCGGCCGAGCCGAGCTCCCAGGCCTCGCGCCAGCCGCCCAGCAGGTCCAGGTACACCTGGTCGGACTCGACCCCGGTGATGCCGTCGTGGTGGGCGCCGTAGGCCAGCAGCCGCCAGGCCTTGTCCAGCGCCGCGTGCGGGTACGGCGCGCCGGCCAGCCAGGCGAGGGTGCCGAGCCGTTCGGCCTCGGTGACCGCGGTCTCGATCGCGCGCTGCGCCTGCTTGGTATCGATGTAGGAGACGTCCTTGCCGGTGTACACCGGGTTCATGTCCCTGGTCTGCGGGGTGATCCGGGCGCCCGCGTGGCCGCCGCCTGACCCGGCTTCGGCGCGGACGGCATCGAAGAACTCGCGGGGCACGGCGGTGGTGAACCGGGGCCACACGTACCGCTGGTTCCAGTCCCTGTGGATATCGGTCACCCAGCGGGCCGGGATGACGTGGTCCGAGCCGACCGGCAGCAGGACGTTGCGCGTGGTCGCGACCTGCGCCAGCCCACGGAACTGCCCGTACGCCTCGAGTTCGGCCGCCTGCAGGTCCGGCGGCGTGTGCAGCCGCCAGCCCGCGCCGTAATGGTGCGCCATGTACGCGGTGAGCAAGCCGTGGCCGTCCGGCGAGATCCACTCGAACTCGGTGCTGAACTGCATCCGCCGGTCGCCGCCCTCGGCGCCGGACGGGCCCCACTGGTGGAACGGCCCGCGCGCCCACGCCGAGGAGGTCAGGCCGGCCGCCGCCATCAGGCCCGGGTAGCCCGGATCGTGGCCGAACACGTCGAGCATCCACGCGCTGCGCGGGTCGCCGCCGAACACGTCCCGCTGGAACCCGATGCCGTAGACGGCGTTGCGGATGATGGCTTCGGCGCAGATCAGGTTGGTGTTCGGCTCGTTGTAGTTGCCGCCGACGATCTCCACCCGGCCTTCGGCCATCAGCCGCCGCAGGTCCTGGCGGTCCTGCGGGAAGGCGTCGAAGTACGGCTTGAGGTAGTCGATCTCGGCCAGCACGAACTTGTAGTCGGGGTCCCGCCTGGCCCTATCCAGGTGCGCGCCGACCAGTTCGAACGCGCTCCTGACGTCCGACAGCCTGCCGTCCTCGTCCGGCAGGCTGAGCCGCGCCTCGGTGAACTGACCCTGGGTGTTCCACCACACCGGGTCGTAATGGAAGTGGCTGACCATCCACATGGTCCACCCCGGCTCCGCCACGGTGATATCCGCTTCGGCCTGAGTGCGTCCCGCCTCGCTCTCGAGCGTGATCGTGACCCGCCGCGAGCTGCCCGGCTGGTAGGGAGCGGCGATCTCCACCGGGACCTCGACGGCTCTCTCTCCACCCGGGCTCAGGTCATTTATCCCGAACGGACTCCGATCACGCACTCCCGCCCCCCGCACGCTGATGCGGGCGGACGCGGCCGCTGGCTCCTCGTTCACCAGCGTGACCCGGACGACCTGCAGCGGGCGCTGCGCGGTTCCCACGAACAAGTCTGTTGATTCAACGGCGACGATCCGCATCTGCCCATCGTTACACGACCCCGGGCGGCCGGTGGTACCTGACGTGGTCGGCGCCGGAGCGGACGGCTGATACTGTCCGTTTTCGTGGCCATTCAGTGGTCCGGTCTGGGGCCGGACTTGCTCCTGCGGCTCGATCGCGACAGCGACCAGCCGCTCCGATCCCAGCTGGAGACCGGGCTCCGCGACGTGATCAGGGACGGCAGGCTGCAGGCGGGGGAGCGGCTGCCCTCGTCCCGGGAGCTCGCGCGCGAGCTCGGGGTTTCCCGCGGCCTGGTGCAGGAGTGCTACGGCCAGCTGCTGTCGGAGGGCTACCTGGACAGCCGGGTCGGCTCGGCTACCCGGGTCGCGCTGGGCGCATACCCGGGCGCCTACCCGGTCCGCGAGTCAGCGCCGGCCCGCGTACCCGCTCCGCCCGCTCCGGCGCCCCGGCTGATCGCGGACTTCCGGTCCGGAGTCCCGGACCTGGCCAGCTTCCCCCGTGGCGACTGGGTGTGGGCGATGCGCGAAGCGTGCCGTGAAGTGGCCACCGCCGACCTGGACTACGGCGACCCGCGCGGCAGCGGCGCGCTGCGCGAGGTGGTCGCCGGATACCTGCGGCGGGTGCGGGCCGCCGCCGCCGGGCCGGAGGACCTCATCGTCTGCACCGGCTTCGCGCAGGGGCTCAACCTGGTCCTGCGGGTGCTGAACCAGCTCGGGGCCGGGCGGGTGGCCTTCGAGGACCCCGGCTACGGAGACGACGAGACGAGCACCTCGGTGCGTTCGGCAGGCCTGGCGGGCGCGCAGGCGGTCCGCGTGCCGGTCGACGACCTCGGGGTCGACGTGGCGGCGCTCGAGGCCAGCGGCGCTCGCGCCGTGGTGGTGACCCCGGCGCACCAGTCGCCCACCGGGGTGGTGCTGGCGGCGGCACGGCGGCACGCGCTGGCGGAGTGGGCCCGCCGCCACGACGCGTTCATCGTCGAGGACGACTACGACTCGGAGTTCCGCTACGACCGCGAGCCGGTCGGCGTGCTGCAGGGCATCGCCCCGGACCGGGTCTTTACCCTCGGCACGGTCAGCAAGTCGCTGGCACCCGCGGTCCGGCTGGGTTGGGTCATCGCGCCGCCGGCGCTGGCCGGGGCGGTCGCCGAGGCGAAGCTGCTCAGCGACCGCGGCACCTCCGGCCTGGATCAGCTGGCGCTCGCCGCGCTGCTCAGGTCGGGCCGCTACGACCGGCACCTGCGCAAGATGCGCGGCGTATACGCGCGTCGGCGCACCGCCCTCATCGACGCGCTGGGGCGGCACGCGCCCGGCGTCCGGCTCACCGGCCTGGCGGCCGGGTTCCACGCCGTGGCGCACCTGCCGGCCTCGGCCGACGAGGACGCGGTGGTGGCGCAGGCGCGGCGCCGGTCGGTCGGGCTGTACGGGATGGCGCCCTTCCGCGCCACTCGCGGCGCGGCTCCGCCGCAGCTCGTGCTCGGCTTCGGGCTGGTCAATGAGCGGGCCATCGAGACCGGCATCGCCGCCGTCGCCGACCTGCTGCGGTAATCCGCTATACCTGGTGCAAGCGGCGAGTAAACGCCTGGGTCGCGGTGGCGGGATCGTCGGCCTCGGTGATGGCGCGGACCACCACCACGCGGGTCGCGCCGGCCGCGAGCACCTCGTCCAGCCGGTCCAGGCTGATGCCGCCGATCGCGAACCAGGGGCGCGCCGGCGCGGTCTGCGCGACGTGGGCCAGCAGGCCGGGGCCGGTCGCGGGGCGGCCCGGCTTGGTCGGCGTGGCCCAGACCGGTCCGGCGCAGAAGTAGTCCACACCGGGTTCGGCGGCCACCGCGGCGGCCTGCGCCGGGCTGTGGCTGCTCCGGCCGATGAGCGGGCCAGGGCCGAGGATGCGCCGCGCGGCCGGCACAGGCAGGTCGTCCTGCCCCAGGTGGAGCACGTCGGCCCCGGCGGCCAGTGCGATGTCCGCGCGGTCGTTCACCGCAAGCAGGCGGCCGTGGCGCCGGCAGGCGTCCGCGAACACCTGGAGCAGCGCGAGTTCCTCGCCCGCCTCCAGGCCCTTCTCCCGCAGCTGCACGAGGTCCACCCCAGCGCCGAGGACGGCGTCGAGGAACCGCGGCAGGTCGCCCTGGGACCGCCGGGCGTCCGTGCACAGGTAGAGCCGCGCGTCCGCCAGCCGCGCCCGCAGATCGCTCGCCATCGTGCTATCCAATCACCGCCCGGTTCCGCCGCCACACCCCGGCACGCTGCTGACCTCTGGTTGATATAGGGTGAACCCGTCGGAAACAACTCCGACCCACGGGAGCCCGAAGGGGCTGAGAGGGAGGCCGGGCGCCTCCGACCGTCGAACCTGATCCGGGTAATGCCGGCGAAGGGAGTGCTCGTGGCCGTTACCGCAGATGTCGTCGTCGCGGGCGGCGGCGTCATCGGTACCGCGATCGCCTGGCGGGCCGCCGCGGCCGGGCTCGACGTAGTCCTGGTGGACCCGGCGCGGGGTGACGCCGCGTCGCTGGTGGCGGCCGGCATGCTCGCCCCGGTCTCGGAGGCCCTGTTCGGCGAGGGCGCGCTGCTCCGCGTCAACCTGCTCGCCGTCGCCAGGTTCGGTTCGTTCGCGGCCGAGCTCGAGGAGGTGACCGGCCACCGGGTCGGCGTGCGCCGCGAGGGCACCCTGGCCGTCGCCTACGACCCGGGCGACTACGCGGCGCTGATGCGGCTGACGGCGTTCCGCCGCTCCGCCGGGCTCGACGCGGAGGAACTGGACAGCCGGGCCTGCCGCAAGCTGGAGTCCTTCCTCACCCCGGACGTACACGGCGGGGTGCTGTTCGCGGGCGACTGGTCGGTCGACAACCGGCGGTACGCGGCCGCGCTGCGCGAGGCGGCGGCCGCCGCCCGGGTGCGGGTCCTGCGGGACCGCGTGACCGAGGTGCTGACCCGCGACGGGCGGGCCCGCGGGGTCCGTCTCGCCGACGGCGGCGACGTCGCCTCGGCCCAGGTCGTCGTCGCCGCCGGCTGCTGGTCGGGCGCGGTCGCCGGCCTGCCCGCCGACCTGCGGGCCGCGGTGCGGCCGGTCAAGGGCCAGCTGCTGCGGCTGCGCCATCCGGACGGCATGCCGCCCGTCATCACCCACACGATCCGGGCCACGGTGCGCGGCGCGGACGTGTACCTGGTGCCGCGGGCCGACGGCGAGGTGATCGTGGGCGCCACCCAGGAGGAGCGCGGGCCGGACCGTTCGGTGACCGCGGGCGCCGTGCACGACCTGCTGCACGACGCCATGAGCGTGCTTCCGGTGACGAGCGAGCTGATCCTCGCCGAGACGTGCGCCGGGCTGCGGCCCGGCACGCCCGACAACGGCCCGATCGTGGGCGAGGCTGGCACCGGCGGCTTGCTGCTGGCCACCGGCCACTACCGCAACGGCATCCTGATGTCGCCGGTGACCGCGGACGCGATCGTCGCCTGCCTGACCGGTCAGCGCCCCGCGGCGGAATGGGAGCCGTTCACGCCCGGGCGCTTTGCCGCTCAGCCGGCTGGCGGGGAGGGGACACGGTGATGGTCCAGGTAAAGCTCAACGGCGAGCCGCGCGAACTGCCCGACGGCAGCACGATCGCGCAGGCCGTCACCGAACTGACCGCCGCCCCGGCCGGTGTCGCCGCGGCCGTCAACGGTGAGGTGGTGCCGCGCGGCTCCTGGGCCGCCACCCTGCTTCGCGACGGCGACCAGGTGGAGGTCGTCACGGCCGTGCAAGGAGGTTGAGATGAGCAGTGCGGATGTGGGAGTGCAGAGCCTGGAGGTGCTGCGCCGAGTGCTCGACGCCTCGGCGACCGCGCTTACCACGGTGGCCATGCGGCGCGTCAGTCCCGACGGAGGAGGCTCGCTGCTCGGCACGCTGCGCGAGGCCGGGGTGCGCATCCTGCCGAACACGGCCGGCTGCCACACCGCCAGCGAGGCCAGGCTCGTGGCCAGGCTGGGCCGGGAGGCCCTGGGCACCGACTGGGTCAAGCTCGAGGTCGTGGCCGACGACCATACCCTGCTCCCCGACCCGGTGGAGTTGCTCGACGCGGCCCGGCTGCTGGTCGCCGACGGGTTCACCGTGCTCCCTTACACCAACGACGACCCGGTGCTGGCCCGGCATCTCGAGCGGGCCGGGTGCGCCGCCGTCATGCCGCTCGGCGCCCCGATCGGGTCCGGTCTCGGCGTGCGTAACCCGCACAACATCGCGATGATCGTCGATCAGGCGAGCGTCCCGGTCATCCTGGACGCCGGGATCGGGACGGCCAGCGACGCGGCCCTGGCGATGGAACTGGGCTGCGATGCGGTCCTCATCGCCTCGGCCATCACCCGGGCGGCCGAACCGGAGCTCATGGCCACCGCGATGCGGCTGGCCGTGGCGGCCGGCTACGCCGCCCGGACCGCGGGGCGCATCCCGCGCCGCTGGCACGCCCGCGCGTCCAGCCCGGTGGACGGCCGTCCGGAGCTGTCGGCGTGAACGGCGCTGGCCCGCCGCGGGTGCTCACCATCGCCTCGTCCGACTCCGGCGGCGGCGCCGGCATTCAGGCGGACCTGAAGGCCTTCGCCCGCTGCGGCGCGCACGGGATGTCGGCGATCGTCGCGCTCACCGCGCAGAACACGGTGGCCGTCCGGGCCATCCACGAGGTCCCGCCGGCCTTCGTGCGCGCGCAGATCGAGGCGGTCCTCGACGACATCGGAGCCGACGCCGCCAAGACCGGCATGCTGTTCTCCAAGGCGCTGATCGAGGCCGTGGCCGGGGCGCTGGAGGACCGGGATCTCCCGCTGGTGGTGGATCCGGTCATGGTCGCGAGCTCCGGCAGCACGCTGCTCCTGCCGGAGGCCGTCGGGACCCTGGTCGCGCGGCTCTTCCCGCTGGCCACGGTGGTGACGCCGAACCTGCCGGAAGCCCAGGCGCTCACCGCCATGATGACCGAGGACCGCGCCGTGCTCGCCGAGCGCCTGGTCGCGATGGGGGCGCGCGCGGCGCTGGTCACCGGGGGCCACGGGGCCGAGCCGGTAGACCACCTATTCGATGGGGCACGGCACATGGCGATCCCGGTCGCCCGCCACGGCGTCGCCGCCACGCATGGCGCCGGCTGCACGCACTCGGCGGCGCTCGCGGCCGGGCTCGCCGCCGGGCTGCCGCTGGCCGAAGCGGCCCGCCAGGCCGCCATGGTGGCCGGCGAGGCGGTGGCGCACGGCCTGGCCGGCCTCGGCGCCGGCGAAGGTCCCGTCCATGTCCTGCACGAGTACCGCCCCACGACAGTGCCGACTACGACAGTGCCGACTACGACAGTGCCGACTACGACAGTGCCGACTACGACAGTGCCGACCTACGAGAGGGAGACCGCGCGATGAGCGACAGCTTCAGCGCTGAGCTGTGGCAAGGGGTGGCTGGCGTCTACGACGCCATCCTGGCTCACCCGTTCCTGACCGGGCTCACCGACGGCAGGCTGCCGCACGACGCCTTCGCCTTCTACGTGGTGCAGGACGCGATCTACCTGCACGGGTACGCCCAGGCCCTGGCCGCCGTGGCGAGCCGCGCGCCCACGCCCGGGCAGACCGAGATGTTCGCGCGGCACGCGGCGGACGCGCTCGCGGTCGAGAAGACCCTGCACGGATCGCTGCTCGCCGACCTCGGCATCGACCCGGTGAGCGCGGAGCAGGCCGAACCCGCTCCGGCGAACCTCGCCTACACCAGCTACCTGCTCGCCACCGTCAGCACCGGGTCGTACGCGGAAGGGGTCGGCGCGGTGCTGCCGTGTTACTGGATTTACTGGGAAGTCGGTAAGGAACTGCTGCGCCGCGGCTCACCCGACCCCCGCTATCAGCAGTGGATCGACATGTACGGGAGCGAGGAGTTCGGTGACGTCGTGCGGGAAGTGATCGACGCCACCGACGAGCTAGGCCCCGGCCTCGGGGCGCCCGAGCGGGACCGGGTGCATCGCCACTTCCGTACCACCAGCCGTTACGAGTGGATGTTCTGGGATATGGGCTACCGCAAGGAAGCCTGGCCGGTGTGATCCGCCGTGATCTGACGTCCCGGGGTGCCTACTCCTCGGTGGGCGCTTCGAGACGCTGGCGTGCCCGCGCGTCCTGATCCGGGGGCACCTCCGCCGGGTCCGTCTCGGCGCGGTCCTTGCGCTGGGCGGTCCAGGAATGCCTGCGGTCGGCGTGAGAGTGCTTGCCGGCGTGCCGGTCCTGGCCGAGGCGCTTGTGTCGGGCAGAATAAGACAAGGTCCCCTCCATGTATGAGATGCAGGGGACCTTGCCTGGCCGCGCCCGGGTACGCCAGTTGCCTGGCTTTCCCTGTGCCGCGCGCCGCCCGCCAGAGTCAGGAACCCGCGCGAGGCTCAGGTTTCCCTACTCCTCCCACGTCCCGGAGTTGCCTCCGGGCAGTGCCCGTTTCTAACGGTGAAAGCATTTCTACTGCTACGGCGCAGGCCCGCGCAAGACTTGCGCCGCATATTTCTCGAGTTTTTTCCCTGTCCACACCCTGTCCACAGAGCGTGGCTGGTTATCCGCATTCAATCCCGGTTTTTCCACCGCCTTATGCACAGGTCATCCACAAGTTACCAGGCGTAACTCGGGGAACACGGGTGGCCGACACGTCCGTCGCGCAGAATTTCACGGGCTTTCCAATTTAATTTCCCCTGCCTTCGGAGATGTGATAGCCGAGATTTATATGACGGAATTGGCCCCGCCCTTTTTTGATACCTCCGTCACCGCGGCGCGGGTGCGCCCGGGCGGTCCGGGCCTAGCCGGCGCAGTGCTAGCCGGCGCAGTGCTAGCCGGCGCAGTGCTAGCCGGCGCAGTGCTAGCCGGCGCAGTGCTAGCCGGCGCAGTGCTACCCGGGCAGCAGGACGCCGAAGCCGGTGGCGGCCAGCTTCAGCAAGACCTGGCCGGGTGCCTGCAAGGCCGCGACCTTGGCCGCGCTCAGGTCCTCGAGCTGAGCCAGCAGCACGGCGTAGGCATCGGGACCCTGCCTGCGGGCGCGGTTCAGCGCGACCGTGTTGGCCCACACCTTGGCTCGCGCCTCGCGCAGGAAGCGCTGGGTGCCGAGCCGGTTGAAGGGTCTGAGCAGCCGGTCGAGCAGGGGAGGCGGTCCGGAGATCCTGGTCAGTTCGTCGTCCTCGGCGGCGACCCGGGAGGCGAGCACGTCGTCGATGGCCTTGTGGTCGGCCTCCCGGCGGGCTAGCAGCGCCGCGTCGCCGAACTGCTCGTCGGTGATCACCGCCAGCAGTGCCTGCGGCAGGTCAAAATTGATTTGGGCGTTCATGCCGAGCAGCACGTGCCGGAGCGCGGGCAGGTCGGCCGGGGCGCCGAACGCGACTTCCCAGGGGCGCGTAGGGCGTCGGCCAGCCAGTGAAGCCTCTAGGGCCTCCAGGTACAGGTCGGCGAACGCGACGTCCCAGCGCTCGACCCACCCGGGATCCGCGAAGCCGCCGCGCTCGATCTCCCCGGCCACCGCGATCGTGGTCCGCTGATAGGTGGCGTGGAAATAGCGCCGCTGGTCGCCGTCGGCCTGCAGCGGCTCGAGCATCGCCGCCATCCGGGCGATCAGCGCGTCGATCATGCGGCCATTATGGCCGCCGCCGGCGCCGCGGACGCGGATGGACGCGGCCGCCGGCGCGGCGTGACCTGGACCGTCATCGTGTGCCGTTACCTCCCTCATGGCGGCTGTCGCGCCGGGCCTGTCGCGTCAGCCGGGAGCACCGCCGCGGCCCTCTCGGCCGCTACCGGGACAGCCCCGGAGGGCCGGGGAGGCCGGAGGGCCGGGGCAGGCGCCGGTGGTGCAGGCGCGGACCAGTTACGCGACGGCCTCCATGGCGGCGGTTTTGACCCGCGATGAGGCCGAGCGGCCACCTGGGCCTTCTCGGAAGAGGAGCCGGGCCAGGGAGGCCCCGATCCACGAGGCCCGATCCCTGCGAAAATCGAGATATATCTTGACAATCATACTACTCAAGATACATCGTATTTACGACACATCCCTAGCATGCACCGAACGGCACCAGGAGGGCATCATGCATCCGGAAATCGCCAAGACCCTGGTCGCGCAGCACCACGATGAGCTCCTGCAGGACTCGGCGTCCCGCCGCCGCCGCCGCGGCCGCCGCCGGTTCCCGCGGTGGCACGTCAGCTGGACCCGGACCGTACTGTCCCCGGCCGCCGCGCCCGGCTCCGCGGGCGCGGGCCGCGCCGGCCACCCTGGCCGGCGCGGCTCGTCGCTGGTGATCATCATCTCGGCCCACCGCTCGGCCTGACGTCACCGCGAGCGGGTTAGACCGCCGTGCCGTCCTTGGCGAACCCGCGCGCCGTGACGACCTCGGCCGCCGCGGCACGGGCGACCATCTCGCCGGACGGCGCCAACAGCTCGCCGGACGGCGCGGCTAGCTCCTCAGCCGAGGCGGCCGGGAGGTCCCGCACGCGGCGCAGCCCGCTCAGCGCGACCAGCGCGCCGACCGCGGCCACGCCCGTGATCAAGAAGAGCGCGGGCCGGTACGCGGCCAGCGTGGCCGCGGGGGAGACCAGCTTGCCCGCGCCGGAGGCGTCGACCACTGCGGTGACGATCGCGAGCACCACGGCGCCGCCGACCTGGAACGAGGTTTGGAACAAGCTGGACGCCAGGCCCTGCTCCGAGTCGGGCACCCCCGCCGTGGCCGCCACGGTGAGCGAGGAGAAGCCTAGCCCGAAAGCCAGACCGATCAGCAGCGTGGCAGGCAGCATGACCGCCGGGTAGTCCGGGCGGACACCGGCCCGCAGGAACACCGCGTAGGCGATGACCAGGCAGCTGAAGGCGAGCGCGGTCAGCGGTGCCGGGCCGAACCGGCTGAGCAGCGAGGCCATCCGGGTGGACAGGACGGCGACCATCACCCCGGCCGGGAGGAACGCGAGCGCGGTGGACAGCGCCGACCAGCCGGACAGCGTCTGCAGGTACTGCGTGACCAGGAACTGGAACGAGATGTAGGTGCCGAACAGCGTCACGGAGCCGATGTTCGCGCGCAGCAGCGCCCGGGAGGAGAAGATGCTGAACGGCACAAGCGGGTCCCGGCTGCGCCGCTCGATGGCGGTGAACACCCCGGTCAGCACGGCGACGGCCGCGAACGAGCCGATGGTCCTGGCCGAGCCCCAGCCTGCCTGCTGGGCGGAGACGACGGTGTAGACGAGCAGCAGCATGGCTGCGGTGATGGTCAGCGCGCCGGGGATGTCGAATTTGCGGTCGGCACGGGCGGCGGGCTCGCCGCGGGGGATGAGCCAGATGGCCGCCGCCAGCACCACGGCCGCCACCGGGGCGGGCACCAGCAGCGTCCATCGCCAGCTGATCTCGGTAAGCAGGCCGGATAGGACGAGACCGAGCGAGAAACCGCTGGCGCCGAAGACCGTGTACACGCTGAACGCGCGGTTCCGCATCGGCCCCTCGGGGAACGTGGTGGTGAGCAGGGACATGCTGGCCGGCGCGGTGAACGCGGCCGCCGCGCCCTTCACGAAACGGGCCGCTATCAGCAGGCCGGGGCTGCTCATCAGGCCGCCGAACACGGAGACGAGAGCGAAGACGGCCAGCGCCACCAGGAAGACCCGCCTGCGGCCGAGCAGGTCGGCGGCCCGCCCGCCGAGCAGCAGCAGGCCGCCGTAGCCGAGCACGTAGCCGCTGACGATCCACTGCAGTGACGAGGTGCTCAGGCCGAGGGCGGACCGGATGGACGGCAGGGCGACGCCGACCATCGAGACATCCAGGGCGTCGAGGCACAACGCGCCGCCGAGCACGAACAAGATGGCCCACAGCTGCGGCGTCCAGCCCTGGCTGTCCCCGGGACGAGCATCGGAGTGAAGTGCATCGGATGAAGTCATGGCTGAAACTATATGTATGTGCAAGCACTAGATGCAAGAACAATTAATGTACTTGCATTTATCTGGCCGGAGGGTTAAGCTGCGCCCGTGAGCGCGACTCAGGACAGCGTGGTGATCGCCTGGCGGGAGATGTCGGCCTGCCACGCGGCGGCCTGCGCCGCGCTTGAGCGCGAGCTCGGCGAACGGCACGGGCTCGGGATCAGCGACTTCGAGGTCCTGGAGCGGCTCGCCGAGAGCGACGGGCGGAAGTTCCGCGCCCAGGATCTGGCCGAGGCCGTGCACCTGAGCCAGAGCGCGCTGTCTCGCCTGGTCGACCGGCTGGCCCGGCACGGCCTGGTCGAGCGGTGCGGCTGTGACGAGGACCGCCGCGGCATCTACGTGGTGCTGACCGAGGCGGGCGAGCGGTGCCACGTCGAGGCGGTGCCGACGCACCGGGGCGTCCTCGCCCGCCATCTGCCTGCCTCGATGCTCAGCGCGGCCAGTAGCGGCAGGTAGCGCCCCCTGGATAGGGTTAGTCCGTCCATAGCGGGCTTGTCAGGTCATGCCCGCCGGGTGGGGGTGCGGAGATGAGTTATGCCTGAACGGCCGGCCACGTTGCGAGACGTCGCGGCGGCGGCCCGGGTCCACCCGGCCACCGCCTCCCGCGCGCTCAACCCCGAGACCCGCATCCTGGTCAGCGAGGACACCGCGCGGCGGGTGACGGACGCGGCCGCGAGGCTGGGCTACCGGCCCAACCCGGTCGCCCGGAGCCTGCGAACCCGCCGCTCGCACACGGTCGGGGTGCTGATCCCAGACCTGAACAACCCGCTGTTCCCGCCGATCGTGCGCGGCCTGGAGGACAAGCTGGCCGGCGCGGGCTACGTGGCCCTGATCGGCAACACCGACTCCGACGCCAACCGCGAGCGCACCCTGTTCGAGCAGATGCGGGCCCGGCACGTCGACGGGTTCGTGATGGCCACCGCCACGCTGCACGACCAGCTGCTGGCCGATGCGGCCGCGGCGGAGGTGCCCGTAGTGCTGATGAACCGGCTGGCGCCGGACTACAGCTTTCCCTCGGTCTCGGTCGACAACGAGCAGGGCGCACGGATGGCGGTCACTCATCTGACCCGGCTGGGTCACACCCGGATCGCGCACGTCGCGGGCCCGCAGGAGGCCTCCACCGGCGTGAGCCGCCTGCGCGGATTCCGGGACGGCATGACGACGCACGGCCTGACGGTGGATGAGGACCTGATCGCCTACGCCACCAGGTACACGGTCGAGGAAGGCGCCCGCTGCTGCCGGGAACTGCTGGCCCGGGAGGACTTCACCGCGGTGGCGGCGGCCAACGACATGCTGGCGGTGGGGTGTTACACCGCGCTCGACGAGCGCTCCCTGCAATGCCCCGACGACATCTCGGTGATCGGCTTCAACGACATGCCGTTCATCGACCGGCTCCGGCCGCCGCTCACCACGGTGCGCTTCCCGCACTACCAGCTGGGCACCGAGGCCGCGCAGCTGCTGCTCGAGCGGATCAACGGGGGCCAGGGACCGGTGAAGATCCTCTATCTCGCGCCGGAGCTCATTGTTCGCGGGTCCACGTCCCAACGTCCCGCGCCGCAGGCCGGTTCCGGTCAGGAGAAGGCCGGGGACGCGATCAGCCCGCCGGTCCCGCTGCGTCCTGACCCCTCGTCGCGCCGGGCGCGCCGCGCCTCGCCCCGGTAGTCCGTCCCAGCCGCCCCAGCAGATGCGCAGGGGACATAGCAATCGATTGCTATGAGGCGAACATCCGAAAACGGGGCTGACAATCACTCGCCTGACACGTTATCACTAGCGCCCCACGGGCGATGGCATCTCGCCGACGATACGCGGTGACGCCGCGGCCGCAGCCTCGCGAGCAGCCACGGGACCGGGCAGCCGGCCCGCCGCCGCCCGTCGGGCGCCGGCCTGTGGCCGGTCCAGGAAGCGATTTGATGCGGCTTTGGTAACAGGTTGGGCAACCGGCATTGACAAAGGTATGGCGAGGGGACCAGTCTCGTGGGTGCAAACGATTGTGACCAGATTTTCTTGGCTGGCACAGTCTTGGCTGGGACAGAGGGAGGGGATCTGGCGACATGGCTGGACGTGATGACGCGCACCGGCTCGGCTGGCTGGGCACCGGCCGCATGGGCGTGGAGATGGGTCGCCGGCTGCTCTCGGCCGGCTGTGACCTCGTCGTTTTCAATCGCTCCATCAGCAAGGCCGAACCGCTGATACAGCTGGGCGCCAAGCCCGCGGGTAGCGCCGCGGAACTGGCGGCCAGGGACATCGTCTTCATCACCGTCGGCTCGTCGGATGACCTCATATCCGCGGTGCTTGGTCCGGACGGCCTCATGTCCGGTCCCGGGGCAGCGCCCCAGGTGCTCATCGATTGCTCGACGGTATCGGCCGAGGCCTCGGCCCTGGTGCGGGCCGAACTCGCCGGCCGGGGCACGGCCCTGCTGGCCGCTCCGGTGATGGGCAACCCGAAGGTGGTGCGGGCCGGGAAGATGACGGCCGCCGTCTCCGGTCCTCGCGATGCGTTCGACCTGGCGGAGCCGTACCTGAACATGCTGGGCAGCGGCGTAACCTACGTGGGTGACGGCGAGGTGGCGAGGACGGTGAAGCTCTGCCACAATCTGTTCCTCGGCGTGGTGGCCCAATCGCTCGCCGAGATTACCGTTCTCGCGGAAAAAAGCGGGATAAGCAGGCATGCGTTCCTTGACTGTCTCAATAAGAGTGTGATGGGTTCACTGTTCACCGGCTACAAGACGCCGGCCTACGTGAACCTCGATTTCGAACCTACGTTCACCGCTACGCTGCTGCGCAAGGATTTCGATCTTGGCCTGGCCGCCGCGCGGGAACACGAAGTGCCGATGCCGGTCGCTGCGGCGGTCCACCAGCTGATCCAGGGCTTGGTCGGACGGGGGTACGGCGATTCCGACTTCGCCGCCCTGCTGCAGCAGCAGGCGGATTCCGCGGGCCTGGAGCTCGTTAGCGAGCACGCGGATGTGTCCGACGGGCTCGGCACCAGCGACACCTAATCCGTGATAACCCGAACGAGGAGGAAGGAGGCACCGGGCGTGAGACCCCATCTTCCCGTGCTCTCCAAGAATTGCCTCGCCCTGAGCGCGGCAGCCGTCCTTTCGGCCGGCGTCGTGGCGGCCTGCAGCAGCAGTAGCAGCAGTAGCGGCGCCCCGAGCAACAGTTCCAGCCCGACCACCAAGGCGCCGATCAAGATCGGCGCGTCGCTGTCGCTGACCGGCGACTTCTCCGCCGACGGCCAGGCCTTCCAGCGCGGCTACCAGCTGTGGGCCAGCGACGTGAACGCGAGCGGCGGCCTGCTCGGCCGCCAGGTCACGCTCAAGATCCTCAACGACAACAGCTCACCCACGCAGGTGCAGACGAACTACCAGACCCTGTTCACCTCCGACAAGGTGGACCTCGCGTTCGGGCCGTTCTCCTCGCTGCTGACCACGCCGTCGGCGTCGGTCGCGGCCAGGTACGGCTACGCCCTGGTCGAGGGCGCGGGCGGGGCTCCGTCGGTGTTCGCGAGCCCGGCCAACGTCTCGGCCCACAACATCTTCGACGTGAGCCTGCCGATCGTGGACGAGTTGATTCCATTCGTCAACTGGGTCGCCTCGCTGCCCGCCAGCCAGCGGCCGAAGACGGCGGCCTACCCGATGGCCGACGACCCGTTCGCCGACCCGCCGGTGCAGCTCGCCCAGAGCAAGCTCCAGGCGCTCGGGGTCAAGACGGTGTACTCGAAGGTCTTCCCGGCCGAGGTCGCCGCGTACAAGCCGCAGGCCGACCAGGTCGCCAGCAGCGGCGCGCAGGTCGTGGTGCTCGGATCCACCGACGTTCCGACGGTCTCGGCGTTCATGCAGGCGTTCCAGCAGCAGCACTACAACCCCAAGATGTTCATCAGCGCGGCGGGCCCGGACCAGGGGGCCTCGTTCACCTCCGTGGTGGGCAAGGCCAACGCGACCGGGATGATGGTGCCCAACGGCTGGTATCCGGGTTTTGCGAATCCCGCCAGCCAGAAGATGGTGCAGGAGTACGTGGCCAAGTACGGCGGGTCTCCGTCGGACGTTAACGCCGACGTGGCCGAGGGCTACGCGGTGGGACAAGTGATGGCCGCGGCGGTGACCGCCACCAATGGCACCGAGAACGCCAAGATCATCAGTTACCTGCACAGCGGCGTGACGCTGAGCACCGTCCAGGGGTCGGTGAAGTTCGATTCGGAGGGCAAGAACGGCTCCGCCGCGGCGTTCATCTTCCAGTGGCAGAAAGACACCACGTACAAGCAGGTGCTCCCGATCGGCTCGACCGGCTCGGTGCCGATCATCAACCCCAAGCCGAACTGGACCAGATAGCACGATGGCACAGGAGATCTACCGGGCTATCGTCGACGGCATACTCACCGGTGGCGTCTACGCCCTGATGGCTGTCGGCCTTACGCTGATCTTCGGCGTGCTCGACATCATCAACATCGCCCAGGGTGTCCTGGTCATCCTGGGCGCCTACCTCAGCTACCAACTGGCGGCACGGTTTCACATCGACCTGTTCGTCGGGTTGCTGGTCACCGTGCCCGTCATGTTCGTGATCGGCGTCGTCATCCAGTGGGCGTTCATCCGGCGGCTGCGCGGCCGGGAACGCACGTCTATGACCCTGCTGGTCAGCTACGCGGTCGCGCTGATCATCGAGGGGATCCTCTACGAGGAGTTCGGACCCAACCCCAAGCAGCTGAATGCCTCGTACGTGCAATCCAGCGTGCACGTGTTCGGCTTCTACCTCTCCGATATCTACCTGTACGGCTTCGCGCTGGCGCTGGTTATCATCGTGGCCGTGTACACGCTGCTGTACCGGTCCAGGTTCGGACGCAGCGTGCGGGCCACGATGCAGGACGAGACGGCGGCGCGGCTCATCGGCATCGACGTGAACCGCGTCGCCGCCGTCACCTTCGGCGTCGGCGTCGCGGTGACCGCGGCCGGCGGCATGGTGTTCGGCGCCACGAACAGCTTCAACCCCAACAGCGGTTACGACCTGATCTCGCGGCTGCTCGCGATCATCATCCTCGGCGGGCTCGGCAGCATCGGCGGCGCGCTGGCCGCGTCGGTTTTCATGCTCACCGTGGAGTCGCTGGTGGATATATGGTCACCGGAATGGGCGATCGTGGTGTTCTACGCCGCCCTGGTGGTGGTGCTGGTGATCCGCCCGACCGGGTTCTTCGGCCGACAGCCGGCGCGGGCCCAATGACGGGCCCGGTGACGGGCCCGGTGATGGGTACCGTGAGCAGGCAGCGCGCGGCGACGGGGCTGGCGGTACTTGTCCTGGCCGTGGTGGCCATCGTGTTCCCGCTGGTGTTCAGCAGTCCCGTGGTCACGAACTACGCGGTCTACGCGCTGATCTTCGCGGCCGTGGTCTCGGCCTGGAACGTGTTCTCCGGCTTCTCTGGGTACATCTCGCTCGGCCACGCGGTGTTCTTCGGCAGCGGCGCCTACACGCTGGGCATCGCGGCCAAGGACTGGCATATCAATGGCGTCGGCGTGTTCGGCCTGCTGCCGCTGGCCGCGGCGGTGGGGGCGGCCATCGCGATCCCGTTCGGCCTGGTCGCGTTGCGGGTGCGCCGGCACACGTTCATCGTGATCACGATCGCAGTGTTCTTCATCTTCCAGCTGATGGCCTTTAACTTCCAGTCCTTCACTGGTGGCACCACCGGAATGTCGGCGCCGTTCCTGCCCTGGTCGCCGACGAGCTTCAACGACCGCTTCTACTACATCTCGCTGGGCTGCGCCGCGGCCATGATCGTCATCGCGGTCCTGATCCGGCGGTCCCGGTTCGGCCTGCAACTCCGGGCGATCAGGGACGACGAGGACCGGGCGCGCGGGCTCGGCGTGCACGCCATGCGGGTGAAGCTCATGGCGTTCGTGCTGTCGGGGGCGGTGACGGCGGTGGTCGGCGGGGTCTGGCTCCTCTACCTCGGCCAGGTCCAGCCGCAAACGGGATACGACCCGCTGTTCGACCTGGCCCTGGTGCTGATGGCGTTCCTGGGCGGTCTGGGGACCATCGCGGGCCCGGTTCTCGGCGCGCTCATCATCGCACCCGGTCAGCTCTACCTGACCATCAGGCTCACCAACGGGTACCTCAGCGAGATCCTGCTCGGCGCGCTGTTCCTGCTCATCGTGCTGTTCGTGCCGCGGGGCCTCGTCCCGACCGCCGGCGAGTGGATAAGACGGCTGCGGACCAGGGGCCGCCCCGCGGTTGAGCCGGTCACGGCGCCGGCCCCGGCTGCCGCTCCGTCATCTGGCGCGCCTCCGGCACGACCAGGCGAAGCACCTGCGACGGAGGTCAGGAGATGACCGCGCTGCTGCGCACCGAGGGCGTGCGCAAGGCCTACGGCGGCGTGCACGCGCTCGACTCCTGCACGGTGGAGATCGACGAGGGCTCGGTGGCCGGCCTGATCGGGCCGAACGGATCGGGTAAGACCACCCTGTTCAACGTCATCACCGGATACGCCAAAGCAGACGCGGGGCAGGTGTACCTGGCCGACAAGAAGATCACCAACGTCGCCCCGGACAAGGTCTTCGGCTTCGGGATCGGCCGGACCTTCCAGCTGACCAGGATCTTCGCCAGCCTCACGGTGCTCGAGAACATGCTGGTCGCCTCGAAGCACGGGGGCGCCGCGGCCCGCAAGCGCGCAATGGAGCAACTGGAGTTCGTCGGCATCGCCGGGCATCACGCCGCGCTGGCCGGCACGCTGTCCTACGGCCAGCGCAAGCTCCTGGAGCTCGCCTACGTGCTGGTGGCGGACCCCGCCGTCATCCTGCTCGACGAGCCGGCCGGCGGCGTCAACCTCTCCCTGGTCAACCACATCGCCGACCGGATCCGCGAGCTGAACGCGGCCGGCAAGACCTTCCTGATCGTCGAGCACAACATGGAGTTCGTGATGGGGTTGTGCGACCGGGTCACGGTGCTCGACTCGGGCGCCGTGGTGGCCGCCGGGCCGCCCGGCATCATCAGGACCGACCGCCGGGTGCTCAACGCCTACCTGGGCGAGGACATCGAGGACGACGATCCGCACCCGGGGGAGGAAACATGACCGCACCCGCCAACGGCACGACGGCTGGCGCCAGGGCAGGCACCACGGACCGTTCGGTACTGAAAATCAAGGACCTGGTGGCCGGGTACGGTGGCGGTGACGTCCTGCGTGGGGTTTCCCTGGACGTGACCGAAGGCGGCATCACCTGCGTGGTCGGGCCGAACGGAGCGGGGAAATCTACGCTGCTGGCGACGATCAGCGGCCTGCTGCGGCCACGCCTCGGCTCGATCGAGCTCGACGGGCAGAACCTCGCCGGCCTGTCGCCGCGCCAGGTGCTGCGCCTCGGCGTGGTGCAGGTGCAGCAGAACCACAGCCTGTTCCGTGACATGACGGTCCGGGAGAACATCGAGCTCGGCGGCTACATCCTGTCGGACCGGGCGCTGACCTCACGCCGGATGACGGCCGTGTTCGACGTCTTCCCTGACCTCGCCGGATGGGCGGGGAAGAAGGCGGGCAGCCTGTCCGGCGGGCAGCAGCGGCTGGTGGAGTTCGCCCGGGCGCTGATGCTTGAGCCCAGGCTGCTGCTGCTCGACGAGCCGTCGATGGGGCTCGCGCCGAAGATCCTGCGGACCGTGTTCGACGCGGTCAGGCAGATGAACGCGGCCGGCACGACGATGCTGCTCGTCGAGCAGAACGCCCGGGCCGGCCTGCGGCTCTCCAGCCAGGGCGTGGTAATGGAGAGCGGCCGGGTGCGGCTATCAGGCACCGGGCGCGAGGTGCTCGAGAACCCCGAGATCGGGGCGCTCTACCTCGGCGGCGCGGTCAGCGCAGGCTAGGTAGGGGGCCGGCTAGGTAGGGGCCGGCTAATCCTTCTTGCGGGCCAGCGTCAGGCCGTCGCCGATCGGGACCATGACCAGCTCCACCCGGTCGTCGGCGGCGGCGTGGTCGTTGAAGTCCCTGACCGCGATCACCAGCGGGTTGTCGTTGCCCGCGTCGATCACCCGGCCGTGCGAGAACGTGTTGTCAACCATGATCAACCCGCCCGGGCGGACCCGCGGCACGACCTCGCGCCAGTAGCCGAGGTAGCCGCCCTTGTCGGCGTCGATGAACGCCAGGTCGAACAGCTCCTCGTCGGGCAGCGAGCGCAGCGTGTCGATGGCCGGGCCGAGCCGCAGCTCGATCCGGTCGGTAAGGCCGGCCTTCTCCCAGTACTTCCTGGCCACCGAGGTCCATTCCGCGCTGATGTCGCAGCACAGCAGGCGCCCGCCCCTGATCAGCCCGCGGGCGATGCAGATGGAGGAGTAGCCGGTGAAGGTGCCGATCTCGATCGCCGAGACGGCGCCGGTGAGCTGGGTCAGCAACGTCATGAGCGTGCCCTGCTCCGGGGCGATGGCCAGGCCGGTCTCGTTCGGGTACAGGTCCGCGGTCTCGTTGGCCAGCTCCCGCAGGACCGCGTCCGGCGGGCTGCTGTGCGCGGTGAGGTACGCGTTGAGATGGAGGCTGATCTGCTCGGTACGCTGCGCCATAGGGCAACGCTATCGGTAGGACGTCGGTGCCCGCGAGGTCGGATCCCCATTTTCTATATTACCGACTGTCTAACATGGCTTTTGGGCCACCAGCGACCACCGGGCGGGCGCTGCGCAGGGCATAGATAATGGCGATCAGACGCGGGTCGCCGGGTGGGGGGCCGGCCCCGCACTACCGGAGGTGATCGGTGGCTGACGGCACGGCTCGTCCGGGGAATCACTGGTTCGCGCGAGTGGCTCGGCCCGCGGATCTCTCCGCGGCCCTGCAGGCGCTTGGTATCGCGGTGCACCGGCCCGTCCTGGTGCTGGTCGGGGGGGCGGGCGGCATGATGGCAGATCACCTGGCGGCGATGGCCAAGGCGATGGAGCGAATCGCCCCCGCGCTTGACCGGTGGGGTGCCGCCGTGGTGGATGGTGGCACCGACTCCGGGGTCATGCGGGTCATGAGCCAGGCCCGTGACTCCGCCGGGGCGAGCTTCCCGCTCATCGGAGTGGCCGCCGAAGGCACCGTGACTGTCCCGGGGACGCTCCCGGCACCCGACGCGGTGGCGCTCGAACCCCATCACACTCACGTCATCCTGGTTCCCGGAGATGCCTGGGGTGATGAATCGCCCTGGCTGTCCCGCGTCGCTACGGCCATCGCCGACGGCAGGCCGTCGCTGACCCTCGTCGTCAACGGCGGCCAGATCACCTACGACGATATCGAGCACAGCCTTCAGGCCGGACGCCCCGTCATCATCCTGGCCGGGACAGGCCGAACGGCCGACACGATAGCTGCCGCTGCGCACGGTTACGCCGAAGACCCGCGGGCGGCGCAGGTAGCGGCTTCTCCCGGCACCAAGATAGTGTCCGGCAGCGATCCTGAAGCCCTCTGTGCCGCGATCGGATCAGTCCTGGCTCCAGCGGGTTAATCTGGTTCAACCTCTCGTCTGCTCGCCGGCCTGGATCTGGGCGGTGAGCTGGCCCCACTGGGACCACTCCTGACGCAGTGCCTGCTCCACCCGATTCACCAGGTCGGCGACGTTCTCTTCGGGGTTCCTGCCGTCCTGGGGAACGTCCGGATCCGGCATCGGCCGCGAGGCGGCACGGACGGCCCTTACGGCGTCACCGTAAATCTTGGACTGCTGGTCAAAGGCGTACAGCGCGATATAGGCGGCTATCGCCGTCGATATCGCGGCGAGGATGGCCGCCACCGCCGCCCACCCCTTAGCCCACCCCAGGGTGGTGCCGGCGAGCGCGCCGGCGGCGGACGCGAAGCCGAGGATGGTGGCGGAGATGAACAGGCCCTGGCCCGTCGCCCGGTCGAATTGCGCGAGCCGTCGGGTGTAGAACCCCAGCTGATCCTTGATCCGTTGCTCTTCGTAGAACCGCAGAAGCTCCTTGTTCCGCTCACTCATGAGATGCCCTCCGCCGTCTCGATATTGTCGACCTCCAGCAGGAGCCTCGTCACGGGATCGCCATCCGCATAGTGTGCCGCTCTGGCCAGGAACAGGAAGAACTCGCTCTTGATCCGTTCGGCTTTCAGCCGGGCGGAGAGGTATCCGTGCTGCGCGCGCCGGGACCGTATCAGCACGGTCAGCCCGGCCAGCAGGCCGGTCAGCACGGCCTGGACCACCGCCAGGACTACGACGCCGCCGCCTGCGGCCGCCTGGACCACCGCCAGTGACGTGGCCACCAGGCCGCCCGCGATCAGCGTCACGCGCTGGAGCCAGAACTGGTTCTGCAGGATCTGCGCCCGGTGATCAAGCCGGCGGAACCGTGACTCCAGCTGCTCGCACCACACCGTCAGGTCCTGAGCCAAGAGCTGATACTGGTTCAGCCACTCTGGCCGCACTACCGACCAGTCGTCGTCCCACGGGTCATCCTCGGACGGATGCCAAAAGAGCCTCGGCAACCGGACCAGCAGCGCGGGCCAGTGCCGCCGGCGTTCTTTCTTCTTCGCCGGCTGCGCCTCGCTGCCGGCGGCCGTCGTCTGACGCGGCTGCGCCTCGCTGCCGGCGGCCGTCGTCTGACGCGCAGGTGCTCCGCCATCCGCTGGCCCATCCGCTGGCCCCGTCGCGGGCCGTCCATCAACCATCTGACCGCCTCCCGGGACAATCTAGCGCCGGAGACTCCGGTCAGCATCGTCACCACGACATCCGGCCGCCCGGTTACCAGGTTTTAATATGCTCCCGCCTCAAGCTAATCGTTATCCGCAAAACGTCCTGGCGGCCATGCGTGGCCGCACGATTTGCCCTTATGCGCACCGCCATTGACTTACTCACGAGTAGATTGCGCGCGTTAACAATCGCGCAAACTGTCAACTGCCGCACCGCCGGAAAGATCAACTTCGGATCTCCGCGGGCGCGGCCAGGACGTAAGACATAAGGCGAAATATGCTGAACGTATGGGCTATGCTGGAGTGCAGCATTGATGGTGATGAGGCGGAACTTGGCCAGGTCACCTGGGATGCGCACGGGGAGTGTTCGTACAACTACGCGGTTGTGTGGAAACTGGGACGAATATTGTCAATGGGGTGGCATGCTGCATCCCGGGCGGACACTATTGCTTCGGACGGCCCGCGGCCACCGCGTTTCTTGTCGTGGCGGGCCGTCATGCTATTGACGGCGACGGCCCTGGAGTTCCCAGCGGGTGAGCCGTCTTAACATCAGGCGTATTCAGAGAGGAATAGCCTTCGATGACCGTACGTCGGACGCCGGCCGCCTGGGCTGCTCCCGGCGATCCGGGCGGGGCATGACTCCGCCGGACAACCGGACGTCGCCGGGGACATGCGACGCAGATACCAAGTGCCTGCACGTGCCGTGCTTCCAAGTTCAGCTGGACGTCTCCAGCCGCAGGCAGGCTCACCGGCAGGCGAGCGCCTGCGCTTACCACGTTGCCGAGGTCATCCAGGCGTTGCGCGCATGGGCGCGAGAACATGGCGTGATCGACGGGGAGTTGACCATCCTGGCCATCGAGCCAGCTGCAGGCGGGCGCCAGCCCAACGGACCAGACCATCCTGACCAGCGCGGCTTCGCGTTCAGTACGATCCCGCTGACCTAGTCCAGGCGCGATGCCCGGTGCCGCAGCGTGCGGGCGAACTCCGCCGCGAACAAGGGCGCGTCGGCCTCCGCCAGGCGGGCGAAGGAGATCCGCACCCCCGGCGGCGCGGCCATCCGGAACCGCTGGCCCGGGGCTACCGCCCAGCCCGCCGCGGCCAGCGAGGACGCGACGCCGTCCTCATCGGCGACGGGCACCCAGCAGGTGAAGCCCGACCGGCCGCTGGCCGTGATCCCGTGCGCCGCCAGCGCGGACCGCAGGGCCCGGCCGCGGCCGGCGTACACGTGCGCGGCGGTCTCCAGGCCCCGCGGCACGGACGGGTCCGACCACAGGTCCGCGACCATCTCCTGCAGCTGGTAGCTCACCCACCCGGTGCCCAGCGCCTGCCGGCCCGCGACCCGGGTGATGGTGGCCTCGTCCCCGGCCACCACCGCGAGCCGCAGGTCGGGCCCGAGCGACTTGGACACCGAACGCAACGTGACCCAGCGGGCCGGACCCGCGCGCCCGGACCTGCCCGCGCAGGCGGAAAAGGCCGGCACCCCGGCCACCGGCCCGGCGTGATCGTCCTCGACGACCCCGGTCGAGGGGTGCCGCCGCAGCACCTCGCTGATCTCCGCGGCGCGGCCGGCGTCCCAGGCCGCGCCGGTGGCGGCCTGCGCCCGGGGCGTGACGATCAGCGCGCCCGCCCCCCGGGCCAGCGCGGCCGCCAGCCCGTCGGGCCGGATGCCCAGGTCATCGACCGGGACCGGCACCGCGGTGAAGCCCATGGCCGCGAGCAGGTCGAAGGTGACCGCGTGACCGGGATCCTCCACGATCACCCGGTCCGCGGCACTGAGCCAGGTGGCGAGGACCCGCTCGATGCCGTCGAGCGCGCCGCCGGTGACGGTCAGGCTGGCCGTGTCGATACCGTCGGCGGCCAGCTGGCCGGCTGCCAGGCGGCGCAGCCGCGGTGAGACCGGCGCCTCGGCGTACATCCGGGCGGGCCGCCTGGCCGCCTGGGCCGGGAGCAGCGGGAGCAGGTCAGGGTCCGGGCCGCCGGTGATCAGGTCCCTGGTGCCCGCGGGGGCGCTCAGGTACACCCGCGAGCTGACCGGGGGAGCGCCCCTGATGCGCGTGCCCGCGCGGCCCGTGCCGGTAGTGAGGCCCCGGCGGCGCAGGTCGCCGTAGGCCGCCGCCACCGTGGTGGGGCTGACGCGCAGCTGGCCCGCCAGCTCGCGGACCGGGGGCAGGTGGTCTCCGGGAGTCAGCTGGCCGCTGCGGACACCCGCCTCCACGCTGGCCGATATCTCCTTGGCCGTCCGGCCCCATGGGATATATTGTACCAGTGTATTCACAATATGTACTGTAACATTTAGAAGGGCGGCAGGCTAATGACAGACGCGTTCTCCGCCGAATCCCGGCTGATTCACGCGGGCACCGAACGCACGCCCGGCCTGCCCGGCACACCGCCGCTCGCCCCGGCGAGCATCTACGTGTCGCAGGGGATCCCGCGCCCTGGCCGGGCCTACGGCCGGGACGGCAACCCGGGCTGGGAGGCGCTCGAGCAGGCCCTGGGCGGCCTGGAAGACGGGGAGGCGGTGGCGTTCGCCTCCGGCCAGGCGGCCTCGATGGCGCTGATGCTGGCGCTGGCCCCGGGCCGGGAGCGCATCGTGCTTCCTGACGACGGTTACTACGGGGGCCGGGTGCTGGCGGACCGGCTGCGGCCGCACGGCGCCGTTCCTGTCCCGGTGGACCTGCAGGACCTAGCCGCCGTCGAGCGCGCGCTGACCGCCGCGCCGTCGGTGCTGTGGGCCGAGACGCCGACCAATCCGCTGCTCCGGGTGGCCGATCTGGCCCGGCTCGGCGCGCTGGCGGCCGCGGCGGGCGCACCCATGGTGGTGGACAACACCGTCGCCACCGGCCTGCTCCAGCGGCCGCTCGAGGCCGGCGCGACGGCCTCGCTGTACTCGCTGACCAAGTCGGTGTCCGGGCACTCCGACGTGATCCTCGGGGCTGTGGTCAGCCGCGACAGGGAACTGCTCGCCGCGCTCAGAATCTGGCGATCCAGCGGCGGCGGCATCCCGGGACCGTTCGAGGCCTGGCTGGCGCTGCGCGGTCTCAAGACGCTGCCGCTGCGGATCGCGCGCCAGTCGGCCAGCGCGCTGGCCGTCGCCAGGCACCTGGCGGGCCATCCCCGGGTGTCCGCGGTGCACTATCCCGGTATCGATAAACCGACGTCGGAGCTGGCCCGGCGACAGATGCCTGACGGGTTCGGCCCGTTGCTGTCCTTCGAGGTCACGTCCGACAGCGCGGACGCCGCGGACAAGGTAGTGGCGAGCTCCCGGCTGATCGTGCCGGCCACCAGCTTCGGCGGCGTGGAGTCGACCTGGGAGCGCCGCGCCCGGTGGCCGGCCGAGACCGCGCCGGCCGGCCTGATCCGGCTCTCGGTCGGCGTCGAGCCCGCCGCCGACCTGATCACCGACATCGACCAAGCCCTTGGGGTGCTGTTATGCGACGTGCTGTTGGGACATACGAGATCGACGACGACCCGGCCAGGATCGATCCCGCGGCCGCGGCGGCGTTCCTGACCACCGGGGCGTATTGGGCCCGGTGGCGGAGCGAGCAGGACATCAGGCGCCAGATCGCCGCGGCCTGGCGGGTCACCGGGGCGTACGACGAGACGGGCGCGATGGTCGGCTTCGCCCGCGCGATCAGCGACGGCGGCTCCGCCTACCTAGCCGACGTGTACGTGCTGGCCGCGCACCGCGGCGCCGGCCTGGGCAAGGCCATCGTCGCGATGATGGTCGAGGAGGGCCCGGGGGCGGAATTCCGCTGGATGCTGCACACCTCCGACGCGCACAGCCTGTACCGATCGTTCGGCTTCGCCCCGCCGTCGGACAGCTACCTAGAACGGCCCCCCGCCGGGGCCGGGGGGGCCAGGGGGGCCAGGGGGGTACGGGGGGGCGGGCAGCCCCCCCGTGATCGGGGGGCTTCGGGGGGTCGTCCCCCCGAATCAACACTTAACGGAAAACATGTGCGGCTGGAGCCGCTCGGCCTGCACCACGTGCCGGGGCTGCTGAAGGCGGCCGGCCAGGATCCGTCGCTCTATCAGTGGGTCCTGGTGCCCCAGGACGAGCCCCGCATGCGCCGCCACGTCGAAGATGCTCTCGCGGCGCGGGCCAAGGGGATCGCGGTGCCTTTCGCGGTCGTCCGGCGCCAGGACGAGACGGTGATCGGCTCCACCCGGTTCCATCAGCTCGACTACTGGCTATGGTCCGAGCCGCACAGCGTTCCTGATACCTGCGAGATCGGCTATACCTGGCTGGCCGCCGAGGCCCTGCGCACCGGCGCGAACACCGAGATGAAGCGCTTGATGCTCACCCACGCCTTCGAGGTGTGGCGGGTACGGTCGGTGTGCCTGCACACCGACGTCCGGAACCAGCGGTCACGGGACGCGATCCAGCGGATCGGGGGCAAGTTCGAGGGCATCCTGCGCGCTCACCGGCTCGCGGTCGACCTGAGCCCGCGGGACTCGGCGCGGTTCAGCATCACCGCGCCCGAATGGCCGGCGGTCAGGCAGCGCCTGGAGGAGCTGGCCGCGCGGTACGACCGATCGTGACGCGCGGATGCTGTCCGGCCCCCGCCGCCGGACAGCATCCGCATAGACGGGTTACGGAACGGCGTTGATGGAGCCGACCAGGCCATCTTGTTCGTCGTTGATGCCGGCGCTGAACAGCAGCGTGCCGGTACCTCCGGTGGCGGCAGTACCGAAGTGCAGCCCCCACAGGTCATCGATCTGGATGGGCTGGCGCTGCTCGTCAAGCAGCGCTCCGTGGGGCCTGCCGGAGAACAGCCCGTACGCGTGGATCAGGCCGTCACCGAAGTTGCCTACCAGGAGCTTCCCGCCGAACGGCCCGAAGCCGGCCGGCGCCGCCGTGAGCCCCCACGGGGAGTTGAGGTCGCCGCGGGACACCAGGCGCTTCACCAGGAACCCGAAGTTGGTGTAGATGTCGATGAAGCCGTGACCGGGCCCGGCCACGTCATCGTGCTTTTCCGCGTTCTGCAGCGCGTAGCTGACGTAGAGGAACCCGTTGATTTCCTGGATCCCGAACGGTGCGTAGCCCGCCGGCAGGGACCGGTCCCTGAACGCCCCCAACAGGTGCACGCGGTGGAACCCGGAGTTGAACACGTCCACCGTGCCGTCGTGGAAGTTGGACGCGTACAGGAACGTGCTCCGGCCGACGTCGCCGATGGCCAGCCCCTTGTAGACGGCGGTCGGCGAGCTGAACTCGACCTGCGCAGTGGACGCCCCGTTCACGATCGGATCGGCCTTCGAGTTCCAGGCGATGATCTGGCCCGACTCCGACGAGAAGATGAACGGCGCGGGGCCGCTGCCCGCCTTGGACGTGACCACGAAGCCGCTGGTCGGATTGAACACTTGGCCAGTCGGGGCCGAGTCCGTCGGGGGCAGGGTGACGGTGAGGCCCGCGTTCGACGCCGTGGCGCCGCCGGGGCTCACGTTGTACACGGTGGCGACGCTGGTGCCGTTGTCCGCCACCCACAGCGGACTGGTCGGGCTGAGGGCCAGGCCCCAGGCGTTTTTCAGGTTGGCGTCTACCACCTGCGCCCCCTGGTCGGTCCTGTTTGAGATCAGGTTGGTCTGGTGGAATTCGTTCTCCGCGCCGGAGGCCAGCGCGGACGCACTCGGAACCGCGGTAGCCACGGCCACCACGACCGGCACCGCGACAGCTAGCGACCGTAGTCTGAGGAACCTTGACGACATGGACATTTCCTCTCGCTCCCTTGAGGGTCGTGACCCGGCGCCCATGCGTAATTTAGGTCCCTGCGCACGCCGCGAACCCCTTCCCCTGGGCACCGGACCGGCATGTACGCAGAAACCGCCGATACCCCTAACTACGGATGGCGGGCCAGGATGGCTCAGCGAGCACGCGGAAATTTTGACATTTTCGCAACCAGGCACCCGCATACGCACAAGCCCGCGGACGGGCTAGCCGGTGGCGTTGGCGATGCTAACGACCTCGGCCGTCCCGGCGTGCGACCGGGAACGCTGAGACCTGACGACCCGCCACCAGGCCTGGCCCGATTCGGGCAGCATGTAGATCGGGTCGTAGTAGGGGTACTCGCGGCTGAGCGCCAGATCGTCGTCGGCCTCGAGGGCGGTGCGGTAGTTCTTCGTCCAGTACGAGATGCCGTGGTCGGTGTCGTACCTGGCTACCTGGT
>WNGP01000087.1_pt1 | contig 59231 bp, 64 predicted proteins | sample 5407671 | NCBI WGS metagenome assembly WNGP01 (sample SAMN13153381, study PRJNA577476) | soil metagenome | isolation source: 40 cm soil or saprolite under Garry oak tree replicate 2 | place: USA:California | collected 2016-06-15 | reverse complement strand
ACATGGGCGGCTGGAAGGGTGGCCAGGCCAACTACGTCACCGTGCCCTATGCCGACTGGAACCTGCTGAAGTTCCCGGACCGCGACCAGGCCATGGAGAAGATCCAGGACCTGGCGATGCTCTCGGACATCTTCCCGACGGGCTACCACGGCGCCTACACCGCCGGGGTGGGCACCGGCTCGACCGTCTACGTGGCCGGCGCGGGTCCGGTGGGCCTGGCGTGCGCGACCTCCTGCCAGTTGCTGGGGGCCGCGGTGACGATCGTCGGGGACATGAACGCCCAGCGGCTCCGGCAGGCGGCCAGCTTCGGTTGCGAGACGATCGATCTTTCCCAGCACGACAACGTCTCCGAGCAGATCGAGCAGATCCTGGGCGTCCCCGAGGTGGACGCGGCCGTCGACTGTGTCGGCTTCGAGGCGCGCGGCCACGGCGCCGACGGGTCGCAGGTGGAGGCACCCGCGACCGTGCTCAACTCGCTGATGACGGTGACCCGCTCGGCCGGGCGGCTCGGCATCCCCGGGCTGTACGTCACCGGCGACCCCGGCGCGGCCGACGAGGAGGCCAAGGTCGGCCAGCTCGGCATCCGCATCGGGCTGGGCTGGGCGAAGTCCCACTCGTTCACCACCGGCCAGTGCCCGGTGATGCGCTACAACCGGCAGCTCATGATGGCGATCCTGCACGACAAAGCGCAGATCGCCCGCAACGTGAACGCCACCGTGATCCCGCTGGACGAGGCACCACAGGGCTACCAGGAATTCGACAAGGGCGCCGCGCGCAAGTACGTGCTCGACCCCAACCAGATGATCACGTTCGCCTGAGGCGGCACGAACGCGGGCCGGGAGGCTGACTGCCTCCCGGCCCTTCCCATGTCCGGTTGGTCGTCGCCGGCGGCCAGCGGCTAGGGCAGCGCCAGCATCCGCTCGAGCGCGAGCAGGGCGCCCGAGCGGGTCCCCTCCGGCACCGTGATCTGGTTGGGGACCCGGCCGGCGACCAGCTCCTCCAGTGCCCAGACCAGGTGCGGCAGGTCGATCCGGTTCATGGTGGAGCAGAAGCAGACGGTGCGGTCCAGGAACGCGACGGTCTTGTCGGGGTGCTCGGCGGCCAGGCGGTGCACCAGGTTGAGCTCGGTGCCCACCGCCCAGCTCGACCCTGGCGGGGCGGCGTCGAGCACCGCGATGATGCGCTCGGTCGAGCCCACCACGTCGGCCTTGGAGACCACCTCGTGGCGGCACTCGGGGTGGACGATCACCTGGACCCCGGGGATGCGCTCGCGCACCAGGTCCACGTGCTCGGGCAGGAACCGGTTGTGCACCGAGCAGTGCCCGCGCCACAGGATCGCCCTGGCGCGCTCGACCGCGTCCTGGTCCAGGCCGCCCTCGTCGCGGTGCGGGTCCCAGACCACGCAGTCGTCCAGGTCCAGGCCGAGCTGGACCGCGGTGTTGCGGCCGAGGTGCTGGTCGGGCAGGAACAGGAGCTTGTCGCGCTGCTCGAACGCCCAGCGCATGGCCGTGGCCGCGTTGGAGGAGGTGCAGACAGCGCCACCGTTGCTCCCCGTGAAGGCTTTGATGGCGGCGGAGGAGTTCATGTAGGTCAGCGGCACAACCTGTCCGGGCACCCAGTCCTCCAGGACCTCCCAGGCCTCCTCGACCTGGGCGGCGGTGGCCATGTCGGCCATGGAGCAGCCGGCCGCCAGGTCGGGGAGGACGACCCGCTGGTCCTCGCCGGTGAGGATGTCGGCCGACTCGGCCATGAAGTGCACCCCGCAGAACACGATGAACTCCGCCTGGGGCTTCGCCGCCGCCTGCTGGGCGAGCCGGAAGGAGTCGCCGCGGGCGTCGGCGAACTGGATGACCTCGTCGCGCTGGTAGTGGTGGCCCAGGACCAGCACGCGGTCGCCCAGGGTCGCGCGTGCGGTGTGGGCCCGCTCGACCAGCTCGGGATCCGATGCGGGCGGCAGCTCCCCCGGGCAGGTGGTGCCCTTCTCCGAGGCGGGCTCGGGCCCAAGGAGATCGAGGAAGACGACGTCAGGGCTGGCGGTCGGCATGTACGGACTCCGTTCCGGCTCGAGTGCCAACTTCGAGTGCCAACTTCGTGAACGCATGCACATTCTAGCCCGGACCGAGGCCCGTTCAGCCGCGATAGACCGGAAGGCACGTTGTTCACGAGCCAGGACCCCGGGACCCTCAGCGCATGGTCAGCGCGCGGAGCCCCCAGAGCAGCGCCAGGAGCACGAGCAGCACGGCCGGCGGCAGGTAGCTGCGGTCCACCGTGAACCCGAGGATGCCGAGCACGACCGCCAGCGCGGCGAACGCCAGCGCGGCTGTGCGTGTCCTGGACCTGGTGGGCGTCCTGCGTGGGTTCAGCGCGCGCAGCGAGCGGTTGCCCTGTGGCTCCGGCTTGGCCGGGCTCTGCTTGGCGCCCGGGCTCTGCTTGGCGGCCGGGTTCTGTTTCCCGGCCGGGCGCGCCGGTCGGCCGGTCCCGGCCCTGCCGGCGCCGGGGCGCTGCCGCCGTCGGTCTCCCATGCCGGTTATCCTACGCGGCATGCGCGTCGTCGTCGCTCCCGACAAGTTCGAGGGCAGCCTCACCGCCGAGCAGGCCGCCAACGCGATCGAGGCCGGGCTGCGGCGTGCACGCGCGGACGTTGCGGTGGTGTGCCTCCCGGTGGGGGACGGCGGCGCCGGCACGCTGGCGGCGGTGGTCGCCGCCGGGTTCGAGCGGGTCCCGGTCCACGCCACCGGCCCGACCGGCGAGCCGGTCCAGGCGGCCATCGCCGTCCGCGGCGACCGCGCCTTCGTGGAGATGGCCGAGGCCTCGGGCCTCCGCCGGCTGCCGGGCGGCCGCCGCGCGCCCCTGGAGGCCACCACCTACGGCACCGGCGAGCTGCTCCGCGCCGCGCTGGATCTCGGCGTCACCGAGGTGGTGCTCGGCATCGGCGGCAGCGCGACCACCGACGGAGGCGCCGGGATGGCCAGCGCGCTCGGCGCCCGCTTCCTGGACGAGGCCGGCGAGCCGCTGCCGCCGGGGGGCGCCCCGCTGCTGCGCCTGGCGCGGATCGACACCGCCGGCCTCGACCCGCGCATCGCCACGGTTGGGGTCACGGTCGCCGCCGACGTGGACAACCCGCTGGTCGGCCCGCACGGCGCCGCCGCCGTCTACGGCCCGCAGAAGGGCGCCAGCCCCGAGGATGTGCTGCTGCTGGACAGCGCGCTGCGACGCTACGCAAGGGTGCTGTCCAGCGACCTCGGCGTCGACCTGGCCGACGCGCCGGGCGCCGGCGCGGCCGGCGGGCTGGGCGCCGGCGCCATCGCCTTCCTCGGCGCCGAGCTGCGCAGCGGCATCGACCTGGTGCTGGACCTGATCGGCTTCCACCAGGCGGTGGAGGGCGCCGACCTGGTGATCACCGGCGAGGGCAAGATCGACTTCCAGAGCCTGCGGGGCAAAGCGCCCTTCGGGGTGGCGCGCGCCGCCGCCGAGCACGGGGTGCCGGTGCTGGCGCTCGGCGGCATCGTCGAGGTCGCCGAGCGGGAGCTTCGCGCCGCCGGCTTCGAGGAGGCCAGGGCCCTGAGCGAGCTGGAGCCCGACGTCGACCGCAGCATGGCCGAGGCCGCGCCGTTGCTGGAGCGCCTCGCCGAGCAGGTCGGGCGCGCCTGGGCTTCGCTATCCTGAGCCACTATGGATGCGCTACCCAAGCAGGCGGGGCCCGTGCTGGAGGCGGCCAGGGCGCACGGGCTCGAGCTGGAGGTCCGCGAGTTCCCAGCGGGCACGACCACGGCCGCCGACGCCGCCCGCGCGGTCGGCTGCGACGTCGAGCAGATCGTCAAGTCGCTGGTGTTCACGGCCGACGACCAGCCGGTCCTGGTGCTCACCAGCGGCAGGAACCGGGTCGATCCGGATAAGGTCGGCAAGCAATTGGGCGCCGGCGAAGTTCGCAAGGCGGACGCGAACCAGGCCCGCGCCGCCACTGGCTTCGCGATCGGCGGCACCCCGCCCTTCGGCCACCCCCAGCCGCTCGAGGTGCTGATCGACCAGGACCTGACCGCTTTCGACGAGGTCTGGGCGGCGGCGGGCACCCCACGTCACGTGTTCCCCATTTCCCCGCCGGACCTGGTCCGCGCGAGCGGCGGCGTCGTCTGCGACGTGGCCGAGGTACTGGCGGGGACGGGGTAGGGCGCTATCATCGAGGGTGCTGCTACAGCCGATGAAGACCTCCGCGTTCGGCGGGATGTGAAAGGAGCACGATGTCCGAGGCCACGCAGACCGTCGCACCGGTCGTCAGCCTGTCAGAGACTGCGGCCGTCAAGGTCCGCGACCTGCTCAGCCGCGAGGGGCGTGAGGACCTTGCCCTGCGAGTCGCGGTCGAGCCGGGCGGTTGCTCCGGTCTCCGCTACGCCCTGTTCTTCGACGACCGCTCGCTCGACGGCGACGTCGGCAGCGAGGTTTCCGGCGTCAAGGTCGTGACCGACCGGATGAGCGCGCCGTACCTCACCGGCGCCAAGATCGACTACCTCGACACCCTCGAGAAGTCCGGCTTCACGATCGACAACCCCAACGCGCAGGGCTCCTGCGCGTGCGGCGAGAGCTTCCACTAGCTCCCGCGCACCCCAGACGCGCGCCGGCGCCTGGTCTCCAGGCGCCGGCGCAGCCGTCTGGAAGCCCCGCGTCGCATCTGCCCGCCGGCCAGGTCGAAGCCGGCCGCGCGCAGCCGCGCGTCATGGAGCACCTGGCCCGGATCCGGGTCCAACGGCTCCAGCTCGGCGGCCTCCCCGCGCCGCTCCAGGACGAGCGTGGCGATCGTGTCGGCCAGGGCGGGGTTGCGCGCCAGCACCGGGCCGTGGAGATAGGTGGCCAGCAGGTTCCCCTTGCGCACCCCCTCGGTGCCGTCGTCGCCGTTGTTGCCGTGGCCCTGCTCGACCGTGGCGAGCGGCGCGGCCGTGCGGCCCAGCCGCGTCCTGCCGCCGTGGTTCTCGAACCCGGTGAGCAGCGTCCCGTCCGGCATCCTGGCGACGACCTCGCCGACGCAGCGGGGCCCGCTGGCGACCGTCTCCAGGTCGAGCAGTCGCAGCCCCGGCACGCGCCGGCCCGCCCCGTCCAGGTAGGTGTGGCCGAGAAGCTGCAGGCTGCCGCAGACCGCCAGCGCCGGCGCGCCGCCGGCCAGGGCGGCGCGCAGCCCGCGACCCTGCCGGCCGAGCAGCAGCTTGACCGCGAGCGCCTGGTTCAGGTCCTCGCCGCCGCCGAGCATGTAGGCGTCCAGGCCGGCCGGGACGGCGCCGGGTGCCGGCAGCTCGACCACCTCGGCGGGGTGGCCGCGGCGGCGCAGCCGCCACGCCAGCACCTCGGCGTTGCCACGGTCGCCGTAGGTGCCCAGGAGCTGCGGGTAGAGCAGGCCGACGCGGATCGGCTCAGCCATGGGCGACGAGCCCCCTTGCGGTCTGGAACGAGGTGTAGTCCGCCAGCAGGTCGACCGCCTGGCCCTCACCGGCGGCCAGCAGCAGCGCCTGCTCCAGATCCCGCTCGACCAGGGGTTGCAGGCCGGCGACCACCAGGCGCATCGCCACGTCCTCGGCGCGGGCGCCGGCGGCGACCACCCTGGCGCGGCCGCGTAGCTTCTCCATGTCCGCATCCCAGATCCAGGACGGATCGCGGCCGTCGGGGATGCCGGAGTTGACCGAAACGACGGCGGGGCGGTCGCTGTGCTCCAGGGTGGCCAGCGCGTCGTCCCAGCCGGCCGGGTTCTTGGCCAGCAGCAGCTCGACCGTGCGGCCCCGCCATGCCACCTCGGCGTAGCGCGACTCGACCACCTTGACCTCGGAGATCGCGCGGATGGCGACCGCACTGGGGACGCCCAGGCGCACCGCCGCGGCCCAGGCGGCGGCCACGTCCGCGGCGTAGCCAGGGCTCGGCACCGGCACGGGCGCCGCCGCGTCCCGCCCCAGGCCCTCCAGCCGGACGCCCGGGTCGGCCCGCTCGGCCTGGACCTGGCGCGGCGGGGGCCGCCAGCCGCACGCTGGGCAGCTCGGCGCGCCGTCCCCGAAGTCGAGCAGCTCGCCGCAGGCGGGGCAGCCGGCCGCGTCGCGGCCGGGACGGGCGCCGGCGAGCCCGACGGTGACCGCCTCCGGGGCCGCCTGGGCGACGTGACAGACCAGCGGGTCGTGGTCGACGGCGACCACGGTCGACCCGGGCCGCATGCGGCCCGCGGCGGCCCGCCAGCCCGCGGCGACCCGGTGGACCTCGTGGTAGCGGTCCAGTTGGTCGCGGCTCAGGTTGAGCAGCACGAGCATGTCCGGGTCCAGCTCGTCCAGGACGGTCGGCAGCGTGGCCTCGTCGACCTCGAGGACGGCGCAGTCGGCCGCGCCGCGGTGGCACAGCGCCGCGGCGGTCAGGCCGCGGCGCAGGTTCGAGCCGCTCGGGTTGGTCATCACCTTGTGTCCCGCCGCACGGAGCGCCGCGGTCAGCAGCGCGGTCGTGGTGGTCTTGCCGTTGGTCGCCGAGACCAGCACGATCGGTTGCAGCCCGCGGGTGGCGTGACCGAGGACTCCCGGCGCGACCCGCTCCGCCAGGCGGCCCGGGAGCGTGCTGCCGCCCCCTGACCCCGTGGCGCGGATCGTCCAGCGTGCGCCGCGGGCGACCAGGACCGCCAGCAGGTCGCGGGGACTGGTCGCGCCAGTTGGGCGGAATGCGGCGGTCCGATGGGACTTGCTTGGAGAAGAGACCGTCATGACTGCCCAGGTGTCGAGGACTGACGCCCTCCATGATGCCGGCGTGGACCTGAAGCCTGGGTGAGTGCTTCTAACCTGTTACAAGCCGGGGTCGACCGGCTCGCTCTCCGCGCTGAGCGGGCCCGACGTGGGCTGGCGGGTCACCACGGCCTGGTCGATCGCCTCCCGCGAGCCGAGGACGTGCACCACCCGGAAGCCCTCGCCCAGGAGCGTCCCCAGAGAGCGCCGGAGCTGCCCTGTGTGGCGGTGGATCGTCTGGCGCGGCACCGTCCGCTCGCGCTGGCGGTTCCACTGCTGGCAGATCCGCTCCGGCAGATCGAAGACGACCGCCACCGGCACGCGGTGGTAGCGCCGGGCCAGCTCGACCAGGGGCTTGCGGGCCCGCGGCAGGACGTTGGTCGCGTCGACCACGGTGAGCCGCCCGGCCGCCAGCCGCTTGGCGGCAACCAGGTGCAGGACCTCGAAGGCGTCCGGGGTCGCCTTCAGGTCGGCGGGGTCGTCGGCGACCATAGCGCGGAAGGCGTCCGACTCCAGCACCTCGGTGGCGCGGAAATGCCTGGCCGCGAAGGTCGACTTGCCACAGCCGGCCGGGCCCACCAGGACCACCAGCGAGCCCTCCGGGATCTCGAGGTCCACCGTGGTCAGTGGAGGCGGCGGACGCGGAAGGCCCAGCCGCCCTGCGGGCGGTCGTCGCGGCCGAGCAGCTCGTGGTCCTTCATGCGGCACCAGACCGGGATGTCGACCTTGGCGCCCGGGTCGTCGGCCAGCAGCTCGACCACCTGGCCGACCTCGGCGTCGCCGACGGCCCGGGCCAGCCGGACCACCGGGATGGGGCAGGCGACGCCGAGGCAGTCGATCACGGCGGCGACCGGCGGGCTCACCTGGCGTCACCCGAACCCGACCGGCTGGCGCGGTCGAGCGCCTGGCTGTCCAGCTCGGCCATCTCCCGGAGGTCCTCGATGGCGCCGGGCAGGACCTGCAGGAGCCGGTCGACGTCGGCCTCGGTCGCGTCCCCCAGGAACGACGCCCGCACCGACCCGTGCGTGATCGCGCCCATCGCCGCCAGCACGTGGGACGGCTCCTGGGTGTCGGCGGTGCAGGACGAGCCCGAGTGCACCGCGATGCCCTTGGCGTCCAGCAGCAGCAGCAGCGCCTCGCCCTCGACGTACAGCACGCTGAAGGCGACCAGGTGGGGGAGCCGCCGGAGCGGGTGGCCATGGACCACCAGGTCCGGGACTGCTTCCAGGCCCGCCCGCAGCCGCTCCGCGAGCCGCTCCAGCCGCGGCGCCTCGGCCGGGCCCTCGGCCACGCGGGCCTCCAGCGCCGCCGCCATGGCGGCCACGCCTGGGAGGTTCTCCATGCCGGCGCGACGGCGGTGCTCGCGCTCGTCGCCGAGCAGGACCGGCTTCAGCCGGGTCGAGCCTCGCACCACCAGGCAGCCGGCCCCCGGCGGCCCGTAGCACTTGTGGGCGCTCACGGCGACCAGGTCGGCGCCCAGGTCCACGGCACGCTCCGGCAGGCGCCCGACCGCCTGGCACGCGTCCACCAGCAGCGCCGCGCCGCGGGCGTGGGCGGCCTCGGCGGCCTCGCGCACCGGCTGCACGGTGCCGACCTCGTGGTTGGCCTGCTGCAGGCAGACCAGCAGGGTGTCGTCGCGGACGGCCGCCGCCACTTCGGCCGGGTCCACGCGGCCGTAGCGGTCCACGCCGACCTCGGTGACCTCGAAGCCCTGCCGCTCCAGGAGCCTGGCCGGTGCCAGCACGGCGGTGTGCTCGACGGCGGAGACCACCAGGTGGCGGCGGCGCCTGGCGCCGCGCGCCATGCCCGCCACCGCAAGGTTGGCCGCCTCGGTGCCGCCGGAGGTGAAGACCACCTCGTCGGCGCGGGCGCCGAGCGCGGCGGCCACCCGCTCGCGGCTCTGGTCCAGCAGCAGGCGCGCCCGCCGCGCCCGCCCGTACAGGCGCGCGGGATCGCCGAAGGCGTCCAGCGCGTGCTCCAGCGCCTGGCGGGCGCTGGAGTGCAGCGGGGTGGTGGAGGCGGCGTCGAGGTAGGTCTCGGTGGGGTGCATGATCGCGTGGTCTCCTGCTGCGCTGGTCCTGCTCAGAGACTAGCGCAGGCCGCTGGGCCGCCCCCGCTGCGGGCGGCCCACCGGCGAGCGGCTACACCAGTCCCTTGGACTGCGCGAAGTCCTTGGCGACCTTGTCGGGGTCCTCGTTGTCGATGTCGACCTTGGCGTTCAGGCCGGTGATGTCCTGGGTGGTGATGGTCGCGCTGACCTTGTTCACGGTGCTCTGGAACTCGGATCCGGCCTTGCTCAGGAAGTCATTGCGCACCACCGGCACCGCGTGGTCGGGCGGGAACAGCTTCTTGTCGTCCTGGAGGACCACCAGGTTCTGCTTGGCGATGATCCCGTCGGTCGAGAACGACAGCGCCACCTGGATCTGGTTGGACAGCAGCGCCTGGTACTTCAGCGAGCCCTGGGCCAGGCCCTTGAACGACTTGAAGTGGATCCCGTAGACCTCCTGCATGCCCTTGTAGCAGGTGACCCGGTCCTGGCACTCCGGTGGCGCGCCGAAGGTCAGCTGCGGCGCCGGCTTGGCCAGCTCTGACAGCGTCTTCACGCCGTACCTGGTCGACCCCGCCTGGGTCATGGTGATCGCCTGCTGGTCGCTCATGGGCGCCTGGTCCAGGACGGTCACGCCCTTGGGCTGCAGCTTGGCCTTCAGGTCGGTCAGCACCTGCTGATCGTCGGAGGTCGGCTTGCCCCCGAGGAAGGTGAGGTCGGAGCCCGCGTACTCGATGAGCATGTCGTACTTGCCCGAGAACAGCGCCGGGTCGGCCAGCTCGCGGGTGGCGAACTTCTGGTATTGGACCTTGTAGCCCGCCTTCTCCAGGGCCTGGCCGTAGATCTGGCTGAGGATCGCCTGCTCGCTGAAGTCCACCCAGCCGAGCCGGACGGTGGGCTTGGACCCGCCGCCCGACGAGGTCCCGTTGTTGTTCGAGCCCCCGCACGCGGTCAGCGTCAGCGATAGGGCGACCAAGGCGGCCAGTATCGTCCAGCGATATTTCGGGATCATGAGATGCGCTCCTTGTCGGTGATGGTCGATTCCGCGGCCGATCCGTCCTCCAGGGCTCCCCGGCCCCGCTCCAGCCGGACCCCCGCCGGGGTGGTGGCGCGTTCCAGCAGGCCGAAGCCCGCGTCCGCGACGACGGCGAGCAACGCCACCAGCAGGGCGCCGGTGAGGATACTGGCGGTGTCACCCACGGCCAGCCCGTCGGTGATGAACGTGCCCAGGCCGCCGCTGGCGACCAGGGCGCCCAGCGTGGCCGTGGCGATGATCTGGACGGAGGCGGTGCGGATGCCGGCCATGATCACCGGACCGGCCAGCGGCAGCTCGACCTGGCGCAGCACTTCCAGGGGCCGCATGCCCATCCCCCGCGCGGCCTCGACGACGTCCGGGTCGACCTGGCGCACCCCCACGTAGGCGTTGGTGAGGATCGGGGGGATACCGAGCAGCACCAGCGCGAAGATCACCGTCTGGGGATGCAGGCCGCCCCAGGGGAAGGCGAGCGCGATCAGCGCCAGGCTCGGCAGGGCCCGGCCGACGTTGGACGCGTTGATCGCCAGGAACGAGCCTCTCCCTGTGTGGGCCAGCCACAGCGCCGGCGGCAGCGCCAGCGCGATCGCGATCACCAGCGAGATGACCGAGAGCTCGAGGTGCTCGAGCACCCGCTGCACGACCGCGGCGTGGTTGTCGGCGATGAACTGCAGGACTCCGCTCACGGCCTCACCGCCCAGCTCCGGCGGTCCGCCGCGACCACGGCGCGATCATCCGCTGCACGCCGAGGAGCGCGAGGTCCGCGACCACCGCCAGCGCGATCGCCAGCACCGCGCCGAGCAGCACCTCGGTCATGAAGAACTTCGCGAGGCCCTCGGTGATGAAGGTTCCGAGATTGTCCACGCCGATCGTGGCGGCGATCGTGACCAGGCCGATCGTGGTGACGGTGGCGATCCGGAGCCCGGCGACGATCACCGGCAGCGCGAGTGGGAAGTCGACCTTGAACAGCACCTGCCGTGGTGACAAGCCCATGCCGACGGCGGCTTCGCGCACGTCCCTGGGGACGCCGTCCAGCCCCGCGACGATGTTCCGGATCAGGATCAGCAGGGTGTAGCTGACCAGGGCGATCTCCGCGGTGGTGGTGGTCGCGCCGGTGATCGTGACCAGCACGCCGAACAGCGCAAGGCTCGGGATGGTGTAGAGGATGCCCGCGACGGACGCGACCAGCCCGTACAGGCGGTGCCAGCGGACCACGAGCAGGGAGAGGACCAGCGAGATCGCGAAGCCGAGGCTCACCGCGATGGCCGTGAGCCGGATGTGCTGCAGCAGCCGGGAGGCGATGTCGTCGGTGTGGCCCCAGATCCACGACCAGTCCACCAGGGGTCCCTGGCTGACCTGGGCGAGGGCCACGCGCACGACGATCCTCCTAGAGGAACCAGCTCGGCTGCAGCAACGGCTTGTTCACGGGCGACCCTCCGTGCATGGTCGTGAGGCCTTCGCGGTACATTACCCGGTAACCCCGACAGGCACCCCCGATTTGACGACCGACTGTAGCAGCTCAACCGGCTCAGGAGCCGACCGGCTCCTCCTGCCGGAGCACGCTGGAGATGGCCTCGATGGACAGGGAGCCGAGCAGCCGGCCGTGCTCGTCGACCACCAGGCCCTCCTGCACAGCGGACCCCAGCATCGCCGAAAGCGCGTCCCGCAGCGTGGACTCCTTGTCGAGCAGCGGCTCGGGCGAGCCGGCGCGCTCCGGCCCGATCGGTCCCGGCTGCTGCAGCTGCTTGCGCGACAGCCAGCCCGCCGGGCGGTCCTGGGCGTCCAGCAGGAGCACGTAGGGGCTGTGGCTTTCCTCCAGGACCCGGGCGGCCGTGGCGGCGTCGTCGCCGACCCTGACCGTGGCGGGGTGGTCCAGTGGCACGTCGCGGACGCGCGACAGGGAGAGCCGCTTGAGGCCCCGGTCCGCCCCGACGAAACGGGCAACGTAGTCGTCGGCTGGCTGCTCGAGCACGGCCATTGGCGTGTCGTACTGCGCGAGCCGGCCGCCCGGCTTGAAGACCGCGATCCTGTCGCCCATCTTGATGGCTTCGTCGATGTCGTGGGTCACGAACAGGATGGTGGTGCCGAGCTGCTGGTGCAGCCGCAGGAACTCGTTCTGCAGCCGCCCGCGGGTGATCGGGTCCACCGCCCCGAAGGGCTCGTCCATGAGCAGCACCGGCGGGTCGGTGGCGATCGCCCTGGCGACGCCGATGCGCTGCCGCTCTCCGCCCGACAGCTGCGCGGGGTAGCGGTCGCGGTACTCCTCGGGGTCCAGCCCCACCAGCTCGATCAGCTCGTCGACCCGCTCGCGGATGCGGTGGGCGTCCCAGCCCAGCAGCCGTGGCACCGTGGCCACGTTGGCGCCCACGGTGAGGTGGGGGAACAGGCCGGTCTGCTGGATCACGTAGCCGATGCGCCGGCGCAGCTGCACGGGGTTGCGCCGGCCGATGTCGTCGCCGTCCACCAGCACCCGGCCGCTGGACGGCTCCACCAGCCGGTTGACCATCTTGAGGGTGGTGGTCTTGCCGCAGCCGGACGGGCCCACCAGCACGCAGACCTCGCCGCCGGGGACCAGCAGCGAGAGCTCCTGCACGGCCGCCGCGTCGCCCCGGCCTCCGTAGCGCTTGGTCACGCGGTCGAACTCGACCACCGCGCCGCGGCGCGTTTCGGTAGCTCTGGCTTCGGTCATCGTGGGCTGCATGGTGTCATATGCCCCCGACCCTTCGCCGCAATGCGGCTCCATGCGGCTGTGATCGCTTCGTGACCGGTTTGACGCCTTGTCATATCCCTTGAGCAGGGCGTTTGTCTCGATCCGTCTTTGCGTGCCCATGGGCGCAAGTGACAGACTGACGCGGCAGCACAAGTGGCTGGGCTGCGGCCGGTCGACGGCAAAGGAATGGAGTCAGATGCCCTCCAAGGGACGTGCGGTCCAAGGCGCCCGGGCGCAGGCCGGCTCGGCCAAGAGCGTCCAGAAGACCTTCCCTGGCGGTCGCTCCTGCTCGCAATGCGGTGAGCCGCTCTCCCAGTACAACCCTGGCCCCAACTGCTGGAAGCACACCACCGGCTATCCCTGGCGGGGGCCGACGGCCAGGCCGAAGTACTAAAGCCATCGCACGCCGGCGGCGCGGCTCCGCGCTGCCGCGGTCGTCGAGCCGACGGGACGTGGCGCCCGTCGATGGTGTTCACTGTGATCCAGTGCACATCGATCACCGCGGAACAGGAGCATTCGTGATCAAGGTCCTCCTGGTAGCCAGCGACGAGCGCGTTCGCGACCGCCTCAAGCTGGCCCTCGAACGGCTCGAGGTGAACGGCGAAGAGATCGACTTCATCGAGGTCTCCGACGGCAACGCGGCCGTGGCCGTCGCCGAGGCCCGCCATCCCGACCTGGTGGTCGTGGAGGTCGGGGTCACGCCCTACGGCGCGTTCGGCATCACCCGCGACATCAAGGCGTCCCCCCAGACCGCCTGCCCGGTGATCATCGTGCTGGAGCGGCCGCAGGACGAGTGGCTGGCCCGCTGGTCCGGCGCTGACGCGCTGGTCAACCGGCCGATCGATCCGTTCGCGCTGGCCGATGTCGCGCGCCGGCTGATCGAGGAGCACCGCGGCGTGGTGCCGGCGACGGAGGAGGCGACCTCGTGAGCATCCAGGCCCGCTGCGGCAACTGCCATCGTGAGGTGTTGCTCGACCAGCTCACCCGTCCGGTCGACGGCTTCCGCTGCCCGTTCTGCGGGTTCGCCTACGCGCCCTCGTACGCCACCGTCGCCCCCGCCATCACCGAGCGCGTGCTCGCCGCCCACGAGGCTCTGGTCAAGAGCCTGGCCGAGCTCCAGTCGATGAGCGGCGAGCGGCTGCTGATCGACCGCGAGTCGCTGCTGGACGAGATCCGCGGGGCGCTCGGCGCCGAGACCCAGCCGGCGTAGGCGCGCCAGATCACACTGAAGTAGTCTTTGCACGCCGAACCCGCGACCGATCCGGAGCACAGCGGTGGCCGATCCAGACCGGACCTCTTTCAGCTGGCCCTGGGTGCTCGGGCGGATCCTCAAGCACGAGGACCTGACCGAGGCCGAGGCGGCCGGTGCCATGGGCTCGGTGCTGGCCGGCGAGGCGACCTCGGCGCAGATCGCCGCGTTCGCCGCCGGCCTGCGGATCAAGGGCGAGACCGTGACCGAGATGACCGGGCTGGTGCGCGCCATGCTCGACGCCGCCACCCCGATCGACCTCGAGCAGCCGCTGGTCGACGTGGTGGGCACCGGTGGTGACCGCGCCGGGACCTTCAACGTCTCCACCCTGGCGGCGCTGGTGGTGGCCGGCGCCGGCCAGCGGGTCGCCAAGCACGGCAACCGGGCCGCCAGCAGCCTCTGCGGCAGTGCCGACCTGATCGAGGCGCTCGGCGTGACCGTCGGCCTGCCGCCTGATGGCGTGGCCGCCTGCGTGCGGGAGGCCGGCATCGGCTTCTGCTTCGCGCCCGTGTTCCACCCGGCGATGCGCCACGCCACCGGGGTGCGCCGCGAGCTGGGCGTGCCGACCGTGTTCAACTTCCTCGGCCCACTCACCAACCCGGCACGCGCCGCGCACGCCGCGATCGGCGTGGCCGACCCGCGCATGGCGCCGCTCATGGCCGAGGTGCTGCGCCGCACCGGGATCCGCCACGCGCTGGTGTTCTACGGGCACGACGGCCTCGACGAGCTGACCGTCACCACCACCTCGACCATGCTCGAGGTCGGCCCCGACAGCCTGCACGAGCTGGAGGTCGACCCGGAGGCGCTGGGGCTGGGGCCGGCCGTCCCCGCCGACCTGGTGGGCGGCGACGTCGACCGCAACCTGGCCATCGCCAAGGCGGTGCTGGCTGGGCAGGGCGGCCCGGCGCGCGACATCGTCCTGCTCAACGCTGCCGCCGCCCTGGTCGCCGCCGACGCCGCGCTGGGCCTGCCCGACGGCATCGAGGTCGCCGCCCGTTCGATCGATGACGGCAGGGCGGCCGCCAAGCTGGACGCCTGGGTCGAGGTGTCGCGGCGCGTCACCCCGGCATGAGCGCCCGCTGGCCGTCGTGACCATTCCGACGTGATGTAGCCGCCGCGCGGACGCCGCGCCGTGGTCGTCCCGTGACAGGGCAAGCACATGCTGGTCACAACCCCTTCGAGAGGGGAAGCAGTTCGACCAGGGGGTCTCCCATGCGGTTCCGCTCGTTGCTCGCCGCCACCACGGTGGCCGCCGTCGCGTTGGTGCTCGTCGCCGCGCCGGCGCTCGCCGCCGATTCTTCCACCGCCGCCCAGACCAACGCCCAGGCGCCGACCATCCCGGTGCTGGTCGACGTGCGAACCGCCCACCACCCCGGCTTCGACCGAATCACCTTCGAGTTCCGCGGTCCGCGGCCCAACCACCGCATCGGCTATGTGTCGCAGCTCGTCGAGGACGCCTCCGGCAAGCCGGTCCACCTCGCCGGCCACGCCGCGATCAACGTGGTCTTCCAGGGCGCCAACGCCCACGACGAGCAGGGCCGCCCGACCGTCTCGCCACCACGGTTCAAGCCGGGGCTGCCCTCGCTCAAGGAGGTCGCCCAGATCGGCGACTTCGAGGCAGTGGTTACCTATGGCCTGGGCATCGACCACAAGGTGCCGTTCAAGGTACTGGAGCTGAGCAGCCCGTCGCGCATCGCCATCGACATCGCCACGGGGTCGTCGCCGGGCGGGACCGTCGCTGGCGGCTCCGGGGCGTCAGGTTCGGGGAGCTCGGGCGGCTCGGGCGCCCAGCCGCCAGAAGCGCTGCCGTTCACCGGCTCGCAGACCACCCGCCTGGTGCTGGAGGGACTCGGCCTGCTGGCGATCGGGCTGCTGGTGCTCACGCTGGCGCGCAGGACGCGCACACCCTGACCGTCGGGCGAGCGCCTGCTGACCGTCGTGCTCCCGGGCCACCGGACCGGCCCGGGAGCCTCTCCTGTTCGTCAGTCGGGCTGCCCGGCCGCCTCGAAGCCCACCGAGAACATGCTGTCGAGGTCGTGCCGTGAGTAGGTGCGGAAGGCGATCAGGGTGTTGGTGGTGGCCACGCCCGGCGTCTTGCGGATGTGGTTGGTGACCGTCGCCGCGAGGTCGTCGTGGCTGCCGACCCGGACGATGGCGGCCAGGTCCCAGTCGCCGGCCACCGAGTACACCTCGCTGATGCCGTCGAGGTCTGCAAGGGTCTCGGCGGTCTCGGAGGTCCGGTCGACCTCGCAGGTGATCAGCACGATCGCGGTGACCATGTGCGCTCCTGACGGTCCGCGGCCACCGCTGGGCGGCCGCCTGCTCGTGTGCGTGCCCGGAGGTTACTCCACCGGCTTGAGCGCCAGCGCTGTGTCCTGACGCCGCGCCGCGGGCCGGCGCGCGGAGTGTGGCGTGTGGCGTGTGGCGTCAGCGGTCGTACGCGCGCAGTGGCACGGCAGCGTGTCAGGGACCTGCCGGTCGACTTCGTCGAGGCCGACGTGTTCGGCTGGCAGCCGCCGCGCCGCCACGACACGGTGTTCTTCGCAGTCAGTATCGCGTCAAGTAGTCTTTGCCCTGCTGAACGGATCGCTCTCAGTGTCTGATCCGAGTGCCGCTGGGAGGTGACACTGAGTGTCGCGGGTTGGTCTTCTGCTGGCTCAGATGGATGAGGTCTACGCCCGGCTCCGGCAGCGGCTGGTGGGGCTCACCGACGACGAGTACTTCTGGGAGCCCGTCCCCGGGTGCTGGACCATCCACCGCGACGAGTCCGGCGCATGGGTGGCCGACTATGCCTATCCCGACCCCGAGTCGGCGCCGGTCACCACCATCGGCTGGCGGCTGGTGCACGTCGCCGACTGCAAGCTGATGTACCACGAGTGGGCGTTCGGCCGGCGCAAGCTGACCTTCCCTGACCTTGCGGCGCCGGCGACGGCGGCTGGCGCGATCGCCAGGCTCGAGGAGGGTCAGCAGCTGCTCCGCGCGGATCTGGAAGGACTCAGCGACGTTGGGCTGGATGCGCTGCGGTGGACCAACTGGGGCGAGCAGTGGACGGCCTGGCGGATCTTGTGGACGACGATCGACCACGACGCCCACCACGGCGCGGAGATCGGCTGCCTGCGCGACCTGCATCGAGTAACCGCGGGAGCCGGCGTGCCTCCCAACGCGGCGAACGTTCCTTGATGCGGCACCAGGCGTCACGCAGCCGCTCGGCAAGCTCTCGGACCGTACGGCGGACTGGCTGGCCCTTGCTGGTGGCCTCGGCGGAGGCTACCGAGTTCGCCTCCGGCAACAAGGCCGTCATCACTAATGTCAACAAGGCCACGGGAAAGTGATCGTTGATCTAACTTCGCTGGTCATGAGTGGACACGATGATCAGGGGACGCGCGAGACGTAGGGGCTCGGAGGTTAGGCACCCTTGGACGCGCGCCCGGAGCGGCGCCCAGGAAGGGCCCGAGGTTGAAGCATCGGTCGACCCCGTGCCTCGCCAGGAACCAGGTGGCGCTGCCTGCCAGGGCCGTAGCGCACCTGCAGTGCGGCGCCACCGACCGCCGGGCTCGCGAGCGTGCCACTGACAGCAACCACCTCCGCCTTGTCCGCGACCTGGTCGAGCCACCGCGCCACCAGCCGTATCTCATCAACGAGATGCCGAGGCGGGGGACCGGCGATCAGCTCGGGGCCATCCTCCGGGGCGCTGGTCGCAAGTTGGATCGGGCCGTCCGCCGGCACGATCGTGACCGACACGAGCTGGCCGTGGCGCAGCACAGTGACCTCGTTCCCGCGGGGATGCGGCCTGGCCAGGACCAGTTCACCAGCGGCACAGATGGTGGTGATGCGTCGCCTGTCGTCGAGGGCGCGGCGCAACGCCTCCAGCCGGTCGCGCGTCACAGCCGCCTGCTCGTAGCGTCGCTCCGCGGCGAAGCGGCGCATCTTCTCCACGAGTGGCGCTAGCAGCAGCATTGGGTCGCCACCATCGAGGCAGCGCGCCAGCGTCGCCACATGGCCAGCATACTGTTCGGCATCGGCCTCGCCCGTGCACGGGCCTGAGCAGCGGTGCAGCTCCAGCAGCACGCAGGGGGAAACTCGCTTGCGAGCGCCGATGGCCTGCGTGCAGCGCCGCAGCGGTACGACATCCTCGATCGCGTCCTTGGCCAGCTCCGCCTGGGCGGTGCTGGTGAACGGGCCGAGGTAGCGGGCGCCGTCATCGAGCAGCTTGCGGACGATTGAGAGCCGCGGCCAGCGCTCGCGCGTGAGCTTGAGGTAACAGTAATAGCGCTCTGGATCGCGGCTGCGCCGGTTGTAGTAGGGCCGGTACCTCTGGATCAGCCGCACTTCGCGGACGCTTGCCTCCAGGTCGTTGGCGCAGACGACGTGGTCGATCGTCACCAGCGCTTCGAGCAGCTCCTCCACCTTGGCGCGTCCGTCCCCAGAGAAGTACGAGCGCACGCGACCGCGCAAGTCCTTGCCTGCCTTGCCGACATAGAGCACATCGTTGTTCCGGCCGCGGAAGAGGTAGACGCCTGGGGCACGAGGCAGCTCGTCGGCCAGGTGGATCTTCCGGTAGCTGTGCCGCTGCTGGGTACGGATGGTCGGGAAGGTCAGGAGGTCGTTCAGGGCGAGCACACCGAAGCCGGCGGCCCGCTCCAGAAGCGCGTGCAGGACGTCCACGGTGGCCTTGGCGTCGGTGAAGGCACGGTGGCACGGCTGGGTGCCGGAGCGGAGATAGCTGGCTAGGGTGGCAAGCTTGACGTTCGGTACCTCGTCGCGAGGGAGGAGGACCCGGGCCAGTCGCGCGGTGCAAACGACCCTCGATTCCAGCCGTGGGTAGTCGTGCGCCTGGAGGGCGGCTTGCAGGAAACGCACGTCGAACGAGGCGTTGTGCGCGACCAGCACCGCGTCGCCGAGGAACTCCAGCAGGCATGGCAGCACGACCTCGATCGGCTCGTGGTTGGCGACCATGGCATCGGAGATGCCGGTGAGCGCGGTGATCATCGGCGGGATCGACATCCGGGGGTTGACCAGTGTGTGGAAGGTGCCCGTGACTTCGCCGCTGCGGACTTTGACGACACCGACCTCCGTTATGCGGTCGGTGGCCGGCGAGCCGCCGGTGGTCTCCAGATCGAGGACGGCGAACTCGACGTCGATGAGGGGCGTACCGAGGCCATCCAGGGACTGCTGGACTGCTCGCACGCTCGCGACCCCCCGTCCCGGGAAGCTTGCCTCTACCCGCCCATTCCTGCCTTTGGCGGGTGACGATATTGCGAACATGCGTTCGGGTCAAGCATCCGGAGAGCCGGACTAAGCAACAGTCCTTGGGTTCCTGAGTCCGTTGATGGTTGTCCATCGCTTCCAATGGGCCTGGACCAGCGTCTGTGGTCTGGATTGACACGTCCTAGTCGAATTTGAACCTCCTTCATCCTCAGTAAGAGGATCGCCGCCTTGTTGAGGTCGCTTCGCGTTGTGTGAAGCCGAGGAGGTGCGGGTTGGCCCTGGCCCTGGTGCGTGATCTGCGTGAGCATCGGGCGCCGGCGAGCGCTGAGGAGCTCGCCGACTTTGAGACCGACGTGCTGGCCGGCTGGCGCAGCGAGCTGGCCGGCTGCCGCCCAGCACCTGCCGGCCTGGACCGAGAAGCTCACCCCGCACGTGCTGCGGCACTTTTGCGCCAGCCAGCTCTACCAGGCGGGCATGAGCCTGTTCGCCATCCAGGAGCTCCTCGGTCACGCCTGGACTGGCACCACGGCCCGGTACGTCCATGTCCACGCCACCCACATTGAGGACGCCTGGGTCGCCGGGCAGCAACGCGCCACCCACCGATGGAAGGGGCTGGCCTAGATGAAGTGGAACCTCCGTCTTGCGGCCGCCAACCGCGGCATCTGGAAGGCCAGCGAGCTGCAGCGCCTGCTCGCCGAGCGCGGGCTACAGATCAGCGCGGGCAAGATGTCGGGGCTGTGGTCGGGCACCCCCAACGCCATCAAGCTCCAGGAGATGGACGTGATCTGTGTGGTGCTGGGCTGCGGCGTGGAGGAGCTGCTGCTGCCCGAACCGGAGAAGGTGACCGCACCCAGGCCGGCGGCCGAGGAGCCCACCGCCGCCACCGGCGAGGCACGACGCGCCGTCACGCCCCGCCCGCGCACCGGCAGGTCCCTGCCGCCCCGGTGACCGGCCGCACCTGCCCCGCCGCAGGTGCGGCTGCCTGCCTGCCGTTGACGGCTGGTGGACTGCGCGCACTGCGGCACGCCGCTGCCTCCAAGCGGCCGCCGGGACGGGCGCTACTGCAGCAAGCGTTGTCGAACGCTGGCGTCGAACGCGCGGCGCGGGGCCGGCGTCCCGCCGCCTCCGCGCTGGCAGCATCCCGCGCTAGGATCGGACAACCCGACGCTGCGAACGGCGGCCACCCACCCACGCCCAGCAGCTCGGCGAAGCCCACGGCTGGTCCCCTGCAACCGTCCGATGCACGATCGACGGCCTGACAGTCGTGCTGGACGGCCGCCCCGGCGAGCACGTCACTCTCACCGAGGTCCGCACGCGAACACCCCGGCACGCTCCCAACCCCCGGGTCGCCGAAGTGCTCGCCGACCTCGGCCTGCTGGACGACGACACCACCCTGGCCGTGCGTTCCTGGATCGACCGCCGCACCGGCGAGCTCCCGGCCGGCTTCGCCGACACCATCCGCACCTGGCTGCTGGCGCTGCTGGAGGGTGACGCCCGCACCCGGCCCCGATCACACTCCACCATCTACGTCTTCTTCTGCACGAGGCGCTGACCGCCGGACCGGACCCGCTGCACTTGGCCCTGGTCTTCAACCTGTCGCGCACACCACCGCAAGCCGGTACGCGGCCATCGCCCAACACCTGCTCGACGACCAGCTCGAGCAGCCCACCGAGCGGTAGCCATCGACCAAGGAGCCGCGCGGATAGGTGGCCATCCACCGGTCGTTGGTTTGGCCCGGTTTCATACCGGGTGCTGCCCAAGCCCAACGACCTGGTGGAGGACCTCGGTCATCATGCGCGCGTTCGACCCGGAAGTGGTCGATGTCATCTGGCGGACTGTCGAGCCGCTGCTACCACAGCAGGTCGAGACGCACCCGCTGGGGTGTCACCGGCCCCGGGTTCCTGGCCGGGTCTGCTTCCGGGGGATCCTGATCCGGCTGGTGACCGGCGCGTCGTGGGTCGACATCGAGGCGATCCTCGATCGCCAGGTGTCCGACACGACGCTGCGCGCTCGCCGCGACGAGTGGATCGAGGCGGGGGTGTTCGACGCGCTCAAGACCGAAGCGTTCGCGGCGTTCGACAGGATCGTCGGGATCGATCTGGATGACGTCGCGGTCGACGGGTCCTTGCACAAGGCCCCCTATGGCGGCGAGGGCACCGGCCCCAACCCCACCGATCGCGCCAAGCTGGGCTAGAAGTGGTCTGTGGCCTCCGAACGCCACGGCATCCCGCTGGGCTGGGCGATCGACGGCGCCCACCGCAACGACGTGCGCCTGCTGGAGCCCACCCTTGACACGATCGACCAAGCTGGCCTGCTCGCCGACATCGGTGTGCTGCACCTCGACCGCAGCTACGACTCCCCCGCAGTGAGGGACCGGCTCCGCGTCGCCGGCATCGACCAGTTCGAGATCCAACGCCGCGGCACCAAGGTGCCGGGCGTCAAGCGGCAACCGCTGCGCCTCGGGCTCCGATGGGTCGTCGAGGCCACCAACACCTGGTGGTCAAACTACGGGCAGCTCCGCCGCAACACCGACCGCCGCCCATGCCATCGCCACGCTGCGCTCTGCTTGGCCACAGCCATCCTCATCGTCGGCCGGCTCATCGACTGGCGCAACCGATGGAGCCCCAGATGAGCGGTGCTTCGCGTTTCAGCGGGGGGTGGTGCGAGTAGGGCCCGGCCTGATCGCCCAGAGCATCGGGCTGCCGTTGCAGGTCGCCACGCTGGCGCTGGTGATCCGGGCGCTGCGCCATGGCAGCCGCCGGACGATCGGCTGGCCGGCCACGGCGGATGACGCCCCGGTGCGCGTCCGCCGGTCGGGCGACGGCTTGGTCGAGCTGGACCTGCCCGCCGGCCAGCACCGCGTCGACCTGCGGTTCACCGGCGCCCGTCCCGACCCGCTGGGGGTCGTGCTCACGCTGGCGGGCCTGCTGGCCCTCGCTCTGCTCCGCCGCGGCGGCCGCGGCCGCTGAGCGGGCCGAGGTCGGCCAGCGGGCCGAGGTGCCGCAGCTTGTCGGGGTTGATCACCGAGGTCACCGTCTGGATCTGGCCGCCCTCGGCGATGTCGAGAGCGAGGACGCCGATCAGCCGCTCGGACGGGTCGAGCACCATCGCCCCGGGTTGCCCGTTCACTGTGACCTCGCGCAGCGAGATGCCGCCGAGGCGGGTCGTGGCGGTCCGCAACCCCGCCAGCAGCGTGCGGGCCACCCGCACCCGGCCCTTGAGCGGCTGGGGCAGGCCGCCGTGCAGGGTCACGTCGTGGGCCAGCAGCTCCTCGAGCGCGCCGAGGTCGCCGTCCTGGGCGGCGGCGAAGAACCTCTGGGCCAGGCGCTCCCGTTGCTCGCGCGAGGGCTCGAAGCGGGGCCGTCGCTGCTCGACGTGCCGCCGGGCCCGGGCCACGAGCTGGCGGGCGTTCTGCTCGCTGGTCGCCACGATCGCGGCGATCTGGTCGTAGGGGTAGTCGAACACCTCGCGCAGCAGGAACGCCGCCCGCTGCTCCGGCGAGAGGGTCTCGAGCAGCACGAGGAACGCCAGCGACAGCGAGTCGGCCCTCTCGGCGTGGCTGGCCGGGTCGCCGCCAGCGTCGGGGACCCGGCCGGTCGGCTCGCCGGCTAGCGGCACGGCCGCCCCCGGCTCGCCGACCAGCGGCTCGGGCAGCGCCTCGACGTAGGTCTCGCGCCGGGCGCGGGCCGAGCGCAGGTGGTTGATGCATAGCCGGGTGACCACCGTCGACAGGTAGGCGCGGGGTGACTCGATGCGCTCGCCGTCCTGGAGCGTGTGGTGGAGGCGGAGGAACGCCTCCTGGATGATGTCCTCCGCCTCGCTCACGCTGCCGAGCATGCGGTAGGCGACCGCGAACCCGACGGGACGCAGCTCCTCGAAGAGCCGGGCGTTCACTCGCCGAGGCCCTTGGCGAAGCCGACGCGCCACGTCGACCAGCGGGGCTGCCAGCCGAGCTCGCGCTTGGCCTTGGCGTTCGACGCGCCGCTGACCTCGGTCATCACCAGCACCGGGGCCTCGCCGGCCAGCAGCCGGACCACGAAGCGGGGGACCTTCATCGGCTTCTTCGCGCCCAGCTGCTCGGCCAGGAACGGCAGCCACTCGCGCACCGGTGCCGGCTCGTCATCAACGACGTTGTAGATGCCGGGCCGACCGTTGTCGACGGCCGCCACGGTGGCGCTGGCCGCGTCCTCGATGTGCACGAACGACCAGACACCGCCGCCGCCGCCGATGATCGGGAACCGCCGCTTGCGGATCGCCTTGGTCAGCAAGGCCTCCGGGTCGGCGCTGACGCTGGTGCCCGGCCCGTAGAAGGCGCCGTAGCGCAGCACGATGCCCTCGGCCCCCTCGATGCCGGTCACGGCGTCCTCGAGGTGGCGGATGGCGTCGAAGCCGGGGCGCAGCTTGGCCGGCGGATCGGGGTCCAGCGGGTCGTCCTCGGTCTTGACCGGGCCGCCGGTGCGGGCATAGGTGCCGATGGCCACGACGCTCTGAGCGATGAAGCGGCGGATGCCGACGGCCCGGCCCGCGGCCAGCAGGTGATCGGTGCCCTCGGTGCGCAGGCGGTTGGTCATGGCGGCAAAGCGGTCGGGGTTCCTCATCTCCCTCAGGCCCGGGTCGCCCTTGAGGGCGGTGAGCTGGTGGACGATCACCTCGGGCTCGGTCTCGGCCACGGCACGGGCGACCGCGTCGGGATCGAGCGCGTCGGCCACGACCGGCCAGGCACCCAGGGCCCGCAGGGCGTCGGTCTTGGCCGGCGACCGGGTCATGCCGATCACGTCGTGGCCGGCGGCGGCGAGCTGGGGGACGAGCTGGCTGCCGATCGCACCGGTGGCTCCGGCGATGAACACTTTCATGGGTGCCTCCTTCCCGATCCACCTTCGGGCGGACACCTCTAGAGACAAGATAGCCCTGCTGCCTGTGACACATGGGCCTTCACGTTTGAGCAACTGGGCCCTACTCGGCACCACCCCCCCGCTGTAACGCGAAGCACCAGATAAGCCCCTATCCGCTCAGGTCTAAGCGGCCTGACTGAAGTTCTGCATGTGATCCTCCGGGAGCCACGGCGAGCTGCCTGGTGCGGCGGTCGTCAGGATCTGGGCGGGGCTGCGGGCGCGGAAGAAGGCATGGGAAGTAGCATGCCTGATCGTGGATTACTTCTTCTACTGCCGTGGCCGGCCGGGGACCGAGGCGCTGTTGGAGGAGCTGGCCGAGGCCCACTGGTCGTTCATGGACGGCTATGCGGAGGCGATGATCGCCAGGGGGCCGACGCTGACTCCGGACCGCACCACGTGGTCCGGCAGCATGCATATGGTGGACCTGCCCGATGCCCAGGCAGCGCCGGTGTTCGCCTTCGAGGAGCCCTACTACCGGGCCGGCGTGTACGGCGAGGTGCTGGTGCGCCGCTGGCGCAACGTGCTGGGCCGCACGATGTGGGACTTCCCCGCCGAGCTCGGCGATGACCGGCGCTTCCTGGTCATCGGCCAGGGCAAGCCGGGCGTGGAGGCAGCCCGCCAGGCCCTGGGGGTGGCGCAGCGGCGCTGGCTCGGCGAGCCCGGCCACCGGGACCGGTTCATCCTGCGCGGGCCCTTGCTGTCCGACGACGGCACGGAGTGGCTTGGCAGCGCCATGCTGGTCCAGCTGCGTGACCGTGCCGCTGTCCAGGCCATGCTGGCTGGCGCGCCCTGCGTGCAGGCGGGGCTGTACGCGAGCGTCGAGGTCCACGACTGGCAGTTCGGCGGGCGCCCCCAAGGCGAAGCGGCCTGATTGAAGTTCTGTGGCCTCGTCGGGTCGTGGTGTGTGTGGAAGCCCCAACGACCCGCGAGGCTACTTCATCTGTATGGCTCCTTCGCCACGGGGATTACATGCAGAGGCTCTGGCCAGCCGCTCAGGCCCGCGACCCTGACCAGGACGGCCAGCGGCACCGGGCAGGGTGTCCAGCAGTGGTAGTAGGCCACCTGGTCAGCCGGCATAGCCGCAACCAGGCAACGGTGGTCATCTCCCCGCAGCACGCCATCGCAAGGTCACGATCCCGATTGGAGTACCAGGCTCCAGGAACCCGCGGAGATTCCGAAGCCCACCGCCCAAGAAGCCGTGGGTTCACGCTGAAGAACCTTCAATCAAGCTGAACCTGCGGGCTTCGTAGGAGTAAGAACGCTGCCATCAGCCGTAATGGCGACGACCTTGCGGTATCGAGCCGGAAGGTGACGAAGATCGGGCTGGAGCAGCGTGGCGAGGACATACGCTGCCTGCTCGTCACGCAGTGTCGGCAGCCCGGCCTCCAGCCGCCTCGGGTGTGAGCAGCCCGGCGAGGTAGTCGTGGCGAGCGTCATCGAGCGCGTTCGCGAAGCGGAGGACCACACGTGTTCGCCGTCAAGCCGGGCGGCGCGGGGCTGTGGATCGAGGCGGCTCAGAGGTGCCAGAGCAGGGCCCAGGCGGCGGTGGTGCCGACCATCCAGGTGAGGCCGCTCCAGGCTGAGGCCAGGCGTCCATCGCTGCGGTCGTTCCAGACCGACAGGCCGCCGAGGGTGGCCAGTGACGTCATCCCCGCGTCCGCCAGCGCGCGGTCCGGGCCGCCGAGCGCGACCACCATCATGGCGATCAGCGACCCCACGTAGACCGGCGGCGGCAGCGCCCGCACCATCAGACCGGCCACGGCGGGGGAGCGAAGCCCGCCGCGGCGCATCAGCCGGCGGGCGGCCAGCGCTTCCGGCACCCAGCCGAGCGCGGCCGATTCCACCACCAGGCGCCGCCAGTACGGCCACGGCCCGTTCGCCTCGTCGACGCGGTCCAGGAGCCGCCGCAGCCCGCCGCGGTCGTCCTGGCGCAGCTTGGCGATCGCGGCGATGGCCGCGGCCCCCTCGCCGCCGCTGCCAAACGCGCGGCTGGCCAGTTCGTCGGCGAACGCCGGGTCCCCCGCGGTCAGCGCGACCATGGCGCAACGGGTGAGGTGCTCGCGGTCGGCGGCCGGGTGGTGGGCGGCGCGGTAGGCGTTGACCAGCGCCAGCTCCGGCGCGCAGGCGCCCGGGAGCAGATAGGCCGCGGCCAGCAGGCTCAGCGCCTCGGCGCCCTGTTCGGGATCGTCGGCGGCGCCGCGGAAACAGACCATCGCCTGACGAACCTGGCCCCGGGCGACGTGCCGGCGACCGGCCTCGACAAGCTCATCGGCCTGCGGCAAGGCTGACCCTCCTGTCGCTGCTCCTCCGTCCGGCTCCAACAGGGGCTGGTGAGGCTGGAGCTGGATCGTAGTCGATCGGAGGGGTTCGAGGCGACGTCGAATCGACGAAGTGATCCCGATTCAGCTTGACAAATTCCTGATGTGAGATCGGTAGCACTTCATCCACCCAGGGGGGTTTCGGTGGCTACGGGCGTACCGCCGCGGCCAGCGCGCGTACCTCGTCCGGCGTGGACGCCATCGCCACCACCGCCCTGGTGTCGATGCGGCGGATGAGGCCCTCGAGGACCTTGTTCGGCCCCAGTTCCACGTAGCGCGTGGTGCCCAGCGACCGCAGGCGCTCGACGCACTCGGTCCAGTCGACCGGGCTGGTGAGCTGCCGCGCCAGCAGCCGGCCGGCCCGGCGGCCGCTGCGTACCACCTTGGCCTTGGCATTGGAGACCAGCGGCACTTCCAGTCGGGGCAGATCGATCCGGTCGAGCGCTTCGCGGAACGGCCGCCTGGCCGCCTCCATCAGCGGGGTGTGGAAGCAGCCGCCGATCGGCAGGTTCAGCACCCGCTTGGCGCCCGCCGCGAGCGCGCGCCTGCCCGCCTCCTCGACCGCGGCCGACTCGCCGGAGATCACCACCTGCCCAGGTGCGTTGGAGTTGGCCAGGAACACCTTGCCCACCTGGCGGCGCACCTTGCGGCACAGCTCGCCGACGGTCTTGTCCGGCAGGCCCAGGATCACCTGCATGACCCCGGTGCCGGCGGTGGCGTGGGCCAGCTCGGCGCGGCGCACCACCAGGTCGAGTCCCTGATCGAAGGTGATGCCACCGGCCGCGAGCATGGCGGCGTACTCGCCGAGCGAGTGCCCGGCGACCAGGTCGGGGCGCAGGCCCTCGGCCTTGGCGAGCATGAAGCAGGCGGCCGAATGGGTGTAGATGGCCGGCTGCGCCTTGCGGGTGTCGGCCAGCACGGCGTCACCCGACTCGATGACGTCGATCACGTCCCAGCCGAGCCGCATCGAGGCGCGCTGGAACGGCCAGCCGGCGGGATCGTCGGTCCAGGGCACACCGCTGCCCTTGGGGATCCGGCCCTGGCCTGGGAAGGTGAAAGCGATCTTCTCCACGGTAGGCAGCATCGTACCCGGAGATGAGGTCCTGGCAAACAAGCGCACGAACGCGCCGGCGAATCCAGACGCATCGCAAGCGCGACTACCCTCTTGGAAGACCCTTGGAGGACCATGCGGCCCGGACCGTCCAGGCGGAGGAGGATGCGTGCCCAGCCAGTCGAATCCACAGTTCGCCCTGCCCGCGGCCGGGGAGCGCCTGCGTTGCGGCGCCTGCGGCAACCTGACCCGCTTCGACGTCGTCTCCACCCGACGGACCACCGCCTTCTGGCACTACTCACTGGCGGGGGAGCTGACCGTCGAGGAGGAGCGCGCGCTGGAGGCCAGCGCCGAGGAGGTCCGCTGCCGCTGGTGTGGCTCGACCACCGAGGTCGAGGTGGTCCCCGCGCTGTGGGCCGCGGCGGGGACCGAGCCGGCGGAGCGGTGAGCGGTCCCGTGGCCACGCCCGGGCAGGTCCCGACCGGTTCGGACCCGGATCGCTCCGACCCCACCATCGGCGCATCCGACGGGGACGGTCGCCAAGCCGTTGCGGAGGAGGCGGCCGCGGATGCCCGGCCGCCGATGCCGGTGCCCGACCTGGCCGACGCCTTGCTGGTCGGGTACCTGGACGCGGCGCTTGCGACGCTGCGGGCGTCCAGCCCCACCACCCTGCCGGGGCAGCTCCGCCAGTACCAGACGTGGACGCCGCGCCGGCTCAAGCACCCGCGCGTGCTCGCGGTGGTCCGCCGCACGCTCGACCTCGACCAGAAATTCAGGGCCGCTGTGGATGAGCGGGTGCTCCAGGAGGAAGACGTGCTCGCGCGCCTGATCCGCGCCGGCCGGCACGCCGAGGCGCTGGCCAGCGGCGAGCCGCCCGAGGCGGTCGCGCGCGTGGGCGTCGCGCTGGGCCACGACGGCGAGGCCGCGGTACGCGCCGCCGAGGACGCGCTCGCCCGCAGCCGCGCCCAGGCAGAGGCGGCCGCCGCGCGCTCGGCCCTGGCCGGCGCCGAGAGCGAGCTGGAGCAGGCCAAGGCGCGCGCCGACCAGGAGGCGACCGCCGCCCGCGCCGCCAGGGAGGCGCTGCGCAGCGCCCGGCACGAGCTGCGCCGCGCCGAGCGTGAGATCCACACGCTCAGCCAGCGCTGCCGGGCCCTGGAGCAGGAGGTGAGCAAGGCCGCGGCGACGCTGCAGGCGGCCCGCGCGCAGACGGCCGACGAGCAGCGCCGGCTCGGCGGCCGGATCGCGGAGCTGCAGGCGCTGCTGGCCCAGAGCCAGCGCCAGTACCGAGCGCTGCGCAAGTCCTCCTCCCAGGTCGACCCCGTGGTCGCCGAGGCGGTCGGGGCGCTGGAGCGCGACCTGTCCGCGCTTCGCCGCGCCGCCGGCCTGGAGAGTGTCAAGTCCCCGGCCGGTGGGGCGCCGCCAGCTCAGCAGCCGGACCGCCGCGAGCCGCTGTCGGTGCCCGGTGGGCTGGCCGCCGACGACCCGGAGACGCTGGCCGCCTGGCTGGCCGCTCCCGACGTGCTGGTGCTGGTCGACGGGTACAACGTCACCAAGCACGAGCGCGGCTTCCCCGACCGGAGCCTGGAGGATCAGCGCACCCTGCTGCTCGACCTCTGCCGCAGGCTCGCCCGACGCTGGGGTGCCGAGATCACCGTGGTGTTCGACGGCGCCAACGTCGCCCCGGTGCCCACGCGGCTGCCGCTGGGCCCGATCGGGATGGTCTTCACCGACGCCGGACGTACCGCCGACGACGAGATCGTCGCCCGCGTCAACGCCGCGCCCTCCGACCGCCCGGTGGTGGTGGTCTCCTCCGACAACGAGCTCCGCGAGCGCTCCGCCGCCCTGGGCGCCAGCGTCAGCCGCGCCACCGCCCTCCTCGGCCTCGCCAACCACTGACCAGCCCGCCGTCAGCCGAACCGCGGACCCGGCAACGGCGCCGCGGCTGGTGCTCCGCCGGTGCCGCCGAGACCCGACCCCACCTCGGCTCGACGGCTACGACGCGCGCGAGACGCCACCCCGGTTGGGGCGGACCGCCAGCACCTTTGGCTGCAGGCCGGCGGCGATCAGGGTCGTCAGCGCCCGCTCCAGATCGGCGTCCAGCGGCCGCGGGGTCGCCGCCGTGGACGCTGTGGAGCGTGCCGCCTCCTCGCCACCGAGCCGTACCACCTGAGCCTCCCGCTCGGCCAGGAAGAACTCCACCAAGCAGTCGTCGCACCCGCCGGAGCAGCCGTCACAACTGATTCGCAGTGGTTGCTGGTGCCTCATCTGGGTCACGTCCTCCTGATGCCGTTCGGGTCGGCCTGGACGAGGACAACCCTACCGAGGGGGTGTGACAGTGGATTCGGCACCACCCGCTCCAGCCCTGCTCGACCATGGTGCCGCATCCTGGCCGCGGCCTCCAGGGCCGCCCGGCCAGCAGCCCGACCGATTTGCAGTTTGCGTCGCGCACTCGTTACCTTCGGGCGGCACAACCGCCGTGCTCGCCTTCCCCCGGCAGCCGGAATCCCGTCTCACCGCCTGCTTTCGCGTCCTGTAGAAGGGAGTGCCACCGCGCGTGCCCGTCCCCCAGCGGGCCGGGAAGCCACGCCTGTCCCGCATCGCGGTCATCGCCACGGCCATGACCCTGATCGGCGCGGGGCTCATGATCGTGCTTCCCGTCGCCACCGCCGCCCCTCGTGGAACCCAGGCCGACCTCGAGAAGCTCGGCACCCAGGTCTCCCAGCTCGACGAGCAGCTCAACCAGGCCAAGATCGAGCTCGACCGGCTCAACCGGCAGCTCGGCGACGCCCGGCGCACCGCCAAGGTCCAGTTCGGCTCCCTCGACCAGATCCAGAGCCGCATCGCGGTCCAGGCCGCTGCCGAATACAAGGGCAGCGGTCTCGGCTCCGTCGCCGCACTGCTCAGCGACGCCGACTCCACCACGCTGGTGCAGAAGGCGGAGACGCTCAACCTGCTTGCCCGGCAGGACGGCGACCTGCTCGCCGCCGCCAGAGCGGAGCAGCAGATCTACGAGGCTGCCGTCGCGCAAGTCCAGCGCGCCAAGACCGCCCAGGCCAAGGAAGTCGCCGGGATCGCCAAGCGCAAGGGCCAAATCGAGCGCAAGCTCAACCAGCTCGAACGCCTGCGGTCCCAGATCGGCGACCCGCGCTCCGTGGCACTCCCCACCGACCTGCCTTCCCCGACGGGCGCCGCCTCGGTCGCCGTGCACACCGCCCTCGCTCAGCTCGGCAAGCCCTACGTCTGGGGTGCCGCCGGCCCGGGATCGTTCGACTGCTCCGGGCTGACCATGTATTCGTGGCGGGCGGCCGGCGTCAGCCTGCCGCACTCCGCCGCCGCCCAGTACGGCGCCCTGCCGCACGTCTCCCAGAGCGCCCTGGAACCCGGAGATCTGGTGTTCTTCGGCAGCCCCATCCACCACGTCGGCATGTATATCGGCAAGGGATTGATGGTCGCCGCGCCGTCCAGCGGCCGCGTCGTCCAGATCCAGAAGGTCTTCCGCAGCGATTACGTCGGTGCCGCCCGGCCCTGACCGTCGCCCTTCCCCCGCGGGAGGCGCTGGAGGCTCTCCCACGGCCGTCAACTGCCCGCATCTCCAGTCAACCAACCCGGCCGCTCCACCTCCACGGCGTCCAGCAAGGCGTCCAGCCGCGACCACGGCATGTCCGCCAGCAGCGCCAGCAGCTGCTGATCCGGCAGGCCCCGCAGGTAGCGGAGCACCCTGGTCGCGTCCACCGAGGCCGGGCGCGTGCTGCCGCCGTTCTCGACGCGGACCGCCCAGCCACGCAGGTCGTGGATGGCGTTGCTGACCGGTGGCGGCACCGCCAGGTCGAGCTCCTCGGCGCTGGAGACCGTGCCCGCCAGCGAGTTGGCGATCGTGACCACCTGCGCCGCCAGGGCGCGCCGGCGGAGGAAGGGGCTGTCGAGAGGTATGTCTCTGCGGTTCGGCTTGTTCCTCATGGCGGCTCCCAGTTCTCGCGCCAAGCGGACGCATGGCATGATTCGGGAGCCGGCCCCCGGCACTGGGGTCCTACTTGGCGGTAGTTCCCTGCCGGGGGCCGGCCGTCTGGAGGGGAACCACGCATCCGGGAGCTGGAGTGGCCGGGAATCTCGGCATTCGTCTCGACGCCGGCGCGGGGCGCCGGGCGCGCGAGGGAACCCGTCGCCAAACGATCCGGCGGCGATATTCGCCGGACGAATGGCGAGGAGGGCAGCAAGAATCGGCCCAGTCACGGTGGCGGTAGTTCCCCTTGCTCGGGGGTCCTCAAATGGGCGTGGTGAAGTAACCACAGACCGTGTGGAACAGTCAACGAAAGGGCACCGAGCGCAATCTCGCAGTCGGTTACGATCTCGCTGATGAACCCGAACGAGCGGGATACGAACCCGCCATCCCCGGACGCCACCGCGCATGAGCCAGAATGGGTGGATCCCTGGGCTTGGCGCGCCTACCCGGACGAGCCTGCGGCGCCGGATGAGCCGGAGGAAGCCGAGGCCACCGACGGCGCCGGCGAGGGTCCCGCGCCGGCGCCGAAGGCCGAGGCGCCCGCGGCTCCCGCCGAGCCGGCCACCGCCGAACCGCCTTCCGACCATGCTGTCGACCAGCCGGATCCTGCTGAGCCGGACGAGCCCACGGAGTCGCCGGAGCCCCCGGAAGCGGCGCTGGTGGTGCTGCCTCCGGAGCCCGAGGGGGCGGCGGACGCGGACCTCGGCGGCGCGGCCGAGCCCGCGGAGGCGCCCGGCGAGGCCGCTGAAGCCGCGGAGCCGGCCGAGGACACCGAGCCCGCCGGCCCGCCGGAGCCCGAGCTTGCGGAGGAGCCGAGTGAGGGCGGGGGGGAGGCCGAAGAGGCGGAGGAGCGGGGCGTCGGTGAGGAGCGGCCTGCTGCCGGGGAACCGGTTGCCGAGGAGCGGGGCGCTGAGCCGGAGGGAGGCGAGCCGGTTGGGCCTTCTGACTGGGACGAGCGGGTACAGCTGCTGGAGAGAGTGGAATCGCGCGAGCCGGCTGATTTCCGGGAACCGGGCGATTTCTGGGATTTAGGGGATCTGGCCGACGAGAGGGCTCCCGAGGAGGCGTGGGAGCCGCTCGGCGACGGAGCCGCCGACCCGGCGCACCCCACGCCGGCGGAGCCGCCCGCGGAACCGCCCAGGCCGGTGGGGCCACCAAGGGCGCTGGAGCCGCCCAGGGCATTGGTGGCGCCGCCGTGGCTGCCTGGACCGGCGGAGGAACCGCGCGCAGCACCCACTGGACCCGCAGGGCCACGGTCGCTGCCGCCGCGTCCGGCGCCTTCGGGCGGCTGGGGGCCGCCGGCCGGGCTCGAATCGCCCTGGGGCCTGCCACGGGCACCGGCCCCGGCGCGACCGGCGCGGACCCGGCGGCGTGGCTGGATCATCGCGCTGGCGATTGTGGTGGCGCTGGCGGTCATGGCCGTGCAGCTGGTGCAGCTCGGCGTGCTGCGGCGCACGGAGCCGGCGACCTCGTCGCGGGGTGCCCAGGTCGCCGCCCCCAACGCGCCAGCGCCGCGCGGCCCTGGCGCGTCCGCGTCGACGCTGTCGCCGCAGGCGCAGGTCGTGCGGCTGCTGGCGAGCCGGTCCGAGGCGCTGCTGCGGCACGACAAGGCGGCCTTCCTTGCCACCGTCGACCGGGGGCGGGGCGGTTTCTACCGGTCGCAGGCGGCGCTCTTCGACCGCATGGCGACGGTGCCGTTCGCCAGCTTCTCCTACAGCGTCTCCGACCCGTTGCAGGACGTGGGCAGCGACCGGGCACGCCAGAAGTACAGGCCGACGGCCGTCTCGATGTTCCCGGTGGAGGCCAGCTTCGGGTTCCGTGGCCAGGATGCCAGCCCGTTCGTGGCGCACTACTTCTACACCTTCGCGGTCACCGACTCCGGCTGGCGGATCGCCGGGCAGGACGACGTGCCGAAGCCGCTGCAGAGCGACGTGGAGATCTGGGACGCCGGCCCGGTGCGGACGGTGTCGAGCTCGCGCACGCTGGTGGTGTTCCACCCAGGCGACGTCGGCCTTGCCAGGCGGCTGCTCACGGTGGCGGAGCGCGGCTACACGCAGGTGGCCGCGTCGTGGTCGGCGAACTGGGACAGGAAGGTCGTGATCCTGGTCCCCAAGGACCAGCGGGAGGCGCAGCGGCTGGTGCGCAGCAGGGACCTGTCGGACGTGGCGGCGGTGACCTCGTCGGCGATCGAGGCGGGGCCCTTGCACCGCCTGCTCGGCAACCGGATCATCGTCAACACCGGCGTGGTGGACGACTACCGGACCCTGGACCTCCAGGTGGTGCTGACACACGAGATGACCCACGTGGCGACCCGCGGGATCGGGGTTGGCGTTCCGTTGTACCTGGTCGAGGGCTTCGCGGACTACACGGCACTGCGGCCGCTGGACGCGCCGGTGCGGCTGACGCGGCCGAGCCTGGCGCTGGCGGTCAGGGCCGGCCGCTTCAAGGGAAAGCTGCCGTCCAGGAGCCAGCTGGTGGGCAGGGACGCGGCGCTCGCCTACGACGAGGGGTCGACCTTCTGCCTGTGGGTGGTGAGCACCTTCGGGGAGGCAAAGCTGCAGGCGCTGTACAGCTCGTTCGGCGACCTGACGGGCGACGCCGACCGGCGGGACGAGGACCTGCGGTTCCGGCGGGTGCTCGGGGTCTCGCGGGCGACCGCCGAAGCTCGCTGGGCGGCGTTCGTCAGGGGAGTCGTGTGAGCTCGACCCATGCGCGGCGGACGACCGGTCGCGGCTGGCCGCCGCGCGTGCCCAGGCCGCCGGCCGGCGATGCGCTGGAGGCGTTCTCCGCCGAGGAGATCGCCTCGTGCGTGGCCTATGCGAAGCCTCGCCAGCGGTGGGGGCTGGTGGCCTTCGCGGTCGACCTGCTGCTGCTGGTCGCGCTGGCGCTGAGCGGTCCCGGCCGCCGGGTGGTCGAGTGGTTCGCGGGGCTCGCCGGGGGGTTCGAGCCTGGCAGGGCGGCGCTGGCGGTGACCGTGGTGGTGCTGGCGCAGGCGCTGGTGCTGCTGCCGTTCTCGCTCCGGACCTTCCGTCAGGACCGGCGCACCGGGCTGGCAACGCAGGGGCCGCGCAAGTTCCTGCTCGATTGGGCGAAGGCTCGGGGGGTCGGCCTGGTGCTGACGGTGGTGCCGCTGGCCGCGCTGATCCTGGCGGCGCGCTACCGGCCGTTCGGCTACCCGTGGAGCGCCGCGGCGGTGGGGGCGCTGCTGGTGGCGGTCCTGGCGATGCTGGGGCCGGTGGTGCTGGAGCCCCTGTTCAACCGGTTCGTCCCGCTCGGGCCGGGACCGCTGCGCGAGCGGGTGCTGCGAATGGCGGCCGAGATGCGCGTGCCCGTGCGAGACGTGCTGGTCAGCGACGCGAGCCGGCGCACCACACGGGTGAACGCCTACGTGTCCGGCGTCGGCGCGACCCGGCGGGTGGTGGTCTACGACACGCTGCTGCGGCCGGGCGGCCAGGAGCCGGTCGCGGCGGAGCGCGAGGACGAGGTCGCGCTGGTGCTCGCGCACGAACTGGCGCACGTGGCGCACCGGGACGTGCTGTGGGGCACGGTGGCGGGGGCGCTGCTCACCGGCGCGGGGGTCCTGGTGGTGAACTGGCTGCTCGGGCTGGGGTGGGTGCGGGACCTGCTGCAGGTCGGCGGGCTCGGGGATCCACTGGTGACGCCGGGGTTGCTGCTGCTCGGGGCGGTGGGCGGCCTGCTGGCCTCGCCGCTGGCGAGCGCGGTGAGCCGCTGGGCGGAGGCGCGGGCGGACTGGACGGCGCTGGAGGTGTCGCGCGACCCGGGCACCGCGGTGGCGGTCGAGCGCCGCCTGGCGCTGGAGAACCGCGCCGACCTGCGGCCGAACCGCCTGCTGGTGGCCGTGTTCTCGAGCCACCCGCCGACCATGGCCCGTATCGCCCAGGCCCGTCTGTGGGCGGACCGGAACCAGGGCCCCTCCCGCGTCCCGGCTGGATGACGGCTCGGCGGGAGCCCGCGACGAGCGCAGCGGGAGCCTCGCGATTAGAATCGCGCGCCGTGAGTGTCTTGCTGATCACCAACGACTATCCGCCCCGGGCCGGCGGCATCCAGCAGTACTGCCACAACCTCGTCCGCCGGCTGCCGCCGGGGGAGGTGGTGGTCTACGCGCCGGCCTGGCCGGGTGCCGAGGAGTTCGACGCGGCCGAGCCCTACCGGATCGTGCGCCATCCGACCAGCAACATGCTGCCGACCGGGTCGGTGGCGCGCCGCGCCGTCGAGTTGATCGGGGAGATCCGCCCGGACCTGGTGTGCTTCGGAGCGGCCTTCCCGCTCGGGCTGCTGGCGCGGCGGGTCACCAGCGAGACGGGCGTGCCGTGCGCCGGCTTCACCCACGGGGTGGAGGTCGCGGTCAGCGGGGTGCCGCTGGTGCGGCGGCTGATGACCCGCGTGGCCGGCGACCTGCGCCTGCTCACGGCGGTGAGCCGCTGGTCAGCGGCGCGGGTCGAGCGGGGCGCCCGGGGACGGTGCCCGGTGGAGCTGCTGCCCTCCGGGGTGGCGGCAGCCACCTACCACCCCGAGGTCGACGGCTCGGCGGTGCGCGCGCGCCACGGGCTCGGCGGGGACCCGGTGTGCGTGTGCGTCTCGCGGCTGGTGCCGCGAAAGGGGCAGGACCGGCTGATCGAGGCGTGGCCGCGGGTGGCCGCCAGCGTGCCGGCCGCGCGCCTGCTGATCGTCGGCCCCGGCCCCTACCGGCGCAAGCTCGAGCGGATGGCCGGGTCGAGCCCGGTCGCCGAGCGGATCCACTTCACCGGGGAGGTCCGCTGGGAGGAGCTGCCGGAGCACTACGCCGCCGGGGACGTGTTCGCCATGCCCTGCCGCACCCGCTGGCTCGGCATGGACCTGGAGGCGCTGGGCGTGGTCTTCCTGGAGGCGGCCGCCACCGGGTTGCCGGTGGTGGCCGGCCGCTCCGGCGGCGCTCCCGAGACGGTGGTCGAGGGCGTGACCGGCACGGTCGTCGACGGCCGGCGCGCCGCCGAGGTCGGCGACGCGGTGGCGAGCCTGCTCGCGGACCTTCCAAAGGCGCGGGCCATGGGCCAGGCCGGCCGCCGGCGTGTCGAGCAGGAGTTCTCCTGGGAGGCGGTCGGCGCCCGGCTGGAGAAGCTGCTGGCGGAGGCGGCCAGATAGTGGACGTCCAGGCCTGCGCCCCCCTGCGGATCAGTTTCGCCGGCGGCGGGACCGACGTGCCGCCCTATCCGGCCACCAACGGCGGGGCGGTGCTGTCGGCGACGATCGCGCGCTGCGCCCGCGCGCACGTCCGCGCCCGTCCGGACCGCCACTACCACGTCGAGTCGCTCGACCTCATGGCCAGGGCGGCGTTCGCGCGGCACGAGCTGGTGTTCAACGGCCATCTCGACCTGGTCAAGGCGGTGCTGCGCGATCTGGCCCCGCAGCGTGGGCTGGACCTCACCCTGGCGACGGACGCGCCGCCGGGCTCCGGGCTCGGCTCATCGTCGGCGCTGGTGGTGGCGATGCTGGCGGCGGTCGGGGTGGCCTGCGGAGGCCGCTGGTCGCCCGTGGAGCTGGCCCGGCGCGCCTACCAGGTCGAGCGGGTCGACCTGAAGATCGAGGGCGGCATGCAGGACCAGTATGCCGCCGCCTATGGCGGCCTCAACTTCATGGAGTTCCACGGCGAGGAGGACGTGAGCGTGCGGCCGCTGGAGGTCGCCGCCGGCACGGTGGAGGAGCTGGAGCGGTCGCTGCTGCTGGCCTGGTCGGGCCGCAGCCGTACCGACGACGGCATCCTGCGCCGCCAGGTCGACGGCGTGCTCGGCGGCTCGGCCCGGAGCCTCGACAGCCTCGAAGCGATCAAAGCCCTGGCCCTGGCCATGCGGGACGCGCTGCTGCGGGGCGACCTGGGCGCCTTCGCCGACGGGCTCCACCAGGGATGGCAGCAGAAGCGCCGGCTCGCATCGGGGATCGCGACCCCCTGGCTGGACGAGCTGTACGCCGTGGGTCGCCGCGCCGGCGCGGCGGGAGGTAAGGTGCTCGGCGCAGGTGGCGGCGGTTTCCTGCTGTTCGCCACAGCACCCGGGCGCAGGGCCCGGGTCGCCGACGCGCTCGAGGCGGCCGGCGCCCCCTGCACGCTGGTGGAGTTCGACTTCCGGGGAGTGCACTGGTGATTGACGTCGCCGCCTACCTGGCCACCTCGGCTGCCGCCGCGGCCTCGCTGGCGGCGCGGCCTGGCGCCGCCCTCATCGAGCGTGCCGCGCGGCTGGTCGGCGAGGCGCTGGCCGCCGGCGGGCAGGTGCTGTTCTGCGGCAATGGCGGCAGCGCCGCCGACGCCCAGCACCTGGCCTGCGAGCTGGTCGGCAGGTTCGCGATCGAGCGGCCGGGCTACCGGGCGGTGGCGCTGTCCACCGACACCTCGGTGCTCACCGCGATCGGCAACGACTACGGCTACGCGGAGGTGTTCGCGCGCCAGGTCGAGGGGCTCGGCCGGCCGGGAGACGTGCTGGTGGCGATCACTACCAGCGGGCGGTCCGAGAACGTCCTGCGCGCCGCCGCCAAGGCCAAGGACCGCGGGCTGCGGGTGGTCGCGTTCCTCGGCCCCTCCCGTTCCCCCCTCGACGAGCTGGCCGACGTCGCCCTGCACGTCGACGCGGGCAGCCCCAGCGTGATCCAGCAGGGGCACATCACCATCGGCCACGCCCTCTGCGGCTGGGTGGAGGCGTACCTGGCGAGTTCCCGGTGACCGCGCGGGCCCGCCCGGCGGTCTTCCTCGACCGTGACGGCACGCTGGTCGACGAGGTCCCCTATCTGCACGACCCGGAGCTGGTCCGGCTCGTGCCCGGCGCCGCGGCGGCACTACGGGACCTGGCCGCCGCGGGGTTCGCCCTCGTCGTGGTCACCAACCAGGCCGGCGTGGCCAGGGGCTACTACGGCGAGGACGCGGTGCTGCGGGTGCACCGCCGCCTACGCGAGCTGCTGGCCGCCGGCGGGGTCGCGCTCGACGGGGTCTGGTACTGCCCGCACCACCCCGACGGCACGGTGGCGCGCCTCGGCCGGCCATGTCGCTGCCGCAAGCCCGGCCCGGGCATGCTGGAGGCCGCCGCCGCGGAGCTGGGCCTCGACCTGGCGGCCTCGTACCTGGTCGGCAACCACCCCAGCGACGTCGGCGCCGCCAGAGCCGCCGGTGCCGCACCGCTGTTCGTGACTACCGGGCGGGCCGCGGGCCGGCCGGCGCCGGTGCGCGTGCCGGCCTTCGGCTCGCTGGTCGAGGCCGCGGCGGCGATCCTCGTCGGCTCCAGCGTGCGCGCGCGGCACCCAGGCGCGGGCCCGCCTACGGGCGCGGATCCGGCGGCCCGCTTACGGGCCCGGCCGGCCAACGGATTGGAAGGCCAGGCCCGCGCTCGGCCGTGACGAGGCAGGCCTGGCCCAGGATGCCGGCCGGTCGTGAGAGCGGGCCCACGCTCCTGGCCAGCACCACCGGCGGCCGGGCTCCCGGCGATCCCCCCATCGTCAGGAAGAGCGCCCGGGCCGCCTGGCCCTCTCGTTTGCCCTGGCGGGCTCCTCCTGTACGTTCCGCGTACTCGCCAGGACTGGGGAGGACACAGGCAAGCTACCGTTGGCGGCCGCCCGCTGTCGGTGACGCCGATCACCCCTGTGGTGTGTCGTTGGGCACACGACCGGGATCAGATCAGGCGGCGGAGGCCCTCCGGGTCGAGCAGACGGATCGCGGCGGCGTCGTAGTGCAGCAGCCCGCGCCGGCGGAAGGCCGCCAGCGCGCGGCTCACGTTCTCGCGGCTGGCCCCGACCATGCCCGCCAGGTCGCGGTGGGTCAGGCGCACGGCGATCACGGTGGCGCCGTCGGGAGCGCCGTGGCCGTGGCGCTCCGCCAGGCCCAGCAGCGTCTTCGCCAGCCGGCCCTTGACGTCGAGCGAGAGCAGGTCGTCGATCAGCGCCTCGCGCGACGCCAGCCGCTCGGCCACCAGCCGCAGCAGCGCCGAGGAACCCGACGGCGTCTCGTCCAGGAACGCCCAGAAGGCCTCGCGGCCGATCGCCCAGGCGACCGTGTCGGAGGTCGCCCTGGCGCCGGCCGTGCGCCGGCCGTTGGCGAGCAGGGCGAGCTCGCCCCACAGCTCTCCCTGGCCGACGATGGCCAGCACCTGCTCGGCACCGCTGCGCGCGGGGGAGACGATCGCCACCTCACCCTTGGTGAGCACGAATACGTGCGCGGCCGGCTCGCCCTGGCGGCACAGGAAGGCGCCCGCCGGGTACCCGAGCGGCGTCGCCTGCTCCACCAGCGCCGCCAGGCTCTCGGGCTTGCCGCCGCTGAACACCGGGCTCCTCCCCAGCGTCCGCAGCAGCGTTTCGGTGTCGGTGGCGGCCCGGGCGCTCATCTTCCGGCGCCCGGCAGGTCGTTGCCGCCCGCGCGCGTCCCCCGGGCCCAGCGACTCCAGCAGGCGGTCGTGCTCATTTCCTGCCTCCTGAGGGGTGCCCGTCCATGCAGGCGCTGGTCGAACAACGCCAGGAGTCTACTTCGATCGCGCGGGCGCAATGCGCCCTCCGCAGGGTTCTGTCGAGAAACCGACTATTGCAAATGGTGTGGTCATGCCCTGCCCGGGCAGGTCAGAAGTGTCTGTTCGAGGCGGTCGGAGGGCGCCGAACGGCTGACTGTGACGTATTCTTCCTCCCGGAGACCTTGCGGCCGCAGCGAGCTGGCCAATTGAACGACCAGTACGTTCGCTCTGGGATCTCCGGGTGCGAATGCACAGCGCGGAAGGAGCCGTCCAGATGCGCACGCCAGCAGCGTCCACCGACGTCGCCGTGGTCGGCCTCGGCGCCATGGGCAGCCACGCGCTCTGGCGGCTCGCCAGGCGCGGCGTCCGGGCCACCGGCGTCGAGCAGTTCACGCCCGGCCACGACCGCGGCTCCAGCCACGGCGAATCGCGGATCATCCGCACCGCCTACGCGGAGGGCGCCGACTACGTGCCGCTGGTCCTCCACGCCTGGCGGCTGTGGGACGAGCTGGAGGCGCGCAGCGGCCGGCGGCTGCTGGAGCGCTGCGGCGGTCTCACGCTCGGCACCCCGTCCTCGCCGATGGTGCGCGGCGCGTCGGCGTCGGCCAGCGAGCACGGCCTTCGCCACGAGCTGCTCTCCAGCTCGGAGCTGCGCAAGCGCTTCCCGCAGCATCGCGTCGACGACGACACCGTCGGCTTCTTCGAGGCGGCGGCCGGCGTCGTGCGGCCGGAGGGCGGGGTGGTGGAGGCGGTCCGGGCGGCGCGGGCGGCGGGCGCCGAGGTGCTGGAGGGCGAGACGGTGCTCGAGATCGTCCCCGACGGCGATCGGCCCGCGGTGCGGCTGGCCGACCGGACGCTGGTGGCGCGCCACGTGGTGGTGGCGGCCGGCGCCTGGGTGCCGCGGCTGCTGCCAGGGCTGGACCTGCGACTGCGGGTGGTGCGCCGCGTGCAGGCCTGGTTCGGGACGCCGTCGCTGGAGGCGTTTTCGCCGAGGAGCTTCCCGGTCTTCGTCCGTGACGACCCCGGCGGCGACGGCGCCTGGTACGGCTGCCCCAGCCTGGACGGCGCCACGGTCAAGGTGGCGCTGCACTCCTGGCCTGGCATCGACGAGCCGGTCGACCCGGTCCAGGGCCCGCGTCCGCCCGACGCCGCCGACGCCGAGCGGGTTGCCGCCATCGTGGCGGCGACCCTGCCGGACCTGCGCCCGCGGCCGGTGCGCATGAAGTCGTGCATGTACTCGCTGACGCCGGACCAGCACTTCGCCGTGGGGCAGCGCCGCGACCTCCCCGGCCTGACGCTGCTGGCCGGCTTCTCGGGCCACGGCTTCAAGTTCGCGCCGGTCCTCGGGGAGATCGCGGCACAGCTCGCCCTCACCGGCACCACCGACCTGCCGATCGAGCTGTTCGACCCGCACCGCTTCGACGCGCTGCCCCTGTAGCGGTCAGAGATCGAAGCCGGGCAGGGGAGGCTCGGGCCAGAGGCTCCTGGGGTCGGGGGCAGGCTGGCCCAGCCGGCGCCGGAGCGCGGCGGCGGTCACGAAGCCCGCCCCCTCGAAGCGGTTGTTGGCGAACGCGGCGGCGGGGCGGCCGTCGCCGGCGCCGGACAGCAGCGCCGCCCAGCGGTCCAGGTCGGCGGCCCGGTCGCGAACCGGCCGGCCGATCACCGGCGTCGCCTGCCGGTCGCCCAGCAGCCGCAGGTAGCGCACCGGGCCCTCCCAGGCCGGCCACGGCGGCTCCCCGGGCCGGTCGGCCAGCGCCAGGTCGGCCCCGGCGCCGGCCAGCAGGCCGGCCAGCCAGGGACGGTCCCACGAGCGGTGCCGGAACTCGACCACGACCGGCAGCCCGTCCGGCCTGGTGCCGAGCAGCCTGGCCAGCCGCTCGCGGCCCTCGCCGGCGCCCAGGCTCGGCGGGAGCTGGAGCACCACGGCCAGCAGGCGGTCGCCGAGCGGCTCGAGCGCGCCCGCGAACACCGCCAGCATGGCCGCCGCGGCCTCGCCCTCCAGCCTCGCCTCGTGGGTGACGGCCCGCGGGACCTTGGCCGCCAGCGCGAACTTCTCGGGCAGCGCCGCCGCCCAGGCGGCAACCACCGAGCGTTCGGGCGGGCGGTAGAAGGTCCCGTCGAGCTCCACCGCCTCGAACACCCGCGCGTAGAAGCCGAGCCACTCGGCCGGGGTCAGCTCGGGCGGGTAGAAGCGGCCACGCCATTCCTGGTAGCCGAACCCGCAGGTCCCCACCACCGGCCCACCCGGCAACGGCACGCTCTCCTCCATTCGTCCGCTGGTGGCTCCCCGCCGCGCCCGCCTGCCGCCCGCCGCCCCGCCAACGAGGTACCCACAATGACCGGCGCACCCGCCCGCGGGCGAACCGAACGGCTCCGGCCGTAGCATGGGCCAGCACGCCTGGACGGGCCAGCGCCCGAGCCGCCGGAGGGAGCCGTAATTCGGATCAAGGTCGTTTCCGACATCCACGGCGCCGCCGAGCAGCTCCGCGTGGCGGCCGCAGGGGCGGACGTGCTGCTGGTGTGCGGCGACCTCCTCAACCTCATCGACTACGGGTCGCTGCAGGGGATCATGGCGGAGGTGTACGGGCCGGAGGCGACGCGGCGCTTCGCCAGGCTGCGGACCGCCGGGCGCTTCGACGAGGCGGGCAAGGTCCTCCGGCAGGGGATGGCCGGCCGGGAGGCGGAGATCCGCGGCCAGGTCAGGGCCGCCTCCCGTGCCCAGTACGAGGCCGTGTTCGCCGGGTTCCCCGACCGGACGTACCTGACGCACGGCAACGCGGACTTCCCCGAGCAGTTCCGCGACCTGCTCCGGCCGGGGGTCCGCCACCTCGACGGCGAGGCGGTGGACGTCGACGGGCTGCGCGTGGGCTTCGTGGGCGGCGGCCTGCCTCGAGGCTCCCGGCCGCACCTGTCCGAGGTCGGCGAGGGCGAGTTCGCCGCCAAGGTGGCGCGGCTGCCACGGGTCGACGTGCTCTGCTCGCACATGCCGCCGCTGATCGACGACCTGTGCTTCGACGTGGTCGCCGGACGTCCGGAGCCCGGCAGCCAGGCGCTGCTCGACTACGTCGAGGAGCACCAGCCGGACTACCTGTACTTCGGGCACGTGCACCAGCCGAGGGCGAGCCGCATGCGCGTCGGTCGCACCCGGCTCGTCAACGTGGGGCACTTCCGGGCCACCGGGCAGATGCTCCAGCACCCCGTGGAGTAGACCAATGCCAGAGCACGCCGAGGGTTCGATCGACATCTACGCGACCCCCAAGGAGATCCTGCGGGTGATCTCGGACTTCGAGTCCTACCCGGACTGGGTCGGCAACATGGAGGACGTCGAAGTGCTGGAGCGCGACCGCCGCGGCCGCGGCTCGGTGGTGGCCTTCCGGCTGCGCACTCCGGTGCTGGCCGCCGAGTACACCCTGGCCTACCGGTACGGGCCGCGGGAGGCGGGCGTTTCCTGGACCTACCGCGAGGGCACGCTGGAGGACCTGAGCGGCTCGTACGACTTCGAGGCGCTCGACGACGCCACCCGGGTCACCTACCGCCTCGACGTCGAGCTCGGCATGCCGCTGCCGGGGCTGGTCAAGCGGCAGGCCGCCAAGCAGATCGTGAGGTCCGCGCTGAATGACCTCAAACGCCGGGTCGAGTCGGGCTGAACCGCGAATCCGGTGCTCGGGCACTTTGTCGAGCGCCGTGGCGCGAGCGTAGGCTGCGGAGCCCTGGTGACGAAACGAGAGCCAATCGGGAGCGCCATTGCGGATCCTGTTGTTCACCGGCAAGGGAGGCGTCGGCAAGACGACCGTGGCGGCGGCCACCGCCACCCGGGCCGCCCGGCTCGGTCACCGCACGCTGGTCCTGTCCACCGACCCCGCCCATTCGCTGGCCGATTCATTCGACCTGGAGTTCGGCAGCGAGCCCACCGAGGTGGCGCCGAACCTGTGGGCCGAGCAGATCGACAGCCAGGCCAGGCTCGAGGCCAACTGGCGGGCGATCCAGGACTACGTGGTCAGCCTGCTCAATTGGGGCGGGACCGACGCGATCGAGGCGGAGGAGCTGTCGGTCATCCCAGGCCTCGACGAGCTCTTCAGCCTGATCGATATCAACCGCTATCACGAGCAGGGACGCTACGACCTGCTGGTGGTCGACTGCGCGCCGACGGCCGAGACGCTGCGCCTGCTGTCCCTGCCCGACGCCCTTTCCTGGTACATCGACCGGATCTTCCCGTCGTCGCGGCGCATCGCCACGGTGGCGCGCCCGCTGCTGGGCCGCTTCGGCAACCTGCCGCCGATCGCCTCCGACGCGGTGTTCAGCGCGGTCGAGCGCCTGTACCGCAACCTCGAGCGGGTGCGCACGTTGCTGGCCGAGCCGGAGTCGTCCACCGTCCGGCTGGTCGTCAACCCCGAGAAGATGGTCGTCGCCGAGGCGCGCCGCACCTACACCTACCTGTCGCTGTTCGGGTACCGGGTGGACGCGGTGGTGGTCAACCGCCTCCTGCCCGACGACGTCACCGACCCGTACTTCGGGAAGTGGAAGGACATCCAGGCCGACCATTTCCGCACCATCACCGAATCGTTCTCGCCCCTGCCGATCCTGACCTGCCGCCTGTTCGACACCGAGATGATCGGTCTCGAACGCCTCGCCGAGGTCGCCGACACCGTCTACGGCCAGCGCGACCCGGCCGCCGTGCTGGCACGGACCGAGCCGATGCGGGTCACCAAGGAGAAGGGGGGTGGCTACGCGCTGCGGGTCGAGCTGCCGTTCACCGACCGGGACGACCTCGACGTGCTACGCAAGGGAGAGGAGCTGTACGTCAAGGTCGGTACCTACAAGCGCAACGTGCTCCTGCCGCAGGCGCTGCACTCCCTGGACGTCGTGGCCGCCACCCTGCGGGCCGGCGCCCTGGTGGTCCACTTCGCCGCCCCCGAGGCCAGCCCGGCCAAGGGCGCCAGGCGGTCCTGAGACCGGTCGTCCACGAGCGATCGCCGAGCAGCGGCCGAAGGGCCGAAGGAGATGGCATTGACGGAACAGGAGAGCCAGGCGGCCGGGGCGGCCCCGGAGTGTCTCGTCTGCCCGCTGTGCATGGGCGTCGCAGCGCTCCGCCAGGCACGGCCCGAGGTGATGGAGCACCTGGTCAAGGCGGGTGCCGAGCTGCTGGAGGCGTTCCGGGCGCTGATGGAGCCACCGGCGGGGGAGCGGGCGCGGGCCGGCGGCCTCCAGCGCATCGACATCGGCTGACCCGGTCCGTATGGCTCGCGGGTGCTCGACACGCCGCGCGAGCGCCGGCCCGCCGCCGTGCTCGCTGCCGCTACGATGACCTCGCCGGGAGCCGGCTGTCCGCGCCGCGGGCAGGTCACCCTGGCGCTGGATTGCCGTCGCAGGGGACCGGCACTCGAGACGGTCGGCAGGGTCGGTCGGTGCCGCGGTGCTGGTCCCGCCGTGGCCCAGGACTGGAGTGAGCTGGCTGGAGCCGATGGAACCTGATCTGGAAGACGACGCGACCGGCTCGTCCCCGGAGGGGCCCGGGGAACTCCGGGGGGGTCCCCCGGTGGGTCGGGCCCCGGTGAACCGGGCCCAGGTGGACCGGGGCGATGCCGCGCTGCCCCCCGATCCGGGCGCCCGGCGGGCGATCGGCATCGACATCGGCGGCACCAAGATCGCCGCCGGCGTGGTCACCGCGGAGGGCCGGATCGTCGAGCGCGCGCTCGTGCCCACCCCGATGGGCGACGAGCCCGCCACCATCTCGGCGATGCGTGGCGTGATCGGGGAGCTGCGCGAGCGCCACCCGTCCGTCGAGGCGATCGGCGTGGGCGCGGCCGGGCTGGTCGACTGGCCGAGCGGGCGGATCCGCTGGGCGCCCCACAACGCCTACCGGCAGCTCCCCCTGCGGCGGCTGCTGTACGAGGCGACCGGGCTGCCGACCGTGGTCGACAACGACGCCAACGCCGCGGCCTGGGCGGAAGCGCGCTACGGGGCCGGCGCCGGCAGCGACCACATGGTCCTGCTCACGGTGGGCACCGGCATCGGCGGGGGGCTGGTGCTCGATGGGCACGTGTACCGGGGAAGCTCCGGGCTCGGTGCCGAGGTCGGGCACATGACCGTCGACCCCGCCGGCGATCTCTGCGACTGCGGCAACGTCGGCTGCCTGGAGGCGGTGGCATCCGGCTCGGCGCTCGGGCGCGCCGGGCGCCGAGCCGCCCAGGCCGATCCGGGCGGGCTGCTGGCGCAGCTCGCCGGCCACCCGGAGAAAGTCACCGGCGAGCTGGTCTTCCGGGCCGCCCAGCAGGGCGACGCCACCGCCATGGAGCTGTTCGAGCGGCTCGGCTTCTGGCTCGGGGTGGGGATCGCCGCGCTGGTGACGGTGTTCGACCCCGAGCTGGTGGTCATCGGCGGGGGACTGGTGCACACCGGCGATCTGCTGCTCAAGCCCGCCAGGGCGAGTATGGAACGCTACACCTTCGGCCTGATGCACCGGGAGCTGCCGCCGGTGGTCCCCGCCCGGCTCGGTCCCGACGCCGGCATGGTCGGCGCCGCCACTCTGGCGCTCCGGGCCGGAGGCTGAGCCCGCGGTGGCGAGCATGCCAGCGCTGGCCGTCACCCTCCCGCAGTTCCGGTCAGCGCCCGACGAGACCCTCGACGCGCTGGAGGACAGTTACCGGCTCGGCTACTCGGGCGGGTTCGTCTTCGACCATCTCTGGCCGCTCGGCCAGCCGCAGCGGCCAGCCCTGGAGTGCTGGACGCTGCTGGCCGCCCTCGCCGGCCGCCTCAGTGCCCTGGCCCGGGAACCCGGCGCCTCCGCCCCGCAAGGCCCGCAAGCTGCGCCCGGCGCCTCCCGCCCGCAAGACCCGCCCGGCGCCCAAGCGCCTGCCGCCTACCGGGTGGGGACCCTGGTGACCAGGGCCGGGCTGCGCCCGCCGGCGCTGCTCGCGCACATGGCGCGGACGGTGGCATCGGTCGCCGGGGCGCCGCCGATCGTCGGGATCGGCATGGGCGACGACGGCAATCGCCCGGAGAACGAGGCCTTCGGCATCCCCTACCACAGCGATCCGGCCAGGCGAGCCGCCGAGCTGCTGCGGGCCGTCGACGCCCTCCGCGGGCCGCTGGCCGGCCAGCCCACCCCGCCGGTCTGGGTCGGCGGGACCAGCCGGCGCGCCCGCGGGCTGGCCGGCCGAGCCGCCGACGCCTGGAACGCCTGGGGCCTGGACCCAGACGAGCTGGCCGCCGGCCTCGCGGAGGTGCGCCGCGCCGCCGGGGACGCCGGGCGCGACCCCGCGACCGTCGAGGGCACCTGGGGTGGCCAGGTCCTGGTCGCCGACGACTGGGCCCAGGCGCAATCGATGCTGGAGCGCTGGGGCGCCGGGCGCTCACCCGCCGAGGTCGCGCGGACCGTGGCCGGGGACGGTGCTCTGGTTGCGCGCCGGCTCGCCCGACTGGGCGACGCCGGCGCGAGCTGGTGCGTCCTGGCATTCGTCGGGGGCTCTGGCGCGCGGATGCGGGCGCTGCTCGCCAAGGCAACCGATCTTTCCGTACGTCCGAACGGCGTTCCACGTTACGATCGGTAAAGGAGACCAAGTTATTCGACCGAACAAGCAATCCTCGGGGTCCGATTTGGCGTCGATGCGCATGCCTCACGTGCTCACAGCATAGCAATCCATCATCGCGGCAGCCGCGCGGTCTCCGCCAGTACTCGCAGGCCAGGGTGGATTATCAATCCTGACTAGCAAATCTGGTCTAGGTATCTGCGCGCCCTAATTGGTGCGTTTCTCTTGCGATCCCGCTTTGCAAAAGGGCTCGCCCCAAAGGAAAATCCCGACCTCACCTACCCGTTGCTGCTGAGCGTCCCACTCAAGCTGGGAAGCAGGGGAGGAAACATGTTGACTGCCGTTCGTCCAAACACGCCCGCCGCAACACCGGTGGTCGTCGCTCCACGTTCGTCTCAGAGGGCTTCCACGACGCGCTCCGGTCGAGTAGCCTCTGCCTCATGGTCCGCTCGCGTGGCCCCCACCATACCGTTCACCCCCGTCGCCTCCATCGCAACGCCGTCCACGGTCGCATCCGTGACCTGGGGAAGGCCCGCTGCGTCGGTGACGTGGGGAAGCTCCGTGGCGTCGGTGACGTGGGGAAGCCCCGTGGCGTCGGTGACCTGGGGAAGCCCCGTGGCGTCGGTGACCTGGGGAAGGCTGCGGAGGGCGTCCTTGGCGACGCCCTGAGCCCCGCGGCTCCAGAGAGCGGGTGGCACCGATGACCGCCACGCCGCTGCCTTCCAGCGCCCGGAATGCGGTGCCGCGCCGCGTCTGGCTGTTCGTCCTGGTCAGTGGGTGTCTCGCCGCCGCGGTCGTTGCGGCTATCCTGCCGGACGCCATCCGGGAGGTCACCGGCAGCGACTGGCGGAATCTGTGGCGGCCGGTCGTGTATGCGGTTGGTCTTGTCGTCGCCGAACGGCTCGTGGTGCGCGTGCCCGTCCGGAACCACCAGGTGATGGTGGGCGTCACCGACCTGGTCGTGGTGCTGGGCGTCGTCTTCATCGACCTGCCGATGCTGGTCGTGGCCACCGCACTGGGGATCGCGGTGAGCCAGATTCTCACCCAGCCGTCCACGGTCAAACGGCTGTTCAACGTGCTCCAGTACGTGCTCTCAGCCAGCGCGGCCGCCGCGCTGACCTCCGCGGTGCTCGCGCTCCTGAGCCGCTGGCATCTCCTCGGCCTCGCCGCCGGCCGGGAGGCGCAGTTTCGACCGTCACTGGCCTTCGCGTGGGCCATCGGGATGATCGCGTTCGTCCTGGTGAACTATTCCATGGTGGCCTTGGCGGTGGGGCTGTCGGTGGAGCAGCCGTTCCGCTCGTCCTGGCTACGGGCGGCCCCCGTGGCCGCCGCCGACTGGGCGGCCAGCACCGCCTACGGCCTGCTGATCGCCTCATTGCTCGCGCAGAACCAGGCACTGCTCCCGCTGCTGGTCATCCCGCTCGGGCTCACGCTCCTTGGCAACCGGGCCTGGGTCCGGACCCTGGCCAAAGGGCAGCGCATGCATTCGCTCTACGAAGCGGGCAGGGCGCTCTCCAACGGGATGGGCGAGGTCGACGCCTGGCGGGACTTCGTCGGCCGGGTGTCCGAGGTACTGAACTGCGAGGGCGCGGCGGTGTTCCTTGGCCGCCCCGACGACGGCGCGCTCGACGTGATCTCGACCCAGGGCGGCCCCGACAGGCTGATGGTCTCCGCGTCGCCGAGTGCCTGGGAGCAGGCGACAAAGGGATATGTCACCCGTTCGCGCTGGCCGCGCGCGGCGACGGTGGTGATGGAAACCGAGGGCCGGGCGGTCGGCTACGCGGTCGCGTACGGGCCCAGGGTGGAGTCCGACTTCACCTCAGAGGACCGCGAGACGCTGCTCACCCTGGCCAACCAGGGCGCTGCCGCGCTGCGCAACGAGTCGTTGTACCGCGAGGCCGAGGGCGAGCGGGCGACGCTGCGCGACATCGTCAGCCACTCGACCGACGGCATCTACACGGTCGGGCCCGACCGCGCGGTCCGCTCCTGGAACCCGGCGATGATGGCGCTCACCGGCTACTCCGAGGAGGAGGCGGTCGGCCAGAAGTGCTTCAACCTGCTGCGTGCCCGCGACGGCGAGGGCGTGGACATGTGCGCGGCGGACTGCCCGATCCTGGCGGCCGCCAAGTCCGGGCAGGAGGAGGTCCGCGACGCCTCGGTCCTCAACAAGGACGGCGTGGCCCGCTGGATCCGCTACGCGCACGCGCCGATCGTGGGCTCCGACGGCGAGATGGACGCCGACGTGGTGGTGGTCCGCGACGTCACCCGCGAGCGCCAGACCGACGAGCTCAAGGCCGACTTCGTCGCCAGCGTCTCGCACGAGCTGCGCACGCCGCTGACGCCGATCAAGGGCTTCCTGATGACGCTGCTGCGCGAGGACCGCGACTTCACCCAGGACCGCCGGCACGAGTACTACAAGCTGATGCTGGTGCAGTCCCAGCGGCTGGAGCGGCTGATCGAGGACCTCCTGGAGGTGACCCGCCTGGAGACCGGCGCCGGCCTGGTCGACTCGAGCCCGATCGACGCCATCGACCTGGTCGGGCAGGTGGTGGACCGGTTCACCAGCGAGGACCCGCAGCGGATCGTGACCGTGATCGCGCCCAGCCACGCCGTCTACTGCCGTGGCGACTGGATGCGCACCGACCAGGTGCTGGCCAACCTGCTGTCCAACGCGCTGCGCTACTCGCCGGCGCACGAGCCGGTGGAGGTGCGCCTGCTGCCGCAGGGCCGCGAGGTCGTCTTCGAGGTCCGCGACTGCGGCCCAGGCATCTCGCTGGATGAGCAGTCGCGGATCTTCGAGCGCTTCCAGCGCGGCGGCCACTACCTGACGCGCGAGCAGGGCGGCGCCGGCCTGGGCCTGTACCTGGCCAAGCGGCTGGTGGAGGCCATGGGCGGCCGGATCTGGGTGTCGAGCCGGCTGGGGAGCGGCTCGGTGTTCGCCTTCGCCCTGCCGGCCGAGCCGAGCCTGCACGTCGTCACGCCACGGGAGCGCTCCATCGGCTAGCATCCACGCCCATGAGTACCGATGCGCGCAACGACGAGTACCGTTCCTTCCTCGAGGACCAGCCGGTCGAGACCCTCCGCGACTGGGCGCTGCACCTGGCCAGGCAGCGCCGTGACGTCGGCTTCCTCTGGGACCTGAGCAAGCATCTGCCCGATACCGAGGACGCCAACACCGACTGGGCGGCCGAGGACCCGATCGACGCCGTCCGCGAGCTGGTCCACCTCGTGACCCATTTCCGCGAGGAGGCCGCCAGCCCCGAGATCGGCGACCTTCTCAGAGCCCGCTACGTCGAGTACCTCGCCGAGCACGCCGACCAGCGGCGCTTCGGCGGGTCGTAGGCCCACATCACCGAGCTTCCGCGGCCAGCATCGCCGTGACCTCGTCAGACGGGCACGCTACGGGACCAGCTCGTCGGCCAGCGCGCCGAGGAAGAGCCCGACGTCGGTGACGACGCCGGTGGCCTGGGTGGAGCCGCGGTCCGCGAGCTTGGTGACGGTGGAGAGGTTGATGTCGACGCAGACGAGCGGCACGGAGGCGGGGAGCAGGTTGCCGGTGGCGATGGAGTGCAGCATGGTCGCCACCATCAGTGCGTAGCCGACGCCGGGCAGCAGCAAGCGCATGACCCGCTGGGTCTCGATCACGTCGGTGATCGTGTCGGGCAGGGGACCGTCGTCGCGGACGGAGCCGCCGAGCGCGAACTCGACGCCGTGCTGCACGCAGGCGTGCATGATCCCCGACGTCAGCACGCCCTGCTCGACGGCCTTGGCGATCGAGCCGCAGCGGCGGATGGTGTTGATGGCGCGGATGTGGTGTTCGTGCCCGTGCTCGACCCCGACGCCCTCCGAGAGGTTCACCCCCAGCGAGGTCCCGTACAGGGCGCCCTCGATGTCGTGCGCCGCCAGGGCGTTGCCGGCGAACAGCACGTCGAGGTAGCCGGCCTGGATCAGCCGCACGACCGCGGGCGACGCGCCGGTATGGATCACGGCCGGCCCGGCGACCCAGAGGATCTTCTCGCCGCGGCGCTTGGTCTCCCGCATCGCCTCCGCGACCTTGCGGACGATCAGGCCCTGCGGCTTCTCGCTGGAGACCTGCGAGGACATGAACTCGAAGACCTCGCCGGCCCGGCCGCGGTCGCGCGGCTGCACGCGGATGCCGAGGCTGCCGACCACCACCGGCTCGCCCTGGCGCACCTCGCTCATGGGCACGGTGCGCGCACGGCCGTCGGAGACCACGATGGCGCAGTCCATCTCGGGGTGCTCGACCTGGAACCAGACGCCGCCCGCGCGCACCTCGGTCTCCAGGTTGGTCGAGGAGTAGAAGCCGTCGGGCAGCACCCCGTCCATCTCGGCGGGCACCAGGGTCGCCTCGCCGGCCTCCACGCGAGTCATGCCGAGGCCCATCAGCGACCCGACCAGCTGCTCGAGCTGCCCGGGGCGCTCCGCCTTGACCACCAGCCGGGCGTATGACGGGTCGACCGGGGTCCGTCCCACCTTGAACTCGACGATCTCGTAGTCGCAGCGCGCCCCCCGCACCTGGTCGAGGATGCGGGTGAACAGCATCGAGTCGATCACGTGGCCCGTGATCTCCAGGGTCTCCAAGTGGACGGGCATGGCTCCTCGTGGTCGCGTCGGCTGGGTTTGACGGCAGATTCTGGCACGAGCGTAGCGCCCCCGGGGCGGGCCCGGCGGGCGGGGAGGTGCCACCGCCGCGTCGGGCGGCCCTGGCCCCCCGGGCTGCCGCCGACCCCCGCGGCATCGGTGTCACAATCGACCCATGGCCATCGATCTACGCTCGGACACCCTGACCAGGCCCACCCCGGCGATGCGCCGCGCCATGGCCGATGCCGAGGTCGGCGACGACCTGTATCGCGAGGACCCGACCACCAAGCGGCTCGAGGCGGCCGTGGCGGAACGGTTCGGCCACCAGGCCGCCCTGTTCGTGCCGTCCGGCACGATGGGCAACCAGATCTGCCTCCGGCTCGCCGCCGCGCCGGGCACCGGCTGCCTGGCGCACGAGGACAACCACCTCCTCTGGCACGAGGGCGGCGCCGGCGCCCGCCTCAGCGGCATCCAGTTCCACACGCTGTCGGGCCCGCGCGGGCTGGTCGACCCACAGGCCCTGCGCGCCCGCGTGCGCACCGCGGAGTACGGCGTCCCGACCAGCGCGATCGCGGTCGAGCAGACGCACAACCGCGGCGGGGGAGCGGTCTGGCCGCTGGAGACGCTGGCGGCGGTGCGCGGCGTGGCCGACGGCGCCGGCCTGCACCTGCACTGCGACGGCGCCCGCATCTGGAACGCCCACGTCGCCGCCCGCGTACCGCTGGAGCGCTACGGAGCGCTGTTCGACAGCCTCTCCGTCTGCTTTTCCAAGGGGCTGGCCGCGCCGGTCGGCTCGGCCGTGATCGGCGACCGCGACCTGATCGAGCGCGCGCGGGACGAGCGAGGGCTGCTGGGCGGCGGCATGCGCCAGTCGGGGGTGCTGGCGGCGGCCGCGCTGGTCGCGCTCGAGGGGATGGTCGACCGCCTCGCCGAGGACCACGCCAACGCGCGGCGCACGGCCGTGACGGTGGCCTCGGCGGTGCCAGGCAGCGTCGAGCTCGACGCGGTCCAGACCAACATGGTGATGCTGCAGGCCGGCGCCTTCGGCACCGACGCCCCCGGGCTGGTCAAGCGGCTCGCCGATCTGGAAGTGCTGGCGGGCGCCACCGCGCCGGACCAGGTCCGGCTCGTCTTCCATTACGAGGTGAGCGCGGGCGACGCCGACCAGGCCGCCCGGGCGATCGTCGCCGCGGCGGGATGAGCGGCGGGGGAGCCGTCCGCGACGCGGCGCGCTTCGGGCTCGCCGACGTCCAGGCGGCGGCCGCGCGGATCGCCGGCAGGGTCCACCACACCCCGGTGCTGCGCTCCCGCAAGCTCGACGCGGAGCTTGGCTGCGAGGTGCTGGCCAAGGCGGAGCACCTGCAGCGCGCCGGCGCGTTCAAGGCGCGCGGGGCCTTCAACGCGCTGCTGTCGCTGGACCCGGCGACCCGGCGGCGCGGCGTGATCGCGGTGAGCTCCGGCAACCACGGGCAGGCGGTCGCGCTGGCCTCGGCCGAGACCGGCGCCGCCGCCGTGGTGGTGATGCCGTCCGACGCCAACCCCGCCAAGGTCGCGGCCACCCGCGCCTACGGCGCCGAGGTGATCACCCGTGGCGTCACCCCGGCCAGCCGCGAGGCGGTGGTCCTGCGGCTGGCGGCCGAGCGGGGCCTGCACCTGGTCCACCCGTTCGACGACCTCGACGTCATGGCCGGCCAGGGGACCGCTGCGCTGGAGCTGCTGGAGGAGGTCGGCGAGGTCGACGTGGTGCTGGTGCCGGTGGGCGGGGGCGGGCTGATCAGCGGGACCGCCGCGGCGGTCAAGGGTAGCCGGCCGGCGACCAGGGTGGTCGGGGTCGAGCCCGCCGTGGCCGCCGACGCGCGCGACTCCATGGCCGCCGGCCGCCGGGTGGCGCTGCCCGCCGCGCCGGAGACGATCGCCGACGGGGTGCGTTCCCTGATGGTGGGGGAGCGGCCGTTCGAGGTGATGCGCCGGCTGGTCGACGAGATCGTCACCGTGACCGAGGACGACCTGCTCGATACGCTTGCGCTGGCGTGGTCGCGGACCAAGCAGCTCATCGAGCCGACCGCCGCCCTGCCCCTGGCCGCGCTGCGCACCGGCGCCGTCCGCGCCCGGCGCGCCGGTGTCATCCTGTCCGGAGGCAACGTCGACACGAACGCCCTGGCCGCGTCGCTGCGAAAGGAGTCAACCGATGCAGCCGCCCGCCGACCCTGACCCCCTGGCGCCGGAGCCGTCGCCCGAGGAGTTCCCCGGGTCGTTGCTCGACCCCGTGCCGGCACCGGCCGCCCCGCCCGCACCGGCCGCTCCCGCGATCCGCGCGTCCGACCGGGAGCGGGACGCGGCCGTGCAGCAACTGCAGGCGGCCTTCGCCGAGGGCCGCCTCGATGACCAGGAGTTCGACCAGCGCATGCGGGCGGCGCTGGTGGCTCGTACCCGCGCCGAGCTGGACGGTGTCCTGGCCGACCTGCCGCGGTCGGGCGGGCTGGCGACCGCGCAGGTCCAGAGCACCGGGCAGCTGCTGCTGGCGCTCAAGGGCGGGCTTGCGCGCCGCGGGCGCTGGCGCGTACCCGAGCGGCTCGACGCGGTCGCCTGCAAGGGCGTCGTCGATGCCCGCCCCACCCCCACCCCTCGCGGCGAGATCACCCGGGGCTGAGGTGCGGACGGCGACCGGGGCGGGAGCGGTGGCGCCGTGGACGCGGCGCTTCGTGTGGGCGTTCCTGGCCGCCTTCGTGATCGCCGGGGTGTTCGGGTTCGAGGCGTGGCCGCTGACGGGCTGGCGGCTGTTCGCGGACGCCCGCTCGGCGAGGCAGGTGAGCCTCCAGGCGGTCACGGTCGACGCCGCGGGGCGCGAGCGGCCGGTCCCCTGGGACGACCTCCCGATCCGCTTCCGCGGGAACGTGCAGGTGCTCAAGGGCTTCGAGGACCTCCGTCCCGGCCAGCAGGCCGCCGTCTGCACGGCCTGGGCGGACGCGGTCCGCGCGCGCGGCGGCGAGGTCCGCGCGGTGCGGATCTACCGGGTCGAGACGGACGTCTCGCGCCGCGCCGGCGACCGGGCGGCCCCTGGCACGCGCAGCCTGCGCTTCACCTGCCGCGACGGAACCGTCGAGGCCAGCGGAGGCCCAGGTGGCTAGGCGTCCGGCCGGGCCCGGCGCCGGCGCCGATGGTCCCGGCGAGGCCGCCGTGGGGCCGCGGGCATGGACCGGCCGGGTGGAGGGGTGGCTGTTCGCGCCGGGGGATCCCAGGCGGCTGGCGGGGCTGCGCATCGGGCTCTGCGGTGTGCTGGCGATCCGGCTGGCGGCAGGGCCCTACCTGGACCTCGCCCACCAGCCGGCGGCGCTGTTCCGCCCGATCTCGTTCATGAGGCTGCTGCCGTCGATGCCGCCGCCGGCCTTCGTGCTGCCCGTCCAGGTCCTGGCGGTCACCGCGGCGGTGCTGGCCACCGTCGGTCTGGCCACCCGGGTCAGCCTGCCGCTGGCGTGGCTGGCCGCCGTGCCGCTGATCGCGATGACCTCCAGCCTCGGCAAGACCGTGCACAACGACGTGCTGCTGCTGCTGTGCCTGCTGCCACTGCTGCCGTCACCGGCGGGCGCCGCCTGGTCGCTGGACGCACGCCGGCGGGGCGACGGGGAGGCGACGGCGTCGTGGCGCTTCGGCTGGCCGGTGCGCACCGCGATGGTGGTGGTCGCCGGCGCCTACTTCTTCTCCGGCTTCGCCAAGCTGCTGCACGCCGGGCCGGCCTGGGTGACCAGCGGCAACCTCCGCTGGGTGCTGTACGCCTCCAGCGACGCGCAGGCGCACGCCAACCAGGCGGCGCTGTTCGTGGCCGGCCGGCCGTGGCTGGCGCACCTGCTGGCCGCCGGCTCGCTGGCCATCGAGCTCTGCTTCCCGCTGGTGCTGTGGCGGCCCAGGCTGGCCTGGGTGCTCGTGCCAGCGGTGGTCGCCCTGCACGCCGGCATCTGGGCCGCCATGCGCCTGGACTACTGGCCGATGGCGGCCACCGTGCTGATCGTCATGGTCGACTGGCCCGCCGTGCTGTCCAGGCTGCGCGGCTCCCGAGCCCGCCCGCTCCCCTCCGCCGACCCGCGGGGACCGGCCAGAGCGCCGGCTCCCACGCCCCGCTCGCGCTGAATCGAGCGGGACCCGACGGTGACCGCACCCACGCCGAATTTAATTCGGGTGCTTCGCCATCGGTGCTCCGGTATGGTCAGGTTGTGGCATCAAGGACGGGATCGCATCGGCTGCAGGCACTGTGGCGAACCCGATCCTACGTCCAGCCGTTTCGGGGACAGATGCTCGCGATGTTCGCGGCGGCCCTGCTCGGCGTCGGCGCCGGCATCGTCATCCCGCTGGTGACCAAGGCGATCATCGACGGCCCGGTGGCGCGTGGCGAGCGGAGCCTGCTGCTGCCACTGGCACTGGTGGCCTTCGGGCTCGGCGCGGTCGAGGCGATCCTGACCTTCGTGCGCCGCTGGATCCAGTCGACCGCGGTCCTGGGGATGGAGACCGCCATCCGCGGCGACCTCTACCGCAGCCTGCAGCGCCTGCCCGTCTCGTTCCACGACCGCTGGCAGTCGGGGCAGCTCCTCTCGCGCGCCGTCACCGATCTCGGAGTGATCCGGCGGTTCATCGGCTTCGGCCTCATCTTCCTGATCGTGAACGTGCTCACCTACGCCACCGTCCTGGTCCTGCTGCTGCGCCTCTCGGTGACGCTCGGCCTGATCGTCCTGGTCTCCACGCTGCCGATCCTGACCATCTCCAGGAGCTGGACCCGGCGCTACTTCGAGATCTCCAGGCGGGTGCAGGACCAGCAGGGCGACCTGGCCACGGTGGTCGAGGAGTCGGCCGGTGGCGTGCGCGTCGTCAAGGCCTTCGGCCGCCGGGAGCTGGTGGACGCCCGCTTCGGCCAGGCGGCCGAGCGGCTCGCTGGCTCCTGGATGGACGCCGTGGCGCTGCGGGCACGGTTCTGGACCCTGCTGGACGTGATCCCGAACCTGTCCCTGGCGGTGGTGCTGTGCGTCGGCGCCCTGGCCGTGGCCAAGGGCCTGCTGAGCCTCGGGGGCCTGATCGCCTTCCTGTCGCTGCAGCTCCAGCTCGTCTGGCCGATCGATGCGCTCGGCTGGATCCTGGCGATCGGCCAGGAGGCGGCCACCGCGGCCGAGCGCGTCTACGAAGTGCTCGACACCCCGGTCGAGATCGCCGACCTCCCCGGCGCGGTCGCGCTCGGCCGTGTGCAGGGCAGGCTGCGGTTCGAGGGCGTGGGTTTCCGCTACCCGGGCGCCGACCGGCCGGTGCTGCGCGACGTCAGCCTGGAGGTCGAGCCGGGCGAGACGCTCGCCCTGGTGGGGGCGACCGGCTCCGGCAAGACCACGCTGGTGTCGCTGGTGCCGCGGCTCTACGACGTGAGCCAGGGGCGCATCACGATGGACGGGCACGACCTGCGCGGCCTGCGGCTCGACTCGCTGCGGCGGGTGGTGGCGGTCGGCTTCGAGGAACCGATCCTGTTCTCGGCCAGCGTCCGCGAGAACCTCATGCTGGGCGTGGCCGAAGCGACCGACGAGGAGCTGGCCACGGCGCTGGAGGTCGCCAAGGCCGAATTCGTGTTCGAGCTGCCGTGGGGCCTGGACACGCGCATCGGCGAGCAGGGGCTGAGCCTGTCCGGCGGCCAGCGGCAGCGGCTCGCGCTGGCCCGCGCGGTGCTGGCGCGGCCGCGTGTGCTGGTGCTGGACGACCCGCTGTCCGCCCTGGACGTGCACACCGAGGCGCTGGTCGAGGAGGCGCTGGCGCGCGTGCTGGCCGGCACCACCGGACTGGTGGTCGTGCACCGGCCGTCGACCCTGGCGCTGGCGGACCGGGTGGCGCTGCTGGAGGGCGGCACGATCAGCGCGGTCGGCACCCACAGCGAGCTGCTCGCCTCCACGCCCGCCTACCGGGCGATCCTCTCCCAGGACCCGGAGGGGTCCGGGGAACCCCAAAGGGGTGCCCCGGTGGGTCGGGAGGGGTCCGGGGAACCCCAAAGGGGTGCCCCGGTGGGTCGGGAGGGCGCGGGCGCTGACGCCGACGGCGCCCGGGCGGCCGCCTCGTGAGCCAGAGCCTGGACCAGTGGCGCGGAGTCGCCGCCGAGGACGCCGATGAGCTGCCCGGCGGCCTTGCGGTGCTGCTGCGGGCGCGCAGCCGGCGGCTGCTCGGCGCGGTGCTGCGCCCACGCCGCAGGCTGGTCGCCGCGGCCGTGGCGGTGGTGCTGGTCAGCAACGGGGCGACCATGGCCGGCCCCTACCTGGTCAAGGTGGGCATCGACCGCGGCATCCAGCCGGTGGTCGACCGTGGCGACGTGCGCCCGCTGGCGCTGATCATCGGGCTGCTGGTCGCCGCCGCGCTGCTCCAGGCTGCCACGCTGCGGCTGTTCTTCCTGCTGGTCGGGCGGCTCGGCCAGGAGGTCCTGCTGGACCTGCGCACCCGCGTGTTCGACCACTTCCAGCGGCTGAGCCTGTCCTTCCACGAGCGCTACACCTCCGGCCGGGTGATCTCGCGGCTCACCTCGGACATGGACGCGATCACCGAGGTCCTGGACGGCGGGCTGGAGGACCTGGCCACGGCGGTGCTGTCGATCGTCAGTATCGCGGTGATCATCCTGCTGCTGGACGTGCCGCTCGGCCTGGTGACCCTGGCGGTGTTCCCGCTGCTGGTGTGGCTGTCGCTGTGGTTCCGGAGCCGCTCGGCGGCGGCCTACCGGCGCACCCGCGAGGCGATCGCGCTGGTGATCGTCCACTTCACCGAGTCGCTCGGCGGCATCCGCGCGGTGCAGGCCTTCCGGCGCGAGCCCCGCAACCAGGAGATCTTCGACGGGCTGAACGAACGCTACCGTCAAGCCAACAGCCGCTCCTACAAGCTGCTGGCGATCTACGGCCCGGCCATCAAGCTGCTCGGCAACGCCACCATCGCGCTGGTCCTGCTCTACGGCGCCCAGCGGGTGCTCGACCACCACATGACCGTCGGGGTGCTGGCGGCCTATCCGCAGTGCTGTACCTAGCGAGGCGCTGACCTGCGCAAACGCGAATCGTGGCTAGCGGTGCGTCGCGTCGCGGCGCCGCCTGTCTGGCCGTTGCGGATGGCCGCCTCCAGCATCGCCAGCAGCGCCGTGACCGTCTCGCGCTCGATCGCACCTGCCCGCAGCTTGGTCCTGATGCTGTCGCGCAGTGCTGGAGATGCCGGCCAGAGGCAGCACTTCGGCCAGCGCTTGCAGCGCAAGCCGCACGATTCTGTGTCCGCGAGCTTGCCGCAACCGTGCGCGCAGGTCGTCAGGGACATCGGGACTTTTCCACTCCCAGCTACAGGAATGGCCGGTCGCGTCATTTTCGGAAGGAATCGAATGTGTGTTCGAGATCGT
>WNGP01000085.1_pt1 | contig 59300 bp, 64 predicted proteins | sample 5407671 | NCBI WGS metagenome assembly WNGP01 (sample SAMN13153381, study PRJNA577476) | soil metagenome | isolation source: 40 cm soil or saprolite under Garry oak tree replicate 2 | place: USA:California | collected 2016-06-15 | reverse complement strand
AAAATCCGGACGCCTGAAAATCGACGGCCGATGAATCACGACACGTGCGCTCGTGATCGTCTGAACTGCATAGACTCGCAGGTGGAGGACTGGCTCTGTAAACCGGTTTGTAAACCGGACGTCCGGGGCAGTCTGAAACGACGGAGACGCAGAGGTCCATAGCGAACTTCGCGCCGCAGGTCGGTCGAGGTCGGCGCGAAGGCCGGATACCAACCGAGACAACAAAGACGCGCGTCGTATGGCTCATAACTCAGCGACGACCGGAAGGTCGGTGACAGCAGAAGTGACAGCAACGACGCCGCACAACGACTCGCCTGGGCTCACCGCCACTGCCGCCCATAGCAAGGTCATGGCTTCCCGCCAGGTAACTGCCCTGAACTGACACGGAAGAGGTCACCAGGCAGCCAGGCGTGCCACACATATGCCACACGCGACGGCGACCAGCGGTCAACCACGGTCACTCATACGCTCTCTTCGGCCGCTGAACAGGACCGGCATTCGCGCTGGTCACCCCGCGAGGCCACCTACCGATCTTCCAAGCTGGGACTCCGCATCAAAGATCACAGTGTCATTCCTCCCGCTCACCAGGCCGAGTGGTGGCCACGACGGTTCATCCTTACGCCTGCTCTTCCACGATGACTAGCCGACTTCGGTCGGTGACCTCGGCAGCGACGATGGCCTCGTCTTGGTCGAGTTGCATCACCACGGTGGCATTGACTGTGAAGTCAACACGAACACTACGACCCTGGGCCGAAGGCACAAACTCAGGCTTCCACACGACCGAAAAATCTTTCCAGCCTGCCCACTTTCCCCGCGCGCATGCCCACACGCTTTCCCCGATCCGGTATGCCTCCACCTTGTCCTGGAGGCGCCCAAACCGCAGGTCCTGCACTCCCTCAAAGGCGCCCACGAACTTAAAGGTCAAATCAGGGATGCCTTGCATAAACTCAAAGAATACCTGGCTGTCGGTCAGGGCCGCTTCAATCGCCATTCGCACTGGGGCTGCCGAGCCGATGCTGCTATCTTCGGGCCGCCGTGCATTCTCGATGCCCAACTCGCTCATCAGAGTAGGTATGTCGGGGCAGTAATGGAACAGGTCGGCGTTGTCGCCGAGGCGATCATCAAGGTCCTGAACCAATTCCGGCCGCAGCGAGCCCTCGGTGCCGAAATCGGAGCTGTTCGCGGTGACGAAGTACGTCTTCGCACCGCTGGTGCGACAGGCGTCCACGACTGTCAACCAAATCGCCACATCCCTGGCTCCGCTACCAGGATTCTCCCACGATGTCTTCGCAGGCGGGCGGCGACGGGCCTCGCGGAGCATTGCTTCCTGCCAGGCCCCGCTCGGCGTCGGATAGGTCCGGAAGATCTTCTCAAGCTGGTCCCGGCGGCTTCTCTCAGCCATCTCATCAACAGACCCGAAGGACGGCGCCTGGCCAGGCCAGGATGGAAAGAGGCGCCGCAGGCGGTCAATGGCGTCCCTAGCCTTCTTGGCGGCGACCTGGACATCGCGCCGGTAGTGAGCCAGGTACTCCTCGACCACCATCTCGGGTAGGACCAGATCATGGCCGGTCTGCTCGGCCACCTTATGCAGCATGCGCAGCAGCGCGCCGTCAGGGGTTTTGTGCAACACCTGGCCGTCAGGGGTTTTGTGCAACACCTGGTTGGTGTCAAGCGAGATCATGACACCACACTATGGTCCTCCCAGCAGCCGTTCGTGCAGCCAAGTAGTGCAGCCAACGGGCCGGACGAAAGCGGATCCTGGAGTACTGTCCCAGACACGCCCATCTGGGCTCGGCTCGACTACCACGACGATTCAGCAATCTTGCCAACGACAGGTCAGTTCACCCGCCAACGGACACCTTGATCCGGAACATACACGGAATGATCATGGCCTTGAGCATGAAGGTCTCCTCCATCGAGGCAGGTCAACCGCACAAGTTCGCTAGGTTGCGATGACGGCCTCCGGAGCCATGTACGCCCCTAGGGATGGCCCTACAACGGCCCTAGAACGCTGAGGATCATAGGGGTAAGCGCAGGACACTGAAGGTAGCCCCAAGAGCACCCAGCGGGCGTATACGCAGGTCACAGCGGCAAGGCCGCTACTCGGGCGCGAACGCCGACACCCTGACACGGAAGCGGTCACGAGTAGTCGCTGACCTTGGCCGCGGTTGTTGCCACAACCGTTCATGCTGCCGCGCCGCTTCCGCGTCCTCGGATGCTGCGCATCCTGCGGTTCGGGTCGGCTTGCCATCGGAGTACTCATGCAGGTCACCGCCCCTATCTGCTAACCGATTTGCTAACGAGACTCGTCGGGACGGGGGAGACGGGCCGAGACGCTGGCGACGGTCGCCAGGCGCACCGGCAGGTCAGCGAGACGCGCCGAGACGCCGGAGACACTGGAGACGCACGTCGTATGGCTCATAACCCAGAGGTCGCGGGTTCAAATCCCGCCCCCGCTACTAGTTTCCGCAGCTCAAGGCCCTTTCCCAGTGGGGAGAGGGCCTTTTGCGTATCGGGCGCTGTAGTAAGGCGCGTAGTAGCAACAGGCTCCGTGCCGCCCGGCAGCGAGACGGGATGACACGGGATGAGACAGCCTGGACGTGGTGGACGCTGCCGCCCGCGATCTCTGGGTGCCTGGCCCGGAGGTACCCAGGTGCCCACCGATCTCTTCGCGTTCGTGCTGGACGAGCCGGAGCTCTGGTAGCCGCGACGGGATTAAGCCAGATCCGCCGGATGTCTGCTCGTGGCAGGCGGCTACCACGAGCGCGGGTGCAGCCCTTGCTGGAGTTCAACGTCGGCGTCGCGGATACTGCAGTGCCGATGCGGGGCGCTTTGTCCGGGCGCCGGGGGCTGGGCAAGGTGACCGCCTGGATGGCGGCGGTGCCTCGACCTTGGCCGCGCTCACATGATGCGCTGATCGACAGGCGGGGATCACGTGGACATCTATGGCCCGGCCGGCCCCGCGCATGGCGGCGGACCGGCCGGGCCATGGTATGCGGTTACCCGACGGCCTTCAGGGCGTCGACCTCACCAGAGCCGTACCAGCTGTTGTGGCCCACTCCGCCCTGGCAGGTCTGCGGAGCGCCGCCGTCGACGGCCGGGAAGAAGGCGTACGCCGACGTGTCGCTCGGGCATGGAATCGGGTTGGTCGCCTGTTGCAGCGCTGCAGCGAGGGCACCGGCCGTCTTGCCAGTGGCGCTCTCCAGCAGCGCCGCGACTCCGGCGGCGTGCGGGGAGGCCATCGACGTTCCCTGCAGGTAGCAGTACGTGGCGGTGCCGTCGAACACCTTGCGCACGCAGTTGTTGATCAGGCTCGCCGGGTACGTCGACAACACCCGGCCGTTCGGAGCCGCGGCGGTTCGCTGCAGGATCGAATCGCCGCCGGGCGCCGCCACGTCGGCCGTCGAGACACCGTAGGAGGAATAGAACGACTTCTCCCGCAGGTTGCCGGTCGCAGTCACGCCGACAACCCCTGGCACCTCGACCGGAACCACCGCGCAGGCATTGGTGATGTCCCGCGTCACCGGCGTCGTGTTGTCCGGGCTAGTGGCGTCCACGGTCGGATGCGACAGGTCGTCGGCCTGGTTGCCCTCGGCCGAGACCACCAGCGTGCCCTGGGACTGGGCGAACCGGATAGCCCGCCGCTCCGCTACCCAGATCGCCCGCTGGCCCGCGTCGTTGCGGCAGTTGAACAGCCACGGGTCGGCGAAGTAGCTGTTGTTCGTGATGTTGATGTGGTGCGTGCCGGCCCACATGAACGCGCACACCACGGCCTCGGGGAAGAAGAACCCGGCGGCGGTGCCGGCCTTGATGCCGGCCAACTTCACCTTGGGCGCGACGCCGACGATACCGATGTCGTTCCTGGCGGCCGCGATCGTGCCGGCCGTGTGGGTGCCGTGCCCGTTGTCGTCCATCCACGCTGCCGGGTTGGTGTCCGGGACGCCACCGAGACAGGACGCGCTGTCCGCGAAGTCGACGTTCGGCGCCAGGTCCGGATGCGTGAAGTCCAGACCGGTGTCGATGTCACCGACGACAACGCCCGGGCTACCGCCATTGACGGCGTGCGCCTGCGGCGCGTTGATCTGGTTCATGTCCCACTGCAGGCCCGACAGGTTATCGCTACCCGGCGCGGGGATCGGCGCGTCGACGGGACCGCTGGTGGACATCACGTCGCTGACCTTCGTCGCAAACCCATCGGTGCGGGCCGCACCCGCGATGTGGCCGTTCTGCTGCACCGTCGCAGCGAAGTTCAGGTCGCTCGACCGCGCAATCACCACGCCGATCTGCGAGTAGTTGGCGACCAGCGTGCCGCCGGCGTTTCTCACGGTGCCCGCCGCGTCGGCGGATGACGCGCCGTCGCGGTACAGCACGATGTAGGTCGAGTCCGCACCTTGTGTGGCCGCCGACGCCGGCGCGGCCGTGGCTGCCGATGCCATTGCGATGACCAGCCCGACAGATCCCAGGACTGCTTTGACTCGAGTTGACCTCACGTTCATGGGCGTCCTCCCAGATTGCAATGGCGAGATGGGCGCAGCAGTCAACCGCGCCATGAGCAGACCTAAGCACTGCTGAGAAGCGGCTGGCAAGAGAGCGTGCACGTTTCGGTCCGCTACGGCCGCACGTGGGCCGACGACCGGCTTACGCGTACGCAAAACATGTGGCACGACAGGGTACCGGCGCAGCCCGATGGTGAGACGGGCTGGGCACGGAGTGAGACAGCGTGGACTCGCTGGAACTCAGGCCTGTGATCTATGGGTGCTTCGCCCGAAGGTATCGCAATTGCATCCTGGTTTCTTCCCGTTCGTGCTGGACTAGCCGGACCGCATGCGCCGCGGGAGTTAGGTCGGCTCGCCCAATGGCTCCTCGTGGCATCCGGCTACCAGGAGCGCGAGGTCCGGCCCCTGCTCGACTTCAACGACGGCGTCGCGGGATACGCAGTGCCGCTGCACTGCGTAGTCGTCCAACGCGTATTGCGCCATGGGGCAGGCTTGCTCTGGCAGCCGCGCTTGTAACCGCCGCTATGGTCGCCAGTCTCAGTATGTCGAGATACCGTCCGTGCTGCGCCGAGCGGCTGATCTGCGCGCAGGTCGCGGCGACGCCTGCCTCTAGCGAGGTGGAAGGGCGTCTCCCATGCCGTGGGTTCGATCTGTCCTCGGTTACGAATGTGACGATTGATTCACCTGCTGGCTGGCTGCTGGTCAGCGTGTCCACCGCGGGGGCGGCGGCGACGCTGCGCGTGCAGGTGTGGCGCAAGCTGCGCTCGCTCGGGGCGCTGTATCTGCAGCAGTCGGTGTGCCTGCTGCCCGCCCGCGACGACGTGGTGCGGGAGGTGCGGCGGCTGGCTGACCGGGTGCGCTGCCAGGGGGGCAGCTGCCGGCTGCTGCATGTGGGCATCGCCGACGAGGCGGAGCGGGCGCGGGTGGTCGCGGAGATGAACGCGGCCCGCGACGAGGAGTACGGCGAGGTGCTGGAGCGGTTGCCGGAGTTCTTGGCGGAGCTGGACAAGGAGCGCGCCCGGGGCCGGACGACGTATGCGAAAGTGGAGGAGTGCGAGGCGGACCTGGAGCGGTACCGGTCGTGGCTGGCCAAGATCGCTGCGCGGGATTACTTCGGCGCGGGATGCGGGGCGGCCGCGCATGCGGCGGTAACGCGGCCGCCGCGGAGCTGGCCGCGTTCGAGCGGGCGGCGCTCAGCGCGGAGGCGCCGCCCGAGCACGCCCCGCCCGCCAGCGGGCCGCGGCCGCCGGCAGCCGACGGGCCATGACCGTGGCCGCTGCCAGCCGGGGAGCCGCGGTGGCTGGCCCGCTGCGGCCCCGACCTCCCGGAGGGGCATGCAAACGGGAGCCGTGGCGGCAGGGGTGGCCGAGTCGTTCACCGAGCCGTGCAGCTGCCGCTGATCGCGGTGGCGGCGCTGCCGGCGGCGTTCGGGGAGCTGCGTGATGCGATCGCGATCGCGGCGGCGATCGCCGCCGCGGTGGCCGGGCTGGTCACCGGGGTGCAAAGGATAAGGAGATCGTATGTGGGGATCGTGGTGGTGGGACCTGCTGCTCGGGATCGCCGCCGGGTTGTTGCTGGCGTGGGCGGCGCTGATCGTGGCGCTGGTGATCGTGCGCCCGCGTGGCGGGCTGGTGCGGGAGGCGCTGCGGCTGCTGCCGGATGTGCTGCGGCTGCTGCCGCGGCTGGCCGCCGATCGCAGCCTGCCGCGGGGCGTGCGGGTACGGCTGGCGCTGCTGCTGGCGTACCTGGCATTTCCCGTTGACCTGGTGCCCGACTTCATTCCGGTGATCGGCTACGCTGACGACGCCATCATCGTTTCCGCTGTGCTGCGGTCGGTCGCGCATCACGCGGGCATCGCGGCAGTTGAACGTCATTGGCCTGGCACCCATGATGGGTTCGCTGCCCTGTGCCGCCTCACCGGGCTGACTCCGGATGAGGCATCTCGCCCGGCCGAGGAGTCGCCAGCCGGGGAGGACTGAAATTCCAGCATTCACGGCCTGTAGGCCGGGAATCGCTGAGTTAGCAGGCGCTGGGGTGTCCCCAGCGCCGTTTTGACTACCAGGTCAGTTCGATCTCGAGCTCGGTGCCATCGTCTTCGATTTCGAATTCCACTTTCAGATTGACCTGATCGGGGACGTGCGCGACAAACCGCATGGTCTCCCGCTCGATCACGACATCATTGCCTGACGCGAGCTCGTCAGCGATTGCGTGCAGCCGCGCGGCCGCCTCCTCCCGGGAGAGTGTGGTCTTGTCCTTCAACTCCATCAGTTTCACTTGAGTCTCCGATCCTTGGCGGCCGGCCCGTCCTCGCCAGATTTGACCGCGGCCCGGGCTCGCTTGGTACCCATTCTGGATCATCTGACCCCTATAAGGCCGGGCTTCTTCCCAGCTCAGCCCGGTGGCAGGACGCTCCGGGTGAGAGATTGCGAGCGCGGGAGAGGAGACCCGCCAATGTCTGTCTACGTCGGTATCGTCGCCAGGCCGCGCGAAGGGGTCCTGGCCGCGGGATCATGATCATTGGCCAGCCGTGCCAGGGGCCGCAGCCGTCGCCACACGCCGCTCCTACGGAAGTATGACCGCGCAGTCGGCCTGGCTGCTGTGCCGGGCGATCGTGGCGTGGGGTCGTGCTAGAACGCCGTGACCAGGGTGACCACAGCTGGCGTGGCCTGCAGCAGGGGTCCGATGTGGCCGGAGCCGGGGAGGATGACCAAGGCACCATTGCGCAGGTGGGCGGCGGCCCTGGTAGTGGCCGTGGTCCACATGGGATCGTCTGGGCCGGTGGTGAGCAGCGCCGGCGTCCCCGACCGGTCCAGCGCCGGGGTGAGGTCGCGGCGGCGCAGGCTGAGCCAGCGGATCGCGTCGAACATGCCGCGGCGCTCCGCGCGGCGGAAGGCGTCGGCGACGATCGCAGCTCCCTCGGGGTCCTCGGCACGGGCCTTCGGGCCAAGCAGCGCGTCGACAAGAGGGTTGACCACCGGACCCGGGGCGGCGATCCGGTACAGCACGGCGAGCAGCCAGATCTGCCGGCGGTCGGCGGCGCCGAGGGTGTGGCCCCTGGGCGCCGATCGCGAGCAGGCTGCGGCACCGATCCAGATGGGCGGCGAACCCCGATGCCGACGTGCCCGCCCTAGGCGTCGCCGAGCCAGTCGACCGGCTCCCCGATGCCGAGATGATCCAGCACGTCGGCCGCGGCGCCGGCACAGTCATCGAGCGTGAACGGGCGCCGCACGGGCGGGCTGCCGCCGTGATTCGCCCCGTCGATCAGCGCCGGCCGGCGTTCGAAGCGTGTCACAGCCGAGTGAGCGGTCAGCGGGCCGGCCGCGTCGATACACGGCACTCTGAGATCTGGCCAATCGTTGACCCATAGCGGCGGATCTGCCAGGGTATGAGCTGGCGTGATCCCGCTCCCCGCGCTCGGGCATCTGGCACCGAACATGGTGGCGCGCCCGTCGGCTCCGCGGATTCCGCGGAGCCGGCCACGAGGCATGTCTCGTTCACTTGGGGAGGAATTCATGGGCAGATCGCCGATCCGGATCGCAACCCTCACCGCGGCCGGTCTGATAGCCGCGCTAGGGGTGGTGGCAGCGCCCGCCGCGGGGGCGCACGCTGGTGGGAACCAAGAAGGGTTTACCGTTATCGCCGACCACCTCAACAACCCGCGTGGCCTCTCGCCTGCGAAGGACGAAGGGCTCTACCTCGCGGAGGCCGGAGCCGGCGGCGGCACCTGCGTCAGCGGCGGCCCGGCAGGCCAGACGTGCCTGGGACTGACCGGGTCGCTGGACCGGGTGAGCACCGACGGCGACGGCGTGCAGCGCATCGTCACCGGCCTGATCTCCGGCTCGGGGCCGGGAGGGGTCGCGGCGGAGGGCCCGGTGTCGGTGTCCCGCGGCCCGGACGGCACGTTCTTCGCCCAGTTCGGGCTGAGCTCGCACGAGGTGCCGCCGCCGGGCGCGATCCCGGCCGGTCTGCGCGGCGCGGCCCTGGCCGAGCTCGGCCACCTGTGGCTGGTGAAGCGGCACGGCCGGGCGACGGACGTGTCCGACGTCGGTGACCAGGACTGGACCTGGACCTCGACCCGGATCAACCTCGCCCCGAACGACTTCCCCGACGCCAACCCCAACGCCGTGCTCTACTCCGGCGGGCACCTTTACGTCGCGGACGCGGGCGCCAACATCCTGGTGCAGGTCAAGCGGAACGGCGCGGTGAAGGTCCTGGCCTTCTTCCCGGTCCCGGCGGGCTCGCAGAGCGACGCGGTGCCCACCTGCGTGGCGCGCGGCCCGGACGGCGCGCTGTACGTCGGTGAGCTGCTCGGCGGCTTCTACAGCCCCGGGCACGCGCGCATCTGGCGGGTCGTCCCTGGGCAGGCGCCAACGGTCTGGGCCACCGGCCTGACCACCGTGCAGGGCTGCGGGTTCGGCCGCGACGGCGCGTTCTACGCCACCGAGTTCCAGGTCGGCGGGCTGAACGAGAGCCCGCAAGGTAACCCGGCCGGCGACGTGGTACGCATCGACCGGCACGGCAACCGCACCCACCTCGGCGTCGGCAAGCTGTTCTACCCGTCCGGCTTCGCGGCCGGACCCGACGGCGCGATCTACGTCTCCAACTGCAGCATCGCCCCGGCCACCGGCCTGGGCCCGGAGCTGTGCCCCACCGGCGGCCAGGTGGTCCGCATCGGGTGAAGCCCGGCACGGCTAGGCCGTGACAGCCCGCGGCAGCCGTTTGGCACGAACGTCCTTAACGACTGCCGCGGAGCGTCACTGGCCATAAGCGGGCGATCTGTCCCGCCTGACCATGCAGCCTCGGCGCGAATACATAGTCGGCAGGGACAGGGACGGCTGGACGCATGGGCATTGGCTCACGGCCCTGGCGAGTGACGGCGCATGGCCAGAACGCGCAGCTCCTGTCCGAGAAGTCGAGTGGCAGATCGTGGCGCCGGATGGGCGTTCCAGCTGACCGGTTCCTGTTGATGGCGGCTCAGGTGTAGTAGCGCGTGTAGTAGAGACGTCATAGACAGGCAGCGCCACCCGAGACGCGGTGAGACACGGCGACGCGGAGAGCAGCGCGGATGCTGGACTAGATAGACGCGGTGAGTCTGCGTAGATGGGGGCCGGTCTACTCATAACCCAGAGGTCGCGGGTTCAAATCCTGCCCCCGCTACCAAGGCCAGAGGCCCTTTCTCGAACAGAGAAGGGGCCTTTTGCATGTGGTTTGTAAACTGATTTGTGCACGGGCACCCGCTGACACCCGCTGACACCGTGTTTTGCCTGTACGGTCCGGCCTCCCTGTAGCCGTGCGGCCACGGGTCGCCTGAGCGGGGCAGCGGCTGGCAAGCACACGTTCGCCGCAGGCAGATGCCCGTCTGCGATAAATTGCAGATGAAGTGCGATCCGTCTACTATAGGTTCATGAGCTCGCAGACCCTAGGTTTCGCAGTCCAGCCGGAGGATCGTCCGGTGCTGGATGAGCTCGTCGCCTACTTCGGCGACGGCAACAGGTCCGCTTACCTGCGGGCCACCCTTAAGGTCATGAAGTCGATCATGATCGCCGACCAGCTCAGGGAGGCGCAAGCCTACGGCCAGCAGCGCGCTGCGGAGCTCGGTATCGACCCGTCAGATGTCCCCGCACGGGTCCAGGAATTCCTCAAGGCGACTCCCCAGAGCAAACGGGGGTGAGCAGCCTCGAGCCTGTCCCGGCAGCTGTCGTCTACGACGTCAACGTCCTGGTGACAGCGGCGGCGAGCGGTAACAGCCCGTTCCGGTCCTGGCCTTCACCGCCGCCTGTCTCTGGCAACGCCTCAGCCGATTGCCTGGGCGTGATCGTTGACGCCGCCGAGTTCGCGCTCTGGCTGTCCCCGCACATCATCACCAACATCGATAGGATCCTGGCCCAGCTGTTCAAATGGGCCCAGCCGCAGATCGACGCTTACCTGCGCGCCGTCGTGATGGCGGCCGATCACAGCGGCGGCGGCATCGTGGCTGACGTGCCCAGGACAGTTCACGACTGCCCCGACCACGAAGACAACCTGATCCTCGACCTGGCCGCCGAGGTCGGGGCACTGCTCATCGTCTCCAACGACACCGATCTGCTATCGATGTCGCCGTGGCGCGGAACACCGATCATCGAGCCGGCCGCGTTCGCCGCGAAGGTAGACGCAATGCGCAGGCATGCACGCCGACGACGCAGATAGATCCTGATTTACCGAATTCCCCTTATTAGTAGATCAAGGCGGCGCCTGCGGCGCCGCTGGCCCGGCGTCAGCGGCGGGCTCTGCCTTGGGAGGCCCGCCCGCCGCACGCCGGGCCACCTGCAGGACTCGCCGATCTGCACAGCTCACTCGTTAGCCGCGCTCAGCCCCGGTGATACTGGTCTGATGACCTGTTACCAAGACCCGCGGGCGACGGAGGTGCCGCTGCCAGCTGGGCGGATGACCAGCGGGATCGTGCGACGCGGTGACCGGCTGCTGCGACCGATGGGGCCATGGTCGCCCGCAGTACACGAGTACCTGCGCCACCTGGAGGCAGCCGGGTTCGAAGGGGCACCGCGAGTGCTGGGTATTGAAGGTGACCGGGAAGTGCTGACCTTCATCGACGGCGACGTCGCGGCCGACCCGCAGTGGCAGCCCGGGCACGGCAACCGGCTTCCGCCCTACGCGAGGACTGAGCTGGCCCTGCAAGGCGCGGCCGAGCTAATACGCACGCTGCACCAGGCGACCGAAGGCTTCCGGCCATCCATTACCAGCTACCGTTTCCACCCGTATCCGCCGAAGGCCGGGGAGATCGTTTCCCACGGCGACCTCGGCCCCTGGAACACCGTCTACCGGCATGGGGTAACGGTGGCCTTCATCGACTGGGACGCCGCCCAGCCCGTAGACCCGCTGGCCGATCTCGCCTCAGCGGCTTGGACCTTCGTGCCGCTGGCCCCTGCTGAGCAGCTCGCCGAAGCAGGATTCGATCCCCTTCCTGACCTGCCTGCCCGGCTGCGCCTGTTCCTGGACGCCTACGGCCTAACCGATCGCAAGGCGATCATGGCCGCGCTCCAGAGCTGCACGCTAGACGAACCCGAACCGCTGCGCTGGTTCCAGGGCATCTCGGCAGACCTCGCTCGCGCACTCTGACGACGGCCGACATGCAAGCGGAAGGTGCAAAGGCCCCCACCAGACTGCCGCCGGACTATGATACGCCTCCGGTCCGGCATCAAGGCCCGATCTGACCGCAGGCCAACGAGCACAGGTGAAGTGCCTGGTGAACGTACACGCGAATCGGCCCTTGACACCTCCCCTCCGGTGAACAGAGCGGCAGCAGTCTGGTCGGTGGAGGGGATAGGCGGCGCACACGGACCACAGCCCGGCGTAAGGTGCCCGGCGCGGATGCGGTGCACGCGGCCCGGAACGACGGACAGGCGCCGCGTGAGGCCTCAATCGGCGTGCCCGTTACGTGCCCGATCGGCCGGTCAACGCCGGGTACATGCGGTCACTCCCGGACAGCCACATGCACGGGCTCACCTGCGCACATGCAGGCTGACCCGCTGCGCAAACCGACCTTCTAAGCTGGTGATCGTACCGTCCAGCGCTATAACGCACCCGGGGCTCCCTAATCCGGGCCCCGCAGCGGTATGGATCGCCTGGCCTGCGCGTCCGCGATGATCTCGTTGCAGAGGTCCACGCACTCAGTGCAAATTGCCACGCCGCCAGGACCGGCGATCAGCACCTCGACCTGGTCTTGTCTCTTATCGCAGAAACTGCATTTCAGGTTGTCGTCATCCATCGGCGGCCTCTGCTCATCGTTACCGGACATCACTACCAGCCCAGACACACGGACAACCCAGACTATGCCGGTAAACGGCCCGCTTGCGATGACGAGCACTAGGGCGATGATGCCGGACGTGCTCTGCGGCCGGGAGCCACGCTGGGAGCCACGGGCGCGAACAACCTTCCGAGACTTCGGACTTACTTGAACAACGAGCGGAGACGAGCCCGAGGTCACGGACTAATCTGAACTGGTCCGGACGCCCGTACGGGTATCTACGCATCAGAAGGTCGGCGTCGTCCAGCCTCCTCTAGAAATACTCACTGCGAGTAGGGTTATTCAAAACTTGAGCCGCAGGCGCGTAACCTGCGGTGATGCGAGCCAAGGGTGGGCTTCTCGAGTTCTCGCTTATTGGGCAGGAGGTGTCGGCATGGCAACGCGTAAGCCGATTAAGGGCGCCCTAGTTGGGATGGCCGGTGCAGTGGTGGCTGGAGTGATTGCCCTTCAGACCGGCGCTGCAGCCGAAGCCGTGCAGTTCGTGCAAAACGTAATTCGGCGGCTCCTCCCGAGGGACGGCAGCCCCGAGGAGGACGGGGAAGACCAGGGACAGAGCGGTCAGGAGTCCTGATCGGCGGAAGATCGTCGTGCAATTAGCCAGGCTGACGAGGAGTCAATCACGGCTACTGCGAGTCTTCGAAGTCGGTTGCTTGGCGTCCTCATCGGCCATGATCTGTCCGATTCCCAAGCTGACAATGCAGGTTGTAAAGATCGGGCTGGCGGCAGGAGGCATGCGGGTGGAATGGTGGGTCGCCTCCCCCGAACCCGCCCTTGGATTATTCACGCCAGCCGGACGGAAGGGCGGGAAAGGTGCACGAGACGGGGGAGAGGGAGCCGACGGAGCGAGATGTGATCTGCCCTGTCCGCCGAGGTCACCACGCCCGCGAGAGACAGCCCGAGACGCCAGAGACGCGCGTTGTATGGCTCATAACCCAGAGGTCGCGGGTTCAAATCCCGCCCCCGCTACCAAGGTAGAGGCCCTCTTTCGAACAGGAAGAGGGCCTCTTGCATGTGGTTTGCTAACGGATTCGCCAACAAGGCCAAGGTTCACGCCGTCTCGCCTGCGTTGCCGCCGCCCGCCCTTCAGTGGCTGATCGAGGCGCACCGCCATTCTCATCCATGGGAGCGGCCCGCAACGTCCATCCACGTCTAGTGCGGCGAGGATTACTCCGGCTGGGCGGTGTTGACGGGCGGCCCGGATACGTCGGCTTCGAGCAGCGCGCGGCATACGTCGGTGATGTCCACAATGCCGACCAGGCCGGCGTCGCCGATGACCGGCAAGTGCCTAAAACGCCCGCTCGTCATGACTTTGGCCGCGTCACGGATGCTTGTCGTGGTGTTGACGACGGTCGGGCGCACAGTCATCTGCTGATAAATCCGGACGTCGTTCGGGTTCTTTCCGTCCGCGACCGCGTGAGAGATGTCAGCCTCGGTGATGATGCCGATGGGCTGGCCGGTCTGCGCCTGCGTGACGATGAGGGCTGTCGCATCCGCGCGCTTCATCAGGTAGGCGGCCGCGGCTACGTGGTCGTTCTGGGCAACCGTCGTCACCGGTGGCCGCATGATGTCCGCGGCCGTAGCCAGGGGCGGCGCCGAATGCTGCGCTGAGGCGTCTGCCATGATCTGCTCCCTCGGAGATCCGATCACACTGTTAGGTATTCGATCACGGGCGCGTGCTCACGCCGCGTCTTGAGTGCCGCCCGTATCATCCATGACTTCAATGAGGCAAGCGAGCCGCCGATGATGAGCTCTACGAGCGTGGCATCTCACCCACCAGTCGCCGCGCGTTGGCTGATGGCCAGGCGTCTGTCATGGCTTATAGGCCGATCAGCAAGACGTAGACCGCCAGGGCCGATCCCACCAGCGCGCCGCCGTAGCAGCCGACAATGATCAGCTTGCTGAGATGCTTGAGCTGGAGTCCTTCGTAGAGCGTGTAGCGGAACCTGTGTGCCCAGTGGAAGAGCGCCAGAACACACAGGCCGAGCAGGACGATGCGGGTGAGCGGGTTGCGCATCACCGACAGCAGGTGCGCCTGGGCGGGTGCCGACGCCCAGCCCGCAGGGAACACCAGGCCGAAGAGCAGCAGCAGGATCGGAAGCAGCAGCGCCGCTGCCAGGCCGCCGGAGGTGAACAGCAACCACACCAGGGGTTCGCCTCGCCGTTTCGCCATCATCTCACCCCAGGATCAGCCAGGCCGCGAGCGCCGACAGCAGCGCCCAGCCGGCGTAGTGCGCACCAGCGATCCGGGATTGCGGCACCCGTTTGCCGCGTAGCCGGACGACCATCGCCTGTGGTGCCAGGTTGAACCAGGTGATGGCGTGGAACACGACGAAGACCAACGTGACGGCGTTCAGCGCCAGCATCCACGGGTTGCCGCTCAGGTCGACGAACCGCCGATACTCAGTGCCGCCTTGGCCGACCGCGTGGACCAGCAGCAGCAGGAACACCACGGACCAGGCAACGAAGACGCTGCTCAGCTCGCGGAGGACGAAGATGAGATAGGAGCGGCGGCCCGCCCACCAGAACACCGACATGCGAGGGCGGTACCAGCGGGGATGGAACTCGGTGTAGTTGGCGCTCATGGCGACCTCCACGGCAGCAGGAACGACCTGAGCGACTCGGCCGCCGCGGTGAGCTTGTAACGCTGGATGGCGCCGGCTGGGTCCACGCCCTTCGGGCATGCCGTCGTGCACTCTCCGACGAAGGTGCAGCCCCAGACCCCCTCGGCGGTGGACAGCACCTCCATCCGCTCGTGCGCCCCCTCATCGCGTGAGTCCAGGTTGTAGCGCTGCGCCAGGGCGATGGCCGCCGGGCCGAGGAAGCCCTCCTCGAGGCCGACGATGGGGCAGGCCGAATAGCAGAGCATGCAGTTGATGCACATGCTGTACTGCTTGTAGTCGTCCATTTCGGCCGGTGTCTGCAACAGCTCGCCGTCCGGGGCCGCGGCGTCCCCGTCGCGGATCAGCCACGGCTTGACCTGCGGCAGCTTCCGCATGAAGTCACCTATCTCGACGACGAGGTCGCGGATCACGGGGAAGTTGCGCAGCGGCTCGATGCGGATGGGGCCGGGACGGTAATCGGCGAGGAACGTGGCGCAGGTCAGCCGCGGCTCACCGTTGACGGTCATTCCGCAGCTCCCGCAGATGCCCATCCGGCAGGACCAGCGGTACGACAACGTGCCGTCGAGCTGGTCCTTGACGTGGTTCAGGCCGTCCAGGACCGCCCACTCCTCGTGCAGCGGGATCTCGTACTCCTGCGTCGTCGGCTCCAGCTCACGCTCCGGCCGGTAACGCGTCACCTGCAAGATGATGTGGTCCGCCACGGCGGCTACCTCCCATACACCCGTTCCGCGGGCGGCCAGCGGGTGATCGTCACGGGCAGGTACTCGACCCGCGGCGCCCCGTCGGCACTGCGGTAGATCAGCGAATTAGCCAGGAAGCGCTCGTCGTCCCGGGCCGGGAAGTCGATGCGCTGATGGGCGCCGCGGGACTCCTCGCGCAGCTGCGCGCTGCGCACGATGGTCTCCGCCACGTCGAGCATGCAGGACAGCTCGAGCGCGGCGGTGAACTCGGTGTTGAACGTACGGCTGTGGTCCTCGATCCGGGCGACCGCATATCGTTCCCGCAGCTCGCCCAGCTTGTCGGCGGCCTTGGCCAGCGAGTCCGCCGAGCGGTAGATCCCGGCCCCCTCCTCCACGGCCCGCTGCATCTCAGTGCGGATCGCTGAGATGGGCTCCTGCCCGCCGTCGCGGTGCAGCAGGCCATCCAGCCGCCTCCGCTCGTCCGCCGCCTGGGCCCGCACCGAGGTGGTCACCGCGGCCGAAGCGGCCGAAGCGGCGTACTCGGCGGCCACCCGGCCGGCCCGGGCCCCGAAGACCAGGCATTCGGGAAGCGAGTTAGAGCCGAGCCGGTTGGCGCCGTTGATGCTGACGCAGGCGGTCTCGCCCGCGGCGTACAGGCCGGGAAGCGGGGTCGCGCCGTGGATATCGGTGTGCACCCCGCCCATCATGTAGTGCACGACGGGCCGTACCGGGATCAGCTGCCGCGCCGGATCGATCCCCTCGTACTCCAGGCAGAGCTCCCGGACGAAGGGGAGCTTGGCCGTTATGACCTCCTCGCCGAGGTGGCGCAGGTCCAGGTGGACGACGGGACCGTGCGGGCCGTCGATCGTCCTGGCCTTCTCGACCTCCTTGACGAACGCCTGGGACAGCCGGTCGCGAGGTCCCAGCTCCATGCTGCGCAGCACGGGCGTGGGCTCGGGCCTGCCGAGGTCATAGTCCTGCAGATAGCGGTAGCCGTCCTTATTGAGGAGCCAGCCGCCCTCCGACCTCGCCGCCTCGGTGATGAGGATGCCGGTGAACGGCAGGCCGGTCGGGTGGTACTGGACGAACTCCATGTCCTTGAGCGGTGCCCCCGCCCGGTAGGCCAGGGCCATCCCGTCGCCGGTCTTGATGTTGGCGTTGGTGGTGAACGGGTAGACCCGGCCGCAGCCTCCTGTGCACAGGATGACCGCCTTGGCGGCGATCATCTCGATCCGGCCCGACATCAGCTCGATCGCCACCACGCCGCGGACCCGCCCGTCCTCGACCAGCAGCCTGGTGACGAACCACTCGTCGTAGCGGGTGATGCGCTCGTACTTGAGCGAGGTCTGGAAGAGGGTGTGGAGCATGTGGAAGCCGGTCTTGTCCGCGGCGAACCAGGTGCGGAGCTGCCTCATGCCGCCGAACGGCCGCACCGCGACGTGCCCGTCGGGCTCGCGGCTCCAGGGGCAGCCCCAGTGCTCCAGCCTGAGCAGCTCTCGGGGGGCCTCGGCGACGAACGCCTCGACGGCCGCCTGATCGCACAGCCAGTCCCCGCCGGAGATGGTGTCGTGGGCATGCTCCTCGAGGCTGTCGGCCGACTTGATGACTCCGGCCGCCCCGCCCTCGGCCGACACGGTGTGGCTGCGCATCGGGTAGACCTTCGAGATGACAGCCACGCTGAGCCGCGCGTCGGTCTCCGCGACGGCGATGGCGGCACGCAATCCGGCCCCACCGCCGCCTATCACCAGAACGTCATGGGCGGCTCCTGCGTCACCAGCCATGGTCTGGGCCAAGCTCTTCCTTGACAGGCTTGCCGTCGTGCCGGATCGCCCGTACCTGGGTGCTGCCGTCGTGGTATTCGTGGCGGATCCGGCGACAGCCGCAGTCGTAGTACTCGTCGCGAATGACCAGGCCGGCGTCGTCCCTGTCCTCATAGTGATCGCCAGGTACGATCTTGCCGCACGGTGCCTGTTCGGCCGTGAAATGGATCTTTGTGCCAACCATCGATCTCTCCCATCGCGGATGGCAGGAGAGTTTCGTGCGGCCGGTCGGCGACAGGCCGGTCGCGCTGATCACGATGCGCGTGTGCCGCCACCTTCCTGCACCGCGATCATGTTCGGACGCTCACCTTCGCCCACCTCCCATTCTGCTCCCAGAACCGGATTTGTGCACGGATCTGTGCGCGGGATGTAACGGGACACCCTGAGACGGGGGAGACCTAGAAGGCGGGGGAAGACTTCGAACCGCAGGTCTGCCGAGGTCAACGCGACGACCGGAGACTGCCCGAGACGGCAGAGACGCGCGTCGTATGGCTCATAACCCAGAGGTCGCGGGTTCAAATCCCGCCCCCGCTACCAAGGCCAGAGGCCGGTTCTCGAACAGAGAACCGGCCTCCTGCTTGTCTCGTGCTAACGGATTTGCGCACGGTAGTCGGCGAAGCTCCCTTTGACACTGCCTGGATTTTTGGTCATACTTTTGACTATGACCGTGCTTCCGCTGGGCGACGTCAAGTCTCATCTGTCTGAGCTCGTCGGTCGTGTTCATGACCATCACGAGCGCGTGACCGTGACCGTGCATGGCAGGCCTTCGGCCATCCTGATCGCTCCTGAAGATCTGGAAGCGCTTGAGGAAACCCTAGAGATCATGCGCGATGCCGCGACGATGAACCGCTTGGCCGAGTCTGATGCGGAGCTAGCTCGTGGCGAGTACGTTTCCGCCGAGGAACTTGCCGAAGCGATTCGGCGGCGCCGCGCGCAGTGAGCCGCGATTCTTCGGAAGATCCCTACGAGTTGCGGACGACGTCGACGGTCCGTCACGCCTTGAGTGAAAGTCTCCCAGAAGCCGTTGCGGCGGCTGCCTATGAGTTCATCACAGGCCCTCTGCTTGCCGATCCCCACCGGATCGGCAAGAGGCTGCTCCCGCCAATGGACGACAGGTTCAGCGCTCGCCGTGGCACCTACCGGGTGATCTACCGGATCGACGATAAGGTACGGGTGGTGACCGTAGTGGATGTCGCCCACCGCCGCGATGTCTACCGAACCTGAGCTGCGTGCAGTTCGCGCTTTGCCGAATAGCCCTTTTGTACTTCTATCAAGGCGGCGCCGCAAGCAGCGCCGCTGGCCCGGCGTCAGCGCCCGGGCTCTGCCTTGGGAGGCCCGCCCGGGCGCACGCCGGGCCACACGCTCGCGGGCACGCAGACCTAGGCGGCTCAACAGGCAGCTGCCAGGTGTGGCGAGGAACCCGTCTTCGTCAGGTTCCGGATGGCCAGCTGGCGTCCACCGCGTCAGGGCGCTCCCGAGGTCGCGTTGCACGCGGTCGGCTTCGCTGAACCGGAGACTCATGCCTCGGGGCGATGGCGCCCCGGGCCGTCTTAGCCCTGAATGAGGTTGTGAACCGGCTCGACTATGGGCTGGCCGGAGTCGAGGCCAATCTCCTGGAGGATGGGCATCAACGTCTCACCGAACTTGTCGAAGGCCTGCTGCGACTCCCAGATGTCGAATACCTGGAGCTTGTCGCCGGAGCCGAAGCACGCGTGATACAGACGCCCGGCGGGTTTGCCCGTACCAGCTGCGTCCAGACGCCCGATGATGTCGTCGTACTGTGCAGCGGTCATGGATGCAGGGTTGAAGTAGATGCCGATCGCCACGAGTTCCTCCCCTAGCTCGCTGATTCCTGCGGCGGGGACGCCTGGCCCTCTCCAGGGCGCCTGCCCCGCTGCCTGGACTGCTCGCGAGTCTGCCACAGATCGGGCAGGGGCACTAGGCCAGGAAGGCCCTAAACTGCAAGCTAGCGATCTCGCTACTCGGCGCTGTTGCGCACCTGGGCTGCCGCCCCGGACCCCGCGTCTGTGGGCTCGGTCGCCCCTCCTTTTTGACCACCCTGCTGCCCTGCGCGGCACGCGGCAGGGGTTTCCCCGTGCACCCCGTCTCCAGCGGCGACAGGCCGCGCATTCTGGTTTGACGGTGACCACCTGGTCCACAACGACACGGCCGGACGGCGGCATAACCGTGGTGAAGGCTAGGGTCCGGGGATGGCCTGCGAAGGTCACGATGTGCGAGGCAAGGTCGGTGTGATCACCGAAGGAATGGCCACGGTCCGGTGACCGGCGTCCGACTTGGGCGGACCGAACGCGAACCCGCCGCCGCGCTGCTCGCTCAGCTGCTGGGAAACCCGGGACCGTGCGCGCCTGGAAGTCGATGTCGGACCGGCGCAGCGCGGCCAGCTCACCCCAGCGCAGGCTGCCGAAAACGGCGAGCAGGACCAGGGCGCGGTACCGGCCGCCGACCGCATCGGCCAGGGCGTAGACCTGGGGAACGGTCAGAACCGGCCGCTCAGGTGACTTTTGATGTCAGCCAGAGCCCGCGCGCTGAATGCCGGGTCAAGATGGCTGCGCAGCAGGCACCGGTACAACTCGATCGTCTCGGGTCGCAGACCCGGGCGTTCCTCGATCCAGTCACGGGCGTACTGGCTGAACAGCACCCGGCCCGCGTCCGAGTCGATCCGCCCGCCCGGCACGGGCGCGCGTGGCCGGATAGCTTCCGCTGATCAGCCACACTCGCGTCGGACCGCTTGAATGCTGGACGGACGGATCCGTCCTTCCTGGCTCCCGATTGTCCAGCTCACGGGCACCGCGTCAGCAGCGTCCCTGCGGGCCCGGAGGGCGCGCTCGGCTGCACCACCATCGGCCCGGCGCGACTCCCGCGGTTTGGCGCCCACCAGAAGGATGACTAGGGCCACGTCGTTGCAGGGCAGCCCGCTCTTGTTCAGCCGGAGTCCCAAGCGCTACTCTCCGCCTGTGACGCTGACATCCTCCTGTTGATCAGTTGGAAGGTAAGCCGCGTCCTTACCACGTCCCGCGTCCACAACTTCGTGTCGTAGCTCTTTGAGGCGAGTGATGGCCGATGTGCATCGATGACAGCCCACCTGGACCGGCGCAGGCCGTCCTTCGGGCCGCTGAGCCGCTACAGCGGATCGACTTGGAGCCGGTGGACTCAGTTGAGGTCACCACGCTCATGGATAACCTCACCGACGTCTTCATGCCGGATCAGGGTCCGGCCCGGCGAATTGGACCAGGCATGGTGCCGAACCGTTCAAGCCTGGTGATGGCAGAGGACTGGGTTCCCGACGTGCTCATCGCCGAGCACGGCTTTTCCATGCTGCTTACCGTGCGCAAAGGCGACCGCGCACATCAGCTCCTGTTCGATACTGGCACCAGCCCCGATGGGGTCGTTGAGAACATGCGGCGGCTCAGCCTCGACCCAGGGGCCATCGAGGCCATCGTGTGCAGTCACGGGCACTTCGACCACACCGCCGGGCTGGACGGGCTGATCCGTGTGCTGGGCCGAGTCAACATGCCGGTTGTCCTTCACCCGCACTTTTGGCGGCGACGCCGGGTTGTGCTACCCGGCCGGGACCCGGTGGAGATCCCGACTACCAGCCGCCGCGCCCTGGACGAAGCCGGGTTCGAGGTACTGGAGGGTGTCCAGCCGAGTTTTCTTTTCGAGCGCTCGGTGCTGGTGACCGGGGAAATACCTCGCGTGACCGGGTATGAGCCGGGCTTTCCGCCCCAGCAGGCATGGCTGGATGGCGGCTGGCAGCCCGACCCGCTCGTCCTGGATGAGCAGGCGGTCATCATCAACGTGCGGGACAAGGGCCTGGTCGTGCTCACCGGCTGCGGTCACGCAGGCATCGTGAACACGTGCCGCTACGCACGAAGTCTCACCGGCGATCTGTCCCTGTACACCGTAATGGGCGGATTCCACCTGAACGGGCCGCTGTTCGAGCCACTCATCCCCCGCGTACTCGACGACCTGGACGAGATGAAGCCGCAGGTTCTCGTGCCAGCTCATTGCACCGGCTGGCGCGCCCAGCACGCGATGTCCCGCCGTTTCGGCGAGGCCTTCGTCCCCAACTCCGTAGGCAGCCGCTTCCACCTCTGAGCGGAGCCCTAAACAACATTTCAAACCCGTGCAGCTGTCCACCTCGCGCAATAATCTCGGCACGAGGAATGGTAACCACGAGGAGGACAGAAGAGGAGCAAGGCACGCAACGGCGTGCACGTCCCCAGGGCGAGCCAGCCACGAGCGCCGGTGCCGCCACCGCGGAACCTCCGGAGCGCTTTCCCGAACAAGAACGCCCGGCGGCCCTAGCATGGCCTCCGGCTCCGGAAGTTCACCAGCCCGGGCAGCCTGTGCGGCCACGGCCACAGGGCTACCCGGGCCGGCGCCGACCCGCATCAGCCTGCTACGGCCAGCGGGCCGAGGGCGCCCCCCCATCGCCCACGTCGGCTCTTTCAGCGAGAGCTTCCGCGAGCACCGTTCGGCCGTCTCGCGCTCGCTTCAGTTGCTGTTTTTTGGCGATGCCGGAGGTGCACCGCCGTTGTGCGCCGCAGAGCCGTAACTGCTCTCTGCGCCAGCTTCAGACAAAACAGATTATCTCCAGAAAATAAGCAACAGGCATTGCTGGTGGGCTATCAGGCAGATCCTTGCTAGATCCTGTTTCGCCCGTGCAAGAACTTGCATGCTCAGGCCGGGAGCACCTAATCCATGACGCGTCGCCCGCAGGAAGCCATTCCGCGGCAGTCTGCCCATCCGGAGGGGTAGGAGCCTGCTCACCAGCCGACGGCCGGGGATTCTCTCAGCGATACGGGCAGCGGCGAGGGTCTGCCGACGTCCGACCGCCGTGGACGGCGCACCAGCCGCGATCAGCCAAGCCTGCGGCATTAGGCGGAGACGGGGCAGCTCATGACACCACGGCCGCGGTGACCCGTGTCGCGATGTCGCTATAACCATTACGGCGGCACCAGCTCAGGATATAACGCGAATGTTCACCGCACCATCGGTAAACGACCTCGGGGGTCATCTTAAGCTCATGACTGTGCTCGCGTCGATCTTTGATCAGAGGGCCAAGGTAATCGACAAGTTTAGCGGCAGTGTCGTATCCGACGTGCGCGGCGGCGGCGAGCGTTTCATGGTTTACCGCCCGGCCTGAGGCGATCGCTCCGGCCAAGCGGGCCGCAGTCACGCCTTTGCCTTTCTTGAAATAGGAGTGAATCCGGGGAATATCCGGCGGACTAGCGCCCGGAGGAAACCGGGAGGCTGCTAGGCTGCCCCCGCTGACGGTAATATTAATAGCCTCGATCAGTGGCTCAGGTCCCGTTGCCTTCCGGTAGATGCCCACTACCTCGGGCTGCTCGACCGCCTCGTCCAAGTGATCACGCTCAAGCCCGTGACCTTGGGCGGCGAATATTACTGGTGTCTGCCTGCCTGCGCGCTGAAGGGCGTTCAGCACGTCAAGCCCGTCGAACGAGTACTCGACCACATAGTCGTTCCAGGTAAGGTCGACAACCGCTACGTCAAATCTCAAGCGATCATTGATGGCGTGCTGGACCGCAGCCTTATCCTCGGCGATGCGTACCTTGGCGTCAATCAGGGACTGTCGCAAAAGAGGTTCTATGATCTTTCCCAGCGCCGCAGCTACCAGAATACGTGGCCCGTCTTGCATTGATCTCCCAACTGCAGATCAAGATTATTCCGCACGGCCGCCCCGGAGCGCCCGCCGTCTGCGACCAGGTGCACGAGCTATTGACCGCTTCGGGCTACCCGAGCCTATAGCAATATCGGGAGTTGTGCGGTCAGCGGGCAACGCTCGCTTGGCGGTCGGCCGCCAGGTCGGTTTGGACGTACTGCTTCTCGTGAAAGCCACGTCGGCGTGGCCAATGCGCTTGCTGAGCGTGATCGTGTCAGGGCACGGTGGCCTGCCGTCTTCCCAGCAGAACAGCACGCCGTGATCGTGGTAGTCCGGTCCGAGGTCCTAGCGCTCCCGGTCGAGCATCTCGACATGCGCCTTCAGCACGGCCAGCGTAAACGGATCCAGCGCCAGCACGTGCTGAGCATTCTCGGTATTGCCGTCCGACTCGATCACCTGGCCGTCCACGACCACTCGCGTGACATCGATCTCAAGCGTGCCTGCGGCCAGGTCGAGCAGGTCCCGCCACACGCCCGCCAGCTCGCAGCGCCGCATGCCCGAGGTGGCTTCGAGCACCCACAGCGCGAAGTCCTCCCAGGCCCGATTGAGCATGCGGTGCGTGTTCACGACCGTCTTGGGCTCCAGGCCGGGCGGCAGTTTCCGCTGCGCCGCTTCGGTGGCGTCTTCAGCCGTGTGCGAGGAAACGGGAGGGGCGAAAGCAGGACTCAGGCGTGGAGTCTGGCCATGCCGGAACGTAGCAGATTGGGGGCGTAATGTGGAGACGTGCTGACAAGACCGCGGCTGGAGCTGGTAACCACCGAGAACGTAAGGGCGGCCTGCAAGCTGAAAATGCGCCCTGGTCAAGAAGATCTCGTGGCCCCAGTAGCCTGGTCTCTGGCTGAGGCTTACACAATGCCCGAAATCGTGTGGCCCCGGCTAATCTACGACGGCGATGAACTGGTTGGCTTCATCATGGCCGTGTTTGCATCTAAGGATGAGAATGCGCTTTTCCACAGCTATCTATGCCGACTGAACATCGGCGCCGAGCACCAGGGCAAGGGCTACGGGCGCTTCGCAGTCGAAGACCTGTGCCAAGAGGCTACGCGCCAGGGACAGCACCGGCTGACGGTGTGCTACCACCCTTACCAACACGGCCCGGAAGGCTTCTACCGGCGCCTTGGCTTCCATCCCACCGGTGAATACAACGAGGATGAAGTAGTAGCCGAGCGCATCCTCACTCAGGCCCCCAGGTTAAGGCAGGATCGTCATGCGACTAGCCCGTCTGAACGAGGCTTCCTGCTCAAGTGGCGCCGAGCCCGGCGTTCCCGCCACTTGATTTGACAGGCTCAATCGCCACGTTCGCCGGATGAGTGTGGCGTCCTCCTCGCTGGGCCTCGGGCAGCATTGACTGGCGGGGATGTCCGGCAAGGATCAAACGTATGCGGCGGTCGCGGGTCTTCCTGGGCGGGCAGGCTGTGTCGATGCTGGGCGACGGGCTCGCCATTTTGGCCGTGCCCCTGCTGGTCCTGCAGTTGACGCGCAGCCCGATGGCCGCCGTGCTCGCATCCCTGCCCGGCAGTGTTGGCTATCTGGCTGCAGGCCTTCCGGCCGGGGTGCTGGCGGACCGGGTTGACCCCTGGCTGGTGCTGATTAGCGGCGATATCATCCGGGCACTGATCTTTCTCGCGCTTTTCTGGCTGACCGGATCCCGTGCGCCATCACCGTGGCTGATCCTGGGTTTGGCTTTCGCGGCCGGTGTGGTGACCGTGTTCTCCGATACCGCGCTGGCCATTGCCGTGCGGGATGTGTTTGCCGGTCCCCGCCTCAAAGCCAGCGGCTTTAAGGCGGAACGGTTGAGAGTTGGTTCGGTTCCTAGTCGCGCTGTGTGATCGTTCCTGGCCGCAGTCCTGTTGTTCGGGTTTCCTGCGAGATAGGTGAGGCTCCCGCTAGAAGTGTGATTGCCTAGATCCCACTTCTTTGCCGGAGCCTCACGTGCCTTCTTCTTACCCTGTCCCGTCGTGTGCCGTGCCCGTCTCGGGCGGGATGGTGGTCGCTGTGCCGCTGGAACTGCTGGCGTCGCCGCTGAAGAACGGCAGGCCGCTGGGCGGCGGGAACCGGTCCGCGCTGGTCATCGGGGGGACGGAGAAGGTCCGCACGGGCGGCACGGTCGTGTTCTGCAAGGTGGTGGCGGTCGCGGAGGCGCAGGTCAAGCGGGACGGGCAGGTCCGCGCGAAGGGCAGCCCGGTGTATCACGCGACGCTGGGGCCGCTGGAGGAGCGGCTGAAATCAGAGGCGGGGCCGGGCGTCATCGGCCGGATCGCGGCGGGTGCGCGGCTGGACGGCCGGTTCGCGAAGGGCGAGCGGGAGCGGCTGCTGGCGGCGGCGTTCATGATCCGGGTGATCGTGCTGATGACGCTCATGCCCGGGGCGCGGATCGAGGACGTGATCGTCGCGCTGGCCGGGGACCTGGCCCTGGTTCCGTGGGCCCGCCCGTGGAGGCCGGCGTCGGCGCGGGCGGCCGGGGACTGGCGGAACGCGCTGGGGGCGGCGCCCCTGGAGGAGCTGCGGGACGCCGTGCTCGGCCTGGCCTGGCAGGAGCACCAGGACGGGGACTGCGGCGCCGTGACCATAGGCAGGAGCAGGCCGCTGAAGGCGGGATCGCTGGACGGGACGCTGATCAGGATGCCGGACACGCCCGCGAACAGGGCCGTCTTCGGCACCGTCGGGACCGGGGACGATTCCGGCCCGTACCCGTGCGCGCGGGGGCTGCCGCTGACCTGCTGCTCCTGCCGGTCCCTGCTCGCGATGCCGCACGGCCCCGCCGGGACGGACAAGGCCGCCGCCGAGCAGCGGCTCCTCGACGAGGCCATGGACCAGTTCCCCGGCCTGTTCGCGCCGGGCTGGATCTGGCTGATGGACCGCAACTATCACGGAGCGCCCCGGATCGCCCGGCTCATCGAGTCCACGCACGTGCTGATCAGGCTGAAGAGCGACATCCCGCTGTGCAGGACCTCGGAGATCCTGCCCGACGGCTCATACCGGGCGGAGCTGTCCGGCGACGGCGTCACCGTGCGCGTCCGCGTCATCGAGTACTTCGTCGACCTGGAAGGGCAGGAGGTCCCGGAGATGTTCTGCCTGGTCACCGACCTGCTGGACTACGAGGAATACCCCGCCCCCGAACTCGCCGCGCTCTATAAATGGCGATGGGACGGGTCGGAGACCGCGCTGCGGGAGGCCAAGGCGCCGCTGCGCGGCGCCGGCCCCGGCACGGGGCCGATGCTCCGCTCCGGCTCCCCGGACCTCGCCCGGCAGGAGCTCGCAGCCTGGGCCGCCGCCGTCGAGATGACCCGCGGGGTCGCCCGCGACGCCGCCCTCGCCGCGGCTCCCGCGAGGAAGGGCCGCCGCGCCGGGCTCGCGGTCCGGCCCAGGGACCTGTCCTGCGCCCGGGCCGTCCGGGCGGTCCTGACCGCGATCCGCCTCGGGCGCGACTGCTACCAGGCCGTGACCAGCGAGATCGGAAAACACCGGAACATCGTCGACCGCGACCGGCACCGCCCCCGCAAGTCCAAGTCCCCGTCCTCTTTCGCGCACGCCACCGCGAGGGACACCGCCACCCGCATCGCCCCTGCCGTCATCACCATGGCCAACGCCCCAGCCTGACCAGCGAAAGCACCGTAACCCGCCCCGCGGAGGCCCCCGCCGGACCGTGGACCCGGCCGTCCCGGCGCGACGCGCCGCCTTCCAGCATGCCCGCCGGAAGAGAACTACCCGCAGTAATCAAAAACAGGAACTACCCACAACCGGTCAAACACCCAAAGCCCACGGCATTGGGTCCCCGCCTGGTCTCGGCGAACGCGTGGCTGGAATCGGCCAATCAGGGCGCGCAGATCATCGGGCCGAGCGTGGCCGGACTGCTGGCCGCCCGCCGGGCTGCTACGCGCATCGCTGCTGATCGACGCGTTGACCTTCCTGGTATCGCTCGCCTCCCTGGCAGGCATCCGGCGCCGCTACCCGGCCGCGCCGCGTACCGGGCGGCCCGCCGCCTGGCGGGTGCTGCGCCAGGAGCTGGCCGAGGGAATCAGGTATCTGGCGGCCACCCGGCTGCTGTTCACGTTGCTGTTGTTCGTGCTGGTGCTGAACCTGTGCCTGGGCGCCGACAAGCTCATCATCTTCCTCGCCCGCAACACCCTGGCACTGCCGCCGGGGCAGGTCGGCCTCGTTGTCACCGCAGGCGGTGTCGGCGGACTGCTGGGAGCAGCGGCGACGAGCCCGCTGTGCCGGTGGTTCGGCCCCTTGCCAGTCGTCACGCTGTGCAGCGCAGCCTCGGGAATCGGCCTCGTCGTGATTAGCGCGGCCACGTCGATGCCGGTTGCCCTGGCCGGGAACCTGCTCTACACGTGGGCGATCATCGCAGCCAGTGTGACCCTGCGCTCGCTGCGGCAGGTCATCGTCCCCCGGGAATTGCTCGGCCGGGTGACAGCCTCCTGGCGACTTGGCGGCAAGGCGGTCACCCTCGCCGGAGCCCTCCTCGCCGGGGCAACGGCCGCAGCGCTGGGCAACGATTCCCGGCCCGTATTCGCCGCCGCCGGTTCCCTGACCCTGCTCACCGTCACCGTTGCGTGGTTCACCGTGCTGGGGAAGGAACGGCTACCAGCAGGCGTTCTGGCCGCTGGCAACCCAGCAGTGATGGTCACTAGAGGACAGGCGTGGAGGAACGACCATGGCAGTGGGCCAAGGCGGACGACTCTCAAGACGGCGCTTCGCGTTGCCAGCGGAGGACGAGAAGGGCGATGTCGTCTCCCGGGTGCTCGCTTCCGACTAGGGCCCTCATCACCGAGAGGCAAACGCTCTCCGGCGGCCCAGGCGACACGGTCTCGCACAGGCGGGTGATGCCGTCATCTATCGGCTTGTTCCGGCGTTCGACCAGCCCGTCTGTGAAGAAGCACAGCACTGCGCCGGGCACAAGAGTCAACGTGGTGACCCGCCGGCTGGGGGTATCGGCGACGCCGATCGGCGCATCGACGGCGATCTCGGTCAGGGCACCACGCCGACCGGGGGCCGCGACAACCGGCGGGAAATGGCCTGCCGACGATATGCGGAGCTGCCCCGAGGCCGGGTCGAGAACGGCGTAGGACACGGTAGCCATGGCATCGCCCTCGAAATACTGCATTTTCTGATCGAGCTTGCGCAAGACGTCCGCCGTGTCCGGGAACTCTAGGGCGTACGAGCGCAGGGCGCTGCGCATGCGGCCCATGACGATCGCACCGGGGAGCCCGGAACCGGCCACGTCACCGACCACCACGCCCAGTTCGCCCCAGGGCAGCGGGAACACGTCATACCAGTCACCACCGACCTGGCCGTCCCCGGGCACGTAGCGAGCGGCGATCTCCACTCCCCAGACCGCGGGCAGAGCCGAGGGCAGCAGGCTGCGCTGAAGCGCGGCCGTGGCGGCACGGTCCTCGCGGGACCTCAGCGACTGCACGGCCAGCGCCGCGCGGTCGGCGGCGAGCTGGAGCAGCGCGGCATCATCGGCCGTGAACACCTGGTTGTGTACCGTACCGACGTGCATGACGCCGATTGCCGCGCCATGAACGAGCAGCGGCACGCCCACTAGGGACTGGATTCCTTTTTCCAGCAGAATCGGGTTGAGCACATTGCTGTGATCGACGTGGTCCAGGATGACCGGCCGCCGCTCGGCGGCGATCCGGCCAGCGAAACCCTTGCCGACGGGGATCCGGACGCCCTGACTGACTTCTTCCTCCAAGCCGCTGGCTGCGGTCGCGATGAGCTGACGCCCCGAGCTGTCCAGCAGCAGCACCGCCACAGTGTCGGCATCCAGAATCTTCTTCACCCGGCCCAGCAGCGCGGTGAGGAGGCCATCGGCGTCGAGATAGGACAGCGCCGCATCCGTAACCGACCGGATGTCCCGGAGCTTGTCCTCCGCGTCTGGTAGCGGACCCTGTGGCGATACCACTAGGAAAGACTAACGCCGCCATGATCCCGGGTCGGCAGCCTAAAGGGCGGAAATCGGTCCCATTCCCAAGCTGACAGTCCCGAGGAAGGCCGCCGTCCCCGCTGCAGGCGACCTGGGGATCAGGTGCAGCACCCGAACGGGGCCTGCGCCTATAGCACGCTGTAGCAACCGGTGCTACCATACTCGTATGAGTACTCAGCCCGAGATCACCCAGCGCGACCTCAGGATGAGGTCAAGGGAGATCATGGATGCTGTCGAGCGCGGGCAGGCCTTCACGGTGACCCGTGATGGTCACAGGATCGGTGAACTCGTGCCGTTGCGCCAGCGTCGCCGTTTCGTCTCCCGAGCCGAGTTCGCTGCGATGTCGCGCAGCGCCCCGGTGATCGACGCGGAAGCGTTCCGGGTGGATCAGGATGCGGCGGCCGATCAGGCCCCAAATGCTTATGACCGCTGAATCGGTGCGGCGTGGCCTGCTGGACACCAATATCATGATCCTCCGGAGCCGGATCGCTCCCGATGAGCTTCCCGATGAAATGGCCATCAGCGCCGTTACCCTGGCCGAGCTCTCCGCTGGACCACATGAAGTGCGGCCCGATACTGACCAGGATTTCTACTTCGAGGCGGCTGAGCGGGCCCGCAGACTGGACGTGCTGCAGCGAGCTGAGCACGAGTTCGATCCGATCCCATTCGACGCGGAGGCCGCTCGCGCGTACGGAAGGGTGACGGCAGCCGTGATCGCGGCAGGCAGGAAGCCCCGCCGCAGGGCAGTCGATCTGATGATCGCTGCCACGGCGATCGCGGCTGAGCTGCCGTTGTACACGACGAATCCCGATGATTTCGCGGGCCTCGGTCCTCTTGTGACAGTGGTCCAGGTAACCAGGCCCGAAGTGCCGAATGAGCGCCAAGCTGCCCGATAAGGGAGCCGTGGGCACTTGAACCGTCAAGGCGGCACCGCTACGCGGCACCGCCGGCCCGGCAGGGCGCACGGCCGTCTTTCCGGATGCCCCGGCAGCGAATGTCCATCGCGTGGGCACCTATGCGGCGTCGTCGCCCGGTGGGATGCCGTGCTCGCGCATAATGGCCCGCAGCCTTGCCAGCTCGGCGTTCACCCGGCCCAATTCCCTGGCTAGCGACAGGCGGCCAGCAGCGGGCTCCGCCCCCTCCTTCTCCCGGGCCGCCCGGGCGGCGAGCAGCTGCTTCTCCTGGTCGCGCGTCCCGGTGGCGGCCTTGAAGTCCTGCCGGTCGATCGCGGCTTCCTTCTCCCGGCGCACCTTCGCGATCTCCTGGTCGAGGTCGTCCAGGTCGGGTCGCATGCCCACCCAGCGCTCGATCGCGGCCAGACGACGGTCCATAGCGTCGATCCGCCCGAGAGCCTGATCTCCGTGTAGCAGCTGGATCACCTGCTGGCGCACCCGGTCCTGGTCGGCGCCCAGCGTCACCAGCACCTGCGCGGCCACGCCATCGTCCACCCGGATGAGGCCTAGCAGGAGGTGCCCGGTGCCCATAAAGTCGTGGCCAAGAGCGTCGGATTCCTGCGCCGCCAGCTCCAGCGCTCTTTTCGCCCGCGCGGTGAAGGGAATGTGCCCGGACGGCGCCTGCTGGCCCCGGCCGACGATCTCCTCCACCTGCTGCCGGACCGTCTCCAGGCGGATCCCCAGCGAGTCCAGCGCCTCGGCCGCCACGCCGTCGTCCTCATGGAGCAGGCCCAGCAGGAGGTGTTCGGTGCCGATGTAGCTGTGGGTCAGCATCCTGGCTTCTTCTTGCGCCAGCGCAACAACCCGGTGTGCCTGGTCGGTAAACCGCTGGAACATGTTCCGCGCCGCCCTTCTCACCCTCATCCGGCGATGCCCGCTGCCACCTACGATAGGTGGCGTCTGCAACGCTCGGCGGAGCTGCGTGCGGTGGGAAAGTCCAGTCGCGCCCGCCGAGACACCGTTCAATATCGTGTCCGAGGCGCGCCGATAGGACGTTTGGTTCCTGGGCCCGTTCAGGCCGAACCGGTCTGGCCGCAGCCCACACGAGCACATGGAGAGGTAAGCGATGATTCGGCAGGCAGTCTCGACTGACAACGCGCCGCCCGCGATCGGGCCCTACAGCCAGGCAATCATGGCCAACGGGTTCGTATTCTGCTCGGGCACGGCAGGCATCGACCCAGCCACCGGCGTCGCGCCGGACGGTATCGAGGAACAAACCGAGCAGGCGCTGCGCAACCTTGACGCGATCCTCACCGCCGCTGGCGCGTCGATGGCGACCCTGGTCAAGACCACCATCTTCTATGCAAACGTCGACGACTTCGCATCCATCAATGCGATCTACGCACGTTACATGCCTGACCCGCCGCCGGCCCGCTCGGCACCGGCCAACGTTAACCTGCCGCGTAACCTGCTCATCTCCATCGACGCGATCGCTGTCCTCCCGGCCGGCTGACTGCACCTGCCGAGGGACAGTTCCGCGGGCACGTCGCGAAGACCAGTGCGGCAGCCGCCAGCCCCCCCAATGACGGCTGCCGCACTAGCCCCCCCAAACCGGCCGAAGACGGCTGGCTCTCAGTCCGAACCGTGCCGACCGGAGCATTTCATCGAGAGCGCGGTGCTTCCGGCTCTGACCTCGGCGGGCGGGGCGGAAGCTCGAGATGCACGTGATAGGCGGCTAGCGCGGGATCTCGCGTGCGCGGCCCGCGAAGCCATTGAGGCCGTGGGAGAACCTCGGAGTAGTCAGAGGGCGGTACCGAGACGGTGACCGGACGGGCAGCCGGTCCGGTACCGGTCACGAGGTCAGGGCCGCTAGGACTGCTCACTCAGCTCACTTCCCCGGGCGGGTAGTTCCTGCCGCCGCCGGGGTCTGGAGCAGCAATGCAGCTTATCGCCAGACATTAGCACGCGGACTCGGCCGGGCAAATGCCCAGCCGAGTTAGATAGTGCCTGATCGCCGACGTTGAGGGCGTTTTTCCTACCCTCAGCTTCCGGCCGACACGGCTTGGGCGGCCTCCTTGATCAGCTGCGCCACCTCTCCGGGGTGGGACACCATGGCCACATGGCTCGCGGCGACCTCGACAGTGGTCGCGCCCATGCGTCCAGCGAACAGGCGCTCGGCGTCAGGCGGGATGGCCTGGTCCTCGCCGGCGACCATGAACCAGGAGCCCGGAGCCTCAGCGCGGGGACGCAGACCAAACACTACGTCTGGCGGGGACCACCTCCGCGTTACGCTTTTAGTGCATTGTCCAGGCTGGGGAGTGCCGATGGCGATAGGCCCATGGGACCCGATGGCGGCGGCTGCGGCCAGCCGCGGCCGCCTGCTCGCGTCCCGACGCCGAACGCGAGCAGGTAATCGACGCCCTCAAGACCGCGTTCGCGCAGGGCCTGCTCACCAGGGACGAACTCGACACGCAGGCGGGCCAGGCGCTCGCGTCGCGGACCTTTGCGGAGCTGACCGCGGTCACCGCCGGGCTGGCCGGGAGGCGTCCGCCGCCAGCCCCCTTCCGGGCGCACCGGAAACGGATCAGCAAGAGGGTGGTCACCCGGGGCGCGTGCCTGATCGTCCTGCCATCCGCCCTGGCCGCCGCGTTCCTCACCTTCTACGGCGGGTTCATCATCTTGTTCCTGGTCGCCTGTACCGGGGCGGTCGTGTCGGCCGCGCCGCAGCGCCCGCAACGGCCGGGGGCCCTCCCGTCAGCCGGACGACGGTGACATCAGCCCCGCGGCTAAGTCCGAACGGATCCGGCAGAACCCTCCCTTAGCCGCCACCCCCGGCCCTCTGGCATTATCGATTCGTGACCAGCACCGACCTCGAGCGCCTCGCGCGAACCGCCTACGAAGCCCACCGGGGGGCCCAGTCCGGGTCTCTCCCGTCCTGGGAAGATGCCCCCGAGCAGGAGCAGAGGGCCTGGAGAGCCGCGGTATCCGCGGTCACAGGCAAGGGCGACGCCACCCTCGCGGACGCCGGTCCCGTCCAGTCGATCGTCCTGGCGGCCGGCGATGAGACCCGCGTCTTCCACACCGAATTCACCGCGGGCCGGCAGGGCTCGCTGGTCGTCAACGACGAGCACGCCTCCAGCCATCACGCCCTCTTCCAGGCCGCTCACGGCTTCTGGTACGTCCAGGACCTCGGCTCGACCAACGGCACGTTTCTCAACGGGCGCCGCATCTTCGCGGCGCAGCGGCTGAAGAAGGGCGACAAGGTCAGGATCGGCCGCACCACCGTCGTCGTGGTGTCGGCATAAAAAATAGGGTCCGCGTTGATAAGGCTGCAGGGTTGCCTTATCGACGCGGACCCTTCCATGTCATCCGCGCGACCGCGGCAGGGAGGCGGTCGGCGCTATGAGCAAGGAACTCTGATAGAAATCATGCCCAATGACTTACTAGGACCCACCCCTGAAGAAGTTCAGTTGTGGTTAAGATTTCCGGCGCCCCAGTCCACGCGCCGGCTCAGCCCCACGCGCCGGCTGGCTGCCTGGTGCTGACGTTGAGCCTGTTGAAGAAGTTGGTCGTGGCGATCATGAGGATGAGCGCCGCGAGCCCGCGCTCGTCGTAGTGGCGGGCGGCCTGGCCCCAGATCTCGTCGGGTACCGGGTCGGCCCGGTCGCTGAGCCGGGTGACGGCCTCGGCGAGCGCCAGCGCGGCCCGTTCGGCCTCGGTGAAATAGGGTGCCTCCCGCCAGGCGGCCACGGCGAAGATCCGCTCGTCGGTCTCGCCCGCCTTCCTGGCCGTGCGCCAGCCGGAATCCGCGCAGGCGCTGCACCCGTTGAGCTGGCTGGCGCGCAGGTGGACGAGCTTGAGCGTGGCCTGCGGCACGCCGCCCTGGGCGGTGGCCGCGCACAGGGCCTGGATGGGCTTCATGGCCTCGGGAATGATCACCGCCGGGTTCTTCATCCGGGCGGTCAGGGCTTCCATGCTGATGTCCTCCTCGGTCACGCCAGCGCCGTATGGCCGGCCTAGTGCAATGACCCCTCGCGACGGAGGAATGTGACCACACCCTAGACAACCGGACACCGAAGCGCCCCAACCAACACCCACCCCGCCCGCCCCCAAAGCTTTTTTCGTTATTGAGTGTCATCACTCCCCCTGTAGCGGGGGTAACGACACGCAATAATTTCGTACGCGGGGTGCGTCAACACAGGGGTAACGCGTGTCACACGCGGCGCTCCTCTTCCGGCAGCTCGGCCCGGTCGGCGCCGGCGTCCGCTGAGCCGGGTTCCCGCCACGCGGGCACGGCGAGGGTGACGCGTAGCCCGCCCGGCCAGCGGGGTGCGGCGGTGACGGTGCCGTCGTGGGCGGCGGCGATCTCGGTGACGATGGCCAGCCCGAGTCCGGAGCCGGGGCGGTTCGTGGGGGTTCCGGCCCGGTAGAAGCGGTCGAATATGCGCGGGAGCCGGTCGGCGGGCACGCCGGGACCGTTGTCGCTGACCTCGACGACGACGCGCCCCCCGTCATTCATGGCGCCTGCGCCGGAGCCGGAACCGGAGCCGGAGCCGGAGGCGGTGATGACGGCGGTCGTCCCCGCCGGGGTGTGCGTCTGCACGTTGGCCAGCAGGTTGTCGACGGCCCGGCCCAGCAGTTCCTCGTCGCCGACGGCGACCAGCCCGGGCCCGATCCGGGCCTGCCAGGTCCGGCCCGGATAGGCGATCCTGGTCCGCTCGACGCAGTCGGCCACCAGCGCGCTGACATCGACCGGGTCGCGCTGCCGCGCCGGGTGCTGGTCGAGGCGGGCCAGCCGGAGCATGTCGTCGACCAGCCGGCCCATCCGCTGGGCTTCCAGCATGATCCGGCGCATCGCCTCATCGACCTGCGAGTGCTCGGTGAGCGCGCCCTGCTGGTAGAGCTCGGCGTTGGCGCGCAGCGAGGCCAGCGGGGTGCGCAGCTCGTGGCTGGCTTCGGCCAGGAAGCGGCGCATCAGGTCCTGGCTGGCCTCGCGCTCGGCGACCGACGCCTCGATCCGGCCCAGCATCCCGTTCAGCGCCGCCCCGAGACGGCCCACCTCGCTGCCCGCGCCGGCCTCCTCGACCCGGTCGGTGAGGTCGCCCGCAGTGATCCGGTCGGCCTGGCTGGCCATCGCCTCGATCGGGCGCATGCCCTGGCGCATGACCAGGCCGACGCCGAGGAAGATGAGCACGGCCGCGGCCGCCGAGCCGGCCGCGACGATGAGCCTGAGCCGGCCGACGGTGGCGTCGACGTTCTTGAGGTTGGTGCCGGCCACCAGGGTGCCCGAGAAGGCCGGGACGGCGATAGACCATAGGCGGTACTGGGGAATCCCGGCGAAGGTGGTCACCACCTTGGGGTAGGCCTTCGCCGGGCGGCCCGGGCCGGCCAGGGCGGCCCGGGCGGCCCAGACGGTCCGGGAAGCCGGGGCAGCGCCGACCTTGGCCGCGGCCACGGCGGAAAGGACCGGCGGCTTGACGCCGGGTCCGCCCTGCAGGTTCACCACCGCCCCGCTGGCGGGCACGAACGCGATGTAGTACTCACCGAAGACCGGCAGGTCCGCCGCGTCCCCCTGCTTCCGGTAGTCCGGGAGCAGTTCGGGCAGCTTCGGGCGGGTCGAGCTGAGCGCCGACTTCAGCGTCCCGTCCGTCTGGGTGAGCAGGTAGGTCCGTAGCGCGGTGACCGCGGCGACGTCGAAGACGGCGAGCGCGCCGAGCGTGATCACCAGGACGCCGATCAGCACCTGGGTGCGGAGCTTGCCGGGACGCCCAGCCCTAGTAAACACTGCCCTGGTAAACAGCGCTTTAGTGATCATCGGTGTCTCCGGAGCGCGGCAGCCGGAGGCTGTAGCCGACGGCGCGCTGGGTGTGGATCACGTCCGGCCCGTACCTGGCCAGCTTGCGCCGCAGGTACGCGACGTAGGTGGACACCACGGTGGTGGTCCCGCGGAAGTCGTAGTCCCACACGTGGTCGAGCAGCTGCGCCCGGGTCAGCACCCGCCCCGGGTTGAGCATCAGGTACCGCAGCAGCCGGAACTCGGTCGGCGACAGATCGATGAGATGACCGGCCCGGCGGACCTCGTAGGTCTCCTGGTCGAGCTCGACGTCCGCGAACGCGAGCACCGGCCCGGCCGCCACCGGGCGGGTCCGGCGCAGCACGGTCCGCACCCGGGCCGCCAGCTCCTCCAGCCCGAACGGCTTGGTCATGTAGTCGTCGCCGCCCAGGGTCAGCCCGGTCACCTTGTCCGCCTCGGTGTCCCGCGCGGTCAGGAAGATCACCGGGACCTGGCAGCCGTCCCGGCGCAGCCGCCGCACGACGTCGAAGCCGTCGCTGTCCGGCAGCATCACGTCGAGGACGACCAGGTCGAACGGGCGGTCGCGGGCCAGCCGCAGCGCGTCCGCGCCGGTGTCCGCGGTGGTCACCTCGAAGCCGAGGAACCGGAGCGAGGCGGCGACCGCGTCGCGCAGGAACGGCTCGTCGTCGACCACGAGCAGGCCGCCGTGATCAGGGGGCGCCTTCGCCGCCGGGCCGAACGTGTGCAGCGCCATTGCCGGTCTCCTTTGCCTCGCGGTCATCCGACCATGTCACCGCCAACAACGTGTCTGAATGGCGTGTGAGTTTCGTGTGACACGAAACTCGCACGCAATCCGCGCGGCGCTCAGACACCCGCCGAATACGTTGCGCTGCGTGGCCACGCCAGGCCACGCCCGGCAGACAACAACACGGAGGATCGCCATGAAGCGCATCGCGGCGCTGGCCGCTTTGATGATCACCATGCTCGCCGTCCCGGCGACGGCCATGGCCAGCACGGGAGCTGATCACGGGGGACCCGGCTACGGCACGCCCCGGCTGGTCCAGGTCGCGTGCCCGTTCCCGTCGCGGCTCCGCAAGGGGCACTTCAACGTCAAGGTCTACGCCCGGGCCTACCTCAAGGCGCGGCTCAAGGCGCACTGGCACGGCAAGCCCATCCGTATCATCTGCCCTTACATCCCGGCCAAGCCGCTGCCGAAGGGCTGCAAGCCGGAGATCCTCAGGTTCGACATGGCGGCCGGCGGCAGCACGCTCACCGAGGTCTCCGGGCCGACCCTGGCGCCCACCCAGGAGTTCATCTACCACGGCAGCACCTACACCATCATGAGCATCAACCCGGGCGCCGACAGCTTCACCGTCTTCGTCAACGGCTTCCTGCTCGTGAACAAGGGCGCCGCGATCACCGACGGCATCGGCTTCATGGGCTGCGCCCGCTGAGGCTGGGCCCGCTGAGGCTGGGCCCGCTGAGGCTGGGCCCGCTGAGGCTGGGCCCGCTGAGGCTGGGGGAGTAACGGGGGCACGCGCCAGGTCCGTTCGGGATTAAGAACCATGCCGAACGGACCTGGTGTCTGTCTCCGCCACCGCGAGGGCGGCGGCTCGGTAACTGCTGTGTTACGGTAGCCTGGTCGTTACCAACGAGACTGGGGGAGGGCCGCGGGAATGATCCAGGCGCGCGGCGTCGGCGACCCGTTCGAGGCGCTCGGCGACCCGAACCGGCGCGACATCCTGCGCCTGCTCAGCGAGGGCGACAAGCCGGTCAGGGACATCGCCGCGGCGCTGCCCATCAGCCGTCCCGCCGTCTCCAGGCACCTGCGGCTGCTCAAGGAGGCGGGCCTGGTCGCGGAGCAGGCGCAGGGCACCAGCCGGATCTACCACCTGCGGGACGAAGGGCTGCAGGCGGTCCAGGCGTACCTGGAGCGGGTCTGGGGAGACGCCGCCCGGCGGTTCCGGCTGCTCGCCGAGAACACCGATCGCGGGCCGACGCAATGACCGCCCCGCTGCGGATGTCGTTCGACGTGGCCTGCTCCGCCGACCACGCGTTCACCGTCTGGACCTCGGGCCTCGGCGCCTGGTGGCCGCCCGATCACACGGTGACCGGGCGCGCCGAGGCCGTCGTCCTGCAGGGCGGCGTGGGCGGCCGGATCTACGAGCGGACCGCCGACGGCGCCGAGCACGAGTGGGGCGAGGTGACCGTATGGCAGCCGCCGGCCCGGCTGGCCTACCTGTGGTACCTCGGGCGGGACCGCGCCGACGCCACCGAGGTGGAGATCCGCTTCCTGGCCCAGGGGGCCGGCGCCACCCGGGTCGAGATCGAGCACCGCGGCTGGGAGCGGCTCGGGGCGGCCGGCCGGACGTGGCGCGACCGCAACCAGGCCGGCTGGCAGTCGCTGCTGCCGCACTTCACAGCCGTGATCGAAAAGGGCGCAATCAACGAAAGGGGACCGCTGATGGCCGCTGGCACGAAGGAAGACCCGTGGGAGCTGAAGACTCCGCCGGGTACCTCCAGCTACACCATGTACACCGACAAGCAGGCCGACCCGCCCGTGCTGGTCTGCCAGGTCGGTTCCACCACGCTGAAGTACCGGCTGCAGGCCATCGAGGACCTGCACGGCTGGCTGGCCGCTCGCGGCGACTGGGTCCCGCTCGGCGCGGCCGATGAGAAGAAGGCCGCCGCCGAGGGCACGGTGGAAGCGTGGGGGCGGTCCGCGGACAACCCCGTCGGGGGCTGGTACGGCCTGCGCAGCGGCTACCGCGGGCGGTTCGGGATGTACCTGCCGCCGCTGCTGGAGGAACTCGGCCTCGCCGAGGTCACCCACGATGCCCGCAACAACCGGATGCGGGCGATCTAGGCCGGCTCGTCCTCGGTGACGTGGCCCAGCCGGACCAGGTCGAGTACCCCGCGGGCGGCGCTGCCCGGCGCGGTGACCAGGGTCAGGTCCTGCCCGTGGGCCGCCAGCTGCGCGCTGACCGCATACAGCGCGCGGACCCCCGCGCTGGCCAGCTGGGTGACGCCGGTGAGGTCGGCGACGAGCGGGACCGTGCCGCCGCGGCTGACGGACAGCAGCCGCCGGGCCAGCTGATCGGCGGTGGTGATGTCGACCGGGCCGCCGACCAGCGCCCGCGCCGTGGCGCCCGCCGCGATGGAGGTATCCACGGTGAACGGCGCCCCGGCCGGATGAACGGCGGGCGCGCTTAGGGAGGAGCCCGAGGCCAGGACGGCGGGGCGGCGCAGCCGGTGCCGCAGCGTCACGGTCGTCCCCCGGCCGCCCGCGCCGCCGGCGGCCGGCGGAGGGTGGCTGACCAGCAGCGTGTCGATGACCTGCCCGGCGACCATCAGGCCGTGGCCGCGATCGGCGTCGGCCGGGTCGGGCTGCCGCCAGGTGCCGTGGTCGGTGACGACGCACTCGACGCTGCCGTCGTCGCCCAGGCACGCGTCGAACTCTATGAGCCCCGGCTTGTCGCGCGGGTAAGCGTGCTCGATGGCGTTGGTGAACACCTCCACCATGGCCAGGTGCAGAGCCTCCCAGTCGTCGGCGGCGGCGTCGAGCCGGCCCAGCCAGCCGGCGAAGGCATCCCGCGCCGTGGTGAGGCTGGGCCGCTCGCCCGGCAGCTCCAGGTGCAGGGCCGGGACCGGATCGGCGAGCCGCTGCGCGGCCAGCGCGGTGATGTCGTCGGCGTGGCCGGCGCGCGTCAGCAGCTCCACGGTCAGCTGGCATACCCGTTCCGCCGCGGCCGGGGCTTCGCCGAGCGCCAGCGCCCGGCTGGCGGCCGCCGCGAGTTCGGCCATGCCCTCGGCGACGGTCCGGTCCGGCCGTTCGATGAGGCCGTCGCTGTACAGCAGGACCAGCTCACCCGGGGCGAGCGCGCTGACCGCGAGGATGGGGGCCGAGCCGGTGCCCAGCGGCCCCGTCCCGGTGCCCTCGAGGTACCTGGCCTCTCCGTCGGTGCCGATGACCAGCGGCGGGGGATGCCCGCAGGTGGCGTAGCGCAGCGTTCCGCCGGCCGGGTCGAGCACCGCCAGGGCGAGCGTGGCGGCCCGCAGGGCCGGCGTCCGGGCGGCGAAGGCGTCGGCCCGCTGCAGGACACGCCCGAGGTCATCATCCGCGGCGAGCAGCTCGGCCAGCACGGCGCGCAGCTGCCCCATCGCCGCCGAGGCGGCGACCCCGTGCCCCACCACGTCACCGACGACGAGCGCGACGCCGCCGCTGGCCAGCGAGATCGCGTCGAACCAGTCGCCGCCGGCCGACTGCTCGTGCCCGGCGACCAGGTATCTGGCCGCGATCCTGGCCCGCGGCAGCACCGGCAGCGCGGTGGGCAGCAACGCTTCCTGCAGTTCGGCCACGATCTCGCGGGCGGCCGGATTCCCGCCCTCCGCGTCATTCCCGCCCTCCGCGTCATTCCCGCCCCCCGCGTCATTCCCGCCCCCCGCGTCATTCCCTCCTCCCGCGCCGGCATTCCCGCCCCTTGCGCCGGCGGCGCTGATCAGCAGGCCGTTGACGGCCCCGTCGGCGGCCCGCCGCGGCATCACGGTGAAGTCCGGCCCCGTCTCCGGCTCGCCGGTCGCGTACACCCGGTCGAGCAGGGCGGCCTGCCGCTGCCCGGCGAGCTCGGGGAAGGCGTCCCGGTACGCCACGCCGATGACGTCGGACCGGCCGGCGAACGCCCGGTACGCCGCGTTCATCGCGGCGAGGCGGTGATCCGGGCCGTCCAGGACCATCAGGACCATCGGCAGCTGCTCGAAGGCGTCCCGTATCAGGTCGGCGTCCCCCACCAGCCTCCCGAGCGTGTCGTCATCGTGCGCAGTACCGGGCACCACCGCCTCCTAGGTACTCCCCCGCCGGTTGAACTTACCCTGGTGGGCCGCGTCAAACGGGTCCCGCGAGCCGTAGTTCCCGCACAGTGCTCACAGCTGGGTTATGAACGCCTCTCCCGGGCAGGGGGTGCGGGTTCGAAAGTCCACGAGGGGAAGGAATCACGATGAGCAGCACCGATAAAGCCAAGAACAAGGCTCAAGAGGTCAAGGGCAAGGCCAAGGAGACGGCCGGCCAGGCCGTCGGCAACGAGCGGCTCGAGGCCGAGGGCGTGGCCGACCAGACCGCGGGCAACGTGAAGCAGGCCGGCGAGAAGGTCAAGGACGCAGGCAAGAGCCTGAAGCCGTGACCAGCGGGCTCTTATCCGGTCCGGCGGGATTCCGGCGGAGAATTCCGGACTGGTTTCGCTGGTGTGGATCGCCGATTACGGGGTACTCGGATCCCGGCCTGGGCGGCCGTACAGAAAGAAGGAATCAGCTCATGGGTATCATCTTGCTCGTTCTCCTGCTCGCCCTCATTCTGGGCGGGCTCGGCTTCGCGATTCACGTCCTGTGGTGGATCGCCCTAGTCGTCCTGGTGATCTGGCTGATCGGGTTCGCCGTGCGGATGGGCGAAGGCGGATCCCGGGGTCGCTGGTACCGCTGGTTACCGGGCCGTCGCCGCTAGCCGGCGGTGGCTTCCGGCTCGCCTGACTCCCTGGCGTCGTGGCCGCTCGCGGCCTCGGCGCCAGGCTCGGGCCGGGCGGCGGCGACGGCCTCGCCGACGCTGTCGTACATCGGCAGCCGGTCGGCGAGGCCGGTGATCCACAGCGCCTTGATGTACCGGTAGCGCGCGCCGGCCAGGAGGAACAGGCCGCCCGCCGCCACCTGCCGGCGCCAGTGCCTGACGATGACGGCCAGGGCCGTCGTATCCATGAAATCCACGGCGGACAGGTCGAGGATCACCCGGTCGCTGCGGCTGCTGGCCTCGGACAGGTAGTCGTCGAACCGCTGGCTCGACACCACGTCGAGTTCGCCTTGGACGCTCACCACCACGCTGGCGCCGTGCGGCTCCATCGAGAAGCGGAGTTCGGCCACCTGCGCTCCCACGGGTCAGCTCGGACGGGCGGTCATCACCGAGAATCGTATTCCCCCGATGGGGAGAGCAACAGATAGAGGAATGCGCACCATGGACGTTGACACCAGCCAAGGCCGGATGGCCGCCTACCTGCGCGACCACCAGGACAAAGTCGTCGGCCGCTGGAGCGAGCTCATGGTGGCGGGCCTGCGCGGCCGCAGCTCAGCCACCGAGGTGCGGCGCGAGCTCGACGACCTGTACTCGCTCGTGGTCCGGGCGATGTCCGGCGCGGACGAGCAGGCGGCCGGCGAGCTCAGGGCGGCCCTGGGCGAGCTGTCCTGGTCCCGCGCGCGGAACGGGTTCACGCCCAGCGAGACGGCGCTCGGGCTATTCGCGCTCAAGGACGCGGTCTACGAGCTGGTGGCCGACACCGCCGAGCTGGTGCCGGATTACCTCGCCTTCTCCCGCACGATGGACGACCTCGGCCTGCACACCTTCGAGACCTACGTGGCGGCCCGGGAGCAGATCATCGCCGACCAGTCCCAGGCGATGCTCGAGCTGTCCACGCCGGTGATCCGGCTGTGGGACGGCATCATCGCGGTGCCGCTGGTCGGCACGCTTGACTCGGCGCGCACCCAGCTGGTCATGGAGAAGCTGCTCGACACCCTGGTCGCGACCGGCGCGGACCACGCGGTGCTCGACATCACCGGGGTGGCGACGGTAGACACCGAAGTGGCCCAGCACCTGCTCAAGACGGTGAACGCCGTGCGCCTGCTCGGGGCCGAGTGCATCATCAGCGGCATCCGGCCGCAGGTCGCGCAGACGATCGTGTCGCTCGGCATCGAGTTCGGCGACATCGCCACCAAGGCGACGCTCGCCGACGCGCTGGCGCATGCGCTGAAGCGCACCGGGCAGACCGTCGGGAAGATAGGCCCCGCCTGATGGAGCGCGTGCCGATCCTCAAGATCTCCTCGACGCTCTTCGTCTCCATCCAGATCGACCTGCAGGACGAGAGCGTCATGCGGCTCCAGGAAGACCTGGCGGACGAGCTGGCCGCGACCGGCGCGCGCGGCGTGATCATCGACATCACCGCGATGGAGATCGTCGACTCCTTCATCGGCCGGATGCTGGCCATGATCGGGTCCATATCGCGGTTGTTCGATGCCGAGACGGTCCTGGTCGGCATGCGCCCGGCCGTGGCGATCACGCTCACCGAGCTCGGGCTGTCGCTGCGCGGCGTGCGTACCGCCATGAACGCGGAGAAGGGCTTCGAGCTGCTGAACGGAAGCGCTTGATGAATGAGCTGCCGATCCGGTCCGGAGACGACGTGGTCCGCGTTCGGCAGCAGGTGCGGGTGGTAGCGGCCAAGAGCGGCCTGTCCCTGGTGGATCAGACCAAGCTGGTGACGGCCGCCAGCGAGCTCGCCCGCAACGCCCTGGTGCACGGCGGCGGCGGCATGGCCCGCGTCGAGGTCGTCACGTCGGGCCACGGCAAGAGCGGCGTCAGGATCGGCTTCACCGACGACGGCCCGGGGATCGCCGACGTCGACCTGGCCCTGACCGACGGCTGGACCTCAGGCGACGGACTGGGGCTGGGTCTGTCGGGCGCCCGGCGGCTGGTCGATGAGTTCGAGCTGACCTCCAAGGCGGGCAGCGGCACCAGCGTCGTGGTGGTCAAGTGGTCCCGCTGAACTGGCCGCTGAAGGCCCCGCCGCTGAGGGCCCCGCCGCCGCAGGACATGCGGTGGCTCCGGGTCGAGGACGCCAGCGCCGTGGCTGCCTCGAGGAACGCCGTCCTGGCCATGGCGGACCGGCTGCAGTTCCCGGCCGCCCGCGCCGGCCAGCTCGCGCTCGCGGTGACCGAAGCCGCCTCCAACCTGCACAAGCATGCCCGTGAGGGATCCCTGTTGCTGTGCGTCAACCGGGACACGCAGGCCCCGGGGATCGAGCTTGTCACGGTCGACGCCGGACCGGGCCTGCCGGACGTGAGCGCGGCCCTGCGAGACGGCCACTCCACGGCGGGAACGCTGGGCATCGGCCTGGGCGCGATCCGGCGGCTGGCCGACTTCAGCGACCTGTACTCGGTGCCGGGCCGCGGGACGGCCCTGGCCGCGCGGTTCCGTCCGGAGCGCCCGCCGGCGGGCGACCGATCGCCCACCCGCTGGGCCGGCCTGATCAGGCCCATCACCGGCGAGACCGAATGCGGTGACGTCTACGCGGCGATCCAGTCGGGCGAGGTCGTCACCGCCGTCCTGTGCGACGGACTCGGCCACGGCCCGCTGGCCGCGGCGGCGGGCGCCGCCGGGGTGACCGCCGTCCTCGACGAGCCCGTGGGCGAGCCGGCCGCGCTGCTCGAGCGGGTTCACCGGCGGATGAGCGGTACCCGCGGCGGAGCCGTGGGCATCGTGCAGCTCACCGGCCAGGTCGCTCGGTTTGCCGGGCTGGGCAACGTGGCGGCGTCGATCCTGTCCGATGGCAGCCGCAAGAGCATGCTCTCCATCCCCGGCATCGCCGGCCACCAGGCGCGCACCATCCGTCAGTTCGAGTACCAGGCGCCGCCGGGCGCGGCGGTCATCCTGCACTCCGACGGCATCAGCAGCCGCTGGGAGGCCGCCGCCCTGCCCGGCCTCGAGGCCAGGGACCCGCTGCTCATCGCGGCCATGCTCCTGGCCGAGGCGGGAATTCACCGCGATGACGCCGGCGTCCTCGTGCTGAAGCCATGACCAGCCAGCTCGCCCGCCTGGACGTCAGGGACCTGGCCGGCGTCTTCGCGGCGCGCCAGCTCGGCCGCGGGCTGGCCGCCAGCCTGACCCTGGAGCGGCAGGATCAGGTCCGGGTGGCCACGGCGCTCAGCGAGATAAGCCGCAGCGTCGTCACGGCCGGCCGGACCGCGGTCATCACGTTCGGCATCGACGACGCCGAGCTGCTGCTGACCGTGACGCTGGACGGCGAGCCCCCGGCCGACGGAATCGCCGCGGCGGGCCGGCTCATGGACCGGGTCAGCACCGACGGCCACGTCGTGCGGATGACCAAACGGCGCCCGCCCGGCGTGCAGCCGGACATGCAGCTGGTCAGCGAGCAGCTGGCGGCGGTGCAGTCGCAGTCCGCCCTGGACGAGCTGCGGCGGCAGAATCAGGACCTGATCGCCGCGCTCGAAGACCTCAAGCAGCAAAAAGGCCAGCTGGTCCGGCTCAACGCCGAACTGCAGGAGACCAACCGCGGGGTCATGGCCCTATACGGCGAGCTCTCGGACGAGCTCGAGCAGACCAACCGCGGCGTGGTGGCCCTGTACGCGGAGCTGGACGAGACGTCGCAGCGGCTGCGCGCGGCCTCGGAATCCAAGGACAGGTTCTGGGCCAACATCAGCCACGAGCTGCGGACCCCGCTGAACTCCATCATCGGGCTGACCCGTCTGCTGGCCGAACCCGCCGCCGACGGCGGCCTCGACCCTGAGCGGCTGTACCAGGTCGAGCTCATCAGGAACTCGGGCAGCACCCTGCTGGCCCTGGTCAACGACCTGCTCGACGTGGCCAAGGCCGAGTCGGGACAGCTGCACGTCGACCCGGCGTACGTGGACCTGCCCGCGCTGTTCGGTCGGCTCCGCGGGCTGGCGCGCCCCATGGCCGAGGGCAAGCCGGTGGAGGTGATCGTCAGCGCCGACGGCAACCCAGATACCCCCGGCACGATCTTGACGGACGAGGTTGCCCTGACCAGCATCCTGCGTAACCTGCTGTCTAATGGAATCAAGTACACCGATCGCGGCGAGGTACGGCTGAGCGCACGGGTAACCGGCCCGAGGCTGGAGATCAGCGTGGCCGACTCCGGCATAGGCATACCGGCCGGCCTGTCGGACCACGTCTTCGAGGAGTTCTACCAGGTGCCCGGCGTCCGGCGGGGCGGCACCGGACTCGGCCTGCCGTACGCGCGCCGCCTAGCCCGGATCCTGGGCGGGGACCTCACGCTGACCAGTGAGCCCGGCGCCGGCACCACAGTCGTGCTCGACCTGCCGAACCAGACCCCGGCCGTCGGCACGGTGCTGCTCGCCGACGACGACGCCGCCTTCCGGCAGGTGCTGAGGGGAATGCTCACCGGGATGGCGGACCACCTCGTGGAGGCCGAGGACGGCCGCCAGGCGCTGGCCATCCTGGCCGGCACCCCGGTGGACCTGGTCCTGGCCGACATGGGGATGCCCGGCATGGACGGCGGCGCGCTGCTGGCCCGGCTGCCCGCCTCGGTGCCCGCGATCATCATCACCGGTGCGGACGTGCCGCCGCCGCCACGGGCGGCGGCCCTGCTACGCAAGGACGAGCTCACCAGGGAGCGGCTGGAGTTCACCGTCCGCGGGGTCATCCGGGGCGCGCCATGACCGACGCCCCGGCCGTCGTGCTGCTCGTGGACGACGACGAGGCCAAGCGCTACCTCCAGGCCACCTGGCTGCGGCGGGCGGGTCACACCGTGGTCGAGGCCGGCACCGGGCGCGAGGCGCTGGAAAGGGCCGGCTCCGCGGAACTCATCCTGCTCGACGTCCACCTGCCCGACCTCAGCGGCTACGACGTCTGCAGGCAGATCAAGGGTGACCCGGCGACCGCGGCCATCCCGGTCATCCAGGTCTCCGCCACCGCGGTCGAGGTCGCCGACCGCGCCCTGGGACTGACCCAGGGCGCCGACGCTTACCTGACCGAGCCCGCCGAACCCGAGGAACTGCTCGCCGTGGTGATGGCCGCGCTGCGCTACTCCCGGGCCCGGCAGCGCGCCGAGCGGACGGCCTCCCTGCTGACCGCGCTGACCAGCGTGGCGCTCGACATCAACGCGGCCAGCACCTTCGACGGGCTGGCCCGGGCCGCGGCCACCGGCGCCGCGCGGATATTCGGGGCCCAGGCCGTTCTGATCCTCCAGATGCCCGACGGCCAGATCCGCCGGACGTCGGCCTCGCCCTCCCATCCCGAGCCGAGGCAGCGCGGCGCTCCTCCCGGGCTGGCCGACCGGGTCACCGGGCGGGTGCTCGGGACCGGCCAGACCAGCGCGGCCGTCATGCTCTCGCACGAGGACTGGCTGCGGCTGGTCCCGGACAGCACGCTGCGGTGCGACGTCTGGGCGGCCGCCGTCAAGCCGAAACCGGACCGCCCGCCGGTGGTGATGGCCGTCGACCGGGAGGGCGTGCCCGGCGAGGAGGAACTCCAGGTCCTGCGCCAGCTGGTGCAGCTGGTCGCGCTGGCCGTGGAGGCGCTGCGCTCCTACGCCGAGGAGCACATGGTCGCGCTGACCCTGCAGCGGAGCCTGCTGCCGTCGGCGCTGCCCGAGATCGGTGGCCTGGCCATGTCGTTCCGCTATATCCCGGCCAGCGACCAGGCCGAGGTCGGCGGTGACTTCTATGAGGCGCTCCGCTGGCGGGACCGGGTCCTCGTCGCGATCGGCGACGTGCAGGGGCACTCGCTGCACGCGGCGACGGTGATGGGCGAGCTCAGGCACGCGCTGCGCGCCTTCGCCATCGAGGGGCACTCGCCGCTGGCCATCACCGGCCTGGTCAACGAGGTCCTGACGCGCTACCACCCGGGCATCATCGCCACGCTGTGCCTGGCGCTGCTCGACCCCGCCACGGGTGACGTGCAGATCGTGAACTGCGGGCACATGCCATCGCTGCTGGTCGCCGGCCAGAACGCGGTCTATGTTGGCGAGGGCGGCCTGCTGCTTGGCCTGCCCATGCATGAGCCGCACGTGGAAACGACTATCCTGCCGCCGGGAGGCACGCTGCTCTTGATGACCGATGGCCTGGTCGAGGACCGGGATGTCTTCCTCGACGACAACCTGGAGAAGCTGCGCGTGGCGGCCGAGGAGGTCAGCGGCGCTGACGTGGAGGCCTTCAGCAACCACCTGATGTCCATTTTCGGCCCCCGGGAGGACGACGTCGCGATGATCGCGCTCCGGCGGATCCCCCTGGCCGGGGTAGCCGGACGCCGGACATGAGCCAGACACCCGACCAGGTCGCCGAGCTGGAGGCGCGATACGCCGCGCTGCAGCAGGCCGCCAGGTCGAAGGGCGCCGAGCCCGGCGACGTGCTCGATGCCGCGTTCACCGAACTAGAAGGGGCCATCGACCTGCTCCGGGCGGCTGAGGCCGCGCCCGGCGACCCGGCCCACCAGGCGCCCGCGCAGAGCCAGCCCGCGAACCCGGACAGCGCCGAACGCGGCCTGCTGCGCGCGGTGTTCCAGGACGCGCCCGTCCCGCTGTTCCTGCTTACCCGCGACGGCACCGTCCAGCGGGTCAACCGGGCCGCCGGTGACCTGATCGGCGCCAAGCCCGGTTACGCGACCGGCCGCCCGTTCACCACCTTCGTCGGCCTGCGGTCCCGTGCGGCGGTGAACTCCCAGCTCACGGCCGTCGGCCGGACCGGCAAGCAGCGCCGGCTCCGGTGCAGCCTGGTCGCGGAAGACGGCCTGGTGCCGTGCGAGCTCGTCATCGGCCGGGTCGGGGTCCGGGGTAACCGGGACGACACCGATCCGCTGATGATCGCGGTCCGCGACGTCGGCGCCCGCCCCGCCCCGTCCCAAGAACCCAGGGAACCTCCGGAGGACGACGGGAAAGGCCGGGCCCAGCTCGGCCCTGTCCAGTTCGGCACCGTGCAGGCCATCACCCGCCGGCTCGACCTGGTCACGGCGGTGGCGAGGCTGCTCCTGGAGAACGAGGAATTCAGCGAGTCCAGGACGCTGCAGCGGTGCGCGCGCCTCATCGCCCGCGAGCTCACCGCCTGGGTCATGGTGGACACGGAGCGCAGGCAGCGGCTACGGCGGCAGTTCGTCACCGGCCCGGACGACCCGCGGCTCGCCGAGCTGACCAGCGCGGTAGCCGCCGTCGACCCGCCGCCCGGGTCCGTCCCCTGCGCGGTGCACGAATCGGGGCACCCGGCCCTCATCGCCCACGCCGAGGACGCCGGCCTCCTCGGCGTGGGCTTGGACGGCGAGCCGCTGCTGATCCGGCTGGACGCCACGTCCGTGCTATCCGTGCCGCTGGTCGACGGCGAGACCAGGTACGGCGTGCTGACCCTGGCCCGGCGGGCCGAGGACGGGCACTTCAAGGTGGCCGACCTGGCGCTGGTGGCCGAACTCGGCGAGCAGATGGCCCTGGCGATCCGGGTCAGCCGGATGTTCCGGAGCAGGGGCGACACCGTCGAGGCGCTGCACGCCAGCCTGCTGCCGAGGCGACGGCCAGACATCCCCGGCGTGCAGATCGGGGCCACGTACATCGCCGCCACCGAGGACCCGGAAGTCGGCGGTGACTTCTATGACGTCTACCAGACCCCCGGCGGCTGGGGGCTGGCCGTCGGCGACGTGTGCGGCCAGGGCGAGGAGGCGACCGCCGTGACCGCCGCGGCCCGGCACGCGATCCGTGTCCTGGGCCGCCGCTGCGACGATCCCGGCGAGGTGCTGGCCGGCGCCAACGAGATCGTGCTGGCGGACGAACTCGCGTTTGACGGCGGGTTCGTCACGGCCAACATCGCGCACCTGACCTGGCAGGAGGACAAGCTGCAGGTGGTGCTTGGCAGCGCTGGCCACCCGGCGGCGGCGGTGCTGCGGTCGGACGGCCGGGTCCTGATGATGAGCGGCGGCGGCCTGCCGCTTGGGCTCTTCCCCGACGCGGAGCCGACCACGCAGGAACTGGTCCTGGACGACGGCGACATCTTGTTCCTCTACACCGATGGCGTGGCCCAGGCCCGCGGTCCGGACAACACCTACTTCCAGGACCGGATGGCCGATGAGCTCGCCGACCTGGCCGGCCTGCCCCCCGATGAGCTGGTGGCGTCGATGCGCCAGGCGATGAACGACTTCACCGGGGGTCACCTGGTCGACGACGTCACGATGCTGGTGCTGCGCGCCAGCCGCGAGGACAACGGGCGAGCAGGTCAGCGGGACCGTCGTAAATCGCCGCCGCGCCAGCGTCCGTGAGCCGCGAGATCCAAGCGCCCTCGCCGGGTTGTGTTTGCCCGTCCCGCCTGGGGTAGCGAGACCGACATCGCGACATTAAGGAGCCCATCCCGATGGCTAAGCACGACGTAGACCCGGTTCTGGCCCAGCTCGTCAGTTCCGTCAACGAATCGCGGCAGGCGACCGCGTTGGTCACCATTTTCCTGCACGGGACCGTGCTGAACGGCACGCTCATCGCGCAGGAACGGTACTTCGCCGACCTCGTCGAGGGGAATCCCCTGATGAGCGCGCTCGAGCCGACGTCGGGTCTGCTCGGCAAGGAGTACGTGAAGGACGTGGAGGCCGAGGCCGGCCACCACCTGCACCTGCGCAATGTGCGGGTTGAAGGGGCCCACGATGATGCCGTGCCCGCGAACGGCCTGTGGCGGATCAGCCTGGCGGCCGTCGACGCGTGGACCCTGCGGACCATCCCGGACGCCGGGGCCCAGGACGACCGAGGCCCGTTCGCCCGGCTCCTCGGCACCTCCTAGGGGGATTGTCAGCTGCCACTCCCAGCAGGCACCATGTGCGAGTGATCGGTGAACCGGGAGTGGTGCCCGAGGCGGGTGCCCGGGTGTGCGGGTGAACCGGGAAGCGACCGAGCTGTGGTCGGCGGCCCTGGGCGCCGCGGGCAGCGTCATCCGCTACGGGTACTGGGGCCGGCCGGTGCTTGTGTTCCCCTCCGAACGGGGCCGGGCCTGGGACTTCGAGAACAACGGCATGGTCGGCGCGGTGGAGGACCTGATCGAGGCGGGCCGGCTGAAGCTCTACTGCGTCGACAGCTACGACGCGGCGTCCTGGTCCAACCAGGACATCCCGCTCGAGGAGCGGGCCCGGCGGCACGGCCGGTACGAATCGTGGATCGTCGGCGACGTCGTGCCGTGGATCTACCAGGACTGCGGCGGCCAGTCCGACGTGATCACTCTCGGCTGCAGCCTGGGCGCCTTCCACGCGGCCAACTTCGCCCTCAAGCGGGCCGACCTGTTTCCGCTGGCGATGTGCTTCTCCGGCAACTACGACCCCGCCTCCTGGAACGGCTGGGGCGAGCGCGGCAACGAGACGTACTTCAACAACCCGCTGGACTACGTCGGCAACCTGGCCGGTGACCACCTCGACTGGCTGCGCGGCCAGCTCAGCCTGCTGCTGGTCTGCGGGCAGGGCCAGTGGGAGGACACCACCGGGGCGCTGCGGAGCACGAAGAGGTTCGCCGCGCTGCTGGAAGAGAAAGGTATAAGGCACGAGCTCGACCTGTGGGGGCACGACGTCCCCCACGACTGGCCGTCCTGGCGGGTCCAGCTGGCCCACCACATGCCGCGATTCTGCTGACGACGGGAGCCTTCATTGACCGCGACCAGGCACATGATCGGGTTGCTGCTCGGGACCGAGGAAGACTGGCCGACGGCGTTCGAGGAGATCCTGCGCCGGCTTGGTCCCGTCAAGACCCCGGACGGCACCCACGCCTTCGACTGCGAGCGAATCACCATCGAGCCGTTCAGCCTGCGCGACCGGCCCCGCTACCAGCTGGTCATCGACCGGCTTGCGTACTGGTACTACCACCCGAGGGAGTGGCTGAAGAAGGTCGCCATGATGGACGGCGTCTACCTGCTCAACAGCCCGTTCACGTTCCAGTCGATGGAGAAGCACGCGGCTTACTGCGCCATGATGCGGCTCGGGCTCAAGGTGCCGGAGACGGTGCTCGTGCCCTATAAGAACCCGCCGGACAACTCGCGCTACGCCTACACCGCGGCCCGCTACAACCAGCCCTTCGACCTGGACGCCATCGCCAGGCAGATCGGCTATCCGCTGTTCATGAAGCCCTACGACGGCGGGGCCTGGCGCGGCGTGTCGCGGATCAACAACGTGACCGAGCTGCACTCCGCCTACGACGCCAGCGGCGAGATGCTCATGCACCTGCAGAAGGCCATCGACTACGACGTCTTCGCCCGCTCGCTGTCCATCGGCGCCGAGACGATGGTGATGAAGTTCCAGCCGGACCAGCCGATGCACCTGCGCTACGCGGTCGAGCACAGCTTCCTCTCGCCGCAGGCCGGCGCCGAGGTGGTGACGATCGGGCGGCTGGTCAACGCGTTCTTCCGGTGGGAGTTCAACTCGTGCGAGACGCTGGTCTCCGGCGGTGACGTCTACCCCATCGACTACGCCAACGCGTGCCCCGACGTGGCCCTGACCAGCCTGCACTACTACTTCCCCTGGGCGATGAAGGCACTGGTCAAGTGGTGTGTGTTCGCCCTGGTGACGGGCCGGCGGCCCCGGCTCGACGTGGAGACCGACCGGTTCTTCGCGATCGCCGACGAGCCCGGGATGTCGTATGAGGAGAAGCTGGCCGCGTACCGCGACCTGGCCGACGCCTACTTCGATACCGAACGGTATGAGGATTTCTACGCCACCAGCCTGTCTCGCCTGGACCAGGTGGTGCTGGACTGGGTGACGGGCCCGGACTTCGACCAGCTGCTGGTCCGAACGGTCAAGTCGGTGTACCCGGCGCACGAGCACGACACGTTCATCGCGCACCTGCGCGGGCTGCTGCACCTGTGGGTGCGCGACGAGAGCGCGCGGCTGGCCACGGCCTTAGCGGGTACGAATGTGGCAAGAAGGCAAGTTACCTCGTTGAGCGGAGGCCTGAAGTGGGCCGTGACATCCAGGCGATCAGGATCAGTGGTGAGGACAGGCGCAAGTACCGGGACAAGGTGCGGCGCTCGCTGGACGTGTTCGCCCGCATGCTCCGCGAGCGCCTGTTCGACGACAACCCGTCGACGGTCGGCCAGGAGATCGAGCTGAACCTGACCGACGAGCACGGCATGCCGTCGATGCGCAACGCCGACGTGCTCGACGCGATCGCCAGCCCGGTCTGGGCCACCGAGGTCGGGCAGTTCAACCTCGAGATCAACGTGCCGCCCCGGACGCTCGACGGCGACTCGCTCGCCACCCTGGAGACCGACCTCCGCGCCGACCTCAACGCGGCCGACGCTCGCGCCCGCACCGTGGGCAGCCACCTCGTCATGGTCGGCATCCTGCCCACGCTGGCCGAACACGACGTGCACGAGGGGACCATGTCGGCCAACGAGCGCTACCGGGTGCTCAACGAGCAGATCTTCGCCGCCCGTGGCGAGGACATGAGCATCTCCATCGACGGCCCCGAGCAGTTGCTCACCCACACCGACAGCATCACCCCCGAGGCCGCCTGTACCAGCGTGCAGCTGCACACCCAGGTCAGCCCGGACGCCTTCGCGAACTACTGGAACGCGGCCCAGTCCATCGCGGGCGTGCAGGTCGCGCTGGCGGCCAACTCCCCGTACCTGTTCGGCAGGCAACTGTGGCACGAAACCCGGATCACGCTGTTCGAGCAGGCCACCGACACCCGGTCGGACGAGCTGAAGGAGCAGGGCGTGCGGCCCCGGGTATGGTTCGGCGAACGCTGGATCACCTCCGTGTTCGACCTGTTCGAGGAGAACCTCAGGTACTTCCCCGCGCTGCTGCCGATCTGCGAGCAGGAAGACCCGCTGGTCGTGCTCGACCGCGGGGCCATCCCGCAACTGGCCGAGATGAGCCTGCACAACGGGACGATCTACCGCTGGAACCGTCCCGTTTACGGCGTGGTCGGCGGCACCCCGCACCTGCGGGTGGAGAACCGGGTGCTGCCGGCCGGTCCCACCATCGTCGACGTGGTGGCCAATGCGGCGTTCTACTACGGCCTGGTGCGGTCGCTGGCCGAGGCGCAGCGGCCGATCTGGACCCAGATGTCGTTCACCACCGCGGCGGAGAACCTGCACGAGGCCGCGCGTAACGGCCTGGACGCGCAGCTGTACTGGCCGGGCGTCGGCGACACGCCGGTGTCCGAGCTGATCCTGCGCCGCTTGCTGCCGCTGGCCCGCGAGGGGCTCGCCGGCTGGGGTGTGGACGACACCGTCGCCGGCCGCCTGCTCGGCATCATCGAGCAGCGCTGCCTGACCGGGCAGACCGGCGCCGCCTGGCAGATCGCCACGGTGGCCGAACTCAGCAGGCACAGCGTTACCCGGCACAGTGGCCTGGACCGCCGCGAGGCGCTGCGCCAGATGACCCTGCGGTACATCGAGCACATGCATTCCAACGAGCCGGTGCACACCTGGCCCCCCGGTTTAGCCAGCACCGCTTAGCCAGCACGGTCTAACTAACCGGCACTGCCTAGCCGGCTCCACCCACGGCTATCAGGGCCACGCAGGCACCGGCGAGCGTGAGCCCGGCCAGCCGCAGCGCGGTCAGCCGCTCGCCCAGCATGGCCCGGGCCAGCACGATCGTCACCGCCGGGTAGAGCGAGGTGAGCACGGCGGTGACCGCCAGGAAGCCATCGTGGGTAGCGAGGAAGTACAAGATGGTACCGCTCGCCCCGGTTGCCCCGGTGATCGCCGCGAGCACCCGCGGCCGGGCGCCGGGCAGCCGGAGGTTACGGGTGGCCACGGCCGCGGCGAGGGCCGCCGCGACCTCGGCGACCGCCGCGGCGGCGACCGGCCACAGGCCGCTGCCCGGCCCGGCCCGGTTGAGCCCGATGAACAGCAGCGCGAAGCACGCCCCCGCGATCAGGCCCAGCATTACCCCGGCGGCCGGCCGTCCCCCAGCGGTTCCCGAGCCCCGAGCGGTTCCCGAGACCCCAGCGGTTCCCGAGGCCGCGCTGGCGGACACGCCGACGATGGCCGGCAGCGCCAGCACGATCCCGGTCAGCGCCAGCGCCGTCGGCCGCTCGCCGAACAGCAGCCCGGCGAGCACCGAGAATCCCGCCGCGCCGACCGCGCTCAGCGGCCCGGCCACGCTGAACGCCGCGTGCCGGAACCCGAGGTACAGCGCGAACGCGCCCAGGGTGCCCCCCAGGCCGGCCGCGGCGCCCCAGGCCAGCGCGGCCGCCCCGGGCGGGCGGGACGCGGCGAAGGGCAGCGCCGCCGCCACGATAAGCGCGCTGACCGCCGACGCGAGCAGGGTGACCTGGATGACCCCGGCGCGGCGGGAGGCGAGGCCGGCGGCGAAATCCGAACCGCCGTAGCCGATCGCGGACGCCAGCGCCAGGACGATGGCTAGCACGCCGGACCCGTGGCCGGGCGCCTCACGAGGCCTGCTTGGCCGCCGGGCTGCCCGCCGGATAGAACACCCCGAGCACCTCCAGCGGGCCCGGGCCCGTGTTCTCCAGGCAGTGCGGCTGGTACGGCGGCAGGTAGATCGAGGTCCCCGGCCCGATCTCGGCCGCCGTGTCCGATAGGTACACCGTGTCCGGCAGGTGCACCGGGCCGGGCAGGTGCACCACGCCCCGCCCGGCCAGCACGTGCACCACCTCGTCGTAGGTGTGGTGGTGCGCCGGGGCGCGGCCCGGCGGGATCAGCCCGGCGAACTGCGTGATGGTGAGCCCCTCGCTGAGCAGCACCCGGAATTCCCGGTCCCCGGTTCGCTCCGCCTCGCAGTCCGCCAGTCGCACCACGGGCCGCGCCGGTCCAGGGGCGGCGGATCCGGCCCGCACGGTGACGGCCAGCACCTCCAGGTCCTGGCCCGGCTGCGCCTGGCAGGCATAGCCCAGCGCCGGTTCCAGCCATATCGCGGTCCCGGGCGCCAGGGCGATGTTCCCCGGCCGTTCGGTATCCACCAGACCGGTACCGGTGATCACGTACCAGGCTTCCCCCTGCCCGCCCGCGGTGCCGGTGAGGCTGGCGCCGCCCGCGAACCTGAGCCGCCGCTGGTGCAGGCCGCGGCAGCCGTGCTCGTCGTTGAGCAGGTCCGCTGCCGTCACCCCGGGGCCGAGCGTCCGGCCCGGGACCTGGTCCGGCCTGCGCACGGCCGGGGCCGCCTGGTCAGCGCTCACTGGGCGGTGACGGCGTAGTCGGAGCGGCGCGCCCGGCGGGTGCGCGCCCAGTACTCGAAGGTGAAGCCGGGCCACAGCGTCCGGTTGACCCCGTCGGCGTCGAGGTACCAGCTGTCACAGCCGCCCTCGCTCCACACGGCCCGGCGCAGCCGCCGCTGCAGGGCGTCGTTGTAACGCCGCTGGGCCGGCTCGCGGACCTCGATGGTGCCGGCCTTGTCCCGGGCCAGGATGCGCAGGCAGCTCAGCACGTGCTGGACCTGGCTCTCGATCATGAACACGACCGACGTGTGCCCCAGGCCGGTGTTGGGGCCGAGCAGCATGAAGAAGTTCGGGAATCCGGCGGCCGTGACGCCGCGGTAGGCCTCCAGGTTCTCCGGCGTGAGCTTGCGCCCGTCGCGCCCGGCCACGTTGAGGCTGGTGACGGATTCGACCACCCTGAAGCCGGTGGCGTAGATGATCACGTCGGCCGGGTGCACCATGCTGTCCGGATGTTCAGTGCTGCCCGGATGTTCAGGGCCGTCCGCCGTGACCACGCCGGTCTCGGTGATCCCGGTGATGTCGCCGGTAATCAGGTCCACGTCCGGCCGCTGCAGCGCCGGATAGTAGTCAGAGGACAGCAGGATCCGCTTGCAGCCGATGGTGTAGTCCGGGGTGAGCCGGGCCCGCAGCGCGGGGTCGGCGACCTGGCTGGCCAGGTGCCGCCGGGCCAGGGCCTCCAGCGGGGCCATCAGCTTGGGGTTCACCGCGAAGCCCAGCGCCCTGGCCTCCATCAGCAGGTAGATGGCGTCGCGGACGGCGCGCGCGGTCAGCGGGACGGCGCCGAACACGGCCCGCAGCCGGGCCGGGATCTCCACGTCGGGCCGCGGATGGATCCACGGCGGCGTGCGCTGGAACACGGTGAGGTGTTCAGCCTGTTCGGCGATCTCCGGGACAAACTGGATCGCGGACGCGCCGGTCCCGATCACCGCGACCCGCTTGCCCGCCAGGTCACAGGAGTGATCCCAGCGCGCCGAGTGGAACGAGGTGCCGCCGAACCTCCCGGCCCCCGGAATGTCCGGGTAGGAGGGCAGGTGCAGCGCGCCCGCGGCGGACACCACCGCCCGCGGCCGGTAGCTGATCAGCTCACCGTTCTGGACGGTCTCGACATTCCAGCGCCGGGCGGCGTCGTCCCAGTCCAGCCGCTCGACCGCGCAGCCGTACCGGATGTGCTCGTCCAGGCCGTGCTTGCGGGCGCAGGCCCGCAGGTAATCCCAGATCTCCCGCTGGGGCGCGAAGAGATGGCTCCAGTCCGGGTCCAGCTCGAAGGAGTAAGAGTAGAGCGGGGACGGCACGTCGCACGCGCAGCCCGGATACTGGTTGTCGCGCCAGGTCCCGCCGAGATCGTCACCCTTGTCCAGGATCACGAAGTCGTGGTAACCCGCCTTCTTCAGCGCGATACCCATCCCGATGCCGCCGAACCCGGCGCCCACGATCACGATCCCTGGCATGTCAGGACGATAACCCAGCCGCGGCCCTCCCGGCCATGCCTCGTTCCCGTGCCCCCGTTGCCCGTTACGCCGCTTGGGCCCGGTCCTCCGTTCCTCTCCAGCGGCCGCCCCGGCCCCGCGAACCCCACCGGTTTCATTCGTCTCTCTATTCGAAAATCAAACCTTGTCAGGACTTACGCTTGTAACTTAAAACATCATACGCTATCATGTTCGAAGAACAACCCTTATCCCGAACGGATGTGGTTCATGCCCCCGGCGCCGGATCCCGCGGACCCTGGGTGGGACGATGATCCCGCCCGGCTGGACCTGGATCCGGTGACCGCGCAGCAGCGGGAGGCGTGGCTGGACCACCTGGCGAGTCTGGATGAGCCGCCCGACCCGGAGGAGTACTGGGACCCCGACGGCCCGCCCCCGCCAGGAGAAGACAAGCTCGCCCCGGACGAGCTCGCCGGAATCCAGGCGGCCGCCGCCGATGAGACGCTGGCCGTCGAGGCGGCCACCGCCGGGCGGCGCGGCCCGGGCCACCCTGGGTCGGCGCGAGTGTTCCCGGGTGAGTCGGCCAGCCCGGCGGCCGGGTTCGGGGCCGGGATGGCGCTGGACGTGCTACCGGGCTGCCCCCAGCTCGCGGTGTCCGCCGGTGCCGCCGTCGGCGATAACGACTGCTTCGACGGGGTGGCCGATCACGAGCTGATCGGGGTAGTGTGCGCGTGGGACCGGGTGGAAGCCCACGCTGCGGCGCGCAAGCTGGCCGCGGTAGCGGAGCTGTTCCGCCGCCGTCCCGAGCCGGGCTGCGAGCCGGAAGGCTCGGCGCGGATGCCTGCGGCGACCGATGAGTTCACCGCTGATGACCTGGCCTACGCGTTGGGGGAGTCCCGCGGCCGCGCCGACGCCCTGCTCACCTGCGCCCGGGACCTGGAGACCCGGCTCCCCGGCACCAAGGCGGCGCTGCGCGACGGGGCGATCACCAGGTACAAGGCCGAGATCATCATGTACGCCACCCAGCTGCTGGACCCGGCCGAGGCCCGCGCCGCCGAGGCGAAGGTGCTGGACCGGGCCGGGCGGCTGGCCCCCAGCGGGCTGCGCGCCGCGATCGCCCGCGCGGTGATGGAGGTCGCGCCGGAGAAGGCGCATAAGCGGCGCGAGGAAGCGGCCCGGGACGCGCGGGTGCAGCGGTGGATGGAGGATTCCGGGAACGCCGCGCTGATGGGCCGGGAGCTGCCGCCCGCGGAAGTGCTGGCCGCCGACCAAAGGATCACCGCCTGGGCCCGGCAGCTGAAGGCGGCCGGCCTGAAGGGGGATATGGACCAGCTCCGGGCCCGCGCCTACCTGGACATCCTCCTCGGCAAAGACTCACGCCCCCGCCACGACACCGCCGGCGGCGAGGACGGCGCCGGGCCGGACAGCCCGGGCGGCGGCCCGGGAAGCGGTCCGGGAAGCGGTCCGGGCGGCGGGTTCGCCGGGCACGCGACCCTGACCGTCCCGCTCACCACCCTGACCGACCTGGCCGCCCGGCCCGGGGAAATCCCCGGCATCGGCCCGGTCGACCCGGCCCTGGCCCGGGACCTGGCCAATGCCGCTGCGCGGAACCCGAAGACGACGTGGTGCGTGACCGTGACCGACGAGCACGGGCACGCCATCGGCCACGGCTGCGCCCGGCCCGAACCCAGGAGCCACAGGAAACGAGAGGGACCAGCACCACCGGGCGGACAAGGAAACCGGGATGGGCCGGGGTTCGCCTTCACCGCCACCGGCGGGCCCGGGCCACCGGGCGGATACGGGGCCTGGCGGCTGCGCACGCCGGGACCGGGGCCAGACCTGATCGTCACGCTGGACCCGGTCACCACCGGCGACTGCGACCACCGGTTCGCCGCCCGGGGCCATGATCCCGGGGTCAAGCTCCGGCACCTCTCCGAGGTCCGGCACGCCACCTGCACCGCCCCGGTCTGCCGGAGACCCGCCTCTACCTGCGACTTCGAGCACAACACCCCGTACGAGGCAGGCGGCCGGACGTGCTTGTGTAATGGCGGGCCAAAGTGCCGGCACGACCATCGGCTCAAGCAGCACCCCCGCTGGAAGGTCGACCAGCTTCCCGACGCCACCTTCAGATGGACCACCCCATCCGGGCGGACCTACACCACCGAACCCACCCGCTACCCCATCTAGTCGGCGAGGGAGAGCAAGGGCGGGTCGGCGTGCCGAACGCTCCGCGGCGATGAGTTCCGAGGTTCCGCACAGTCGAAACAGCCATGGAAGCAACCAACCTCGCCGGCCTGTACCAGACGCCGCTGCTCGACTGGGCCCGGATCGAAGACAGGCTCCGGGCAGGCGTGAGCCAGGCGCCGGATACCGGAGGTCCGAACCGTCACACCTGCTGGCTGGCTACGAGCAAC
>WNGP01000084.1_pt1 | contig 59447 bp, 53 predicted proteins | sample 5407671 | NCBI WGS metagenome assembly WNGP01 (sample SAMN13153381, study PRJNA577476) | soil metagenome | isolation source: 40 cm soil or saprolite under Garry oak tree replicate 2 | place: USA:California | collected 2016-06-15 | reverse complement strand
AGGCGATGGAAGGCGTGGGCGCCGTGCGGGCGGCCGCGAGCGCGGACGTGGAGTTCTGGCGTGGGCCGATCAACGCGCTCAAGGCGGAGCACGAGTGGTTCAAGAAGGAGGCCCAGCACTTGATGGAGCTCTTGACCTTGCCGGTGCTGCAGCTGGTCGCGAGCGGGTTCAACTTCTTGGTCGTCGTGATCATGGGCAAGCCGCACTTCAATCTGCCGTTCCGGTCGTTGGACCAGGTGCTGCATAGCACGCCGATCTTCCAGACCGGCAAGACCAGCACGGTCGAGGGAGGTGCCTCATGAGGGGTCGCGTCGCGGCACTGGTCCTGGCGCTCAGCGTCATCGCGTGCTCGCCGTCGCAACGGGCCGAGACGCCCAGGTCGACGCTCGTGATCGGCCTCGATATCAGCGGCTCGTTCCGAAAAAACCCCAGCTTCAACGGAGCGATCGAGTTCGCGGCCCTGTACATCTACGGCCACCTGAACGGCGTCGGTGGACTGCAGCCGAACACGGCGATCTTCGTCGGGGAGCTGGGCGGGGAGCGTACCGGCCAGGCCAAGGTGTTCCACCCGATCCAGGATCTGTCGGGTAAGTCGCCCGCGCAGATCGCGTCGGACCTGCGGGCGTGGTTCCCCCAAGAAGACCCGATCACCGATTTCAACGCGTTCTTCCAGCGCGCCGCCCTGCACGTGAAGCGCAACAATCTGGTGCTGGCGCCCCTCAACGTCGTGTTGTTTTCCGACGGCGAGCCGGACTTCCCGGGCGCCGGCCGCATGTCCCCCGATGATCGTTACAAGCGCGTGGACATGAGCCCGCTCGAGTACCTGTCGCGCAATGTGACCGTGCGCCTGCTGTACGCCGACCCGCCCATCGCCCAGTTGTGGGAGAACAAGGTGCCGCGAAAGCGGGTGCGCCTGTGGACGCAGGACTCGGAGGTCATGAAAGGGTGGCGGCGCCACGTGGTGGACGGCGCGCCGATGGTGCGGCAGGATTCGCTCTGGTCCTGGGTGGACAAGGTTGTGGATGTGCGGGTGCGACGGGAGCGGGTGCTGTAGAAAAAAGACGGGGGAGGTTGGGGAGGCTAGGGAAGGTTAGGGGAGGTCGTGGAGGCTAATGGAGAGCCGCCGCAACCTCCTCCAACCTCCCCAACCTCCCCTGACCTCCTTCAGGCGCAGTACCGATCGAACGCCGCCGTCAGGTCGGCCGCGATGTCCTGGGCCGGCCGGCCCTCGATACTTTTCCGCTCGAGCATGTAGACCAACGCGCCGTCCTTGAAGAGCGCCATCTGTGGCGAAGACGGCGCGTAGCCCGTGAAGTAGCTCCGGGCGCGCGCGGTCGCGTCGGCGTCCTGTCCCGCGAAGACCGTGAGCAACCGGGCGGGCCGGCGCGCATGCTGGAGTGCGAGCGTCGCCGCGGGGCGCGCATTCCGGGCCGCACACCCGCATACCGAGTTCACGACGACGAGCGTCGTGTGCTGCGTGGTCCCCAGCACCTGGTCAACCTCTGCGGGCGTACGGAGCTCCTGGAACCCGATGCGGGTGAGCTCCTCGCGCATCGGCTGCACGAGGCGGGGGTCGTATAGGGGTACGTTCAGGCTTGCCATGGTCACCTCGAGTAGAAATGTGCCCGTGATTGAATCATAATAGCGACAGGGAGCAGGGTGCCGGGAGCGGGGAGCAGTCGCCGCTCCCAACAGAACCGCTCCCTGCTCCCTGCTCCGGACCTTCTCCATGCGCGTCCTGATCGTCGAAGACGACCCCGAGCTGGCCGGCTTGCTGCGTGACGGCCTGCGCGCGCAGCGCATCGATCCGACCCTGGCGGCGACGTTCGTCGAAGGCCGCGACCGGGCGCAGGGGGGCTCGTTCGATGTGATCATTCTGGACGTTCGGCTACCCGGGGGCACCGGCTTCGAGCTGTGCGGGGAGCTCAGGCGCGGCGGCAGCTCGACACCGGTCCTGATGCTGACGGCGCTCGATGCTCTGGACGACCGCGTGCGGGGGCTCGAGGTCGGAGCGGACGACTATCTCACGAAACCGTTCGCGTTCCGGGAGCTCGTGGCGCGCCTCAAGGCCCTGGCGCGCCGCCGGCCCGCCCTGTCTCCGTCCCGCTACCGGGTTGCCGACCTCGAGGTCGACCTCGGGACCCGCCAGGTGCATCGCCGCAGCCGGCCGATAACGCTCAGCGCCAAAGAGTTCGCCTTGTTGGAGCTGTTCGTCCTCAACCAGGGGCGGGTGCTCGACCGCGCGACCATCACCACGCACGTGTGGGACGACAACCACGACCCGTTCGACAACGTGCTCGAGGTGCTGGTCGGGCGATTGCGGCGCAAGATCGACGACGGCTTCGAGACCAAGCTGATTACCACGCTGCGCGGCGCGGGTTATCGGTTCGGCGCGTGAAACACCACGCCGCGAACCCGCTCGCGCGCCTGCGGTTGCAGCTGACGGCGTGGTATGCCGGGGTGTTCACGCTGGTGCTCGCGCTGCTGGGCGCCGGCCTGTTCCTCACGATCCGGCACCAGATGTCCAGGCATGTCGACAAATCGCTCGGCGCCGCGGCGGCTGCCCTGCAACAGGCCGCTCGCATCCGTGAGACCGAGCGGGCCAGCGCCCACGGAGCCGTGGTCGATGCGGTGGACGAGCTGCATATCCCCGAGCGGTCGCTCTACCTGCTCGACGAGGACGGGCGTGCCATCAAGCCGGCGGCGGTCGCGGCGTGGATCCGGGAGGCGGCGCGGGAGGCCGTCCAGTCGCAGCACGGGTACCGCAACCTCAACGCCCCGGACGGCCGGGAGTTGCGGATCTATGCCGAGCGGTTCACGGGGACGACGGGGGCGCCGTACATCGCCGCCGTCGTCGCCGACCGCATCGAGCTCGAGGACGAGTACGCCTCGTTGATCAAGACCTTCGGGGCCGCGGCCCTCGCGGCGCTACTCCTCATCGCCGGGGGGGGCTACATCCTGGTCCGTAAATCCACGGCGCCGATCGAGCGGTCGATGGATCAGATGCGCCGCTTCATGGCCGACGCCGCGCATGAGCTGCGCACGCCCATCACCATTCTCCGGACGCGCGCCGAAGTGGCCCTCGCCCAGGAGCGGGAAACGGCGCGGGACGCGGCGACGTTCCAGGCGATCGAGCGAGAAGCGGCCCGCGTGGGCGGCATCGTGGGCGATCTCTTGACCCTCGCCCGCGCGGACAGTGGCGAGCGGCCGGTGGCGCGCGAGCCGCTGTATCTCGACGACATCGCGGCCGGGGCGGTGGACGCCGTGCGGACCCTGGCCACGAGCAAGGGGATCACCTTGGAGGTCGGAGCGTTCGAGGAAGCAAAGATCACGGGGGATGGGGCGCTCGTCCGCCAAGTGCTCCTGATCGTCCTCGACAATGCCATCAAGTTCTCGCCCGCCGGGGGTCATGTGCGTCTCAACGTGTCCGTCGAGGACGGCCGGGCGGCGGTGGTGGTCACCGACACCGGCATCGGCATCCCGGCCGAGCAGCTCCCCCACGTCTTCGAGCGCTTCTACCGCGGAGATCCGGCCCGGCGGGAGGCGGACGGGACGGGGCTCGGCCTCGCGATCGCCCGCTGGATCGCCGATGCACACGACGCGCGCATCGACATCGGGGCGGAACCCGGCGGCGGTACCCGGGTGACGCTCGGTTTCCCGCTCGCGCCCTAGCGCCCCGGTGCCTTATTATTCCCGGTCAATCGCGGGATCCAGCGCGGTCACACTTCGAAACGGAGCGATCGTGAACGCAGCGTCTCGAACACTCGCGTCCGGCGCGCTCCTCCTGTGCGCGGCCGTGCTTCCTCTCACGGCCCAGTCCTATCACGTCACGCACACCTATGCACTCGGCGGGGACGGCGGGTGGGACTACCTCGCCCTCGACACCGTCGGCCATCGCCTGTTCATTGCGCGGCAGGACCGCATCATCGTGGTCGACCCCGACGGCGGTAAGGTGCTGGGGGAGATCGGGGGTCTGAATCGGGCACACGGCGTCGCCTTCGCGTATGAGGCGGGGCACGGATTCGCGACATCGGGCGCGGACAGTACCGTCACGATGTTCGACCTCAAGACGTTGCGCGTGCTCGGGCACACCATTGCCGCCCCCGACGACGACGCGGTGCTGTACGACGCGGTGACGCAGCGGATCTTCACGTTCAACGGAGATGCGCACTCCGCCACGGTGATCGACGCGGTGTCGGGGAAGCGGATCGGCCACATCGATCTCGGCGCGGGCCCCGAGTTCGGCGTGTCCGCCGGCGATGGGAAGCTGTACGTGAACCTCGAAAACACAGGTGCGGTGGCCGAAATCGACGCGGCTGCGATGCGAGTGACCCGCCAGTGGTCGCTCGCGCCGTGCGAGTCTCCCACGGGTCTGGCCATCGACCGCGAGCACCATCGGCTGTTCAGCGGCTGCCGCAACCAGCTCATGGCGATCTCCGACGCGACGAGCGGCGCGCTGGTCGGGACGGTGCCGATCGGCCAGGGAGTGGATGCCTGTCGCTTCGACCCGGGGACGCAGCTGGCTTTCGCCTCGAACGGCGAGGGAACGCTGACCCTGGTCCACGAGGATGCGCCGGGAAGGTTCACGCCAGTCGCCACGGTCGCCACGAAGCGGGGCGCGCGAACCATGGAACTCGATCTGAAATCCCACCGGGTGTTTACGGCCACCGCGGACTTCGGTCCGCTGCCGGCCGCCACGCCCGAGCGCCCGCGCCCGCGGCCCCCCGTCCTGCCGGGGACATTCGCGCTGCTGATCCTGGACCCCTGAAGCAGAGACTGCGACCGATGATGGATCGGTCGGTCACGTCTCCTTGAGCGTGTAGTGCCGGCCCCGGATCGCAATGAGCAGTGTCGGGACGGCGAACAGGGTGATCGGCGTGGAGAGGGCCAGCCCGCCGATCACGGCGAGGGCGAGCGGCCGCTGCAGCTCGCTTCCCGCGCCGATGCCGAGCGCCAACGGGAGCAGGCCGAACAGGGTGCAGAGCGTGGTCATCAGAATGGGGCGGAGCCGCACACGTGCCGCCTCGCGGATCGCGGTCTCGAGCGTCGCTCCCTCGGTGCGCATCCGCAACCTGGTGAAGTCGAGCAGGATGATGCCGTTCTTCACGATCAGGCCGACCAGCAGGATCAGCCCCATGAACGACGAGACGTTGAGCGCGGTGCGCGTGACGAGCAGGAGCGCCATCGCGCCGACAAACGAGAGGGGCGCCGCGAGGAGCACCACGAGGGGCTCCACGAACGACGCGAACTGCACCACCATCACCGCGACCACGCTCGCCGCGGCGAGGCCGAGGACCAGCACGAGCGACCGGAACGCCTCCTGCTGGCTCGCATACTGGCCACCGAGCTCGATCCGGATACCGGTGGGCGGCGGGTTCTTCGCGAGCGCCGCATGCACGTCCGTCATCACGCTCCGGAGGCCGCGGGCACCCAGGTCGGCGGTCATCATGATCATCTGCTGCTGGTTCTCCCGGAGCAGCTCGGACGGGGCGTCCTGCGGCGTGAAGCGGACCAGCGACGCGACGGGGATGGGTGTGTGACGGCCCGGCGCGAGGACGGGGATCGCCCCGAGCCGAAGCGGGTCGAAGCGCACCGAGTCGGGCGCGCGGACGCGGACGCCGATGCTCCGGTCGTCCCGGTAGATTTGGCCCGCTGCGACGCCGAGCAGCGCGCCGCTCACGGCCTGCGTGACGGCCACGGGGGTCAGCCCAACCCGGTTTGCCTCGGCGGCGTCGATGCGCATCGCCATCTCGGCCGTGGGCTCGCTCACACCGCTGAAGAGATCCTCGAGGCCCTCGATGCCCGCCATGGCGGAGTCGAGCCGCGTTCCGTAGGTCTCGAGGGCGGCCAGGTCGGGACCGAAAAGCTTGATCTCCACGGGGCGGGCGTTGCCGGCGAGGTCGTTGACGACGTCGGAAAGGATCTGGACGAACTCGATCCGCATGCGCGGCAGCGCGACACTCGCCTGCTGCCGGACCTGGTCGATGACGTCGTCGATCGACCGGGCGCGCTGGCCGTGCGGCTTGAGCCGGACCACGTAGTCGCCACGGTTCTGCAACGTCGCGAAGAGGCCGAGCTCGGCGCCGGTCCGCCGACTGGTCCCGGCAACCTCCGGTAGCCGCGCGAGGATGCCGTCGATGACGCCCAGCTGACGGTCGGTCTCGGTCAGCGCGGTGCCGCCCGGTGCCCAGTAGTCGAGGACGAACGCTCCCTCGTCCATCTCGGGCAGGAACCCGGTTTCGGCCGCGCGGTACGCGACGTACCCGCCGACGACGAGCACGACGGCGACGACGGCCACGCGCCGCGGATAATGGAGCACGGCCCCGAGCGCGCGGGCGTACAACCCCGCGAGCGCGTCGACGGCGTGCCCGAGCCGATCGAGGACGGTCGGCGCCGTCCCCGGCGGCGGCGCCGCGTGCTCCGCGTCGCGCGACGTAAGGTAGCGCTCGCTGAGGAGCGGAATCACCGAGCACGCGAGTCCCAGCGACACGAGCACGGCGATCGTGAGCGTGATCGACAACGCGTGGAAGAACTGGCCGACCACGCCCTGAAGCAGGCCGAGCGGCAGGAACACGACGACGGTCGTCAGCGTGGAGGTCGTGACCGGCCAGAGCAACTCCTGGATCGCGTCGCGGATGGCCGCGGTCCGGTCCGGGTTCAGGTCGAGGTGACGGACGATATTCTCGGTGACGACGACGGCGTCGTCGATGACGAGGCCGATGGCGATCGCCATCGCGCCGAGGGTCATCAGGTTGAACGTCTGCCCGAGGAGCCACATCACGAAGATCGTGATGACGAGGGTGAGCGGGATGGACGACGCGCTCACTGCGGTGATCCGACCGCGCCGGAGGAAGAGGAGGAGCACGATAACGGCGAGCGCGGCGCCCACCAGCATGGCGTCGCGGACCGCCTTGACGGCGTCGCGCACGAGCGACGCTTGGTCGTAGACGGGCCTCAGGCGGACGCCGGGGGGTAGCGTGTGCGCCAAGGCGCGGGCGAGACCGGCGACGCTGTCCGCGATCGCCAGCGTGTTACCGCCGAGCTGGCGTGTGATGTTCAGCTGCGCAACCGGCCGCCCGTTGCCCGAGATGATGCTCACGCGGTCCTCGGTGCCGGGCGTCACGGTCGCCAAGTCGCGCACCCGGAGCCCGTGCCCGACGACGATGTCGGCGATGTCGTCGGCCGAGTGCGCTTCCGTCGCGCTCACCATCAAGTACTGCCGATAGTCGCGCGGCATGCGCCCAACCGCCGTCACGGTCGTCGCGTCGCGGATTGCCGCCGAGAGGTCGTCGAACGTCATCTCCTGCTGTGCCAGCCGCATCGGATCGGCGACGACCTCGATCTCGCGCACGTCGCTGCCGAGCACGTCCACTCGTCCGACGCCCGGCACGCGTGAGACGATAGGCTTGATCTGGTAGCGCGCGATGTCGTACAACGTGGCCGGGTCGCCGCCCTCGACGTTGTACGAGAGGATCGGGAAGAGCGCCGGCGTCATCCGCTCGACCTGGATGCTCACGCCCGCGGGCAGATCGGGCACGACCTGGTCGACGCGCGCGCGGACCTCCTGCAGGGCGTTGAGCATCTCCGTCGTCGGCGAGAAATCCACGTTGATCTCGGTGCCGCCCCGGATGGTGCGCGATCTGACCCGCGTGACGCCGGGGACAATGCTGACGGCTTCCTCGATGGGCCGCGACAGGCTGAACAGCTGCTGGCGCGCGCCGAGCGCGGTCCCGGTGGCGACGATCGTCACGCGGGCGAATTTGAGCTCGGGGTAGATGGCCGAAGGGAGAGTCGAGGCAGCCCACACGCCCGCGATGCTGAGGAGCGCCACGAGCAGATAAACGAAGCGGCGCTGGTGGCTCAAGACGTCGAACAGCGTCACCGGGATGGAGGGGCAGCTTGGAGGATCTTGGCGCCGTCGGCCACGCCGTACGCGCCATTCGTCACCACGACCTCGCCGGCTTGGAGCCCGAACGCGATCTCGGCCACGGTTTCACTCCGGCCGCCGACCGTGACGGGTCGCACGTGCGCGACCCGCTCGGAATCCACGACGAAGACCTGAAAACCCTCGCCACCGGCGGCCGGGACGAGCGCGGCGACGGGCACCGTGACGGCGCGGGGTGCGACGCCGGTCACGATGCTCCCGAACACCGCCTCGCCGATCCGCAGGGGCCGGACGGGATGGCGCAGGCGGGCGCGCACGGCGACGGCGCGGGTGAGGGAATCGACCGCGCCTGCGACGCCGGTCACGGTGCCGGAGCCGAGCGGATCGCCCGCCGCGGACTCACCAGCCCTGATCGTGACGGAATCACCGTCGTGAATCTCCGCGGCGTCGGCGGGCGAGACGTTGAAGGCGACGTCGAGCGCCCCCGGGTCGGCGATCTGGACGAGCGGCTGGGTCGGGTCGACCGAGGCGCCCAGCACGGCGGTCATGCGCGTGACGACCCCCGCGAGCGGGGCGCGCAGCGTGGCGAGCTGCTGTGACCGCCGGGCGGTGACAGCGGCCGCCTGCGCCTGGGCCAGCTCCGCCGCTGCCTGATCGGCCTCCTTTTGAGGCAGGATACCCGCCTGGACGAGCCGGACCGCACGGGCGTGCGCATGCTGGGCGCTCTCGAGCGCCGCGTCGGCACTGTTGGCCGCGGCGTCGAAGGGCGCCCGCTCGAACTCGATCAGCGTGTCGCCCTCGGCGACCCGCTGGCCGGGCGCGACGAAGATGCGCGCCACCCGGGTCGGTCCCGGTGCCGCGAGCTCCGCGAAGCGCCCTGGGCGGGGCGTCACGGTGCCGATGGCGCGCACCAGGTGCGGGAACGGCTGCTCGGTCGCGACGGCCGTCTGCGCGGCGACGGCGGAGCCTGCCGTAGCCGCGTCGGCCTCGTCGCCAGCGGCGCGGACGCGGCAGCCGGCGACGAGCATGGCGAGGGCCGGCAGGAAGGCCCGTCTCACGGCTCGTCCGCGGAGGCGGTGACCAGGCGCACGCCGCCGGCCGCGTCGCTCGCCGTGGCGACATCGTCGATGTAGCGGCCCAGCGCCTCGCGTGCGTTGCGGTGCGCCTCGAGCACGTCGGCGAGGGGGATGGCGCCCTCGGCATACGCTTGCAACGACATCGCGGCGACGCGATCGGCGCTCGCGAGCAGCCGCCGGTCGCGCTCCAGGCGCGCCAGGACGGCCGCGAAGCGGCGACGCGCGCGTGCGACGTCCGCCGCGGATTCCCGGCGGGTCAGGTCGAGGTTCGCCTGCGCGCGGTCGCGCGCCGCCCGCGCCTGCCCGATCTCGCCGCCGTTTCGGTTGAACAGCGGCAGCGCGAGCGCCAGCCCGACCGTCGGCAGTACGCCCTGGGCGGGCTCCGCCGGATCGCCGCGATCCACCCCCAGCTGGAGACTCGGCGCCGGGATCACGCTGCGGTGGGCGAGCGTGAGACCGCGGTCCTCGGCGCGCAGGGTCGCCACCGCTGCCGCGACACGCAGCGGCTCGCCTGCGGGATCCGGGGCACCGCCCGGGGGCGGCACCAGCGAGTCGGCCAGGGTGATGGTGGCCGTCTCGGCCGGAAGGCCTATCGCGAGCTGCACAGCGAGCAGCCCGTCCAGCGCGGCGAGCGAGTCGTCGACCGCGACGTTCTCGAGCTGGCCTGCGTTCACCTCGGCGAGCCGCACGTCCAGCTCGCTCACGTCGCCCACCGAGCGGCGCAGCCGGGCCATCGTGAGCAGGCTGTCGGCGTCACGCGCGTTACGGCGCGACAGCCGCGCATGCGCCGCCGCGGCAAGGGCCCGCGTGTAGGTGGTGTCAACGTCGAAGCGGATGGCGGCGCGCTCGAACGCGAATCCGAACCCCGTCGCGTCGTGGGCCGCCGCCGCGGCGCCGATCCGCGCCGAGCGGAGCCACGGGAGGTCGAGTAACAGATCGGCGCTGTAATGGTAGCGCGGCACGTCCTTCGTGTAGGTCGCGGCGAACGAGGGGTTAGGGTAGGCGCGCGCGCCGCGCAGCAACCCGGCGGCTGCGGCGGTGTCGGCGCGGCCGAACGCGACGCGCGCGCCGCGAGCGAGCGCCGCCTCGACCGCTTCGGCCCGCGTCAGTGGACGCTGGGCGGCGAGCGAGGCTGTCGCTGCGCCGCCCAGCCCCACGACGAGGGCGGAGACGCGCAAAAGTCGTGTCGAGAGCGACATGTGATCCTGTGGAGAAACGTACGCGGCGAACCTGTCAGCAAGCTGTCAGGGCCGTTACCGCCATCCGCCGGCTTCCCGCTTCAGGGAGCCCAACTGGCTCTCGGTCGGCTCCGCTCAGCAAAACCACGGCTCGGTGAGCCGCGCGGGAATGGGTCGTTCGGGGGGCGGCGTCCGGAATCGACTGATCGCCTCGCCCCGGCCGGCCCGGGCATAGGCCAGCATGCGGATTCGCCCGAACGTCACCGCAGGATCTTCGTCGCGGCGTGCCGCTTGCTCCGCAAGCGCGCTCACGTCGCGCTGCAACGAGTCCATTCGAGGGTCGGGATGTGCCCAGCGATACGTGAATCGGGCCGCGTCGAGCCCATCAAGGAAGGGTTGGATGCCGGGTCGGGACAAGAGCAGGGAGCCGGGCGGAATGAGCAACCGGATGGCGAACTGGACCGGATCGATCTGATCGACCAACCCTTCGGCGTCCACCCATTCGAGCAACTCGAGGTAGTCGCCGATTGTGGCCCACGGAGTGAATGGGACGAACGCGGGCCGAAGCGCGATCCCCGCTCGGCGCAGCACCTCGAGCGCGACCTGCACGTCGGCGCGCGTGTGCCCCTTCTCGAGGTTGGCGAGAACGACCGGCGACAGTGACTCGACCGCGGAGACCACGAACACACAGCCTGTGGCCGCGAAATCCGGGACCAGCTCGCGGTGGCGCACGATGTGCTCGATCTTCGCGGTAAAGTCATAGGTGAGGGCGGGAAACTCGGCGTGCAGGCCTCGCACCAGCTTCGACGCGTGACCGGGACCATTCAGGAAATCGGGATCGCCGAACGTGATGTGCCCCGCCCCGTCCGCCACCAGGCGCCGCACGTCCTCGAGCACGACGTCACGGGGCACCGCGAAGAAGCGGCCGCCGTACGCCGGCGGGATGGGGCAGTGCAGGCAGGTGTGCAGGCAGCCGCGGCTCGCCTCGACGTACCCCGCGGGAATGCGCCGGCCATCCCGCAACAGGCTCGCGTAGCGGGTGAGCGGCGGGAGCCCGTCGCGACGGGGGACGGGAAAGGGCAGTCGTTCGAGCTTCCGACCAGGGCGAAGGGGCGCGGCCGCTTCCCCCGCGTCGAGCCGCTGGGCGAGCGCGACGAGCGCCGCTTCGGACTCCACCCCCAGCACGATATCGGCACATCCCCCGAGCAGGTGCGTCGCGTTGAGCTCTGCGTACAGACCGTGGCACACGATGCGGCACGTGGCATTGATCTGACGGATCCGCTCGGCGGCGCGCACGCCCAAGCGCAACGCCGTATGCATCGGCACGGCAATCGCCACGAGTCGGGCTCGTCGCACCGTGGCTGCGTCGAGCGGCTCCACCGCCAGATCGAGAGTGCTCGGGGCGAAGCCGGCGCGCGCGAGAAACGCCTGTGGCCAGGCAAGGCCGAGTGGCTGGTGGCCGAGCTCGTAGCACGACACCAGCAGGATGGCGCCCGGCTCCCGCAGCGAGGTGTTCGAGCGTGTCACTGCTTGAGAAACGCCTGCAAGGCCGCGCGAAAATCGGGCGTCGTGCGGCTCACGGCGTTTACGTCCGCCCCCAGCCGGATCCCGTCCTCGAAGCGCAGGCCGTCGAGCTGGTAGAATTGCTGTTTGGTGAACGCCAGCGCCGACGGGCTCGCCGCGGCCAAGGCCCGCAGCACCTCGCTCACCTGGTCCTCGAAATCCGAGTCTTCGTACACCCGCGACACGAGCCCCAGCCCCGCCGCCTCCGAGGCTCCGAGGATCCGCCCTGTTGCCGCGAGATCGAACGCGACCTTCTCGCCCGCCGTGCGCTTGAGCAGCGTCATGACGATGGCCGGCACGAAGCCCCGTTGCACTTCGGGATAGCCGAACTTGGCGGATTCGGTGGCGAGGACGAGGTCGCATGCCGTGGCCAACCCGCACCCCCCTGCGAGCGCCCGGCCCTGTACGACGGCGACGATCGGCTTGGGAATGCGTCGCATGCGGAGGAAGATCTCGGCGAAGTGCAGCGCCGCGTGTCGGTTCTCCTCGACGCTCCGGTCGGCGGAGGCGAGTAGCTCGTTCAGGTCCATGCCGGCGCAGAAGTCGCCCCCGGCGCCCCGTACCGCCACGACGCGCACGGCACTGTCGAGATCGGCCCGCTCCAGCAGGGAGAGGAAGGCGTCGATCAGGGGGGTGTCGATCGCGTTCTTTTTCTCCGGCCGGTTGAGCGTTGCCGTGAGGATCCCGCCCTCGAGCGCGGCGAGCACGCGGTCGCTCACCTGGGGAGCTCCAGCTCGAGGCGCAATAGGGCGGTCGAAAACACTTTTCCCTGGGCATCGGTCTTGAGAGAAATGGTGCCGCCGCCGTCCAGCGCGCCGTGTAGCAGGAAGTTCAGGGCGTGGAGGTTCGGCAGCTCGTAGCGCTCGACCGGGCCCGAGATCATGCCCTTGAAATGCCGGGCGACGCGCGCCGCGGTCACGTGCTTCACCAGGATCGGATAGTACTCGGGTTTCAGTGCGATCAACCCCACGTTGGCCGTGTCCCCCTTGTCTCCGGACCGCGCGTGCGCCAGCTCGAGGAGAGGGACCGTTTTCTTTCTGCCCGCCTTGTTTCTCATACCTCCACGACCTCGACGCACGGCTCCACCATGCCCTTGTCGAGCAGCGCGGGCCAGTACGCCACGATCTCCTCGGGCTTCGGCCGTCCGCCCGCGAACCCGGTGACGCTGGGCGGCCCGTTCAGGATCAGGGGCGCGATCTCGCGCGTGAACCGCTCGACCGCCGCTTTGTCGGGCGACCGGACGCCGACGCGCAGCTGCACTTCCGGCAGCTGGTCCAGCGGCGCGCCCCCCCCCCGTGCCCCCCGCGCCCCCCGCGCCAGCGGGCCATGGGTCGCATCGGCGCCCACGAACTCCGTCAGCACCGACTCGAACTTGAGACCGAGATCGGCGAGCCGCTGCCGGAGAATGCGATCCGCGGCCTGGGCTTTTTTGTAGGCCTCCGGCCACGCGTAGACGAGCGTGCCCACGGCCTTGTAGCCGTAGAAATAGCCGATCGATACTTTGAGCTTGTCGGTGGCAGGTCTCCCCCTGACGCCCGACACCCGGACCCGGTCTCTCGCCACCTGCTCGAGCCGGATCGTCGTGAAATCCGCGATGCAGTCGGGGGTGATGTACTCCGCCGGGTTTCCCATCTCGTAGACGAGCTGCTCGGTCACGCCGGCCACGCTGATCCGCCCGCCGGTGCCGGGATGCTTCGTGATCTCGAACGTCCCATCCGCATCCGCGTTCACGATCGGGTAGCCCACATTCGCGAGATCCGGAATCCGTTCCCAGTCCACCAGGCAGTTGCCCCCGCTGCACTGCGCGCCGCATTCGATCGTATGGCCGGCGACCGTCCCGGCGGCGAGGAGATCCCAGGCGTCGGGCCGCCACCCGAAGGCGTGAATCAGGGGCGCGAGGGTGAGGCCGGTGTCGGTGACGCGTCCCGTCACGACGATGTCCGCGCCGCCGCGCAGCGCCTCGACGACCGGCCCGGCGCCGAGGTAGGCGTTCGCCGAAACGACCCGGGCGCGCACGTCGGACAGGGGTCGGCCCGTGTCGAGGTTCCTGAGCTCGTGCCCGTGGGCCAGCAGCCCATCCAACCGTGGCAGCAGATCGTCCCCCGTCACTACGCCGATCCGGAGTTGGCCACCGAGTCGCAGGCGGCGCGCCGTCTCGGCCACCGCCTGCGCGCAGCCCCGGGGGTTCACGCCGCCGGCGTTGGCGGTGACCTTGACCCGCCGCTCCACGACGATCGGCAGGATACGCTCCATCTGCGCGATGAAGTCCTTCGCGTACCCGAGCGACGGGTCGCGCGCCTTTTGTTTCTGCAAGATGGACATCGTGACTTCGGCCAGGTAATCCATCATGAGGTAGTCCACGGGACCGCCCGTCACCTGGCGATATGGCGCTTCCAGCCAGTCGCCCCAGAACCCCTGCCCCGCGGCGATGCGCACCGTGGCCGGCCGCAGCTTCACGGCGTGACGGCGACCCGGCGGGCCGCGTCGGGAGCGCTCCCACTGGACGCGTGGACCTTCAGCTCGACGAGTGGCGCGAAGCCCTCGGGCAGGGGGAGCTCTCGTGTGCGCTGAGTGGGCAGGGAAGCCCGTCCCCCTGGGAGCACGGTGATGTCCCGGCCGTCGCCGAGCGGGCGCGGCTCGCGCAGCAGAAAGCGCAGCCGCACCGTCGCCCGCCACGGATGCACACCCCTGTCGCGTGCAAAGCCCGGATACAGCTCGACGGTGAGCGGATGGCCCTGTAACGCCGCCGGTACCGCGAAGGCTTGCCGTCCGAGCGCGTACTCCAGTGGCCCCTGAGACACCTGCTGCCCCGTAGAATCGAACTCGGTCACTCCGAAGTCGGTGAACTCGCGCCACTGCTCGCGCGATACCTCCACCTCGACGACCGCCGTCGCGGCCCAATCGGGCACCGAGACCGTGAGGCTCTCGGACGTCGCGCCGCGGCCCGCGACCTCCAGCGCGCGCTCTCCGCCGAGCAGCGTCTGGGTGATACGCCCGGTGACGATGGCCTGGCCCGGATTGGTCGCTTCCCGGTCCGCGAGGGTGAGCGGTGCGAGCTGCGCGCGCACGGTCGCGACGACCCCGGAGCGGGGCGGCGCGACGACGTCCAGCTCGTACACGCCGGCCGCGGCATCTTCTGCCCGGACGACGAACCGGGCGGTCCCCGTCTGGGATCCCCCGAGCGGGACGATCGAATCCCGCGCCAGCTCCCGAAATGGCGCGCCATTGGGCTCGTACAGGATGGCCTTGGCGGTCCGTTGCCCAGAGTCGGCGAGCATGACGCTGGCGACGAGCGTGGCGCCCGGCTGCGCCACGCGGAGAAAGTATCGCTGTACGTGGCCGGGGCCGACGGTGCGCCGCTCGTCAAAGAGGGGCTTGTCCCCCAGGTCGTAGGGGACGAGCACGACGTTGACGAGCCGGAACACCGGCCCCGCGAGGGCATCGCCGGGATTCCAGGCAGTCACCGTTCCCACATACGCACCCGGCGCTGCGAGTGCAGGGACGGAGTAGGTCACCGGAATCTCGGTCTCGCGGGATCCCGCCGGCAGCATCGGCGGCGTGGACAGCCACGCCGCATCGCTCTTCAACGAGAATTGTGCGACCCGGAGTCCGGCGACGTGTCGCACCCGGAACAGTTCGACCGTGTCGCCCGGCCCCGCCAGGCCCTCGCGCCGGAACGCAGCCGATCCCCCGCCGGTGGTGGCGCGTACGACGTAGCCGGAGCCCTGATGCCCGGCGACGAGCCATCGGTATGCCCGCTCGAGCTGCGGCACTCCGGCCCCCTGGTCGAGCACGCTCGCGTCGGGCAGGCCGGCGGCGGCCACGCGGAGCGCCGCGCTCACGTCGGCGCCGTCGGGCTTGCGTCCCTCCTGCACCAGCGCCGACATGAGGCACGCCGCGAGGCCGGCGACATAGGGAGCGGACATGCTGGTGCCGGCCTTGATCTCGTTTCCGGTGTCGAACGAGGGCACGGTCGAGAACGCCCACCCCGGCGCGAGCAGGTCGGGCTTCCCGAACCGTCCGCCGCGCCCGCTGAAGGAGCCGACGAAATCTCCCGCCACCGGCGGCGCACCATCCTCCTCGAGCGGGACGTAGATCCCCGGCAGCGCCGCGCCCACGGAAACCGCCAGGTCGGCCGATCCGGGCAGGCCCACCGTGGAGAGGCCGGGCCCGTCGTTGCCGGCGCTGATCGCGAACACGATCCCCGGATGGGCGACGACAAACGCGTTGACGATCGAGTCGAGGACGGCGCGCTCGCCGGGCTCGTTGCCGATTCCCCAGCTCAAGTTCAGCACGAGCGGCAGGTTGCGCTGCTCGGCGAAGCGGGCGGCGTACTCCATCGCGTGCTGGATGCTGCCGGTCATCGAGATGCCGCCCCGTGCGTCGTTCGCGATCTTCAGCCCGAGCAGCTGCGCGCCCGGTGCGACGCCGTCGAAGCCCGCGACGTTGAACAAATTGTGTCCCGCGGCGATGCCCGCGACATGCGTGCCGTGCGCGTTGTTGTCGAGCACGAAGGCGAGCGTCGGCACGCCGCTCACTTCGCCGAAGTTGGCGGCCAGTGTCACCGGCTTCGTGCCGAGCGCGATCGCCTCACGGCCCTGGCGGTAGTCGTGCAGCGGCATCTCGTCCTCAAACGAGCCGTCCAGGTTCGTGTCGACGAACGCGACCCAGCCGTCCGTCGCCTTCACCACGATCACCGGAAAGACATCGTTGTTGGTCCCGTCACCGTTCAGGTCGGCGCCCGGCGCTTTGCCGAGCGGGCGCTCCGCCAGCACCCCGGCATACCACGTGGTCGCCGTCGTGAGCCGCCCGATCCGACCCGCGCCGGAGAGCGGACGGCCGGCGATCGACACGGTGCCGTCCCCGGTCGGAGCGACGGGCGTGAGCCGCACCACTCCCTCACCGGAGAAATCCCGTACGTCGAGCATCTTGGGCGCGCCGGTGCTGGTGACGATCAGGCCGTCCACGCCCGGATCCACTCCGGTGTCGAGAATGCCGATCAGGACGCCGCGCCCGTCGTAGGTGGGGTGTTTGGCGCGGAACTCGTCGACGCCCGCGCTATGGAGCGGCATCAGGCCGACGAGCAGGGCGCGGGCCGGCGGCAGAATGGGGAGCCGACTCGCGACGCCCGTGGCGGTCGGCGGTGGGGACGGCGGCGGTTGCGCGGTGGCGGTCGCGGGGGGGGGAGCCGGGAAGGAAGCCGGCGTCGGGCGCGTGGCCGGCGGTCGGGCGGGGCCGCCGCAGCCGGCGCAGAGCGCGACCAGCAGGAGCGGGACGCAGGGCGGTCTCATGGTTGACTCGGCAGCACGAAGGCCCCGACGTGTGGGCCGGTGAATTCGCCTGTCACCTCGAGGAGGAACGCGAGCATATCGCGGGTCTCTTCCGGAAGGACGATCGCGTCCACAAAGCCGCGGGCGGCGGCGAATCTGGCGTCGAGCTGTTGCTCGTAGTCCGCGCGCATGGCGTCGACGGCAGGGGCGTTTTCGGGCTTCGCCGCCTCATTTCCGAAGACCGCCTGGATCGCCGACTCCCCTTCCATCACGCCCATTCGACCGGTGGGCCAGGAGACGATGAAGTCGGGGTCGAACCCCTGCCCCGCCATCGCGTAGTAGCCCGCTCCCGAGGCATGGTTCACGGTGAGCACGAGTTTGGGCACCGTCGCCGTCGCCATCGCCTCCACGAAACGCGCTCCGGCGCGAATGATCCCCGAGTGCTCGGCTTCGCTGCCGACCATGAACCCCGACACGTCCTGGACGAACAGGAGGGGGATCCGCTCGCGGTCGGCGTTCTCGATGAAGTAAGCCACCTTCTCGGCGCTCTCGGTATAGATGATCCCTCCGATCTTCGGTGCCCTTCCCTCCCCCACGCCCTTCCTGCCCTTGATGACCCCGCGCGAGTTGGCGATCAGCGCGACGGTGCGGCCTTCGATGGCGCCGTGCGCGCAGATCATCTCGGGCGCGAGATCGGGCTGGAACTCGTCCAGTTTTCCCGCGTCGAGCAGGCACTCGAGCACCGCGCGGACGTCGTAGCTCATGCGGTGATCCGATGGCAGCAAATCGTACAGCTCTTTGGGACTGCGTTGAGTCTTGCCGCCCGGCGCGGGAGGCCGGAACGTGCGCGGCAGGCGCGCCACGTATTCCCGGATGCGGGCCAGACACTCACGATCGTCCTTCGCGCGATAGTGCGCCACGGCGCTCACCGCGGTGTGCGTCGCCGCGCCGCCCAGGGATTCTGCATCCACCGTCTGTCCCGTCGCGCCCTTCACGAGGTTCGGGCCTCCCAGCCCCATGAACGAGGTGCCTTCGACCATGAAGATCACGTCAGACAGGGCGGGCAGGTACGCCCCGCCCGCGATGCACGGTCCCATGACGGCGGCGATCTGCGGCACGCGGAGGTAGTGTCGCATGATCGAGTTGTAGTAGAAGATCCGCGCCGCGCCGTACTGGCCGGGGAAGACGCCGCCCTGGTAGGGGAGATTCACGCCGGCCGAGTCCACGAGGTACACGATCGGGATGCGCTGGCGCATCGCGATCTCCTGGGCGCGGAGCATCTTCTTGATCGTCTCCGGCCACCAGGAGCCCGCCTTCACGGTGGCGTCGTTCGCCACCACCACCACCGGGCGGCCGGCGATACGCCCCAGGCCCGTGACCACGCCCGCGCCCGGCGCCTGCCCGTCGTACTGATCGAACGCGACGAGCAGGCCGATTTCGAACCAGGCCGCGCCCTGGTCGAGCAGGGCGGCGATGCGCTCGCGGGCGGTCAGCTTTCCCTGGTCGTGCTGGCGGCGCACCTTGTCGGGCCCGCCGCCCTGCTCGAGGCGCGCTTTGAGCTCGCGGTATTCCGCGGTGAGGGTCTTCAGACGGCTCGAGGGTGACGAGGGACGAGGGACGGGGACGGGGTCACGCCTCGACATGTTCGGCCGCCCACTCTTCGATGTATTTCACCAAGTCCGCCGTGGGAGTGCCCGGTCCGAACAATCGCCCGATGCCATGCTGCTGCAGCGTGGCGATGTCTTCTGGAGGAATGATCCCGCCGCCCGTCACCAACACGTCGTCGCGTCCGGCCGCGACCAGCAGCTGCTTCACGCGCGGGAACAGGGTCAGGTGGGCGCCGGATAGGATCGACAGGCCCACTACATCCACGTCCTCCTGGATTGCCGCCTGGGCGATCATTTCAGGGGTTTGGTGCAGCCCCGTGTAGATGACCTCCATGCCGGCGTCCCGCAGCGCCGCGGCCACGACCTTCGCGCCGCGGTCGTGCCCGTCCAGGCCGGGCTTGGCGACGAGCACCCGGATGGGGCGCTTCGAGCCGGGCATCAGCGGCGGAACCGCACCAGGCCGGCGAGCCCGTCCACGACGCGGCGTGCCCGTTCGTCGTACACGACGTCGACCTGAACGTGCTGGGCCAGGGCCTCCTCGATGGCATCGTCGATGCGGCGGTCGTCGTCCTGCCCGTCGGCGAGCAGCGTGCGCACCTGGCCGCGCTCGAGTGCCTTGAGCGTCGACTCGATGCCGTTCACCGCCCAGCCGCTGCCGACGCCTTCTCGCACGGCCTCCGCGTGTGCGCGCTCCCAGGCACGCTCGCGCTCCTCGCGCAACGCGAGCGCCGCCTCGCGCACTTCGGCCGCGGTGACGCGCTTGGGGTTCAACCGGACCACGCCGAGCACGAGGTCGTGCAGATAGGTGTGCAAGTGCGGCAGCAGGGCGGCCGCATCCACGCCGATGCCGGCGACCACGAGCCCGGCGAGCGGGCGCTGGGCGTGGATCTGGAAGATACGGTCCGCCACCTGCGCGTAGTGGCGCTGCCGCTCCTCCCGGATGCGCATGTGATAGTTGTGCTCGCCGAAGCCCCCGGCCAGCCTGTTTCCCCGTTTCGCCTGCCGCTCGCCGTGGAACTTCCCTGGTCGCGTGGCCGCCGCGGTCAGGCTGGGCAGCTCCACGACGTCATAGGCCGTCACCTCGAAGAAGCGCGCGCTGGTGCGGTCGCACGCCGCGACGAGGATGGTGCCGAATTCCTCCTCGAGCGCCACGAGCTCCCGCACCAGGGGCACGGGCGCCACGGCGAGCCGCGAGCGGTGGACATGGGGAAGCGGCAGCACCTCGAACAGGTCGAGGGTGCCGCAGGCAAACAGCGCGATCCCCCGCGCCGCGGGTAGCCGCGTCGACTCGGCGAAGTAGCCCTGCACGCGCTCCAGGTCCGCCGTCACCTGGGTCCGAAGGGCGCGCTCGAGATCCTGGCGCTCGAGGCCGGCGAGCGCCTCGCGGATGCGGTTCTTGATCTTGATCAGGTACTTGCCGCGGGTCTTGTCCCGGGGCTCCAGTTTCAAGTAGCACGACACGACCTGATACGCGCCGGGCTGGAGGTGCGACCACCGCTCGACGGCGGCACGCACCGCGCTCTCGCTGGCGGAAATCGGCAGCGCGGCCATGGCCTAGAAGAATACCGGCTCGCGGTAGGCGCCGTACACGCTCTCGAGCGCGTGCCGGATCTCGTACAGGGTGCCGTAGGCGCGGGCGCAATCCAGCATCGGGCCGATCACGTTCTCGTCGGCGCGGGCTGCCCGCCGCAGCGCCTCGAGCCGCTCGGCGACGAGCGCGTTGTCGCGCTCCGCTCGCAGGCGCGCGAGCCGCCGTCGCTGACCCTCCTCGGCGTCCCCCGAGACTTTGAGGATCTCGACCGGGTGGTCGTCATCGCTCAGGTAGTCGTTCACACCCACCAGAATGCGGCCGCCGGCCTCGACATCGCGCTGGAACTGCTCCGCGGAGCGCGCGATCTGCCGCTGGAACCACCCGCTCTCGATGCCCTTCACCACGCCGCCCACCGACTGGATCTCTGCGAACAGGCCCTCCGCTTCGCGCTCGAGCTGATCGGTGAGCGATTCCACGTAGTAGGAGCCGCCGAACGGGTCGATCACGTCCGCGACGCCCGTCTCGTGCGCGATGATCTGCTGGGTTCGGAGCGCCAGGCGGACCGCCTCCTCGGTGGGAAGCGCGAGCGTTTCGTCCAGCGAGTTGGTGTGGAGCGACTGCGTGCCTCCCAGCACCGCCGCGAGCGCCTGATAGGCCACCCGGACGACGTTGTTCATCGGCTGCTGCGCGGTGAGCGTGACCCCCGCGGTCTGCGAGTGGAACCGCATCATCGCAGACCGCGGGTTCTTCGCGCCGTAGCGCTCCTGCATGTGGCGCGCCCAGATGCGGCGGGCGGCCCGGAGCTTGGCGATCTCCTCGAAGAAATCGTTATGGATGTCCCAGAAGAAGGAGAGGCGCGGTGCGAACGCATCCACGTCCAGCCCACGGGCGATGCCCCGCTCCACGTAGGTGAACCCGTTGGCCAGCGTGAACGCGAGCTCCTGCGCCGCGGTGGCTCCCGCCTCGCGGATGTGGTAGCCGGAGATCGAGATCGTATTCCACAGCGGCGTGTGCGCGGCGCACCACTCGAACATGTCCACGATGATCTTGAGGGCGGGCTCGACGGGATACACCCAGGCGTGCTGTGCCATGTACTCCTTGAGGATGTCGTTCTGCACGGTCCCGCGCAGCGCGGCGCTCGCCACCCCCTGCTGCTCCGCCGCGGCGACGTAGAAGCAGAACAGCATCGCCGCCGGCCCGTTGATGGTCATCGAGGTCGAGACCTGATCGAGTGGGATCCCGCGGAACAGGTCTTCCATGTCGGCGAGCGACGAGATCGCGACGCCGCACTTGCCCACCTCGCCTTCGGCGCGCGGGTGGTCGGAGTCGTACCCCATGAGCGTGGGGAAATCGAACGCCACCGAGAGACCGGTCTGCCCGTGCTCCAGCAGGAACTTGTAGCGCCGGTTCGTGTCTTCCGCGCTGCCGAATCCCGCGAACTGCCGCATCGTCCACAGCTTCCCCCGGTACATCGTCGGGTGGATGCCGCGGGTGAACGGGTAGGCGCCCGGCGCCCCTAACCGGCTGCGCGGGTCGAAGCCGGCCAGGTCGTCCGGCGTGTAGACGGGCTTTTTTTCGATGCCGCTCATCGGATCGCGCCTCCCCTCCCCCCGGCCTTCACCTGATCGAGGATCTCTGCCGCCACCTCGTACGGGCTCCGCCGGCCGTTCGCCACCTCGTCCAGCCGCAGGGCCAAGAGCTCCTCGACACGGATCGCTTCCAGGAGCCAACGCCTGAGCTTGCGCTCCAGGACGGCGCGCGTCCGGGCCGCCAGGCGCTGCCGCCGCCGCTCGGCGAGCTTCCCGCTCGCTTGAAGATAGGCGTAATGGCGATCCAGAGCAGCCGCAAGCTCGTCCACTCCGTCACCCGTGGACGCCACGGTACCGAGCACCGGAGGCTCCCACGTGTCGGACGGGCGGACGGGCGGACGGGGGGACGGAGTCGCATCACTGTCCGCCGGTCCGTCCGTCCGGCTGTCCGCCCTGGGTCGGGCGGGATGGTGGGGGCCGACGTGCCGGAACGCATTCCCCCGCCGGATGCCGAGCATGACCTCGACCTCGTGTCGGAACTTGTCCGCGCCCGGACGGTCGCTCTTGTTCACCACGTAGATGTCGGCGATCTCCATGACCCCGGCCTTGAGCGCCTGAATGCCGTCGCCCGATTCGGGCACGAGCACGAGTACGGTCGTCTCGGCGGTGCGCGCGATGTCGAGCTCCGTCTGCCCGACCCCCACCGTTTCCACCAGAACGCGCTCGAAGCCGAACGCCTCGAGGAGGTCGGCGACTTCTTCGGTCGTGGTGGCGAGCCCGCCCTGCGCCCCCCGCGTCGCCATCGAGCGGATGAACACGCCGGGGTCGAGGCTGACCGATTCCATCCGGATCCGGTCGCCGAGCAGCGCACCGCCCGTGAACGGACTGGTCGGATCCACGGCCACGACGCCAACGGAGAGGCGCTGGGCGCGGAACCGCTGGATCAGCGCTTCGGTGAGCGTGCTCTTGCCGGCGCCGGGGGGACCGGTGATGCCGACCCGCCGGGTACCGCCGCGCCCGAGCAACCCGTGGGTGTGCGACAGCACGCGCTCGAACCCGTCGCGCTGGTTCTCGACCAGGGTGATGGCGCGGGCCAATGCGGCGGGCTCACGCCGGGCCAGCCCCTCGAGAATCCGCTCCGTCGTCACGCAAGACTCATGCGTCAGCTTCGCTCTTCGGCGGGCTCGAGCGGCACGGTGCGCACCGGCCCCGGCCGTACGACGACGCGCTCCACGCGGGTGGCGGTGGCGGCGAGGATGTCGAACTCGAGCCCGTGCAGGGCGAATCGCTCGCCCGGTCGGGGGATGCGTCCCAGCGCCTGCACCAGCAGCCCCGCCACGGTCTGGACCCCACGCGTTTCCAGCGTGACGCCGAGGGCCTCCTCGAGCCGGGTCGCCGGGGCGCTTCCCTCCAGCTCGACGATCCGCACGGGCGGCTGGTCGGTGAGGGGCGGGACGGCGGGCTCGAAGATCTCCGACACCAGGTCGCGGAGCAGGTCCTCGAACGTGACCAGGCCCGCCGTCCCGCCGAACTCGTCCAGGACGACGGCGAGGTGGCTCCGGCCGCGCTGCATTTCCAGCATGAGGTCGGCCGCCCGCGTGGTGCCCGGCACGACCAACGCCGGCAGAAAGGGGATGGGCGCGTCGGGCGGCAGCCGCAGGAGATCGAAGGCATGCGTCACGCCGATGACCTCGTCGAGCGATCCCCGATACACCGGATAGCGGCTGTAGCCCGATTGCAGGCACACGTGCGCCGCCTCCGCCGCCAGCAGGCCCTCGGGAATCGCCACGATCGACGTGCGGGGCGTCATCAGCTCCCGTACCGGCCGGTCCGCGAAGGCCAGCACACCCGACACGACCGCCATCTCGTCGGCGGACGCGAGCGCTTCGGTGTCCGCGTTCGTGAGCACGGCCGCGAGCGTGGTGCGCGTCGAGGGGTCGCGCCAGGGGACGAAGGGCGCGAACGCCCGGCCGAGCCGCTCGAGCCGCGGTGCCGCGTGCGCCACGATCGGCTCCGCCCAGCGCCGGCCCACCACGCGCGGGACGAGGTACGCGGCGCTCACGAGCAGCGGGATGCCGAGCGCGATGGTAAAGACGCCGAGTACGGTCGGCGTGGTCCGGGCGAGCAGCGCCGGGATGGCGGCAGCCGCCCCGATGATGCCGACGGTGGTCAGGGCGTTCGCAGTCGCGAGCACGCGCCCCGGGTTTTCGAGCACGCCGGCGGCACCCCCCGCCCCGCGGAGCTTGTACGACACCCAGCGGGTCAGCTCGAGCTGGCTTACCGCCGCGGCCGCGACGCCGACGGCCGCCGCGGCGGCCGCGAGCAGCAGTCCACTCACGAGCAGCAGGGCCGGCAGCGTCACCGTTGCCTCTGGAGCAGCACGCTGGTCACGCGGCGTCGGTCCACGCGCTCCACGACGACCTGATAGCCGTCGAGTGTCAGCTCGTCCCCCGCGCGAGGCACGCGTCCCAGCACCGAGTAGACGAGTCCCCCCACGGTCGAGACTTCCGGGTGCTCGAACGAGCGCCCGAGCGCCTGCGAGAGATCGTCGAGCGTGACTCGTCCGTCCACCCAGTAGCGGTCGCCGTCCTGACGGATCGACGGCGCTTCGCCCACGTCGTGCTCGTCGCGGATCTCGCCGACGATTTCCTCGAGGATGTCCTCGAGCGTGATGAGCCCCGACGTGCCGCCGAACTCGTCCACGACGATCGCCAGATGCCCGGGACCGCGCTGGAAGTCACGGAGCTGGCTATCGAGCGTCTTCGTCTCCGGCACGAAAGCCGCGGGCCGCACCAGATCCTGCCAGCGTGCGGCCGTCGCCGCGTCTTCCCCGCCGAGGCCCATGGCGAACGGCACGAGGTCCTTGGCAAAGACGACGCCGGCGATGGTGTCCGGGGTCCCGTCGTACACGGGGAGGCGCGAGTGCTCGCTCTGTCGAAACGCTTCCACCACGTCTTCGCTCGATGCCGCGAGGTCTATGGCCACCATGTCGAGCCGGGAGGTCATGACCTCATCCACGCGCGTGTCGGCGAGCGTGAACACGCCGAGCAGCATGTCACGCTGGGCCGCGCCGAGGTCGGGCTCGAGCGGGCGCCGGGTCGCGACGAGGCCGTGCAGGCCCTTGTCGACCCACGCGAGCAGCCAGAGGAGTAGGCCGAACGGTGCGAGGGTGCGCCGCGCCAGCGGGAGCGCGGTCGCCGCGAGCTCGGGCGCGACTCGGGCCAGGCTGCGGGGCAACGCGTCGCCAATGATGAAGAGAAACGCCACCGCCACGGCCCAGCTGCTCAGAGCCTCCACCCAGGGCCGGTCCCACCATCCGAGGGCGTGACCCGCCGCGACCGCGCCGAGCACGAGCAGGGCCAGGCGGGCAACGTGCAGCGCGCGGTGCAGTGGCACGCGGGCGCCAACGGTCGTGGGCGGTGCGTCGCCCAGCGTGTGGAGCGCCTCCCCCACGGCGGCTTCCTCGCCGAGCGCCAGGAGGCCGGCCCAGAGCGCCGCGGCCCCGGCCACGAGGGCGCCCCCCAGAGTCAACGCCGCGCCCGTGAGCGTCACGGCTGCTCCCCGCCCCCCCCGGTCCCGAGCAGCCGGCGAACGTAGCGCTCCTGGCGGCGCCACATGGCCGACCGCGTTCGGCCCCGTCCGTCGGGGTGGTCGTAGCCCAATACGTGCAGCGTCCCGTGCACCGCAAGCCGGAGCAGCTCCTCCTCCACCCCTTCTTCTGCCCCCTTCGTTCTTCCGCCGTTCTTGACCCAGCGCTCGGCGGCCGCGGGACAGACGTACACGTCCCCGAGGATGGCACCGTCGGGTTGTGGCAGCGGGAACGCCAGGACGTCGGTCAGACCACGCCGGCCGGTGGCGCGGCGGTTGAGGCGGCGCATGGCGACGGCGTCGAGCAGCGTGAGCTCCACGCGCGCGCGGGCGCGTTCCCACGCCAGGACCCGCCCGACCGCGCGCTCAAGCCTTGGCCGCAGGCTGCCACGTCGCCGTGATGCCGCCACTGGACTCCGGGTATTCGATGCGGTTGTGGTACATGCCGCTGATGATCCGTACGAACTCCTGCTTCACTTGGTCGATCTGCCGCAGCGTCATGGGCGCCTCGTCCAGCTGACCGGCGTTCAGCTTGGTGCGCACGATGTGGTTGATCACCTCTTCGATTTTCTGCGGCGTGAGATCCTCGAGCACGCGTAGGGCCGCCTCGACCGAATCCGCGAGCATCGTGATGGCCGTCTCGGCCGAGTGCGGCTTGGGGCCGGGGTAGACGTAGTCGCCCGGGCGCGGGGTCCCGCCGTCGCCGCTCTTCTTCGCGCGATCCAGGAAGTACGTGATCTCGGTCGTGCCGTGGTGCTCCGGAATGAAGGCCGCGACGGCTTCAGGGAGCCGCGCCTCCTCGGCCAGGACGAGCCCGTCCGTCACGTGCGCCTTGATGATCTGGGCCGACTGATGTGGTTTGAGCCGGTCGTGCGGGTTGTTGCCGCGCGTCTGGTTCTCGACGAAGTATTGCGGGTTCTTGATCTTCCCGATGTCGTGGTAGTAGCACCCCACGCGGCCGAGCAGGCCGTCGGCCCCGATCCGGTTGCACGCCGCTTCCACGAGGTTGGCCATGGCGACGGAGTGGGCGTAGGTGCCCGGGGCTTCGAGCGAGAGCCGGCGCAAGAGCGGCCGGCTGGGGTCGGACAGCTCGAGCAGGGTGAGGTCCGTCGTGATGCCGGTGATCGACTCGGCGACCGGCAACAGGAAGAACGTGAGCCCGGCCGACACGAGGCCATTGGCGGCGCCCCACACGCCGCGCAGCGCGATCTCGCCCACGCTCCAGCTGCCCGTGAGCCCGAGCGCCAGGGCGCCGGCGAGGTAGCCGAGCGCGATAATCAGCACCGGCACGTAGAAGTTGCTCCGCCGCCGCAGCACTCGTACCGTGAGGGCCGCCGTCACGCCGCCGACGACACACAGGAACAGGGCGGGGAGATCGTGGAACACCGGCTGCAGGCCGATCACGATCGCGAGGATCATGGCGGCGATCATCGAGACACGCCCGTTGAACAGGACCGTCAGCAGCATGGCCATGAACGGCAGGATGATGATCTCGGCGTGGCGCGGGGCGAAGCGGGCCACGGCCGCCGCCTGCAGCAGCACGAGCGCGAACAACCCGCCGATCAACGCCACTTGCCGGCGCTCGCGATACGTCTCGCGGCGGTAGAACACCAGCAGCACCCAGAAGATGGCGAGGATGAGCGAATCGCGCAGAACGGGGCCGAACACTCCACCGGGCGAGCGGCTGGTGGCCGCGCCGCGGCGCACCAGGTCCGAATGCAGGGCCACGAGCTTCTCGTGGGCCTCGTTCGTCACCACTTCGTGCGCGCCGACGATGCGGTCCCCGGCGCGCACGATGTACTTGCTCGGATCCACGCTGCGGCGCAGCTCGTCACGCCGCCGCTCGGTCTCGAGCGTGTTGGGGATGAGGGTCGGCCGGAAAAAGTGACCGGCGAGCCGGACATACAGCTGGTCGCCGACGCTCGAGCCCCTGTCCGGGTGGATGGCGCGAGCCCGCGTGAGATATTGGGCGTACGTGAGCACCTGGTCGCGCGACACCGCCTGTTCGCCCGCTCGGCGGCGCACGATCAGCTCCGGTGCCTGCTCGACTTGCAGGACGCCGGGTCCCGTGACGCCCAGCGCCAGCGAGCGCTCGAACAGCTCGTTCAACGCCTTCTCCAGGGCGTGCCGCTTCCCACCCTTGCCCAGGTACGCCGCCTCCGGGGCTCCGAGCGCGAACCCGTGGGCCTTGGCCACCGGCAGGATCGCCGTCACGCCGCCGCCCTGGTCCGTCGCGGTCTCCACGCTCGAGAAAAAGGCCCGCATGGCGATCTGCGCGCTGTCGAGCGTCCGCTCCTGGTACTGGTAGATCGGCTTCACGGTGCTCGCGAGCTCCTCCGCCTCGCGCGCGAGCTCCTGATCCGACTTGTTGACGGGAAACGTGAACGGGGCGATCACGTCGCGATCCGCCACCGCGCCGGGCTCGAGCAGCGGCGCCACGTTCGTGGCGCTCGAGGGGAACACGAGGTACGCGAGTAGGCTCAGGCCGACCACCCACGCCCAGCGGCTGCCGTGATAGCGCCACTGCTCCCTGGTTGGCAGCCTCATGTCAGCCTTGCGCGTCCTCGGCGTACGCCCGGATGATGTCGCGCACCAGACGGTGGCGCACGACGTCTCCGTCCCCCAGGTAGCAGAACCCGATGCCTTCGATCCCGGGCAGGATCCGCTCCACCTGGAGCAGTCCGGAATCCTCGCGGTTGGCCAGGTCGATCTGCGTCTTGTCCCCCGTGATGACCGCCCGCGAGTTCACCCCCAGGCGCGTGAGGAACATTTTCATCTGCATCCCGGTCGCGTTCTGGGCCTCGTCGAGAATCACGAACGCGTCGGAGAGGGTGCGACCTCGCATGTAGGCGAGCGGCGCGATCTCGATGGTGCGGTTGTCGATCGCCTTTTGCACCCGGTCACGGGGCATCATGTCCTCCAGCGCGTCGTACAGCGGTCGTAAGTACGGATCGACCTTCTCGTGCAGATCGCCGGGGAGGAAGCCGAGGTTCTCCCCGGCTTCCACCGCCGGGCGTGCGAGCACGATGCGCCGCACTCGTTTGCGCGCCAGCGCGTCCACGGCCGCGGCCACCGCCAGGTAGGTCTTCCCGGTACCGGCCGGGCCGATCCCGATCACGATGTCGTGCTGCGCGATCGCCGCGAGGTACTCGCGCTGCCCGGCCGTCTTCGCCTGAATCACCCGGCGCAGTCCAGGCAGGATGATCCTGACCTCGCCGTCAGCGGCGGGGCCGGATGGCCCCTGCCCTTCGTGGCTCACGAGCCGGTCCACGTCGGCCACGTCCAGGGGATCGCTCCCACCCATGCGCGCGAGGTCGACGAGGGCCTGGGCGACCGGCACGGCGCGCTCGACGGCCGGGAGTGGGCCGTGGAGCGTCAGCGTATCGCCGCGCAAAGACACCCGCACGCCGAGCCGCTGCGCGAGCGCGACCAGATTGCCGTCGTTCACGCCCGCGAGCGAGAGCGGATCCACGCCCTCGGTCGAGAGCCGATGGACGATCTCGTCGCTCATGGCTTGCTCTCGATGTGGAGCGCCGCCAGGTCTGCGGGGCTCGCCGGCGCGGGCGCACCCTCGAACAGCGCGCGCGCGGTCGTCGTTTTCGGGAAAGCGATCACGTCCCGTAGACTCGCCGCACCGGCGAGCAGCATGACCACGCGGTCGAAGCCCACGGCGAATCCGCCGTGCGGCGGCGCGCCCGCCTGCAGCCCGCTCAGCAAGAACCCGAACCGGGCCTCGGCGTCTTCCGGCGACATGCCGAGGTGCCCGAAGACGCGGCGTTGCACCGCGGGGTCGGTGATCCGGATCGATCCGGAGCCCAGCTCGTTGCCGTTGTAGACGGCGTCGTAGTGCAGCGCGCGGCAGCTGAACGGATCGGTATCGAGCCGCGCGACATCGTCCGGGTGCGGCGATGTGAACGGGTGATGTGCGAACACCGGTTTTCCCGTGTTCGGGTCGGCCTCGAAGAGCGGGAAGTCCACGACCCAACAGAAGGCGTGCGCCGTCTTGGGCTTGACGTCGAGCCGGCGGATCACCTGCTGGCGCACCCGATCGAGCAGGGGCGACGTCACCCGGTCGGGCCCCACCGCCAGCAGAGCCGCGTCACCCTCGCCGACGCCCATCTGCCCGAGCGTCTCGGCGGTGAAGTGCTTGCCGACCGATCCCGAGATCTGCTCCCCCTGTCGCTTCACCCACGCGAGGCCCGAGCCTCCGAGCTGCTTCGCCGCCTCGGCGAGCTGATCCACGTCCTTGCGCGATAGCCCGCCGCCGCCCTTGACCGCGAGCCCCCGTACCCGCGCGCCGTCTTTCAGCGCCGATTGGACGAACGGTACGGCGAGCGGCTTCACCTGCGCCGTCCAGTCCGCGATCGGGACTTCGTAGCGCAGGTCGGGCTTGTCGGTGCCATAGCGCTCCATCGCCTCGCGCCAGGTGATGCGCGGAAACGGCCGGGCGATCGTGTGGCCCGCCTCGTCCCACAAGGCGACCAGCACGGCCTCCACGTAGGCGAGTACGTCTTCCATCCCCACGAACGACGCCTCGAGGTCGATCTGCGTGAACTCCGGTTGCCGGTCGTTGCGCAGGTCCTCGTCGCGGAAACAGCGCGCCAGCTGGAAGTAGCGGTCGAAGCCGGACACCATGAGCAGTTGCTTGTAGATCTGGGGCGACTGGGGCAAAGCGTAAAACTCCCCCGGGTGCACCCGCGACGGTACGAGATAGTCGCGCGCGCCCTCCGGGGTCGGCTTCGTGAGCACCGGGGTCTCGATCTCGAGAAACTCCAGATCGGACAGGATGCGCCGCGCCCGTTGCAGCAGCCGGTGGCGCAGCATGAGGTTGCCCTGCATCTCGGGACGACGCAGATCCAGATGGCGGTGCTTGAGCCGGAGCTCCTCCCCGGGCGGCTCTTCGCCCTTCGCTCGTGCCACCGGAATCGCGGGCGTCACGGCCGGACCCACCACCGTGAGCTTCGTCGCCTGAACTTCCACGTCGCCGGTCGCGAGCTCGGGGTTCTTCATGTTCGCAGGGCGCGCCGTCACCTGACCCTCAATCTCGACGACGGTCTCGCTGGTGAGTCCGCCCGCCACGCGCCGCACCTCCTCCGGGGCCGTCGGCCCGGCCGCGACCTGGACGATCCCCGCCCGGTCGCGCAGGTCGATGAAGACGATGCCGCCCAAATCCCGGCGACGGTGCACCCAGCCGCCCAACCGCACCCGTTGCCCCACGTGCTGCAAGCGGAGCTCGCCGCAGCGGTGCGTACGTCGGGACGTGGAACCGACGCTGTCTATGGTACCTCCGCCTCGCACAGCACGCGGTAGAATTCCTCGGGCGTGCGGGCGCTCAAGAGCTTGTCCCGCACCGGTTCGCGGCGCACGAGCCGCGAGATCCGGCTCAACGCCTTCACGTGGGCCCCGGCGCACGATTCCGGACCGGCCAACAGAAAGAACAGGCGGACCGGCTCGCCATCGATCGTTTCGTACGGCACCGGCGCGGGCGTCGTCCCCGCCACGACCACCAGGGCGGAGAGCACCGGGGTCTTACCGTGCGGGACGGCGACGCCGTAGCCGATGCCGGTGGGGAACTGTCTTTCCCGCTCGAGAATGGCTCCCAGCACTTCGTCGGAGGGCCCCCCGTTGCCAACCGCGGCCACGTCCACCAGTTCCCGGAGCACCCCCTCCTTGTCGGTCGCGTGCAGGGGGACCAGGATGCGAGCGGGGGTCAAAAGCTCGGACAGGCGCACGGTGATCCAAGTGTCCTAAACGATTGAAGATAGTTAAGTTATGTGCCACATGCAACGCTTGTCCCGAGCGGCACTTACATGGTCGATTTGCTGAACCTCGCGCCCGACGCAGCGCGCGCGGCGCTCGCGCAGTGTCTTGCGGAGCGGGGCGAGCCGGCATACCGCGCCCGGCAAATTCTCCCCCGGCTGTGGGAGCGGCCGGTGGGGTCGTGGAACGACGCGACCGAGCTGCCTCGAGCCCTGCGGCGGGCCCTGGACGAGACGCTTCCCCTGCGCCGGTTGCCGCTGTCGGCGCGTCAAGTCTCGCGAGACGGCACGGAGAAGTACCTCTGGGATCTGGGGGACGGTGAGGCGGTCGAGTCGGTACTCATCCCCGAAGGGAAGCGGCGCACGCTCTGCATCTCGTCCCAGGTGGGCTGCGCACTGGGTTGCGTGTTCTGCGCGACGGGGCGGATGGGCTTTCGTCGGAACCTGTCGGTAGCGGAGATCGCGTGTCAGGCGCGCGAGGTGATGCTGCTCGACGCCGCGCTGAAACCGAGCAACATCGTCTTCATGGGCATGGGCGAGCCGTTGCTCAACTGGGACGCCGTGGACGGCGCGCTCACGATTCTCAACCACGTCGAGGGATTGGGGATCGGGGCGCGGCACATCACGGTCTCGACGGTCGGCATCCTGCCGAGCCTCGCGAAGCTCGCCCAACGGCCGGAGCAGTTTCGCCTTGCCCTCTCGCTGCATGCGCCGACACCGGAGCTGCGGCACGCGCTGATGCCCATAGAAAAGAAGTACGCCCTGCCGGCGGTCATCGCGGCGCTGGCTCGATTCCGTCGCCGCGTGACGCTCGAGTACGTGCTCATTGGGGGCAAGAACGACGCGCTCGAGCAGGCGGATCAGCTGGCGCAGCTGGCGCGGCCCCTGGGCGCGCTCGTGAACCTGCTGCCGCTCCACCCCGGCGGGGCGCCGGACCTCTCGCCCAGCCCCCGGGCGCAGATGCTCGCGTTCGAGCGGCAGCTCCGCCGGCAGGGGGTGGAGGCGGTGCTGCGCCGCAGCCGCGGGCTCGATATCAGCGCTGCCTGCGGGCAGCTACGGGTGGAACTCGAGGCGCGGCGCAAAGTCCGCGCCGAGGAGCACGCTCGCGTCGAGTAGCCGGGCAGTGTCCAGCTGCACCACGACCCGGCCCAGGCTCAGGGCCCGCCGCACCCGTCGCCCCACTTGTTCGGTTCCCCGCCGCACCACGATGCGCGTCGAATCGAGCGTTCCCACCGTCTCCGGCGCGTTGCCATAGGTGAGCACGTCGATGCTGGCGCGCCGCAGCATCCGCGTCCCGACTTTCGCAAGCCCGGGCGTGCCGCTCGCGTTCAGGACTTCCACCGTCACGCGCGGACCGCCTTCGCCTGAGCCGGGCACGGGGAGCGCGGCGGTGCCGGCGCGGTCTCCACGGCAGGCGGCGAGCGCCGTGGCGCAGGCGATCAGTATCCGACGAGCGCGTTCCAGAAGTCCACCGTCTCCCGGAGGAGTGGCCAGCGGCCGTCGATCACCCGCGCGATGCGGCGAGCGGCGACCTGTTTCAGGATCGCGTCGCGTTCTTCGGGCACACGTGCCGCGAGCGAGCGCCGGAGCTCCTGGTCGAACGGTCGCCCCGGCTCGAGATAGTCCGCCAGATAGAGCATCTTGCCGACGTCATCCCACTGCGCAAACCCGAGTGAGTGGTGGCGCACCGCGTCGAGCACGCCCTGGTCGGTCTCGCCGTCATGCGCGGCGCGCCCGGCCGCGAGCGGGCCATGGGCGAGCTCGTCGGCCGCGGGCGCATCGCGCAACGCGTCGTGCAGCCAGGCCGCCCTGAGCCAGCGGGCGCGCTCGGCGTCGGGCAGGTGCATCACCGTCGCCCACGAGGCGAGGAGCGCCGCCACCCGCTCGACATGCGCACGGCGCTCCGCCGTCACCACGGCCCACGGGGGGAGCGCCATCACGCGCGCACGGCCGGATCGGCGGCCACGCCCTCCCCGAGCACCACGTTGTCGATGAGTCGCGTCTTGCCGACCTTCGCCGCCACGAGGACCGCGGTGCGGGCGTCGACCCGGGCAACGGGACGCATCTGGTCGTCCACGAGCGCCAGGTATTCGGGTGCCACGCCCGGCGCCCGCAGGACGTCCAGGCCCCGGCGCGCGAGCGGGCCGGGGTCGGCCTCGCCGCCCCGCCACGCCTGCTCCACCGCGCGCAGCGCGCGCGACAGGGCGAGTGCGGCGCGCCGCTCGTCGCCTTGCAGATAGGTGTTGCGTGACGACAGCGCGAGGCCATCGAGCTCGCGCACCGTGGGCGCGACGTCGATCTCGAGCCCGAAGTTCAAATCCTCGACCATGCGCCGGACCAGCATCGCCTGCTGGAAGTCCTTCCGTCCGAACACCGCGATATCGGGCTCCACGATGTGAAACAGCTTGGCGACCACGATCAGCACGCCGGCGAAGTGCCCCGGCCGGGCCGCGCCCTCGAGCGGGTCGGCCATGGGCCCCGGGTTCACCCGGACGAGCGGCTCCGCCGGGTACATCGCCGATGCCTCCGGGACGAAGAGACAATCGACGCCGCGCTCGCCCGCGAGGCGTCGGTCGCGCTCCAGGTCGCGCGGGTATTGCGCCAGGTCCTCCGTGGGGCCGAACTGGAGGGGATTCACGAAGCTGCTCATCACCACGCGGTCGGCACGCTGTTTCGCCCGATCGACCAGGTGCAGGTGCCCTTGGTGCAGGAACCCCATCGTGGGCACGAACCCGATGCGGCGGCCGCGGGCGCGCTCCGCGCGCGACCATTCGCGCATCTCCTTCAGACTCGTGAGCTCCTGCATGGCGCGTTAAAGCAAACGAGGGACCCCGCGGCTTGGGTAGGGTCCTATCGGGGAACTCGTTCCCGCACCACCACGGGAACGGCGTCCTGTACTCCCGGTTCATCTCGGAGTGCGCTCAGCAGCGAGTCGAAGGCACTCCACGTGGAGCCCGGGTCGGGAAGCCGCAGGATGTAGGGGGTCGGATATGGACCTCCCGCTACGATCGTAGAGTGCCAATGCTCCATGGCCCTCCGAACCTGATCGCCGCCCGTGGTGTCGTAGAACGTCACCTGAATCAGGGTCCGATAGTATCGCGCCCGACTGTCGGCGGCCGGGGCGACCGATCGCCCCGTGTCGTCCGGAAAGAAGAGGCGTGCGGTCGGGACGATGGGAGGGATTGTGTCGCCCTCCGCACACGGGCGCCCACCGGAATTGCCGATGATCGCGAACATGCGTCCGCCGTGATAGAGGCGCAGCGTGCCACGATTCAGGGTGGTCAGCAGGCCTTCGCCGTAGGGTCTGTGACCGTGGGGCGAAAGGACCAGGTGGCCCCGCTCTCCCGTCTCGGGCACGTCCCACGAAACATCCGCCGCCCCGGCGAGCTCGTTGCGGAGGCGGAACGTGGTGCCGCAGAGGTGGGCGACCCGGATCGTCGGAAGCGCCAGTCTCGTCAGGTCGGGCGGCCCGTCGCAGCCTATCGACTGAGAGAAGCGTGCTCCATGCGGATCGATTGCCGGGAGCTCGCGCTCGACCGGCCAGCGCGATGCGTAGATCGCGAGGGCCGCATGGCAGGTCACGGAATCGCGGTACACCTGCCGAATCAGGTCGCGCAACAGTCGCTCGTCCCCCCGGACCACAGGATTGTGCGCGAGCGGCTGCGCGATGTCCGGGTGATCACCGCCGTGCATCCCTTCGATCACCGTGGCGAGGGCGGCGGTGTCGGCCCGAGCGTCGCGCGCGAGTGCATCGCCGTGCAGCTGAAATAGGAGCTCCCGCGCAAGCAGCGACGCGTGTGCGCCTCGCCCGAGAACGGTCAAGAGCTCCGAAGTCCCTCGCACCCGTGGGTTGCCGAGGAGCCCAAGTCCCGGCCCGACTCCTTCGCTCGCGCCCTGGGCGAGGCGCCGGAGATCCTTGAGCGACAGCGTCGAATCCCGCGGGAGGACCCTCCAGGACACGTCCTTGAGAGGGCTCCGTCCCGTGTCGAGCGCTGCCTTCACGGAGGGCGTGGCCCACCAGTTCGCCGGTGAAGGCACGGCGTAGTCCGGCCGCGCGCCAACGAAGCTCACCCGTCGCCACCGGCCCGGCACGACCACCGCTTCGAGAATGGGTCCCACTTCGGGATAACGGAAACACATCGTTTCGGTCTGCGGCTCCGCCACGCCCAACACGACGCGCAACCGGGTGCCATCCGCCTCGATGCGGGTAATCGCCCCGTCATCGCATCCGCCGAACGTCCCGTTCACCGCGACGATCACGTTACGCGCGAAGTCAACAGGGGGAGGTGTGGCGATGCTGTCCGGCAAGGGGCTATCCCACTCGGACCGATACTCGCGACCGAAGTACCGCCAAAGCGTCCGCCATGTCAGGCTGTCGCGGATCACGGCCGTTCCCAGCTCGAGACCTTCCAGCCGCATATCGAGACGCGTGAACGCAATCGATTGAGCGGCTTGGCGCGAAGGGGCTGCGGTCTCGGTACCGGCGACGACGAAGACGACCGCCGCCACGCGCAGCAGAAATGCGTGCTTCATCCTGGTCAGTAGAGACGCTCCGGGTCCCATGACGTGCACGTCCCGCGCACGGCGCTATTCCGCCTTGAGCACGACCGAGTCGGTGAGATAGGGATTGTTGAAATGCGCGATCTCACCCGCCGCCTTGTCCGGAACCGGAAACAACCGTGCGGAGAGCGGCTTGCGAAGCTTGGTGGAGAGGGCCGCCACATCGGCGATCAGGGCCGCCAACCGGTCCGCCCGACTGTCGCCCGGCAGCGGCACGACGTCGAGCCCGGTGCCGCAGACGCTGGAGTACAGGAGCAGATCACGGACGCTGTACCGCCCTTCCGACGCGCGTCGCGCCAGCACGGGATCTTCCAGGACTGGGAGCATGAGCCCCGAATACCCGCAGGTTTTGATGCGCAGGCTCTTGAGCACGTCCGTGATGGCCGCGCACCCGGCGAGCGTCGAGGGTGCACCGAACGGGACCCCGGTGAGCGCCTCGATGGTCTCCCCGATGCTCGCGTCCTTGCCCGGCGCGGGAGAGACGTCGATGCCGGTGTAGCTGCGCCGTTCGCGGCGGGCGATATCCTTCACGAGGCGCTCCAGCGGCCCGAGCCGCGACTCGAGCAACTCCGTGAGATGTTGCTTGGCCTCCCCCAACGTGTTGGCGCCGGCGAGTCCCGCGGACAGCAACGGTGGCAATTCGAGACCAATCGCCATGGCGTCCGACCCATTGTGGTACGCGACGGGAAAGAACGGCGTCCCGGCGGGCACATTGGCGGCGGCGGCGAAGCGGAAATTCCCGATGCCTCCCGGGGTGGCGTGGGCGATCGCCACCATCGCGTCGCCCGCGGCCGTCACCCCGCGCGGCGACGTGCCGCGCTCGGGCGACGCGACCCGCACGGTGAAACTGACGTTCTGCGTCGTGCGGGCGAGCTCGGCGGCCCACGCGGCGAAATCGGGATCCTCACCGTCAGGGGCGAGAACGGGCCCGATGCTCAAGAGCGCGGACTCGGCGACCACGGCGCGGTCGAGCGCCTGGAGGGCGGTCAAGGCGGCCGCACGCGCGTGACCTCCGGCGTCCTCGAGCAACGGCTGGGTCGCGATGCGGACGGTTTGCACTTCGTACCCGGCGTCCGTGACGGCGCGCTTCGCCCGTTTGAGAGTGGCCAGCGCGGCGTCGACAGCTCGGGTGTCCGCGAAGCTCTGCAGGTTCGACCCCGCGGTAATGGTGCGAATACGGAAGCCCGGGCCGGCCGGGTCCCGCGCCGGTTCGTGCCATCCGGAGCGGGCCAGCGGGGTCACCGCGGCCGCCCCAAGCATCGCGAGCACGTCCCGCCGCGTCCAATCATTCACTTCGGAAACGAATGCTCCGGTCCGGGATACCGGCCTTCGCGTACCTCGGCGGCATACAGCTTGACGGCTTCCCGTATATCCTCCGCCAGCGCCGCGTAGCGCTTCACGAACTTGGCGCTGAACCGGTCATTCAACCCCAGCATATCGGGGAGCACCAGCACCTGGCCGTCGCAAGCGGGTCCCGCGCCGATGCCGATGGTGGGGATCGTGAGGGACTTGGTGATCTGGGACGCGAGGGGCGCGGGGACGAGCTCCAGCACGATGGAGAAGGCGCCCGCCGCCTCCAGCGCCTTGGCATCCGCCTTCAGCCGTTCGGCGGTCGCCTCGTCACGTCCCTGCACCCGATAGCCGCCCAACGCGTGTACCGACTGGGGGGTGAGGCCCAGGTGGCCCATCACGGGGATGCCGACGTCCACCAGCGCGCGTACCGTCTCCGCCATCGGCGCCCCGCCTTCGAGCTTCACGGCGTGGCAGGCGGTTTCCTGCATGACGCGCCCGCAGTTCCGGATCGCCTCCTGGGGGGAGACCTGATAGGTGAGGAAGGGCATGTCGCACACCACCATCGCGCGCCCGGCGCCGCGCCGTACGATCGTCGTGTGATAGATCATCTGCTCGAGCGTGGCGGAGAGCGTCGTCTCCGCTCCCGCGAGCACCTGATTCACCGAGTCCCCGACGAGCAGGACGTCCACCCCCGACGCGTCGAGCAGACGCGCAAACAGGGCGTCGTAGCAGGTGAGCACGACGATGCGCTCGCCGCGCTGTTTCATGGCGACGAGCTCGATGGTCGTGACGGGCTTGGGCTCGTCAGCCATCGTCGAGCTCCGCCAGCTCGCGCTGCCAGAAGGGGCGGTTCGGAAGCTCGGGGTGCGGGACCACGAGGGTCGGCTCACGCATCACGCGATCGCCGAAACGCACGATGTCCAGGTCCAAGGTCCGCGGTCCCCAGCGCACCGCCGGCTGGCGCTCGCGGCCGCGCTCCGATTCGATCGCGTGGAGGCGCACGAGCAGCTCGGCGGGCTCGAGCCTGGTGTCGAGCAGGACCATCTGGTTGAGGTAGGCTCCCTGCGGCACCGGTCCGAGGGGGGCGGTCTCCTCGACGCGGGACTGGTCGAGCAGGCGGGTACCCGGCAGGGCCGCGAGCCGCGCCCGCGCATACGCGAGATGCGCGGCGCGATCCCCGACGTTCGAGCCCAGCGCCACGTACACGCGCTCCGCCTCCCCCTTGGCCACGCGGGAATGGTAAGCGGGCTACGCGATGCTGGCAAAGCCGCGGGTCAGCTCCCGCAGCATCGCCGCCACCTCCTCGAGCTCTCGGGTCGCGCGCTCGAGGTCGGTGAGCCCCCGCGCCGCTTCGTCGGCGCGCGTGGCGACGTCGTCGGCCTCGGCACGGTTCTTCCCCGCGATTTCGGCCACGGCGTGGATGCGCTGGCGCAGCTTGCCGAACGCCTTGTCCTGGTCACCGGCGGCGGCGGCGATCCGCTGCGCGTGCGACGTCGCCTCGGCCGTCGCCGCGACGATCGCGTCCAAGGCCTGGAGCGCCGCCGCAGACAGCTCTTCGACGCCACCCACGTTGACTTGCCCGCGTCGCATCTGTTCGACGACCTCACCCACCTGCCGGTGGATGTCCTGCACCAGCTCGCCCGCTTCGAGGGCGGCGGTCGAGCTCTGCTCCGCCAGCCGGCGCACCTCCTCGGCCACGACCGCGAACCCCTTGCCGTGTTTGCCCGCCCGCGCGGCCTCAATGGCGGCGTTCAACGCCAGCAGGTTGGTCATGTCGGAGAGCTCGCGGATCGACGCGATGAACCCGGTGATGCGCCGGCTCACCTGCCCGAGTCCTTGCACCTTGCTCGAGGCCTCTCCCACGAACGCCTTCAGGGCCACGAGTCGGCCGATCGCGTCCCGGATCTGGTGGCGATTCTTGTTGGCGACCTCGCTCGCCGTGCTCGACGCCTGCGCCGCCTCGGTGCCGTCTTCCGATACGCGTCGCGACACCCGTGCCAGGCTCTCGGTGGCCTCGAGCCCGCCGGCGACTTCACCTTCCTCCGCCAGCACGCCCTGGCGGATCAGGCCGGTCGACTGGGCCACTGCGCCGGCGGCCTCGCGCATCGACTCGGTCGCGCGCGCCAGTGTGGCGAGCTGCTGCGTGAGTCGTTCCACGGTCTCGACCAGCGGCCGGCGCAGCTCGGTGATGTGGATCGCGGTGGCGAGCTGGTTCGCGAACGTGTTGATCGTGATCACGTCCTTCGCCCGATACACCTTGCGCTTGTGGTGCTCGAGCTCGAGGGTCCCGATTACGTGATCGCCGAATTTGAGCGGCACCATGACCAGACTCTGCACGACGAGCGGCGCGTCGGCGATGCGCTTGTCGCGGGTCACGTCGTCGATGACCACCGCCTCGCCGCTCTGGGCGACGTGCTCGCGCACCGCGGCGGTATCGGGGGTGGGCTCGCCGCGCTCCGCGCGCCCGATTTGCCCGCGATAGGCGAGGCGGAGCGCGCCCTCCTGACGCCGGTAGATCCGAAAGTCGCCCCAGTCCACCAGGCGATGCGCCAGCCGCTCGATCCGGGCGAACGAGTCCTCGAGGCTGATGTTGCTCGTGATCACGGCTTCCATCGCATGGATCTTGTTCAGCTCCTCGGCGGCGATCGCTTCTTCCAGGATGTACTTGAAGAACAGTCCCAGGAAGCCGAGTGCGGCCGCCACGAATACCCACGCGAGCGGTGGCCAGTAGGTCACCGCGCCCACGACGATCCCGGTGGCGATCACGGTCGCGCCGTAGCCGATGCACTCGTAGCGCAGGATGAGGAGGCGCTCGTCCTGTTCGAGCTTGCCGCGAATGACCAGGGCGAAGTAGAACAACACCCGGTTGATGACAAAGTAGGCGAGGCAGAAGAAGAACAGCGCCGGGATGAGCTCCACATGCAACCCGGGTGCCGTCACGTTCGAGAGGCGTAGGGCGCTGGCGTAGACGCCGTAGCTCGCGAGCAACGCGATCACCTCGCGCCCCACGTTCACGAGCGCCGCGCGGAACATCTTCTTCTGCAACAACCAGTCGGCGCCGAGTACGCCCCCGACCAGCGCGAGCGCGGTCGCGGGCGCGCCCACCACGAGACTTCCCGCCAGCGCCACCAATCCGGTTTGGGTGAGATAAGAATACTTGCTCAGCGGCACCTGCCCTCCGCGCAGCAGTAGGGCGGCAACGAGTAGCCCCAGGATCTCGAGCGGCTGCGCGGTCCAGCGCGGGTCCGCGATAAGGGCCGCGCCCAAGACGAGCGGCCCGCCGATGGCCAGCGCCCAACTGTAGATCGTGACCAGGCGGTTCGCGGTCACGCATTCCCCTCGCGGACGGAGGCGGCGAGCTCGCGGACCAGCCGCTCGGCGGCGCCGACGCCGCCCACAGCCAACGCCTCCACCATCGCGCTGCCGACCACGACCCCGTCCGCGAGTCGTGCCGTGGCGCGCGCCTGTGCGGGTGTGCTGATCCCGAACCCCACGGCGAGGGGGAGCGCGCTCGCCGATCGCACCCGCGCGACGTGCTCGGCGAGGTCCGCCGGCACCTGATCGCGCACCCCGGTGACGCCGAGGCGGGAAATGAGGTACAGGAATCCGCTCGCGTCCTGCACCGCGCGCGCCAGGCGATCGGGTGTCGTGGTGGGAGCAACCAGCCGGATCAACGCGAGCGGGCTCGCCCGCACCATCGCTTCGAGGTCGGGGTCCGCGCCGGCGGGAAAGTCGGTGAGGATGAGCCCCGATACGCCGGCGGCGGCCGCTTCGCGCACGAAGCGTTCGAGCCCGAAGGCCAGCAGCGGGTTCAGATACGTCATGACCACCACCGGAATCGACAGGGCGGCGCGGCGGATCTGGTCGAGCACGCGCGGCACCGTCATGCCCTGGTCCAGCGCGGTCTGGATCGAGCGCTGGATGGTGGGCCCGTCCGCCAGGGGGTCCGAGAACGGCACCCCGACCTCTACGAAGTCCGCACCCGCCGCGGCGACGAGCCGCAGGGCTTCCAGGGACAGCTCGGGCGTCGGGAACCCCGCGGTCAGATACGGAATCAGCGCGGCGCGCCGCGGCCCTGCATTTCCCCGGATGGCCCGCCAGCGCGCGGCGATCGGGTGTTCAGACAAAGTAGTCGCTGACGTTGATGCCGTACTTGGTGGGGTCGGTGACCTTCACAATCGAGCGGGGATGATTGCCTTCTGCATCGCGCTGCGCGAGATCGGCGAGAAATCCGGGGTGCTGCACTCCGCCCTCGGGCGTGGTCACGATGCGGACAACCGGTCGATGCACATGGGTGACGTCCGGATTGGCATTGTGCACGAGCGCCACCTCGTAGGTGTCGAGGATGACGCACGTGCCCACCGGGTAGATCCCGATCAGGTTGATGAACGCTTTCACCACGATGGTATCGTAGCCGCGCCGTGGGTTCTCCCACATTTCCTTGAGCACCTGATCCGGCTGGATCGGCACCGTCTGGTAGGCGCGCCGACTGGTGGCGGCGTCGAACCCGTCGGCCACGGCGACGATTTTCGAATAGATGGACAGGTCGCGCGGCCGCAGCGACTTGGGGTAGCCGGTGAGGTCGGTCTTCATATGGTGCTCGTAGGCGACGATCATGCCGCGATAGGGGATCTCGCCGTAGCCGCGCAGGCCGAACAGCGTGAGCACGCCGAGCCACGGGTGCGCCTGCATGATGCGCCACTCTTCGTCGCTCAAGCCGCCTTGTTTGTTCAGCACCTCGAGCGGCACGCGCGACTTGCCCACGTCGTGAAACAGGGCGGCCATGCCCAGGTCGTAGAGTTGCAGCTTGGTGAGGCCGAGCTTGCGGCCCAGCGCGACCGAGAAGATGCAGACGTTCACGGAATGCGTGAAGGTGTACTCGTCGTAGTCCCGCAGCGTCGTGAGGCCCATCAGCGAGGCCTCGTTGTTCAGCACCTGATCCACGATCGCCTGCACGGCTCGCTTCACCTTCTTCACGTTGGCGGTCCGGCCCATGCGGATCGAGTTGATGACTTCCTTCGTCACGGCCACCGAGCGCGCGTACGTGCGCTTCGCCGCCTCTTTTTGCCGCTCCTCGTCCTCGGCGTCCTCGTCGGTCTCGAGGGGGGGCTCGACACCGATGTGGGTCACGCCGGCGTCGGACAGCTTCTGCGCGAGCTCGAAGATCTTGGTCGCGGTAACCTCTTTCGCCGCGTACGACAGCAGCAGCGAGACGAAGATCTGCAACTGCTTGCGCTCGACCCCCTCGTCGATCCGGACGGCGCCGATGCCGCTTTGCCGCAGTACGCCGAGGATATGGGAGAACGACGCGTAGTTGTCGAGATCGAGCCGGAGGCGAGTGGAGTTGACGAAAATGAACTCGCCCTGCATGCGCAGCTCGATCTCCTTCTCCACGTCCAACAGATGTTTCGTCGTAGCGGTGAGATCGTCCAGCGCCTTCTGCACCTGGGCGTTCTCGATCGGATAGAGCTTGAGGGAGCGCACCGCCGTATAGAGCACGACCAGAAAGTCCCGCCCCGCGTGGCGCAGGAATCCGTCCGTGGTCTGGACGGTCTCGGCAATCGAGCCGCGCGGGGGGCCGCCCGCGGTCATGTGCCGACCTCGCGCAGCGCCCGGGTGACCGCGTTGCGCACCAGCGGCTCCTTATCCTGGGCGGCGCGCTCGAGCACCGCCCGCGCCTCCGGCGTGCGGACCTTGCCGAGCGCCATCGCCGCGCAGGCGCGGGTCTCGGGATCTTCCTTCCTGGCCAGCAGCCCCTTGGCCGCGAGCATCTTCTCGAGCGTCGGGATTCCCTTGGCGCCGACGAGCGCCCCGAACGCCTCGAAGAACGCCATCTTCTCGGTCAGATCGGCGTTCCGGAGCTTGGAGCCCGTGACCATCGATTCGATGCGCGCCGCCGCGTTGCGATAGCCGCGGGAACCGAGAAACCGGACGGCGGCGATGCGCACGTCGCGGTCGGCGTCGTCGATCGCTTTCTCCAGCAGGCGCATGGCCGAGGGGCTCGAGATCGCCGTGAGCGCCTCGACCACGGCGAGCTTGAGGCCGCGGTCCTCCGACGCGAGCAACCGCTCCATGCCTTCCGGTGCGCCCGGGAGCTTCAGGCGCCCCGCGAGCTTCACCATCTCGAGCTGGGCGGCGCCGTCCTCGCTGGCGAGGGCCTTGAGCACCTCGGCGGCGTTGGCCTGCGCCAGCTGGGCCGCCGCCCCCTGGACGAGGTCGCGCACGTATGGGTCATGCAGCTTCGCGACCCACACCATCAGCGTCGAGAGTGCCTCGGGGCGGAGCTCCTGGAACAGATCGGAGAGCTCCTCCTCAGTGGGATGGATCGCCGCCTCATCCAGCGCCTGCAGGAGCTGCGACAGCGCATCCGACTGCGACAGGCGGCCGGGCAGGCCCTCGAGCGTCGTGCGGTGCTCGGGGATCAGCTCCCGGGCCCGCTGCAGGATGGCGCGCGTCTCGCGCAGAATGAGCGCCACCGAGCGGAAGTCGGCGGCGCCGAGCAGGTAGGGGATGAAGTTTTCGACGATGGAAATCAGCTCGGCCCGGACGGTGCCGTAGGTCTGCAGCTCCAGCAGATCGAACAGCATCGAAAGCACGTTGCGGCGCAGGTCCTGTGAGTACTCCCGCTCGACGTCCTTCTTGAGGTAGTCGACCTCGCTGTCTTCCAGGAAATAGAGCGTGGTGTCGAAGTCCTCGATCGAGACCACCCCCTCGCGCTTGGGGGGCGCTTCCTGCTCCACCGAGTGGCGCAGCTCGGTCGGCGGGCCGGACGTGATGGTCGCGCCCTTTTCGATCGGGACCGCGTTCTCGCTGGTGAGCTCCCGGAACGTGTAGCTGACGAACTGAAAGTCCTGCGCCCAGAGCAGGGTCAATAGGTCGTCCGCGGCATCGGCCTGGAGGCTCCGCGCCCGCTGCAACACGCCCAGGAAGCTCACGATCTCCGCTTCCTCGACACCCGGCTTGAACGCGAGCGAGCGGACGCCGTCCTTGTAGAGGGTCCAGGCGATGCTCTCGGTGCGCTGCTCCTGATTGTAGACGACGTTGTCTTCCCAACGCAGCTCGGTCTCGCCGACGTCGAACACCAGGTCGTCGGTCGCCTGCCAGATCTGGCGAAACGCCGACCGGATGTTGTCGACGGCGCGCTGATACACCGGATTGTTCGGCAGGTAGAGCTGGGTGGCCCGGATTCCCTTCGACAGGACCTGCAGCAGCTCTTCGATCTGCTGCGGCGGCAATGCCAGCTCGGGTACGGGCGGGTTGGTCAGGTGGCGGCTCCCGTGAGTTCCGCGACCATGGCGACGTCCTTGTCGCCCCGGCCGCTCAGGTTCAGCAACACGACGTCGCCCGCCCGCCACTCGCCGCGGTGCGCCAGCACCCAGGCGACGGCGTGGGCGCTCTCCACGGCCGGCAGGATCCCCTCGAGTCGGGACAGGGAGGCGAACGCCTCGAGCGCCTGCCGGTCGGTCACTGCATCATACAATACCCGGCCGCTGTCCTTCAGGTAAGCGTGTTCCGGTCCGACCCCCGGGTAGTCGAGCCCCGCCGACACGCTGTGCGCGGGCTGGACCTGGCCGTCGGCGTTCTGGAGCAGGTAGCTCAGGCTGCCGTGAAACACGCCGGGCCGCCCGCGCCCCAGCGACGCCGCGTGGCGACCGCTCTCGAGCCCCTCCCCGGCCGCCTCCACCCCGACCAGCGCCACGTCCCGGTCGTCGAGAAACGCCGCGAAGATGCCGATCGCGTTCGAACCGCCGCCGACGCACGCGACCACGGTGCTCGGCAGCTTGCCCCAGCGCTCCAGCGCCTGGGCCCGCGCCTCACGGCCGATGACCGACTGGAAATCGCGCACCAGGCGCGGGAACGGATCGGGACCCACCACCGAGCCGATGATGTAGTGCGTGGTGGTGACGTTCGTGACCCAATCGCGCAGCGCTTCGTTGGTGGCGTCTTTGAGCGTGCGCGTGCCCGACGTCACGGGCACCACGCGCGCCCCCATCAGCTCCATGCGGTACACGTTCAAGCGCTGGCGCCGCATGTCCTCTTCGCCCATGTAGACGACGCACTCGAGCCCGAACCGCGCGCACACGGTGGCGGTGGCCACCCCGTGCTGCCCCGCCCCCGTTTCGGCGATGATGCGGCGCTTCCCCATCCGGCGGGCGAGTAGGGCCTGCCCCAGCGTGTTGTTGATCTTGTGCGCTCCCGTGTGGTTCAGGTCTTCGCGCTTGAGGGCGACCACGACCCCGGCTCCCACCTGTGCCCCGAGACGCGGCGCCTCGGTCAGCGGCGTGGGCCGCCCGACGTAGTCCTTGAGCAGCGCATCGAGCTCCGCCCAGAAGCTCGGATCGCGCTTCGCGGCCTCGTGCACGCGGTCGAGCTCCTCCAGCGCCGCCATGAGGGTCTCGGGGACGTAGCGGCCGCCGTACGGTCCAAAGCGACCGGGGTCGCGCGTGCGGGCCTCAGATGCCATGCGAGCCTCCGGTGCGCGAGCCGACCGAATGCGGAATGCGGACTGCGGAATGCGGAATTGCAGGGTAGGGTTCGATCGTCGGAGCTGCCTCGAGCGAGCGACGAACGTTCGATCCATTCCGCAGTCCGCATTCCGCAGTCCGCATTTCATCCATTCCGCATTCCGCATTCCGCACTTGCGTCACCGGCTCCTCCCCATTCTCTGCACGCCCGTCAGCGCCCGCACCGCAGCCCCCGGATCGGCACTCCCCGCCACCGACGTGCCCACCAGTATGAGATCCGCTCCGGCGCTGGCCATCCGTTCCACGTCCGCCCGGGTCGCGATCCCGCTCTCGGCGATCACGGGAACTGCGCCGGGGACGAGCGCCACGAGCCGTTCGGCGGCTGCGAGATCGACCGTGAAGGTGGCGAGGTCGCGGCTGTTGACGCCGACGGCGGTCGGGTCGACGCCGAGCGCCTGGTCCAGCTCACCGGCCGAATGCACCTCCACCAGCACGCCCAGCCGCTGGTCGCGCGCGGCGCGGGCCAGCGCCCGCAGTCCATCGGAGCTGAGCGCCCGTACGATCAAGAGCACGGCACTCGCCCCCGCCGCGCGCGCTTCATACAGCTGCAGCTCGTCCAGGATGAAGTCCTTGCGCAGCACCGGCACCGGGACCGCGCTCGCCACCCGGGCCAGATCCTCGAGCGAGCCGCCGAAGTGCAGCTCGTCGGTCAGAACGGAGATCGCCACGGCCCCGCCCTGCGTGTAGGCCCGCGCGTGCGCCACCGGATCGAGGTCCTCCCGGATCGCGCCCGCCGACGGCGAGCGGCGCTTGACCTCGGCGATCACGCCGACGTCGCGACCGGCCAGGGCGCGCGCGAACGGCCGTGGCTCGGGCGCGGCCGCGGCCCGGCGCTCCAGCTCCCGCGCCTGCGTCCGCAAGCTGGCGACCCGGTCGCGCGTGGCCATGAGAATGGCGTCAAGCTTGGTTTTCGGCACGCTTGCGTTCGGTCGATTTTCGGGTAGATTTTGCTTCGGTTTCTCTTCGGGATACATTGTGCCGCTCACACGCCGTCAGCGCGAAATCCTGGACTTCATCTCGACCCAGATCGGCGCGCAGGGTTACGCGCCGAGCTTCGAGGAGATCGCGGAACGGTTCTCGTTCCGCTCCCTCGCCACGGTGCACGAGCATCTCACCAACCTCGAGCGCAAGGGGTACATCCGCCGCGCTCACAACGAGAGTCGCGGCATCGAGGTGGTGCCGCCGCGTGGCCAGACCGGCGCCACCGATCTGCCGCTGCACGGCCTGGTGGCCGCCGGCGCGCCGATCGAGGCGGTCAGCGGCACGGACACGATCGCGGTGCCCGACGAGCTGATCCCCCGCCGCGGCCGCAGCTACGTGTTGAAGGTACGCGGTCAATCGATGATCGACGAGCACATCAAGGACGGCGACTTCATCGTGGTCCACGAGCGCAACCAGGCCGACAACGGCCAGACGGTGGTCGCGCTGGTACATGGCTCGAGCGCCACGGTCAAGCGGTTCTATCGTGAGCCGGGCGGGTGGATCCGGCTCGAGCCCGCGAACCCCACCATGACGGCGCTGCGTGTCAACGAGCGCGACGTCGTGGTCCAGGGCGTGGTGGTGGGCGTCATCCGGAAATACTAGTACTGGTCGCGCGGCGCAGTCGTTCGAGGGCCTCCCGGGCCTTGCCGGCGCGCACGATCTCCCGCGCCCGCGCCACGCCGTCGGCATACGAAGCGACCAGCCCCGCGACGTAGATCGCTGCGCCCCCATTGAGGAGCAGGGCGGCCAGTCCGGCCGCATCGTCACGCCCGCCGTCGAGCAAGCGCTCGATCCGTGCGGCGTTCGCCAGGGGCTCCGCCCCCGACAGCCCGGCCACGTCGTCGATCGCCAGGCCATGGTCCGCCGGATCGACCTCCCATACGTTCACGCTCCCGGGGCGGATTTCCCACACGTCGCTGATGCCTTGCGGCGCGATCTCGTCCATGCCGATCCGGCCGTGGACCACGAGCGCATGCTCGACTCCCAGGCGCGCGAGCGCCCCCGCCATGAGCGGCGCGTGATCGGGGTGCGCGACGCCCACCACCTGACGTCGCACGCCCGCGGGGTTGGCGAGCGGTCCGAGCAGGTTCATCACGGACGCCACCCCGAGCTCGCGCCGCACCGGCCCCGCGTGCTTCATGGCGGGATGGAAATTGGGCGCGAACAGAAACGTGACGCACGCCTCCCGCAGCACCCGGGCCGCGTCGGCGGCGTCGAGACTGATGCGCACGCCCAGCGCCTCGAGCACATCGGCCGAGCCGCACCTGGATGTGAAGGATCGGTTGCCGTGCTTCGCCACGACGGCGCCGGCGCCGGCGGCGACGAACGCGGCGGCCGTCGAGATATTGAAGGTGGAGACCGCTCCCCCCCCGGTGCCGCAGGTGTCCACGAGGTGTGCGCCGTTCGCTTCCACCCGCACCATCGCGTCGCGTAACGCGCGGGCTGCGCCCGCCACCTCGTCCGGCGTCTCGCCCTTCACCCGCAAGCCCATCAACAGGGCCGCGATCTGGACCGGCGTGGCTTCGCCCCGCATCACGGCCGCGAACACGTCGGTCGCCTGGGGCTCGCTCAAGGATCGGCGGTCGGCGAGGGCGACGATCGCTTGCTCGAGCGGGGAGGGCGCGGAGTGGGACGACGGGGGCACGGGGCTCGGGAGTTTTCGGGCCAGCCAAAGCTATCCCGAAAAATCGCGTTTTGTCAAATGCCACAACGGGTTGCGTGCCTTGATTGACCCCCTGTTTCAGCCTATCTTTCGCCCGTGACGAGCCGGCCCTACCTCGCCGTGGTGCAGTACGACGGGGCTGAGTTCGCGGGCTGGCAGCGGCAGCGGGATGCTCGCACCGTGCAGGCCGAATTCGAAGCCGTGCTGGAGCGCCTCATGGGTCGCCGCACGCCGGCGACCGGCGCCGGACGCACCGACACGGGCGTGCACGCGTTGGGCCAGGGCGTCGGGTTTCTGGCGGACGGGCGCTGGGCGGAGGACGTGGCGGGGCTCTACCGGGCCCTCAATGCCCTGCTGCCGCGGGACATCTGGGTGGAGCGGGTGTGCCCGATGCGACCGGGGTTTCACGCGCGCAACAGCGCTGTGGCGCGCGGCTACCGCTACGTGATCGGGACCGACGACGCGGCCCGCTCGCCGTTCCGGCGGCCATACGAATGGGCCTTCGGACGCCCGCTTGATGTGGCTCGGTTGGCACGCGCCGCCGAGCTGCTCCCGGGGGAGCACGACTTCCGCGGCCTCGCGGCCACCGGCGCGGGCTCGGGACGACCCCACTATCGCAGCCGCGTGGCGCTCGCCCAGTGGGCGCCGCGGACTGACGGAGCGGGGGTGACGTTCACGATCGAGGCCGACCGATTCCTGCATCGGATGGTGCGCTTTCTCGTAGGCGCGATGGTGGACATCGCCCTGGGCCGGCGCCCGCTCGAGGATCTTCCCCGGCTGCTCACCGCGACCGACAACCAGGCGGCCAGCCCGCCCGCCCCGCCGCAAGGACTCTACCTCGTGGCGGTGCGCTATCCCGCTGACCTCTACGCCGGGGCCTAAGCCATGAAGTTCTTTCTCGATACCGCGAGCCTCAAAGACATCAGCTGGGCGGCCCAGGCCGGGTTGATCGACGGGATCACCACCAACCCCTCGCTGCTCGCGAAGCAGGCGGGCGACCTCGACCCGCGTGACGTCCTCAAGGAGATCTGCTCTCTGGTGGAGGGTCCCGTGTCCGCGGAAGTGGTGGCGGTGGAGGCCGACGCCATGGTGCGCGAGGGCAAAGAGCTCGCCAAGATCGCGGACAACATCGTCGTGAAGATCCCGATGCTCGAGGCGGGCATGGTGGCGGTGCGGCGTCTCGCCGAGGCGGGCATCAAGACCAATGTCACGTTGTGCTTCTCGAGCGTGCAGTGCCTGATCGCCGCGAAGGCAGGCGCGGCCTACGTCAGCCCGTTCATCGGGCGCCTCGACGATGTGGGCCAGGAGGGGATGGACGTGATCCGCGAGGCGCGCGTGATTTTCGACAACTACCAGATCGCCACCGAGATCCTCGCGGCCTCGATCCGGCATCCGCGGCACGTGGTGGAGGCAGCCATGCTCGGCGCGGACGTGGCCACGCTGCCCCCCGACGTCCTGAAGAAGCTGTTGCTGCATCCGCTCACCGATCGCGGGCTGGAGCAGTTCCTGGCCGACTGGAGCAAGTTGGCGGCGCGCGCGAAGGCCTCGGTTTGACCTACAGCTCACCCCTGTCCCAGCGCTACGCCTCCCCGGCGATGCAGGCCTTGTGGGGAGAGCGGCGGCGGATCGGGTTGTGGCGGCGGCTGTGGCTCGCCCTCATGGAGGGCGAGCGAGATCTGGGCGTCGACATACCCGAGCGCGCGCTCGAGGAGCTGCGCGCCCATCTGGACGACGCCGATCTGGAGCGCGCGGCGGAGCACGAGAAACGCATCCGTCACGACGTGATGGCGCACATCCACCAGCTGGGCGAGCAGGCGCCGGCAGCGCGTCCCTTCATTCACCTCGGCGCGACGAGCGCCTACGTCACCGACAACACCGACCTCATCCTGATGCGCGAGGGGCTCCAGCTGTTGCTCGGCCGGGTGGCCGCCGTGTTGGTGGCGCTCGCCAAGCCCGCCCGGCGCTATCGCGATGTGCCGTGCCTCGCCTACACGCACTTCCAGCCGGCTCAGCTGACCACCGTCGGCAAGCGGATCACCCTGTGGATGCAGGAGCTGCTGCTGGACGCCGAGGAGATCCTGCATCGGCTGGATACGCTGCAGTTCCGCGGAGTGAAGGGGACCACCGGTACCCAGGCCAGCTTCCTCGAGCTGTTCGACGGCGACGATGACAAAGTACGCGAGCTCGACGCCCGCGTCGCGCGGCGGATGGGCTTCACGCGAGTGTTCGCGATCACCGGCCAGACCTACACGCGGAAGCTCGACGCTCAGGTGCTCGCGGCCCTGGCGGGAGTTGCCCAGTCGGCGGCCAAGTTCGCCACCGATTTGCGCCTGCTGCAGCACGAAGGCGAGATGCTCGAGCCGTTCGAGAGCGACCAGGTGGGATCGTCCGCGATGGCGTACAAGCGGAATCCGATGCGCGCCGAGCGGATGACCGGCCTCGCGCGCTTCGTGATCGAGCTCGAAGGCAACGCCTGGCACACGGCGGCGGAGCAGTGGCTCGAGCGCACGCTGGACGACAGCGCCAATCGCCGGCTGGTCATTCCGGAGGCGTTTCTGGCCTCGGACGCGATCCTGGTGCTGGCCACCAACGTGGCCGCGGGTCTCGAGGTGCGCGAGCCGGTGATCGCGCGCCACGTCGCGGCGCAGCTGCCCTTCCTCGCCACCGAGCGCCTGCTGGTGCGCGGCGTGAAGGCGGGCGGCGACCGCCAGCGGCTGCACGAGGTCATCCGCACCCACAGTCTCGCCGTGGCCCAGGCCGTGGCCGAGCAGGGAGCGCCGAACGACCTGCTGGAGCGGCTCGGTCGCGATGCGGCGTTCAAAGCTCTGAAGATCGCCGTCCGTCCCGCGGAGCTCGATCCCGCCGCGTATACGGGACGCGCGCCGCGCCAGGTGGATGAGTTCCTCGAGCGCGTCCTGCCCGAGGTGCTCCATCGCGTCGAAGCCGTGGCGCCGCCCACGGCGGCGGCCGAGGTGACGGTGTGACGGCCCCGCTGGTGACCAGCGCCCTGCCCCTGCCGCTCGTCCGCCGCGGCAAGGTTCGCGAGGTGTACGAGGCGGACGCCGGGACATTGCTGCTCGTCGCGAGCGACCGGGTGAGCGCCTTCGACGTCGTCCTGCGCGAGCCCGTACCGCACAAGGGCGCGGTGCTGACGCAGCTCAGCGCCTTCTGGTTCCAGCGGCTCGCCACGGTGGTCTCGAGCCACTTTCTCTCCGCCGACGCGGACGAGATCGTGGCGCGCATGCCGGCGCTCGCCGACCAATCCTCGGCCCTCACGGGCCGGGCGATGCTCGTGCGCCGCACGACACCCGTGCCGTTCGAGTGCGTCGTGCGCGGCTACCTCACGGGCTCCGCCTGGGCGGAATACAAGAAGGCGGGCACGCTCGCCGGCGAGCCGCTGGCGCCCGGACTGGTCGAGAGCGCCCGCATCGATCCGCCGATCTTCTCGCCCGCGACCAAGGCCGACGTGGGCCACGACGAGAATGTGACCTTCACTCACGTCGTTCAAGCGCTCGGCCGGCCCCTGGCCGAGCAGCTCAAACGCGCGAGCCTCAGCCTGTACGACGCGGGCCGAAGCTACGCGGCGCCGCGGGGGATCATCATCGCCGATACGAAGTTCGAGTTCGGCACCACGCCCGACGGTCGCTTGCTCGTGATCGACGAAATCCTGACGCCCGACTCCTCCCGGTTCTGGCCCGCCGACCGATACGCGTCCGGCCGCGGCCAGCCGAGCTTCGACAAGCAGCCGTTGCGGGATTACCTGGCGGGGCTGAAGCAAGACGGCCAGTGGGACGGCAACGCCCCGCCGCCGCCGCTGCCGCGAGAGGTCGTGCAGGCGACGAGCGAGCGGTACCTGGAAGCGTATCGGCGCATCACAGGTCGCACGCTGGAGCTGGGATGAGGCTCGCCCCCGAAGGCTGGCCGTTCATCCTTCCAGGATGGGCGCTCGTCGTGCTCGGCGCCTGGGTGGCGCGCGGGTCGCCCTGGGTGTGGATACCGGAGGCCGCGCTGTTTCTGCTGGCGGTCTGGCTGCTGATCTTCTTCCGCGACCCCACCCGCACGGGGCCGCGGGGCGATCAATACGTGATTGCCCCGGCGGACGGCAAGATCGTGGACGTGCGGGTGGTGGAAGAGCCGATGTACCTTCAGGCCCCGGCGACTCGGATCTCGATCTTCATGAGCGTATTCGACGTGCACGTCAATCGCTATCCGGCGACCGGGACGGTCGAGCTGGTGCGGTACCATCCCGGTCGGTTCCTCCACGCCGCGTCCGACAAGGCCAGTCTCGACAACGAGCAGGCGTCGGTCGCCCTGCGCGGCGCGCGCGGTCCTGTACTCGTGCGCCAGATCGCGGGGCTCATCGCGCGGCGCATCGTCACCGACGGGGCGGCCGGTGAGCGAGCGACGCAGGGCGCGCGGATGGGCATCATCCGGTTCGGCTCCCGCGTGGATGTGTTCTTGCCGGTCGCCGCGCGATCGACGGTGCGGGTGGCCGTCGGCGACCGGGTGCAGGCCGGTGCGACCGTGCTGGCGGAGTACGCGCCGTGAAGCCGTTCCCCCGCCCCGGCAGCATGCGGCGCGTCGTGATCGTCGTGCCGAGCCTGTTCACGCTGTTCAATTTGTTCTTCGGCATCTGGTCCATGGTGCTGGCGTCGCGCGGCGAGTTCTATCGCGCCGGCTGGTACATCTTCTTCGCCGGCGTCCTGGACGCACTGGACGGGCGGGTGGCGCGGCTCTCACGCACCGGCACGCGGTTCGGCGCGGAGCTCGACAGCCTGGTGGACGTGGTGAGCTTCGGCGTCGCGCCGGCATTTCTCATCTACCAGCTCGAGTTCGCGACCGGCGGCCAGGCGGAGTGGATTTTCTGCTACTTCTACGTCATGGCGGCCGCCATCCGGCTCGCCCGGTTCAACATCACCCAGGCCGGTCGCGCGAAGCGGTACTTCATCGGCCTGCCGTCGCCGGCCGCCGGCATGACTCTCGCCACCTTCTTTCCGTTCACGACCACGGAGCTGTATCAGCAGGTGTTCCGCTTCCTGCCGCGCCACCACCTGATGCAGCTGCTGATGATCCTCCTCACCATCCTCATGGTGAGCAACGTGCGCTACGCGACGTTCCCGCGGGCGGGGCTGCGGACGCTCAAGGGGTTCTTGGGGCTCGCCACCATCCTGTTTACCCTGATCTTCGGGATCCTCGAGCACGACAAGTTCTTCTTCCCGCTGGGGATCACCTACATGGTGTACGGTATCCTGCGCGCGACGCTGCTCGGCTTCTTCTTCGAGGACGACGACGAAACCGACATCGCGGGCCCGATCGTGATCGCCGACCACGGGACGGGGGGCGAGGTGTTCGGTCCGCCGCGTGGGATCTCCCCGCGCGGGCGCGAGGGGGGCGGCCAGGGATGAGCGCGTTCCGAGTCGAGGTGCGCGTGATGCCGCGCGCCGCCCTGCTCGACCCGCAGGGCCAGGCGGTGGAGCACGCCCTGCACGCCCTGGGCTTCGGCGAGGTCGAGCGCGTGCGGATGGGCAAGCATTTGGTGCTCGAGGTGAAGGCGGCGTCGCGCGATGAAGCCCTGGTCCGCGCGCGGGCGATGTGTGATCGGCTGCTCGCGAACCCGGTCACCGAGGACTACGACCTGGCCGTGGAGGGAGGAGCCGCTCGATGAAACGCGTTGCCGTGATCGTGTTTCCCGGCTCCAACTGCGATGCGGAAACGCTCGCCGCGGCGCACGCGGCCGGCTCCGACGCCTACTTCGTCTGGCATCGCGACACCGATCTCCGGCAGGCCGACGTGGTGATCCTCCCCGGCGGCTTCAGCTACGGCGACTACCTGCGCTCTGGCGCCATCGCCCGGTTCTCGAAAGTCATGGGTGCCGTGACCGAGCACGCGCGCGCCGGCGGCGCGGTGCTCGGCATCTGCAACGGCTTCCAGATCCTGTGCGAGGCGGGGCTCTTGCCGGGGGGCCTGATGCGCAATGCCCGGCTGCGGTTCCTCTCCCGGCCGGTGTGGGTGCGAGTCGAGCAGACCGACACGCCGTTCACCTGCCTGTACGAAAAGGGTGAAGTGCTCGAGATCCCGGTGGCGCACGGCGACGGGCGGTATGTGCTGGACCCCCGGACGGCCGCCGAGCTCGAGGCGACGGACCGTGTGGTGTGGCGCTACGTGCGGGACAACCCGAACGGCTCGACGAACGAGATCGCCGGCGTGACAAACGCCGGCCGGAACGTGGTGGGGATCATGCCGCACCCGGAGCGCCGCGACGCCCCGGCCCTGGGCGGCCAGGACGGAGCCCGTGTCTTTCACTCGATGGAGGCTCGACATGCGACGCAGCACGCTGTTGATGTGCGCGCTGTTGACGATCGCCACCTCAGGGTGTAAGCAGATCAACGAGCAGGTGCAGAAGGTCAAGGCGAAGATCGCGGCGGCGCGTCAGCGCACGAGGCCGACCCAGCCGGCGCCGCTGGTCCCGGACACGCAGCGCGTCGCGCCGCAGCAGGATGTCGGGGCCGCCCCCACGCCGCCTGCCCCGCCTCCGCGCTCGCCGAAGAAGGCGGCCCGGCAGGCGCCCGCCGTGCCGCTCCCCGCGCGCGACGTCCCGTACGACTCGCCCGACACGGGCACCATTGCGCCGGACATGAACGAGCGGGACATCGCCTCGCTGTGGGGGCGGCCGATCGCCGTTCGTCGCCAGGGCGAGATGACGTACCTCTACTACCGGAACGGCTGCGAGTTCACCTGCGGCACGGAGGACGTGGTGTTCCTGCAGAACGGCAAGGTGGTGGATGCGGTGCTGCGCTGGCCGGGCCATGGCTACAGCGGGCAGTCGTCCTCGCCGTTCGCCACGCCGCCGCACGGCCCGGCGCGTCCGGGCGGCGACACGCTCACGGTGAAATCACCTTCGACACCTTGAGGCCGATGCCCGACAAGCCCAGCAAAAACGAGGAGGAATACTTCGCCCGACGGGATGCCGACCTGCTGCGCCAGCAGCGCGCCACCGTCCAGAAGACCGCGGCGGAAGCCGAGCGCCGCTCCCATCACATGAAATGCCCAAAGTGTGGGTACGATCTGATCTCCGGAGAGTGGCACGGCATCCAGATCGATCAGTGCACGCACTGCCACGGGATCTGGTTCGACGCGGGCGAAGCGGAGAGCGTACTCGCCCATCCCGAGCCGAACATCATGGGGCGCGTGTTCCGCGCCTTGCTGCGAGGCGTTTCCGGAGCGAAGGTGAACGACGCGTGATGTCGGGAGCCCCCACCCCATTCCCGGGCGACCCCCCGATCACGCCACAGCTGGTTCGCGAGCACAACCTCACCGACGCAGAGTACGCGCGGATCACCGCGCTGCTGGGGCGGACGCCCAGCTTCGCCGAGCTGGGGGTGTTCTCCGCGCTATGGAGCGAGCACTGCTCCTACAAGCACTCGCGGCCGGTGCTCAAAACGTTCCCGACCACGGGACCGCAGGTGGTGCAAGGGCCGGGAGAGAATGCGGGCGTACTGCGGCTCCCCGACGGCTGGGCCGTGGCATTCAAGATCGAGTCCCATAACCACCCGTCGGCGGTCGAGCCCTACCAGGGGGCCGCCACCGGCGTCGGGGGCATCCTGCGCGACGTGTTCACCATGGGCGCCCGACCCGTGGCGGTCTTGAACAGCCTGCGCTTCGGCCCGCTGGACGAGGCGCGCAACCGCTATCTCTTGGCCGGCGTGGTGAAGGGCGTGGGCGACTACGGCAACTGCGTCGGCATTCCGACTCTGGGGGGTGAGGTCGACTTCAGCCCGAGCTACAACGGCAACCCCCTGGTGAACGCGATGTGCGTCGGCCTGCTGAGGGAACGGGATCTCATCAAGGCGGCGGCGCACGGCGTGGGTAACGTGCTGCTGGTGGTGGGCGCGCGCACGGGCCGCGACGGCATTCACGGCGCGTCGTTCGCCTCTGAAGAGCTGACGCACGAGAGCGAGCGGCGCAGGCCCCAGGTCCAGGTGGGCGATCCGTTCACCGAGAAGCTGTTGCTCGAGGCCAGCCTCGCGCTGATCGCGTCGGGCCACATCATCGCCATCCAGGACATGGGTGCGGCGGGTCTCACATCCTCGTCCGCGGAGATGGCCGCGAAAGGAGGCGTGGGCGTCGAGATCGATCTGGCGCTCGTGCCCACGCGCGAGCCGGGCATGACGCCCTACGAGATCCTGCTGTCCGAATCGCAGGAGCGCATGCTGGTCGTCGCGCGGCCCGACCGGATCGCGCAGGTGCAGGCGATCGCCGAGCAGTGGGACCTCACGGCCACGCCCATCGGCCGCGTGACCGACGACGGGATGTACCGGGCGACATGGCACGACCAGGTCGTGGTCGAAATCCCGGGCCGGCGCCTGATCGACGACTGTCCCGTGTACACGCCGGAAGCGCGCGAGGACGAAGCGATCGCTCGTTTGCGCACGGTGCGTCCTGCTCCCGGCTCCCCGCTCCCTGCCCCCGCGGAGGTGCTCCTCACCCTCCTCGACCACCCTCCCATCGCATCGAAACACTGGGTCTACGAGCAGTACGACTCGACCGTCCAAGCGGGCACGGTGATCGGCCCAGGAGGGGGCGACGCCGGCGTGATTCGGATCCGCAATGCGGAGTTCGGCCTTGCCGTGACGGTGGACTGCAACAGCCGGTACGTACTGCTCGATCCGTACGAGGGAGGCAAGGCGGCCGTGGCGGAGGCGGCCCGCAACGTCGCCTGTACGGGCGCCCGGCCGCTGGGCATCACCGATTGCCTGAACTTCGGGAGTCCCGAACGGCCGTGGGTGTTTCACCAATTCAAAGAGAGCTGTCGCGGCATCGCCGATGCCTGCCGAGCGCTGGACACACCGGTGACCGGTGGGAATGTCTCCTTCTACAATGAGAGCCCCGCCGGCGCGGTGGACCCGACGCCGGTAGTGGGGATGATCGGCCTGCTGCCTCGCGCGGACCGCGCCGTCCCAAGTCACGCGCGCGCGACCGGCGACGTCGTCTTCGTGCTGGGCGAGACGCGGGCCGAGCTGGGCGGCTCGCAGTTGTGGGAGACGCTCCACGGCTTCGTGGGTGGCCAGCCGCCGCGGGTGGACCTGGCGGCCGAGCGGCGGCTCGTGGACTACCTGGTCGCGGCGGCGGAGCGCGGTCTGCTCCGCTCCGCGCACGATTGCTCGCAGGGCGGCCTCGGCGTCGCGCTGGCGGAAGTCGCGATGGGCGGTCCCTACGACGAGACCGGCTTCGGCCTCGACATCGATCTCACGACGTACGGCTTGAGTCTTGCGGCTGTCGATCTGTTGTTCAGCGAGTCTCATGGGCGAGCCGTTATCACATGCTCACCGGAGCGCACGACCGCGGTGGCGGCGCTGGCACAGGAGATGGGCGTGCCCGCGCAGCGGGTGGGAGCTGTGGCCGGGCGCGGCGGCCCGGTCCGGCTGCGGTTGCGCGACGCGACCGTCGAGCACCTCGTCGACCGTCTCAGGGACGTATATTTCTCGAGCGTAACCCGGCGCATGGGAGACTGACCAACGGATGTGCGGCATCATCGGCGTCACCGGCGTTCCCGACGCAGCCCGCGTCGCCTACCTCGGCCTCTACAGCCTGCAGCATCGGGGGCAGGAGTCGGGGGGGATGGTGGCCGTGGACGGGGAAGGCGTGGCGCGGTCCCATCGCGGCATGGGGCTCGTCTCGGACATCTTCAACGAGAAAGTCCTGAGCGAGCTACCGGGCGACGTGGCGATCGGCCACACCCGCTACTCCACCGCCGGCACCTCCGTTCTCGCCAATGCCCAACCGATGCTCGCCCGCTACCGCGAAGGGCCGCTGGCGCTGGCGCACAACGGGAACCTCACGAATGCGGTCCAGCTGCGGTCGGACCTCGTCGCCAAGGGCTCGCTGTTCCAGAGCTCCTCGGACAGCGAGGTGCTGGTCCACCTGATCGCCCGCTCCGAGGCACGGGAGCCGGAGGACCAGCTGTTGGACGCGCTCGAGCGGGTGGAGGGGGCCTACTCGCTTCTCATTACCGTCGGGCGCACCCTGTACGCGATCGTCGATCCGCGCGGCTTTCGGCCGCTGGTGCTCGGTCGGCTGGGGCGCGGCTGGGTGGTGGCGTCCGAGACCTGCGCGCTCGACATCACCGGGGCGACACCGGTGCGGGAGCTCGAGCCCGGGGACTTCGTGCGCATCCACGGTGAGGAGGTGGATCAGCTCCCCCGTCTCCCCGTGCGGCCGCCGCGCCGCTGCGTGTTCGAGCTGGTCTACTTCTCACGTCCCGACAGCACGGTGTTCCATCGCTCCGTGGACCGGGTGCGTCGGGCGCTGGGGCACGAGCTCGCCCGCGAGCACCCCGCTCCCGGCGCCGACTGCGTGTTCTCGGTTCCCGACTCGTCCAACGCCATGGCGCTCGGGTTCTCGGAGGAGTCGGGCATCAAGCTCGAGCATGCGCTCATCCGCAATCACTACGTCGGCCGTACGTTCATCCATCCCGCCCAGGCCGGCCGCATGGCGAAGGTCAAGATCAAGTTCAATCCGGTCCGCGAAGTGTTGCAGGGAAAGAAGGTCGTGGTGGTGGACGACTCGATCGTCCGTGGCACGACCAGCCGGGCGCTGGTCCAGTTGATCCGGCAGGCGGGTGCGGCCGAGGTGCATTTCCGGGTCGCTTCGCCGCCCATCACCGGGCCGTGCTATTACGGGATCGACACGCCCAGCAGGAACGAGCTGATCGGGGCGAGCAACACCGTCGAACAGATCCGCGATCACCTCGGCGTGAACTCGCTCGGCTATCTCTCGTTGGACGGCATGCTGCGAGCCGCCGGCGGCGATCCGGCCGACTTCTGCCACGCCTGCTTCTCGGGCGACTACCCCACCGACATCCCCGAAGATCTCGAGCGGGCCCGCAACGCCGCCCCGCTCCTCGCCGCCATCCCCAGTTGATCTGCCGTGCCGGCGCTCGAGCGGTGGGTGTATTCGTTCGGCGACGGCCGCGCCGACGGCTCCGCGGCGATGCGCGACATCCTGGGGGGCAAGGGGGCCGGTCTCGCCGAAATGGCGAACTTGGGCCTCCCCGTACCACCGGGGTTCACCATCTCCGCAAAACTCTGCATCGCCTACCTCGAGCACGGCACCTTCCCCGACGATCTGCGTGAAGAAGTCGATCGCCATCTGAAGCAGCTGGAGCGCTCAGCCAAGAAGCGGTTCGGCGACGCGCGCAATCCGCTGCTCGTCTCGGTGCGCTCGGGCGCCGCGGTATCGATGCCGGGCATGATGGAGACGATTCTGAACCTGGGCCTGACCGACGAGACCGTGCAGGGGCTCATCGTGGGCTCGAAGAACCCTCGGTTCGCCTACGACTCATACCGTCGCTTCGTCCAGATGTACGGCGACGTGGTGTTCGACCTCGGCAAGGAGCCGTTCGCGGAGGTGCTGGACGAGTTCAAGCACCGCCGCAAGGTA
>WNGP01000082.1_pt2 | contig 60149 bp, 52 predicted proteins | sample 5407671 | NCBI WGS metagenome assembly WNGP01 (sample SAMN13153381, study PRJNA577476) | soil metagenome | isolation source: 40 cm soil or saprolite under Garry oak tree replicate 2 | place: USA:California | collected 2016-06-15 | reverse complement strand
CTCCGCGCCCGCCATGACTACAATCAGCGGCCGCAGCATATGCAACACTTCGACCGTCGGACCTTGAGCCCTGAGCACGTCCGGCAAGCGACGATAGACATGCGGGCTCTCGTCCGTGCCACCCCCGCGCAGCAACACGCCCTTCTCCTGCACCCACGCGTGCATCATCTCCCGCGAGATCGCGCCAGGCTTGAGCACCTTGCCCTTGCGCGTGCGCTTCCCCGCCGCGGCGGTGCGGCTCATGACCCGCCCCGCTCCGTGCACCGTCGAGTAGAGCGCGCGAGCCTGGAGCTCCTGCGTCGCGGCATCGGCCGGCGTGGCACCCTGCAAAATGACGGCATTGTCACCCATCGAGCCGCCGACAAACCCTTTCTGCCCCGGAAACGCCGGCGTCGCACCCTTGCGTACGACGTAGAGCTTCTCGGCGCCGTGCTCCTCGAGCCACGCGAAGTTGTGATGATTGTGGACCAACTCGACTTCGCGGCCGCCGAGCAGCGACACGACCTTGCGCGCGACCCACTCCCGACCCGCGTAGGCGTAGCGTCCCGCGAGATTCATGAGCTGCCAGTAGGCGTCGCCAATCGGCGCATGGACGTCGAGCAACACCTCGCGCTCGGGCGCGCGCTCACTCCACGCCTTGTTCTGCGACAGCGCGAGGAAGCCATGGGCGACGCCAAAGCCAAATCCGCGCGAACCAAAGTGTACGCCGACCCAGATGCGATCTTCCTCGTCGGCAAACACATCGACGTAGTGATTGCCCGAACCCACGGTGCCGAGCTGCTCGCGCGCCTTGGCGCGCAGCCGGTCGCGCTCGTGCCGATCGGGCACTGCGTCCCAAGCGGGGTCCTCGAACAATGGATCGTCCGTCGGCGCGTCGTCCGCGCGGTTCCTCAGACCCACGCCGAACGAGAGCGAGGCCTGAATCTCGTCGGCCAACTCGCGCAGCCGCGCCTGGATCTCGGGCAACTTGAGATCGGTGCGAATCGCGGCGTTGCCGCACGCGATATCGAACCCCACGCCCACGACCGAGACCTTGCCGCGATACGCGGCGACGCCGCCGATCGGCATGACATAGCCCAGATGCCCGTCCGCCATGAGCGCGGCACGCTCGGCGCGGCTGGCCACATCGCGCAGCTGCTTGAGCGTATTGGGCTCGTGAGAGCCGAAAACCTGGATGTCAGTCATACTGCGTCTTCGTGATGCGGACGTGGCTGAACATGGCTCGCTCGGTGACCGTGTCGTTGTGCGAGCACACGAACAGGCCGACGTAAACCGTATCAGGGAGAGAGACGCGGGTGAGTCGCTGCGTGACCAGCGTATCCCCAACACGTGCCACTGACAAGAAATACTCGCCCTCGCGTCGCTCGAGCCGAATCACCGCGTCGGCATCGGGGAGACTGTCGGCTGACTTCTCCTCCTCCGTGATCCCGCCGGCCTGCCGGCGGAACTGGAGCGACATCAGGCCGTTGCCGTGCAGCGCAGCGGTCACGTGGGCGCTACCCGGGGCGAACGAAGGGCGAATAGTCCAGCCAATCTTGCGGTGCGGTTCAACGCCTGCCCCGATGAAACGCGCGTGCGTCGAGAGGAGGAAGTTACCGTTGATCCGCTTCCAGACGAAATGAAAGTCGTCGCGGGCATCCCACATGTTCTGCCCCGACCCCGCGATGACGTAAGTCTGCTGCTGCGGATCGTACGAGGCGGCACCTGTTGCTCGGCCGACGTTCGTCTGCGTGGTAAAGATGCCGATCGGACCTCGAGCCCCGGCGACAGCGGCCGAGACCCCGGCGCTCAGGACCACGGCAAGCAGGCGGTTCATGGCCACAGCCGATAGAGCGTTCTGGGGAACGCGATTGCCTCCCGAATGTGCGGGATGCCGCAAATCCACGCGACCGTCCGTTCAACTCCTAGGCCGAATCCCGAGTGCACGAACGTGCCGTATTTGCGCAGATCGAGATACCACGAGTACGCCTCTTCCGGCAGCTTCTCGGCGCGGATGCGCGCGAGCAGCTTGTCGTAATCGTCCTCGCGCTGGCTGCCGCCGATGATCTCGCCGTACCCCTCCGGCGCGAGACAGTCGTTGTTTAGCACGGTGCGCGGATCGGCCGGATTCTCCTTCATATAGAAAGCCTTCACGGCCCTGGGATAGTTGTAGACAAACACCGGCCGGTCGTACTGCTTGGCGAGCGTCGTCTCATCGTCGCCGCCCAAGTCGCGGCCCCACTCCATGTCGCCCCCGAGAGACTTGAGCTTTTCCACGGCATCCGTATAGGAGATCCGGTGGAACGGCGGCGCGACGCGCTCAAGTGGTGCAAGATCGCGGCCGAGCTCGGCGAGCTCGCTCTTCCGCTTGTCGAGACAGCGGCCCACGATGTACGAAACGAAATCCTCTTGCAGCCGCATGTTCGCATCGGAATCGTTCCAGGCGACCTCGGGCTCCACCATCCAGAACTCCGTGAGATGGCGGCGCGTCTTCGACTTCTCGGCGCGGAACGTCGGACCGAAGCAATAGACTTTGCCGAGCGCGGCCGCCGCAGCCTCGACGTACAGTTGCCCGGTCTGCGCGAGATACGCCTTGCCGAGATCGAAATAGTCGACCGAGAACAACGTGCCCGCGTGCTCACCGATCGAGCCCGTGAGTATCGGCGTGTCGACCAGCGTGAAATGCCGCTCGTGAAGGAAATCGCGGATCGCCTGGATGACTTCGTGGCGCACCCGCGCGATCGCGGCCTGCTGTTTCGAGCGGAGCCACAGGTGGCGGTGCTCGAACAGAAACGCGGTGCCATGTTCCTTTGGCGTGATCGGAAAATCAGGACTCGGGCCGAGGATGCGGAGATCCGTCGTCTGCATCTCGACGCCGCCGGGAGCGCGCGGCTCGACGCGCACGACGCCTGTGACTTCGACCGACGTCTCCTGTGTAAGTTTCTCAAACGAGTCCCAAACCCCGGACCCCACGTCCCTTTTCAAGAGCACCGCTTGCATCAAGCCCGTGCCGTCGCGCACCACGACGAACGCAATCTTCCCGCTCGAACGGGTGGTCGTCACCCAGCCGCGGACGGCGACGGTCTGTCCGGCGAGCGGCGGAAGCGCTTCGATCCAATGACGTTCCGGCATAGGCGCGGCATACTAGTGGCGGGCCTTTTGAGTGTCAACGCGCTCGCGTGCGCGCCCGCGATGAAACTGGGCCCCGTGCGTCAGGAGTCGCGCTGGCCCGAGTACCTCGAGACATTGAATCCGGACCCTCGGTCCTTATGGCACGTCGAGCTGGGGCGCGGCGCGCGCGGCAGCCCGGCGCTCGGCGAAACGGTGATCGCCGCGGGCACGGCCGACCGCAACCTCGTGCTCCTCGACCGCGCGAGCGGGCAGATCCTGTGGCGCTCGCACCTGGATGGGACCGTCCGGGCCGGTCCGCTGCTCGACGAAGACCGGCTTTACGTCGCCACGGAATCACAACCGCACGGTCGCATCTACGCCGTGCGCCTGCGCGACGGACGGCAGCTTTGGCGGGCGCGCGCTGGTAGCGTGACGGCGCCGCTCGCGTTCGACGGCGAAGCCCTATACGCAGGCACCGAAGAAGGGCTGGTGCTCCGTGTCGAACCGGAACGTGGGCAGACGACGTGGCGGACGACGGTCAGCGGCTCCGTGCGCGCCGGTCCAGTCATCACGCCCACCGGCTTGGTCGTCGCGACCACCACCGACACGCTGTATTTGCTCGACCATCAATCCGGCAGCGTGCGCTCGCGCCTCAAGCTGCCGGGCACGGTACTCGCGACGCCGGCGACGGACGGTCACCGCGTCTATCTCACGACGACCAACGGCCGAGTTGTCGCCGTCGACCTTGCGTCGTGGACGATTACCTGGGACCGCGCGGCTGGCGACGCGGTGTACGGCGCGCCCGCGCTGATCGGCGACACCCTCTTCGTGCTGTCACGCGATGGCGAGCTGTGGCGGATTCCCGTCGACGCCCCTGACGCCGCAACGAGTCACGCGCTCGACATCGTGGCGACGGCGGGGCCGACCCCGCTCGCGTCGGGGGTTTTGGTCGGGAGTGTGAGTGGTGAAATGCTGCTGGTCGATCCAGCGAGCGGGGCGATTCGCTGGCGCGCGCAAGTCGCCGGCCCAATCGAGGAGCCGCCGCTCGTGCGCGACCGGCAGGTGGTTGTCGTCGGGGGCCGCGGCGATATTTATTCGTATCGATGATGCGCTCGACGATTCTCTGCGCGTTGCTGCTGTCTGGTGCTGCTCCGAGGCTTTCGGCACAGGCTCGCGACTTGTCGGGCCAACGTGAGTCGTTCCAACGTGCCGTCGTGCACAACGGCAAATGGTTCACGGCGGCGAGCGTCGCGGCGCTGATCATGTTCGCCGAGCGCGAGCATAACCAGTCGCAGCGCGCGTGGAATGCGCTGCTCGATGTCTGCCGGTCCGCGCAGGACGCCTGCGCGCTCGGAGCCGATGGGCGCTACGTCCGCGGCGACGCCGAGCAGCTCTACCAGCGCTCGCGGGGGTACGACCGCCGCGCCAACCACTGGCTGCTCGGCGCGCAGGCAAGCCTGCTCGCCACCACTGCGCTATTCATTATTGACCTGCACCCGGGGGAAGGTCCGGAAAACATTCCGCTTGCGCCGTTGCAGGTTGGTCTAAGGCTGCGGTTTTAACCTACCCGGAAGAGCTCGAAGCCCCGCTCGTACCGCGTCACAATTCGTTCGCGATACGCCGCATGCTCGCGAGCTTCGAGCGCGGGATCTGTGGCGATCATCGCGGCTGCGGCCGCGCGCGCATCGTCGAGGAGCGGCAGATCCGTTTCGAGATTGGCGTAGCGCAGCGGCACGCCTCCCGATTGGCGCGCACCCGCGAGCTCCCCCATCCCCCGCTCGTGCAAATCGAGCTCGGCGATCTTGAAGCCGTCCGTTGTTTCGGTGAACGCCTGCAGCCGCGGTGCCGCCTCGCTCGAATCAGATAACAGAATGCAGTGACTCGCGGCCGTCCCCCGCCCCACCCGGCCGCGCAGCTGATGGAGCTGCGCCAAGCCAAATCGCTCGGCATGCTCGATGAGCATCACGGTCGCGTTCGCCACGTCGATGCCGACCTCGATGACACTGGTGGCGACGAGGAGGTTGACCTGGTTGTCCCGAAAGGCGCGCATCGTGGCATCGCGCTCCTCCGCCTTCAAGCGGCCGTGCACCAGTCCGACACGAAACTCCGCGAACGTCTTCGCCAGCTTCTCGGCCATCGTGGTGGCCGCCTTGAGATCGGCCCGCTCCGATTCATCGATCACGGGATAGATCACGTACGCCTGCCGTCCCGCCGCGCACTCGCTGCGGATGAACTCGTAGATTTTCGATCGAGCCGCTTCTGTTCGCAGTGCCGTCTTCACGGTCCCGCGACCCGGCGGCCGCTCGCGGATTTGGGTGACATCGAGGTCGCCATACAATGTGAGCGCGAGTGACCGTGGGATCGGCGTCGCCGTGAGCAGCAGGACATCGGGCGCGTCGCCTTTCTCGACGAGCGCAGCCCGCTGCTCGACCCCAAAGCGATGTTGCTCATCGATCACCGCAAGTCCTAGGCGCCGAAACGTGACCGACTCTTGAATGAGCGCATGCGTACCGACGACGATGCGCGGGGCGCCGGTTGCGATGCGTTGGCGCGCCGCCGCCTTCTCCCCCGCCGACATGCGGCCCAACAACAGCTCGGGACGTATCGCCAATCGCTCGAGCAGTTTCGTCAACGTGACACCGTGCTGCTCGGCGAGCAGCTCCGTCGGCGCCATGATCGCGGCCTGATAGTCGTTCTCCGCCGCCAAGAGCATCGCGAACAGCGCGACGACCGTCTTCCCCGTGCCGACATCGCCCATCAGGAGACGGTGCATGCGCAGCGGCGCGGTCATGTCGTCGGTGATCTCGCGGATCGCGTGCCGCTGATCACCCGTCAATTCGAACGGTAGATGCTCCTTGAGGCGCGTCGTCAGCTCGCGCTTGAGCTCGAAGCGAATGCCGGCGCGCGACCGCTTGGCCAAATGGCGCGCCCGCGCCTGCACGAGCTGCTGGTCGAACAGCTCGTCGAAGGCGAGGCGGCGCCGCCCCAGCCCGGCCTCCTCAATCTTCTTGGGCCGGTGCAGCAGCTCGAATGCGCGCGGCAGCTCGATGAGCTGGTGGGTCGCGCGAAACGCGGGGGGATGGGGATCGTGCACGAGCGGCAGCAGCTCGTCGAGGTGTTGTTGCACGAGGGCGCGAATCTGCCGGTGCGTCAGCCCTTCCGTGGCGGGATAAATCGGCAGCACGAGTCCGGGATTGCTCTCCGTGTCGTCGCCCGCTTCGGCGAGCACGATGAACTCGCGCGGCACGATCTGCTTGCCGTGGTAATAGCGCACCGGCCCCGTCACCAGTAGCAGCTGGCCTTTCTTGATCTGACGCTCGAGAAACGGCCGGCCGGGCCAGGCGCACTCGAGCAAGCCGCTCGCATCCTTGAGCACCGCGTGAAACACGCGCAGTCCTCGGCGCCGCGTCTGCAACACGCCCGTGCTGACGACGCGGCCCACGCACGTCACCTCTTGATTGACCGCGGCGCGCGCCAGCGGCGTGACGGTCGTGGCGTCGAGATACCGATGGGGAACGTGGTAGAGGAGATCGCCGGCGGTGCGAATGCCGAGTCGCTGGAGGGCTTCGGCGCGCTTCGGGCCGACGCCTTTCAAAAACTTTACGGGAGCGTTGAGTTGGAGCTTCAACCCGAGACCAACCGGTGAGCGAACGTCACCGGGTCAAACGGCTCGAGATCATCAAGCGTCTCGCCTGTTGCCAGGAAGCGGATCGGCACGGGCACAGCGCGCCGTAACGCGACCACGCTACCGCCCTTCGCGGTGCCGTCCAATTTCGTGATGATGAGTCCGGTGAGAGGTACCGCGGCGGCGAATACTTCCGCCTGGCGGACAGCGTTCTGCCCCACCGTCGCGTCCAGCACCAACAGGGACTCGTGTGGCGCTCCCGCCTGTCGTTTGCCCACGACGCGCACCACCTTCTTGAGCTCCTCGCGCAGCCGCTCGTCGGTATGCAGGCGCCCGGCGGTATCCACGAGCACAGTATCGATGCCCCGGTTCAGCGCTGCATCAACGGCGTCGAAGGCGACGGCGGCGGGATCGCCCCGCTGTGTGGCGCCGACGAAGGGCGCGGACAGCCGGTCGGCCCAGACCTTCAGCTGCTCCGTCGCGCCCGCGCGAAACGTGTCGGCGGCCGCGAGTAGCACGCTCCGCCCTTCCCCTTGCAGCCGCCTGGCAAGCTTTGCGACCGACGTGGTCTTCCCCGTTCCATTGACGCCAAAGATCAGCATGACGGTGGGCGGCTGCGGGGCGCGTGCGAGTGGCGCCGCCGGTGGGCCGAGCTGTTCCACGACGATGCGCTCGAGTGTCAGCTGGTCGACGGTGGCGGCTCGACTCAGGCGCTCCACCGTTTCGTTCGTCGCCGCGACGCCGAAGTCGGCTTCGACCAGCTGCCGCTGGACCGCTTCGAGCCAAGTGGCGTCGGCGGCTCCGCCCGCGAAGACGCGCCCGATTTTCTGCCAGAGTCCCATCTACGCGAGTCCCTGGCGCCGGCGCAGCGCCCATTCCGTCGCGAGCGCAAGGGTCGCAATGACGAACAGCCACCAGCGATCGCGCAATCCGACGGACGCAACGCGCGCGCTCGCCTCGCCGGGTTGGGCGCTCAACACCGGCGCCCGCGGCAGCCACTCGTCGGAGTAGGTCTCGACGGCGACGACGCCTTGTTCGGCTCCGCCACTCAGCGCGTAGCGATAGACGCCCGGCGGGACGAGCAGCTGCGCTCGACCCGCGGCATCGAAGCGCAAGGTGTCGGTACGCGTCATCTCTCCGCTGCGCAGCGTAATAGCGACGGCGTGCGAGCTGTCGGACGACATCCAGCGCCAGATAAGCGGCAGGCCGTTCGGAACCTCCAGAGCCTCCGGAACAGCCCGCTCCCTCGTCCCCCCTCCCTGCTCCCCCAGTAGCCAGTCGACCAGTGCGGCGACCACGCTGCGGTACGCTTGTTCCGAGGCGCCACCGCGAAACGCCCAGCGCCAGAGCCCGGCCGCCGCGACCGTCGCAACGCGACGATTGTTGCGCTGCTCGAGCGTCAGGATCGGCTGTGCCGACCCGCGCCGCGCGAGCCGCGCCGTGAGAGCGACGGTCGCCGTGCGATTCGAATCGCGTGCAACCGTGACGGCGGTCGCCGGAGGCAAGGAGTCCCACAGGACGCCGGCCAGGGCTGCGGTGAACGGTGAGGACAGGGGTCGCTCGACGTACCAGTCGCCGCTCTGGCCATTCGTCGGCCACAGGAGCAGCGCGTTTCTGGCACCGGGGTCAGCGGTGAATTCGCGCGCGCGCTGTGGATCGCCCGTGGCAATGACGAGCCGCGCTCGGGCTGCCGCTCGGGTCAGGTCGGCCATTGCGACGGGAGCGAGCGTCGCGCCATCGCGCCAGCGTCCCGCTTCCGTCTCGACAAACACGCGCGCCGGCAAGCGCGCAACGTCGCTCAGCGTACGCGCCAGAAACCGCGCCTCCCAATCGGGCGGCGACGCGAAGATGACCGCGGCCGGCTCGAGACTCAGGTCGATCGCAAATAACCGAGCGTCGTCTCGAGGCTCGGTGTCGCCGACGCCATCCAGACGGACCTCGAGCACCGACCAACCGGGACGGGGGACGTGGGACGCGGGAAGGGTGATTTCTGTCGTCAGGACTCCGCTGTCGGGAAGGGCCACCGATTGCGAAGCAAGCCGTCGGCCTTCAACCGACACCGCCAGCATTGCCTTCCCCGTGCCCCGTCCCCCCTCCCTCTTCCCCATCGTTCCGTAGCTCACCTTTAGCCGGAGAGTGTCGGTGCGCATCACATGCCTCGGCCCTTCGACGCTAGCGACATAGGCATCGAAAAACGTGGGTCGCGGCTCTACGATAATGCGCGGCCGGCGCAGAAGATCGGGCGGGATCCCGGTGACGTCATCCGCGTCGCCGTCGGTCAAAATCACTACCTCGCCGGCGCGGCCGGCGGCGGCTTCGAGCGCGGGCCCCAGATGGCTTGCTCCCGCGGTCGCTGGGGCGGTGTCGAACGCCGCGACGCCGGTGCCGAACCGCCAGATGACCGCCCCGCCGCGACGCCGCGCGAACGCCCGCGCGCTATCGAGCGCCGCGCGCCACGGCGCTCCGGTCATACTGAGCGAAGCATCGAGCAGCACGATCGGCTGATCGCGGGCGGGGAGGAGTCGAGCGCTCGAGGGATTCCAGAGCAGCAGGATCAACGCCAAGACCGCGGTCACCCGCAGAATCACGAGAGACACGCGAGCGCCTCCGCTACGGTGAACTTGCCGTCGTACAGCGCGCGCCCGACGCAGGCACCGGCGAGGCCGGCGGCGCGCGCCGCGCGCAGATCGTCGAGCGACCCCACACCGCCCGACACGATGACATCCAGACCGAGCGCCGCCAGCTGGCGGGCGCCGTCAATGTCGGGTCCCGTGAGCTTGCCGTCGCGCGTGACCTCGTTGTAGATGATCGTGCGGATTCCGAGGCGTGCAACGCGCGTCGCTAGCTCGCGTGCCGTGAGGTCCAGGATGTCCGCTGTACCGCGCGGGGCGACCTGGCCGTCTTTCGCGTCGATGCCCACGGCGAGTCGCGTCGTCCCATGGCGCGCGACAAGCCGCGCCACGAGACTGCTATCGACGGCGCCGCGCGGCCCGATCACGACGCGCGTCGCGCCCAGCGTGAACATCTGGTCGATGTCGGTCTCGCGAAACAACCCGCCCCCGACCTGCACGCGGACCTGCGCCGCCTGCAGCACCCCGCCGATGACCTCGTGATTGTCCTGCCGCCCGTACGCGCGATCCATGTCGACGAGGTGAATCCAGTGCGCGCCGGCGCGCGTGAACGCGGCCAGCGCCTCGAGCGGCTGCGCCATGGCGCCATGGGGGGGGGCGCGCACCACGCGCCCGCCTTCGATATCAACGGCGGGATAGAGCTCCACGGAACGTGCTGTTGTGAGAGGAGACTTAGTCGTCGCGGGCCGGCCCCGCCACCGACCCCAGCGCTGGTCCCACGGGCACGAGTCCAGGTTCGAGCTCCCCGAGGAGCAGCGTGCGCACGGTCTCGAACGCCGCCTTCAGTTTCGACGGGACGGGCTCGCCCGCGCCTGCATCTTTGCGCTGCGGATTCGTCGCCCGGCCGTTGACGAGAAACTCGTAGTGCAGATGGGGGCCCGTCGCGAGGCCGGTCGCGCCCACGTAGCCGATGATCTGCTGCTGGGCGACGCGCTGTCCGACATGGAGTCCGGACGCGAAGCGCGAGAGGTGGCCGTAACGGGTTCGAATGCCGTTGGCGTGCCGGAGTTCGATCAGGTTGCCATAGCCGCCGTTGCGACCGGCCTCCGTGACGATGCCGTCAGCGGTGGCGCGGACCGACGTGCCGTAGGCCGCCGCGTAGTCGGTGCCCTGGTGGGACCGCCACCGCTTGAGGATGGGATGGAAGCGGTTGCCGAAGCGGCTCGAGATGTGGCTGAAGCGCAGCGGCGCCCGCAGAAAGGCGCGACGCAACGAGCGGCCGCGGTCGTCGTAGAACCCGGTTAAGCCGTTCGGATTCTCGAAGGCGAACGCGAAGCTGGGCGTCCCCGCCACGTCCACCCGCGCCGCGAGAATCCGGCCCAGCCGTTTCTCGCCTTCCGGCGACTGCAGCCGCTCGATCAGGACTTCCATGCGATCGCCGGGACGCAGATCGCGTGTGAAGTCGACTTCCCAGTCGTAGACGTCGGCGATGGCCCACGCGAGCGCGACGCGCTGGCGCACGGGAAGAAATGAATCGGGGATCGCCGCGTCGAGCGCGTCGTAGAGATTCGATTGAATGACGGCGGTCGTGCGGAGCCGCTCGGTGGTCCACGGAATATTTTCGAGCGTCTCCGTCCAGCCGGAGTCGCCACCAAGCCGCGACATGACGAGATGCCGCTCGGGATCGAGTCGTACGGCGAGACGATTGGCGACCGCGCCGCCCTTCAGGCGTCGCATTTCGAAGATGAGCCCCGGCTGCATGCGACGGGGGTTGAGCGTATGCGTCGCTTTCAGGAAGCGGACGTACTCGCGGCCGGTGATGCCGGCCCGCGCCAGCACGTCGGACAGCATTTCACGACGCCCGAGCGTGTCCGCCCATTCATTGTAGGCACTCGTGACGACAATGGGCAGCGCGACGGGAATCTCGCGCGATGGCCAGGCCTCGTGTGCCGCCCACACCAGCATACCGGCGGCGAGCACGCCCGCGGCAACGTAACGACTCGCTCGCCTCCCCCAACCGCCCCAAGCCATCAGTCCATCTGTCTCCGAATGAAGGTCGGAATCTCCATTTCGTTCAGCTCCGGATTCAGCGGCGCTTGCGCCCCCCCCGCCCCCCCCGCCCCCCCGCTCCCGCGCTTGGCTGCGACTTCCGCCGGCTTCACGAAGCCGGGAGGCGATGCCGGCGTCGGCCGCGCGCCGGGCCCGCGGAACGGCAGCACACCCGCGGCGGCCCGATGCGGCATGCCGGCGAGCGCGTCGGCCACTGCTCCAGTCTTATCAAAGCCCGTCGCGATGACTGTGATCCGGACCTCGCCATGCATGGCCGGATCGTTCACGGCACCGAAAATGATCTCGGCCTCGTCTCCTGCCGCATCGTGAATGGCTTCGCTGATCTGCGTCACTTCGCCGAGCGTGAGGTCTTCGCCACCCGTGATATTGATGAGTACGCCCGTCGCGCCGGCGATCGAGATGTTGTCGAGCAGCGGGCTCGAGATCGCCTGCTGCGCCGCTTCCATCGCGCGGTTCTCGCCGCGCCCCGTGCCCGTACCCATCAGCGCCGCGCCGCCGTTCTGCATCACGGTGCGGACGTCGGCGAAATCTACATTGACGAGTCCGGTGACGCAGATGAGCGCCGAGATGCCTTGCGTCGCGTGCAGCAGAACTTCGTCGGCCTTTTTCAACGCATCCTGGAACGGAATGCCTTTGCCGACGACGGCGAGCAGCCGCTCGTTGGGTACGACGATCATCGTGTCGACGTGCTTGCGCATCTCGGCGATGCCCATTTCCGCCTGACGCATGCGCTTGCGGCCCTCGAACAGAAACGGCTTCGTCACGATTCCGATCGTCAGCGCGCCCAGGTCCCGTGCGACCTGCGAAATGATGGGCGCCGCGCCGGTCCCGGTGCCGCCTCCCATGCCGCAGGTGACAAACACGAGGTCCGCGCCCTGCAAGGCGTGCAGCACTTCGTCGCGATTCTCTTCGATGGCCTGGCGGCCGATTTCCGGCCGCGCCCCGGCGCCGAGCCCGCGCGTCAGCTTTTTGCCGATCTGGACTTTGACATCGGCTTTGTTGTTGAGGAGCGCCTGAGCATCGGTATTGACCGATATGAACTCGACTCCGCTCACGTGCTCGTCGATCATTCGGTTCAGGGCGTTGCCGCCGCCGCCGCCGACGCCGACGACTTTCATCCGCGCGTTCTGCGTAACGGTTTCTTCGAGTTCGAAGATCATGGTTCTCCCCTAGGGCTCAGAAGAAGTCTTGCAGCCATCGCTTGAGTGGTGCGAACAGCCTCTCAGGACGGGCGCCGAACAACACGCTCGGCGCGGAACCACCCTGCGCATGTTTGCGCGCCGCATACAGCACGAGGCCGACCGGCACGGCGTAGCGCGGCGCCTGCACGCTGTCGACGAGGCCGGAAATCCCCAGCTCGGGGTGCCCAGAGCGCACCGGGACCGCGAAGACTTCGCGCGCCAGCTCGACCATGCCGGGCAGGTGTGCCGTGCCGCCGGAGAGCACGACCCCCGCCGGCAGGCGGCCCGCGCCGTACCCCGCGCGCTCGAATTCGCGGCCCACGAGCTGGAAGATCTCGTCCACACGCTGGTGGATGATGTGCGCCACCAGCTCGCGGGGCGCGGTGCGGGCACCCTGCCCCGGCGTCGACGGCAAGCTCACGACCTCATCCGCGCTCACGAGCGGCGAGTACGCCGCCCCGTGGCGCTCCTTCAAGCGCTCCGCGTCCGACTGCGTCACGCCGAGCCCCTGGACGAGATCGCTGGTGACGTGCGAGCCGGCGTACTTGAGCGACGCGAGATGTCGAATCTTTCCTTCATGGAAGATCGCGACGCCTGTCGAGCTGCCACCCACTTCGACGAGGGCGACACCCAGCTCTTTCTCGTCATCGGTCAGCACGGCGTACGACGCCGCGAGCGGCTCGAGCACGACATCGGCCACGCGATAGCCGGCGCGTTGCACGCTCTTGCGGAGGTTCTGCGCCGCCGTCGACTGCGCGGTGACGAGATACATCTCCACCTCGAGTCGCGTGCCGGTCATGCCGACGGGATCCGAGATGCCGTGCTGCTGATCGACGACGTATTCCTGTGGAATGTCGTGCAGCAGCTCGTGATCGCGACCCAGCGACACGGCACGCGCGACCTCGTTGACGCGCGCGACATCCTGCGGGCTGATCTCTTCGGCGCTGACCGCCACGACGCCGGTCGAGCTGCGCGCGGAAACGTGCTCCCCGGCGATCCCGCACGTGACGTCATTGACGCGCGCGCCCGCCATCCGTTCGGCGTCTTTGAGTGCGGCGGCGACGGACCGCATCGTCTCGTCGATGTCGCGCACCATGCCACGGCGCACACCGCTGTTTTTCGCGAGCCCGACGCCGAGAATCTTCGCCAATGGGGAACGCGGCAGGTCGCCCGCGACCTCCGCGATGACCGCGCACGTCTTGGTGCTGCCGAGATCGAGTCCGGCGACGAGGCGGCGCTCGGGCATTAGACGCTGCCCACCCCCGCGGTGCGGCTGCGACGCCGCACCACGATCTGCCCGTCGAAGCGGGCGTCGAGCTCGGCGTAGGAGCGCCGTTTGGCCGCCAGATCTCTCGCCACCAGGACCACCGCCTCGATCACCTCCGGCCCCGCGTCATTGCCGAGCAGCACGCGATGAGCGCCTCCCCCCCCTCTCAATTCGAGGAGCACGGCACTGCCACCACCCGGCGACGCGGTACGCCGCGCGGCGTCGATCGTTTGAAACAGTGCGGGATCGAATGCCTGCACCCGCGCGAGTACGCCGACGACAGCACTATCGCCTGCCGGCACGACCGGTAGATCGAGACCAGTCAAATCGTACGGCAGGGCGCGTCCGTCCGCGTCCACCGGCGCGAGCGCGCCGCGGCCATTCATGGCCAGCGCAACGGGCTCGATCTCGCGCACGATCACCTTGAGCGACCCCGGCGGCCGGCGGCTCACCGTGGCATCGGCAACCCCGTCCAACCCCCGCAGCCGCTCGGCGAGCACGTCTGTGTCATCGAAGACACTCGCGTGCGGCGACAGTCGCAACGCGGCCAGCACCTGATCGGCATCGAGATAGCGGATGCCGACGAGCTCCACCTGCTGCACGCGGAAGAACGCGATGCGGCGCAGCAGGAGCGGCGCGGTCATCCAGGTCGCCATCACGATCATCGCGGCGCCGGCCCACAGCAGCACGCGCCGAGATGCGCGCGGCCACTTCATGCGATGGCTCCCTGCTCGTGGCTCCCGTTTCTCAATATCTGCAGCAACTCGGGCCCAACCCGCGTGACGTCGCCGGCACCGAGTGTAAAGACGACATCGCCTTTGCGCACCGCCCGCGCGACGTGGCTCGTCAATCCCGCCCGATCGCGCACGCCGACCGTCGCCGCGCCGGCGCGTGTCGCGCCGCGCACGACGAGATGATGCGTCACTCCCGGCTGCGGCTGCTCGCGCGCGGCATAGATCGGCGCGACGACGACCATGTCCGCGGCCGCGAGCGCCTGTCCCAACGCTTCGCCGTGTAGCGCCGTGCGCGAAAACAGGTGCGGCTGAAACACCGCGATCAGGCGCCGCCCGGGGAACGTCTGCCGCGCCGCGGCGAGCGTCGCCGCCACTTCCGTCGGATGGTGCGCGTAATCATCCACCACCGTGACGCCACCTGCTTCCCCCAGCCGCTCGAAGCGACGTCCCACGCCGCGGAACTCCGCCAGCGCGCGCGCGCCGGCGAGCATATCGGCGCCGAGCGCCTGTAACACCGCGAGCGCCGCGGCCGCGTTCCGAACGTTGTGCAACCCGGGCACCGCCAGCGCGAGCTCGACCGTCTGCCCGCCCGGCAGCCCAATCGTTGCGCGCGAGCCGCCCGGCTCGAGCCGCACCGCGCGAATGCGCACATCCGCCGTCGCGCCTTGACCGACGCGCCACACCGGCGCCTCCAGCTTCAGCGCGACGCGATCCGCGCCGGCGTCGTCGCCGCCGACGATCACACGCGCCGCGCGTCCCGCAAAGTCCGCGAACGCCTCCTCGAGCGCTTCGATGCTGCCGTAGCACTCGAGGTGATCGGCTTCGACGTTGTTCACCACAGCGACCGTCGGGCGCAGCGACAAAAACGCCTTGTCGTACTCGTCCGCCTCGACGACGAACAATTCGTCGCCGCCAATCCGCGCGTTGCCACCCCATGCAGCGACACGGCCGCCGGCGAGTCCTGTGGGGTTGCGGCCGGCGGCCGTGAGCGCTTCCGTGACCATCACGGTGGTGGTCGTCTTGCCGTGCGTCCCGGCGACCGCCACGAGGGTCGATTTGCCGCCTCCCCCTCCGTTTACCAGGTCTCCCAGCGCGTCGGCGCGACGCACCACCGGGAGGTCTAACGCGCGGGCGCGTTGCAGCTCGGGATGCTCGCGCGGGACCGCCGCCGTCACCACAACTGCGCGCGCCCCATCGACATGACTGGGGTCGTGGCCCTGCCAAACACGAATTCCCAGGGCGGTCAAGTCAGCGACGCCGGCCCCAGAAGTGTCTGAATCACAACCAGTTATGGTTACTCCCCGGTGCCTGGCAATCAACGCCAGGGCGCTCATCCCCGCCCCGGCTATGCCCATGAGGTGAATGGGACGGGGATCCCCGGTTCGAAACAAGGTCATCTGTGGGCAGCTAATATAGGAAATCTACGCGACTTGCGAAAGCTCCAATACCTTCCCGATGATGGTTCGGGCGGCGTTCGGGTGACCCCGTCCCCGGGCACTTTTGGCCAGGGCGTCGAGTCGTTTGTCGTCGTGGACGAGCGGCACGACGGTCTTCGCGAACGCGTCGGGCGTGAACTCCCGCTCGAGAAGCAGGACGCTCGCGCCAGCGCTGGCGAGCGCGCGCGCGTTGTAGGTCTGGTGATCCGCGGCCGCGGTCGGCAGCGGCACGAGGACGCTGGGCTTGCCCCACGCACACAGCTCCGAGACCGTCATCGCGCCGGCGCGCGCGATGACCAGATGCGCGGCGGCGTAGGCCGCGCCGATCGGATCGAAGAAGCCGCGCACGGCCACGCGACCCGGCACGGCGAGTGACGCGTAACGATCGACGTGCACGGAGCCTGTGCCCCATAACAGATTCACGTCGCCGAGCAGGCCGAGCTGCACGACGCGCGCGATCGTCTCGTTCAGCGCGCGCGCGCCCTGACTGCCGCCAAACACCAGCACGGTGCGCCGCTCTGCCGAGAGACCAAACTCCGCGCGGGCCGCATTCGGATCGACCGGCGCCGGAGGCGTGATGGGATTGCCGAACACAAACACCTGCGTGTGTCGGCCCAGTGAGAGACGCAGCCGAGCTTCCGGAAATCCGAGATGCACCTGGCGCGTACCCCGCGCGAGTAATCGCTGCGTGAGCCCCGGAAACGCATTCTGCTCCTGCAGCGCCGTCGGAATGCGCGCACGTTGCGCGCGCCACACGACGGGACCGGCCGCGTATCCCCCCGTGCCGATGACAATCGCGGGCCGTTCGTCCTGTAGCACCTGTCCCGCCGCGCGCCACGCCCGCACCGCGATCAGCGGCCAGCGCGCGTTGCGCCACCAGGCGCGCCGATAGATCGGCTCCATCGGCAGCAGATGAAACCGAAATGGATGGCTCGGAAGAATCTGCGCTTCGATGCCCCGCGCCGCGCCGACTAATACGACGTCGTGTCCCTGTTCGGCGGCAACCCGCGCGAGGGCGAGAGCGGGCATGAGGTGGCCGCCGGTGCCGCCGCCGGCGATGAGCAGCTTCATCGAGAACAATTGCGGAATGCGGATTGCGGATTGCGGAATTTCAAGGCGAGCGTCGAAGCCTTCTCACGCCGCTCGAACCCCACCTTTACATTCCGCAATCCGCATTCCGCAATCCGCATTAGGCTTTCCGGGCTCGCCCAACACTCGCCAGTACACCAGTAGCGGCGAGCGCAACGATCAGGGAGGAGCGCCCATATGACATGAAGGGTAAGGTCACTCCCGTCGCCGGAATCACCGCGAGGCTCACGCCGATATGCAACACGACGCTGAGCCCGATCATCACACTGATTCCGGTGGCGAGCAGCTGCCCGAAGGAGTCCGGCGCATGGCGCGCGATGCGGAACCCCAGCCACACGAACGTGCCGAACAGGAGCGCGATCGCGACCACGCCGACAAACCCCCACTCCTCACCGATCGTCGAGAAAATGAAGTCGGAGTACGCATACGGCAGATAGCCGAGTTTCTGTTGGCCCTGCCCAAACCCCGCGCCGAGCAGCTGGCCCGCGCCGATGCCGGTGAGCGACTGTTGCACCTGCCATGTCGCTTCCGCCGGAGCGGCGCCCGGATTCAAGAACGTCAGCACGCGCGCGAGCCGATATTGCGCCGTCGCGACGGCGCCGAACAGCAGCGGACCGGCCGCGACGCCCAGGGCGAGAAAGTGCCCGATCCTCGCCCCCGCCGTGAACATCACGCTGCCGGCGAGCAGCGCCACGAGCAGGGCCATCGAGAGATGGGGCTCGAGAAAAATCAGCCCGGTCACGGGCACGAGAATGACGACAAACGGCAACACGCCGTTCTTGAAGTCGCGCACCTGCTCGCCCTTTTTGGCGGCGAGCATGGCGCACCACACCACGACCGCGAACTTCGCGAGCTCGGAGGGCTGTAGCGTCAATACGCCGAGGTTCACCCAGCGGCGCGCTCCGTTGATCGTCGGCGTGATGGCATGCGTGAATGGCAGCAGCGGAATAATCAGCAACACCGCCGTGACCCCGAGCAGCGGCCACGCCCAACGTCGCCAGCGATGATAGTCGGTCCGTGCGAACACGATCGCGAGCAAACCGCCGACCGCCGCGCCGACCGCCTGTCGCAGCGCGAAGCTCGCGCCGACCTGACCACCGGCGGTCGTGACGAGACTCGACGCCCCGTATACCGCCGCCAGGCCGAAGACGACCAGCACCGCGGTGACGACGGCGAGTAGCCGTCCTTCCCAGGTCACAGCGCTTCGACTAGTCGCCGGAATGTGGCCCCCCGCTCCTCGTAGTTCTTGAACATGTCGTAGCTCGAGCACGCCGGAGATAGCAGCACCGCATCGCCCGGCTTGGCAGCCCGCCGCGCGCGCGCGACCACGTCTTCGAACGTCGTGCCGCGCTCGAGCGGCACCTTCCCACCGAAATCCTGTTCGACCAGCGGGCCCGCTTCACCGTACGCGATCACCAGCCGGCAGCGATCGGCCAGCAGTCGCACCAGGCTCGTGTACGGCTCGCCCTTGTGCCGGCCGCCGAGCAGCAGCACGAAGGGACGCTGCATGGCGAGCACCGCGACGGTCGTCGCCGCGATGTTCGTGGCCTTCGAATCATTGATCCACAGGACGCCGCCCACTTCGCGCACCGGCTCGAGCCGGTGCGGCAACGGCCGAAACGAGCGCAGCCCCTCCCCGAGCAACCGCGCCGGTACGCCGGCCTCATGCACCGCCAGCGCCGCCGCCAGCGCGTTCGCGACGTTGTGGTCACCGAGGAGATGGAGCTGATCGCGCGTGATCAGCGATTCCCCATCCAGCCGCAGCACGCGCTGCGGCGCGTCGTACCAGGCATCCGCAGGCTTCGCGAGCGAGAACAACACCCTCCGACCCGGCACCCCGTGCGCGAGGTCCAGCACCAGCTGGTCATCGGCATTGAGCACCCACACATCGTCCGCGCGCGCGTTGCGAAACAGCAGCCGTTTGTCGGCGTAGTACGCCTCCGCCGACGGGTAGCGATCCAGATGATCCGGCGCGAGGTTCGTCAGCACGCCTACGTCGGGGGCGAAATGCGGGCTGTCATGGAGCTGGAACGACGAGACTTCGAGACTGATCCATTGATAGCGCGCGTTCCCCATGGCGAGGTCGGTCACCGGCCGGCCGATGTTTCCCGCCGTCGTCGAGGGCAGGCCGGCCGCGCTGAGCAAGTGGGCCACGAGCGCGGTCGTCGTGGTCTTCCCGTTCGTCCCCGTTATGGCGATGCTGCGCGTGCCCGGTTGTAAGACGGCGAGGGCGCGGAAGCCTACGTCGAGCTCTGAGACGATCTCCACGCCCGCGTGGCGCGCGGCCGCTAACACGGGCGCATCGGGCGGGACGCCGGGGGAAACCACGACGCCGGCGGCGTGCCGGATCTTGTTGAGATCGTGGCGGCCGATGTCCACGTCCACCCACGGGACGCTCTTCAGCGCCTCGGCGGCCTCGCCGGCGTACGGATGATCGGACGCGTCGCTCGCGTAGATCCGCACGCCTTCGCGCGCGAGCAACCGCGCCGCCGCCACGCCGCTCTTGCCGAGCCCGATGATCGCGACGACACTGCCGGGCTTGCGCCAAGCCTCCGGAGCAATTCGTTCCATCACCGGACTTTGAGCGTGGCCAGCGCGATCATCGCGCACAGCACCCCCATGATGTAGAACCGCATGACGACCTGCGGCTCCGCCCAGCCGAGTTTTTCGAAGTGATGATGCAGCGGCGCCATGCGGAAGACCTTGTGGGCGTCGGCGTATTCCTTGCCGTAGCGCCGCTTGCGCCATTTGTAGGTGGTGGTCTGAATCAGGACGGACAGCGTTTCCGCCGCGAACACGGCGCCGGCGATGAGCAAGAGGAACTCGGTCTTGAGCAGAATCGCGACCGTCCCGAGCGCCCCGCCGATCGCCAGGGCGCCGGTATCGCCCATGAACACTTGCGCCGGATGCGCATTGAACCACAAGAATCCCAGCGCGGCCCCCATCAAGGCGCCGCAGAAGATCGTCAGCTCACCCGCGCCGGGGAGATGGAGTACGCCAAGGTATCGCGCGGCGTCCACGCGACCGAACAGATAACAGAAGACCGCGAATGCGCCGACGGCGATGACCGTGAGGCCGGCCGCGAGACCATCGAGCCCGTCCGTCAGGTTTACGGCGTTCGAGCTCGCGGTCGTCACGAACGTCACGAACGCGAGATAGATCGGCCACGGCAGCACCCAGACGATGTACTTGAAGAACGGCAACTGCGTCGCGTTGGGATCGACACTGTTGGTGAGCGGAAAGAGCAGGATGTAGACGCCCAATCCGATGCCGAACGAGACCTGACCGACGAGCTTCCAGCGCGCGACGAGTCCCTGCGACTGGCCGCGCACGATTTTCAGGTAGTCATCCAAAAAGCCGATCAATCCCATCCACAGGGTCGCCGCGACGGCGACGAGGACGTAACGGCTGTCGAGCCGCGCCCACAGCAAGGTGGGCACGACCGTCGCCAGGATGATGATGAGGCCGCCCATCGTCGGCGTCCCGCGCTTGCCGTGGTGACTCGTCGGCCCCTCGGCGCGCACGATTTGCCCGATGCGGTGCTCGCGCAGCTTCCCGATGATCCAGGGACCGGCGATGAAGGCGAGCAGCAGCGCCGTGACAGTCGCGCCCGCGGCGCGGAACGTGATGTAGTTGAAAAGATTGAAGATGATGTGCTTGCGGGCGAGCGGCGCGAGCAAATGATAGAGCATCAGGTCAGGTAGTTGAGGACACGTTCCAAGGCCACTCCCCGTGAAGCCTTCAACAGCACCAACTCGTTGCCGCGCAGCGCCGATTTCAGCTTCGGCCCGAGCGCGTCCGGGTCGGCGGCCGTGATGAGCCGGCCGCCCAGCGCTTCGCGCAGCGACTCGAACACCCGCGCGAACGTGCCGACCGCGGCCACCAGGGCCGGCTTGCGCTGGGCGATCTCGCGGGCCGCTTCGGCGTGCAATCTTGCACTTTCCGGCCCTAACTCCAACATCGTGCCCACCACGACCACCAACGGCCGCCGCTGGCGGCGCGCCAGCCACGCCGCCGTCTGCACCGACCGGCGCAGCGATGCCGGGTTGGCATTATAGGTGTCGTCGATGACGAGGAGGTTGCCGATCTCCCGCAGATCGCCGCGCCCCTCGGGCAGCAGGACACCCGCCAGCGCGCGCAGCGCGGCGTCGTGATCGACGCCCGCCCGCTGGGCGACCGCGAGAGCGATCCGGGCGTTCTCGAGCTGATGAATCCCCAGCGCCGGTAACGTGATCTTTTCGCCGGAATCCAGCGACACACGGGGGCGGCCGGTCCGGTCGAGATAGCGATCGAGCTGGCTGTCGTCGGTGCTCTTCCCCGGCAGCGCCGCCGGAATCACCTGCGTGCGACGCCGGGCTTCCGGCCACATCGTCTCCGGCCCGGAGCCGACGATCGCAACCGGCACGCCATCCAGCAGTGACAACTTCTCCGCCATGACGCCCTCCAGCGATCCGAATCCTTCGACGTGCGCATAGCCGATGTTCGTGATGACTGCGATCGTGGGCTCGATGATGTCCCGCAGGCGCGCGATCTCCCCCGGGACGCTCGCGCCCGCCTCGACGACCAGCGCCTCCGTGTCCTCGGGCGCCGCGAGGATCGTGAGCGGCACCCCCACCAGATTGTTGAGGTTTCCCGCGGTCGCGTGCACGCGATAGCGGGCACCGAGTGCGGCGCGAATCATCTCCTTGGTACTCGTCTTGCCACTCGAGCCCGTGATGGCCACGACCGGCGTCCCCTCGGGCAGCATGCGACGCCGCGCCCGTGCCAAGAGGCCCAACGCCGTGAGGGTGTCCCCGACCTCGAAAAACGGCAGCCCATCGATCTTCGGCGTCCCGCGACGCACCACCGCCGCGGTTGCGCCCCCCGCCTTGGCTTTGTCGAGGAAGTCATGAGCGTCGAACTTCTCGCCCTTCAACGCCACGAAGAGCGTGTCAGGCACCAGGTGCCTGGTGTCCGTGGAGATGGCGGTGAACGTGAGTTTCGCCGGCGCGGGGATCTCGACCGCCGCAGCAACTTCATCGCTGGTCCACGGCCGTCCGGCCGTCAGGCCGTCAGTCCGTCCTCCCATCAGTTCGCTCCCAAACTGCGCACCACTTCCCGCTCGTCGAACGGCTCCTTGGTCGTGCCGACGACCTGGTAGGTCTCATGCCCTTTGCCGGCGAGCAGGATCGTGTCGCCTTGCCGCGCCAGCTCCAACGCCTGCGCGATCGCGGCGCGTCGATCCACGATGCGATAGTGCTGCCGCCCCGGCATTCCCGCTTCGACTTCGTCCAGAATCCGCTCAGGATCCTCGGTGCGTGGATTGTCGGACGTCGCGATCGCGACATCGCCCAGGCGGACGGCGATCTCCCCCATCGGCGCGCGCTTGCCGCGATCGCGGTCCCCGCCCGCGCCGAACACGACGATGACGCGTCCCCCCGGGGGTGTCACGTCGCGCACGGTCTCCAGCGCCCGTTCCAGCGCGTCGGGCGTGTGCGCGTAATCGCGCAGGATGACGCAGGGATCGACCGCGATGCGCTCCATGCGCCCGGGGACCTGCGGCGCGGTCGACAGGCGCTCGGCGACCACCTGCGGCGACACATCGAGGCCGACGGCACAGGCCGCCACGCCCAGCGCGTTCGCGACGTTGAACCGGCCGAGCAACGGCAGCGTCACCGGATGACTCCCCTGTGTCGTGACGAGCGTGAACCGCGCGCCTTTCGCGTCCACGCGCACGTCCCGTGCCGTCACGTCGGCCGCGTGCGCGGTCGCCGAGAAGGTGATGCGTTGCGGCGTACGTGGCAGCCGCGCCCAGGCGGCGTCATCGACGTTGATCACCGCCAGCCCGGCATCCGCCAGGTACCCCACCAGCTTTGACTTGGCTGCGAAATAGGCGTCGAACGTCTCGTGATAATCCAGATGGTCGCGCGTCAGATTCGTGAAGATGGCGGCGCGGAACACCAGCCCTTCCACCCGCCCCTGATCGAGACTGTGCGAGGAAACTTCCATCGCGACGCCACCGGCGCGGCGCTCGAGCAGCGCCGCAAGGGTGGCCTGCAAATCGATCGGACCGGGCGTCGTGAGATTGCCCGCCTCGCTCTCGACCGACGCCCCCGTCGGATCGAACGCGCCCAACGTGCCGATCGCCCCCATCGGCCAAAGCGTACTCAACACGTGCCGCGCCAGAATGACGGACGTCGTCTTGCCGTTCGTGCCGGTCACGCCGATCAGCTGCAGTCGCGCCGCCGGCCGCCGATACCAGGCCTCGGCGGCGATCGCGGCGGCGCGCCGGCCGTTCCGCACCAGGATCTGCGGAATCGCGGCGGCGACGGAAGAGGGCTGGCGCGACTCGACGAGTACGGCGGCGGCGCCCCGCGCCACCGCATCGGCCACGAACGTGTGACCGTCGAGCACCGCGCCGCGCACGGCGCAGAACAGCATGCCGGGCTCGAGCCGGCGCGCATCGGCGGTGAGCCCGGTGATGTCGGGCAGTGGCGTTCGTCGCTCCGGTGCCTCGACCAGAGCGCCGGCGCGCGCCAGCGCATCCACAATCTCCTGCAGCGATCGACTCACGGACGAGAAATGGAGCTGGGCGGCAGTTCCCCAAACACCGTGACGGTCGTGCCCGCGGCGGCGCCCGCACCGGCGGCGGGCCAGGTGTGATGGACCACACCCCAGCCTTTGACCACGACCTTGAAACCGCGCTGGTGGAGCGCGCGGGCGGCCTCGCGCAGGGGACGGCCCGCGACGTTGGGAACGATCCGGTCCGGCTGCGCGGCCAGCGCGCTGTCGGGGACGTAAGGCCACTGCACGACGTACGGCACCACACCGTCGGGCTCGTCGAGCGGTGCATGCTCGGGCGTGCTGGCGACGTTGGAGAGGCGCGAGCGATCGAGCGCGACGGTGCGGGCGGCCAGCGCCTGCTCGAGCATCGAGCGCGTGACCGGCGCGGCGGTCTGCGCCGCGAAGTAGCTGCCGCGCTGCGGATTGTCGATCTTCATCACGACGACGAGCTGCGGCGCGTCGGCGGGAAACAACGCCGCGAAGGACGCCGTGTACTGCCCGGCGGCATAGCGGCCGCCGACCACGCGCCGCGCCGTGCCGGTCTTCGCGGCGAGCTGGAAGTTGGCCAACGCCGCGCGCTCCCCCGTGCCACCCGGGTCGACGACGCCGCGCAGCAAGTCGCGCAGCCGGGCCGCGACCTGCGGGGACACGACGCGACGTACCGGCTCGGGCCGATGGCGGTAGAGCACCGCGCCATTGGGTTCGCCCCCCCCGCCGCCCCCCTCGCCACCCCCGCCCACCCGGCTTTCGCGAATCAAGGTCGGCTCGAGCAGCACCCCATCATTGGCGATCGCGCCGTACGCGGCGGCGAGCTGGATGGGCGTGACCGCAAGCTCGTAGCCGATGGCGAGACTCGCCGAGCTCGGGCGGGACCACTCGCGCGGCGGCCGCAACCGTCCCGGTGACTCCGCGGGAAAGTTCACGCCGGTCGGCGCGCCGAACCCAAACGCCCGCAGCACACCATACTGTTCATCGGGGTGGAGCCGTGCGGCAAACTTCACGAGCGCGATGTTGCTCGAGACCCGGATCGCGTCCGCCAGCGTGAGCGACGGCAGCGGGTGCTCGTCGGTGACGACGCGGTCCGCCAGGCGGTAGCGCCCCCCTTCCCCCGACACGCGCTCGCCCGGGCGCACGCGATCGTACATGATGAGGGCCGCCGCCGCGAAGATTTTCGCCAGCGATCCGGGCTCGAACGTCTCGGTGAAGGCACTGGGCCGCATGCTGCCGTCGGCGCGGCGCGACGCGACGGCCAGAATTTCCCCGCTCGCGGGATCGAGCATCACGACGTCGCCGCCGTCCGCTTCCATATTATCGATGGCGTCGTCGAGCGCCCGCTGCGCGATCTCCTGCAGCTCGGCATCGATCGTGAGCACGACGTCACTGCCGGCCACCGGCTCGGCAATCACGCGCGCTGGCGACTCGTACTCCCGGCCTGCGCGATCCTTCAGGACGACGGCCGCGCCCGGCGTGCCCGCCAGCAAGGTGTCGAGTAGCCGCTCGAGCCCCCCCCCACCACCTCCACCCCCGCGACCATCCTCCCCCACCCTCCCGATCACCGCCCGGGCAAACTCGGGCGCCGGATAGAAACGTCGCAGCACCGGTTCGAGATGGATGCCGCGGACGGTGCGGAGCGGCTGGACCTCCAGCGTCGTGAACGGACCCGCGAACCAGGCGTACCTGCGGTGCAGCGCGCGCTCCACGTCGCGCGGCGCGAGCCGCAGCCGGCGCGCGATGGTCGCGGCGTCGCGCGCCGGATCGCGCAGCTCGTTGGGCGCAATGCCGAGGTGGTAAGTCTCTTGCGTGAGCGCCAGTCCCAGTCCATGACGGTCGTACAGCGTTCCCCGCCGCGCTTCCAACACGACGCGCTCGGTGCGTTGCGCCTTTGCGACCGCCGCGTATTTGCCACCCTCGATGAGCTGCACCTGGGCGGACCGGAGCACCAGCGCGAGGAGCGCGATGCCGAGGCCGATCTCCACGACGCGCAGCCGCACGAGGAGTTTGGCCATTAGCGCTGGCGCGGGTTGGTGGAGGTTGGCGAGTTTGGCGGCGTGGGCGATGTGGGTGAAGGGATGAGGATGATTTCGGTGTCCGCCGGCAACCGCAGGCCCAGACGCTGAGCACGCGGCAACAGGACGGCCCGGCTCTGCGCGAGGCGCACGCGGCGCTCCAGCTCCGCGCGCCGGCCTTCCAGCGCGGCGCGCTCAGCGCGCAAATCGGTGAGCGCGCGCGCCGCGTTGAGCGCCGCGGTCTGGCGGGCAATGACCAGCCACAGCGCCGCCAGCAGCGCGACGAGCCAGAACGCGATCCAGTGCCGGCCTCTAAACCTCACCAGCCTCGAGCCTCTCGAACACCCGGAACCGCGCCGATCGCGCGCGGGGGTTGACGGCGATTTCCTCGGGCTCCGGCAGGATCGGTTTTTTGGTGAGCACCAGACCGAGCGGGTGGCCCCGGCAGGTGCACACCGGCTGCCGCGGCGGACAGATGCAGGCGCGCGACCACTCGCGAAACGCGTGCTTGACGACGCGGTCTTCACCGGAGTGATAGGTGATGACGCCCAGCCGGCCCCCCGGGATGAGCGCATCGCGCAGCGCAGGCAACGCGGCCGCAAGGGCATCGATCTCTTCGTTGACGGCGATGCGCAGCGCCTGAAACAAGCGCGCAAAATCAGGGGGGCCCGAGCGGGGTCCCAGCACGGCGCGGATCGCGTTGACGAAATCGTCGCTGACAACAAACGGCGCCCTGAGCCGGCGTCGCACAACTTCTCTGGCGAGCGCGCGCCCGCGGCGCTCGTCCGCATAATCCGTGAAGACCGCGGCGAGCCGCTCGACGGGCCACGTATTCAAAATGTCTCGCGCCTTAACGCGTCCCCCTTCCCCCGTCTCCCGCCCCCCCATCCGCATGTCGAGTGGGGCGCCGGGACGGAATGTGAAACCGCGCTCGGCGCTGTCGATCTGATGCGAGCTGACGCCGAGGTCGAGGAGGATGCGATCGGGGTTGAACGCGGCAATGGCGGCAAGGGCGGCAGGGGCGGCAAAGGATCCTGCGAGGTACTCCATCCTGGTACTGCCGAGGCGTTGGCGACTGGCGGCGATCGCATCGGGATCCCGATCGATGCCGAGCACGACGGCACCGGCGTCCCGCAACAGCGTTGCATGGCCGCCGCCGCCCAGCGTCGCGTCGACCGCCCGTTCACTCCCCTCTGCCCACGCGCGTACCGCCGCCGCAAGCACCGGCACATGGTACGGGACGGAACGAGCGTCTGACGTAGCCGTGGGCACGCTCCAAAATAAGAAAACCCCCGCCAAGAAGGGGCGGGGGATTCATGGGTCAACCTTTTCAGAGCGGGACGGAACGGGGCTGACGGGGCTCGAACCCGCGACCTCCGGTGTGACAGACCGGCACTCTAACCAGCTGAGCTACAGCCCCCAACCCCAAGCCCCTTTTCGGAGCGCCGGAATATAGACCCGCGGTCGGGTCAATTCAACGGCGGCCGGCACTTAAACGCGTTTTGCACTGACGGTTTCGCCCGCTCGTATTGGGCGACGAAGCCGAGCATCTGGTCGGCCGTCGGAGGATGGACGCGCCGGCCCAGCTGCAACGCCGTCTTCGTCCGCGCGAGCCGATCGAATACGGCGTGCGCTTCGGGGCAGCGACTCGCGCCCTTCGCCTTCGTCATCGCCTGGTACGGCCCGTTGAGCGTCAGGACCGAGGACAGGCCATACCAGAAGCTCGCGTTGATGCGAACCTGGTGCTTGGGTCCCAGCGTGTCGGCGGGAGTCCTCGGCGTGAACGCAATGATCGTGAGCAGCGAGTCGAGCCAGGTATAGGCCGCCTGATAGGCTCCGGCCTGGGCGAGCTTGGAGCCGCCCGTCAGCATGATCACGGATGCGGCGAGGCGTTGCGTGGAGTCGCTCGAGGCAATTCCCAGCCGCAGCCAGGGCTTGGCCGAATCCACTTTCTGCGCGAACGCGGCGCGCAGCCGGTTCAACGCGGCGGTATCACCCTTGAACCGGTTCGCGGCAGCGGTATCCCACACCGCCGCATCGACGGTCGCCTTCGCAATCTGCAGGCTGGTGCCGACATCGGTGGGCTCGCGTGCCAACGCCTTCTTGTAGTACGCCATCGCCGAGTCGGCACGACCCATGAGCTCGAACGCGCCGGCGCGTGCCCGGATGTAGCTGACGTTGGTCGGGAAGTGCCGGTAGGCGGCCGCCGTGAATTTGTCGAGTGCCGCGGTGTCCATCGCCTGCTGTGCCGCGCCGATTGCCGGTTTCAAGACCGTCGTGTCAGCGAGCAATGCTGTGTCGTGCACGGCCTTCGCCACCCACACGTCACTGGCGCAGCGATAGTTGTTCGCTTCTGTGCAGATGGTGAGCTTCATGTCGAGCAGCTGCGCATCGCCGGGCATCACGCTGAGCCCATCGTCCAGCACTTCGGTGGCCCGCGGGTACTGCTTCATCTGCCGCAGCTGCTGCGCGACGCCGAGACGCTTCTGCGTGTTGCGTGGCTCGCCGCGAAGCTGCCGGATGTACGCCTCCATCGCTTTGAGCGTATCGCCGATCTGCATGTAGCGTTGCGCGATGTTCTCGAGCGCGGTGCCGTTGAGCGAATCGCCCTTCAGGGCACGCTCGGAGGCCGCGATAATGCTGTCCGCCGGCATCCGCTGCGCCTCGTAAATCGTCGCGATGCACAGCCACGCGCCAGTCGAGTTGGGATCGAGGGTCAACGCCTTCTGTGCTTCGGCCCGCGCGCGCGCGAATTGTCCCTTCTTCCGCTCTTCATTGCAATTGCGGACCGGCTCGCTCACCCGCACGGTCGTGGCGATGCGCTGCGCGATCACCTCCGCGAGTGCCGCGGCGGTTCCGGGATTGCCGTTGGTGGCGGTGAAACGGCCGGCGATGCCGGAGCTGCCGATGTCGATCATCTCGACATCGGAGGCTAGCGTCGTGCCGCTCTTCGTAAAGACGCCGGTCGTGTACGCGTGCACCTGGAGGAAACGCGCCAGCTGCTTCGCCTGCTGATCGTCGAGCAGGCCATTACACGGGAATCCCGATTGCGCGAGCGCTTCGCACAGTTTCGCTTTCGGGACGACCATCACCTTGTTCTTCACAAGCGCGTTGACGCGATCACGCACGGCATCGGACAACGCGATGCTCGTGGCCGAGTCCGCGACCGCAGCTTGGAAGGGCAAGATCAGCAGGCGCACGGTCGGTTGCTGCGGCGCCGCGAGCTGCTGCCCGGCGGTCGTTGTCGCAACGCCGATCGACAAGGCCAATGCGAATTGAAGCGCTCTCACCGTGGACGTTCCTCCGTTACGGGCTGCTACACCAATGGGCGAAGAGGGATTCGAACCCCCGACATCCTGCGTGTAAGGCAGGCGCTCTGAACCGCTGAGCTATTCGCCCGAGCCATTGGGGGAGCGGGGGTGCTAGAGGGCCAGGCCTACGGGAAACAGCACGCAGTAGCCCAGGACGAGCAGCACCGGCGCGAGCGTTGTGGAACCCTGTGACAAGAGCCAGTAACCCAGTGCGAGCGACACCACCGCGCCGCCGAGAACAATGTAGTTCTTCGGTCCGAAGCGTAGGCGCGAACGTGCAAGTGTTTGGTCCGGCATTTCTGGCGCCTCAGTCTATTCGGTAATCCCAAGCTCGTCAAGCATTTGGCTTCCATCCGGTTCGGCCTCCAACGCCGCGCGCTTGGCCCGGTCACGTTTGCGCCGCAGCACCACCAGTGCGACGAGCAGCGCGCCAACGGTCAGCCAGAAGAAACCCATGGCGGCGACCCAGGAGAGCCAGCCGTAGCGCGACCGGACGTCCCGCTGCCAGCGCAGCTCGAAGTCACCCTCCGTCATGTGATATGTCTCACGCAGCGCCGCGTCGAACGACTCGGCATGGGGGAGGTTGGCCAGCAACGGCCCGAGCCCCTGCGCTCCCCCCCAACGCTCGAGCAGTAACACCGCCGTCGTCGCGAGCGCATACGCGGTCTCCGCATCGCCCCGTGCTCCCCGGAGCGCGCGATCGACATCGTCGAGATCCATGCGCGCGCCCCGCGCCAGCTGCCAGTTGAGCTGCAGGGCATCGAGCCGGTCCCATTCCCCCGCGGCCACCGCCGCGTATCCCTCCTCGAACCAGAGCGGCAGGTGATGCACGACGTGCCAGCGCAGCGCGAGGTGGGCGAGCTCATGACGAAGGGCGGCCGGACGGCCGGTCGGCCGGTCGGCCAACAGCACGATCGTGCCAGTTTCCGGGAACGCCGCGCCCTCGCTCCACAACGGCAGGCGGCCGCGCGTCAACGAGTCATACTTCGCACGCGTCGGCGCGAGGATGATGCGCAGCTCCCGGTCCGGTGGCGCACCGATGCCGGGAAAGTTGGTCGCGCGATCGGCTTGCTCGGCGATCGCCGTCGCCAGCCCCTCCTGCCCCGGCCACGCGATGGCGGTGACCCGCCCAACTTGTGTTGCGATTGGAAGGGAACCGTGCGGCGCGTTCCCCTGCAGCAGCAGGGCGATGAGGACTAGTCTCGCGGTGGCTCCTCGCCCCGGGCGACAAGGTCCAACATCTCCTTACACTTCTTGCCCCAGGGATTGAACTTGTTCGCCTTGAAGCCGTCTTCCCAGGTGGATTGGGCTTTCGCGTGATCGCCCCCGAACCAGTGGGCGCGGCCTAGCTCGTAGTACGCTTCGATCAGGTTGGGTCCCAGCTTGAGCGTCTTTTCGAAGAATGTTTCCGCATCCTCGAACATCTCGCGCTGCAAGTACACGAGCCCGAGATAGAAATGCGCGTACAGCGTCGCCTTCTTGTCGTTGTCCAGCCGGATTGCTTTCGAGAGGTGCTCGATCGCTTCGCCGAAGATCCGTTTCTTCAGGCAGATGTATCCGACGTTGATCCGCGCCAGGGAGTTCGCAGGCTCCTTCATGAGTACCTTCTGGAAGGTGCCCAGCGCGTCGTCATAGTCTTCGTGCAGCATCTGCGCCCAGCCGAGCAACGATTCGGCCTGCGTCTCGCCCGGCGAGAGCTGCAGCGCCTTCGTCAAGGCCTGGATCGCGCCGGCGTGGTCGCCCAGGGAGATAAGACTCCAGCCCTTCTCGATGAACGTCGTCGCGCCGATGTGATCGGCGTGCAGCACCGGACGCTGTCCCGTAAACTCCGGCGCCGCCGCCTGCTTCGTGTCGGCAGCCAGCTGCTTGTAGCGATCGACGAGCTGGCGGATGTCGTCCTTCAACTGAGTCAGCTCGGCGAGCATGCCGTCGACCTTCTTGAAATACGCGATGATCTCGCGCTTCGCCGCTTCGCGCTCGGCGCTTCCCGGCGCGCCTTCGAGCTGGCGTGCGATGGCGTCGTATTCGCGACGCAGCGCGACGACTGGTGATTCAACCGTCATGTCGCTCCCTGCAGCTCCAGTTTCTCCTTCGAATTCAGCAGCTTGTTGGTATTCAACACCACAATCGTCCGGCCATTCTGCACGACGAGACCGGCGATGTATTCGGCCGCGAGCCCCTTCACGATGCCCGGCGGGGGTGTCACGGCTTGCGCGGCCACCTGCATGACCTCGGTGACGGCATCCACGATCACGCCGATCTTGCCGCCGTCGAACTCGAGAATGACCGTGCGCGTCTCCTCGCGCAGCGGGGCGGCCGCACCGAGGCGCTTGCGCAAATCGACGAGGGGAACCGCGCCGCCCTGATACTGTAGCACGCCCTCGAGAAACTCCGGCGCCTTGGGAAGCGGCGCGGGCGCTTCGTAGCGGAGGATGCGCTCGACTTGAAAGATATTGAACGCGAAATCCTGGCCGCCGACCTTGAAGGTGACCAGCTGGACATCATCGCCACCCGTGCTGGTCGTCGTCATAAGATCCGATCTCCCAGCGCGTCGAGATCGAGGATCGGCACGAGCCCCTCACCTTCTCCCTGCTCCGCCACGCCCACAGCCCACGGGAGGGTCTGGCCGCGCGGCACCGGCAGCGGCTGCTCGCGTACGACGGCGTCGGCGTCGTCCACCTCGAACGCGACCTGACGACCCGCCGCTGCCTGCGCGTGCGGCCCTCCCCCTCCCCCCGCGCCTCCCCCGATCTCCACGAGCACGACGGTCCGCACACCGGCGACGGGCTCGGCGGGCGCCGCGGTGCCGCTGAGCAATGCCCCCAGGTGGATCAGCGGCACGAGACGCCCGCGCAGCGGCGTCAAGCCGCACACGGCGGGAAGCTTGCGAGGAACGGTAAGTACTTCGGATGCATCCCCGACCTCGAGCACACGGCCGACCGGCAGTCCGTATGCCTTTCCCGCGGCGCGCACGAGGAGATAGCCCTTCACGATTCTGGTCCTTTGCGCCGCGCCAGCTCGGCCGCGACGCGGTCGGCGATCTGGCCGAGCGGTAGGATCGCGTCGACGCCGCCCGCCTGCACCGCGGCGCCGGGCATGCCGTGGATCACCGCCGTCTCCCGGTCCTGCGCGAGGCCGGTGCCGCCCGCGTCGTGGATCGCGCGCAAGCCGGCGGCGCCGTCCCGCCCCATGCCCGTCAGCACCACGCCGACGCCGCGTGCGCCGTAGACCTCGGCGATCGAGCGAAACAGCGGATCGGCGGCGGGGCGCACGCCCCACAGCGGCGCGGATTGATCGAGTGCGATCACGGGTCCGTCGGGAGCGGCATGCACCCGCATATGATAATCGCCGGGCGCAACGTATGCCGTATCCGCGACGATCGGTGCACCCTCAGCGGCCTCCACCACACGCACGCGGCTCATCGAATCGAGACGCTCCGCGAGACTGCGCGTGAATTTTGGCGGCATGTGCTGCACGATGAGAATCGCGGCACCGCGGCCGGTCGGCAGGCGCGGCACGACGTCGGCAAGCGCGCGCGGGCCACCCGTCGACGCCGCCACCCCCACGGCCAGGAGCGCGCGCCCGCGCAACGCGAGCTCGGGTGGGTGCACCACCGGCGCCGGTGGTCGCGCCAGGACCTTGACGTGCGAGACGTCGGCCGCGAGCGCGCGGCGCACGGCGGCGAGAAGCTGCGGCGCGAGCGCTTCGAGCGCGGCGCGCGGATGGCCGAACACCTCCGGCGGTGGCTTCGCGACGATCTCGACAGCGCCGAGCTCGAGTGCGCGAATCGCCGCCTGCGTGCCGGGCCCCGCGTGCGCGCTGACGACGACGATGGGCAGCGGCGACTCCGACATGATGTAGCCGATCGCACCCAGGCCATCGAGCTGCGGCATCTCGAGGTCGAGCGTCACGACGTCGGGCTTGTACTGGTGCACTTTGCGGATCGCGTCGAACCCGTCGCGGGCCGTGGCGACCACGCGAAACTCCCCGTCGTCCTTGCCGCCGCTCAAGACGTCCACGAGGACGCGGCGCATCAGCGCACTGTCGTCCGCGACGAGCACGGTGGGGCGCGCCGTGGTGTCAGATGACGGCGACATCGGCACCGACCGACCGGATCTCGACCCGGCCGTCCTTGACGTGAAACCGGACGCTGCGGCCGCGCTCGCCGCCGACCGATTCCCGAAGGATCGGGATGGCCGCGGCGCGCAGGGCGCTGCGCGACGCCAGCAGGTTGCGCTCGCCCATCTGAATCGTCCCGGGCGTGACGAGCTGGCCGAACATGCTGGCGCCGCCGGCCAGCTTGGCGACGAGCCGGCGGGGGTCGGCGCCCAGCCCCTTGAGCCGCTCGATCAGCAGCGGCACGGCGGTCTCCGGAAACTTTGCCCGGTTGGTGATGTCGCGCGCGAGGCTCGTGGACGGGAGCAGCACGTGGGCCATGGCGCCGGCGTTCACCTGCGCATCGTACAGCATGATGGCGACGCACGAGCCGAGCCCCAGCGTGACCAGCACGCCGTCGCCCCGCTCCGCTGCCCAGTCGGCCACTTTGACGATGACTTCTTTCACTTGGGCTTCGTATAGATCCGCTCGCGCGGGTCGACGAGCCGGAGGCGCTCACGCGCGGGGCCGAACAGCGTCTCGACTTTACCCAGCAAGAGCACGCCACCGGGCGCGAGCGCCTCCACGAAGACCTTAAACAGTCGCTCTTGCGCCTGGCGCTCGAAATAGATGACGACGTTGCGGCACACGATCAGGTGATAGAGGGGACGGGGCGGCGGCTCGCGCATCAGGTCGTGCGCGCGCACCTGCACGAGCTCGCGCACGATCGGGAGCGGCTGGTCATCGCGGAAGTAGCGGAGTTTCAGCTGCACCGGCATCTCGGTGAACGCCGCGTCGGGGTATTTCGCCTGCTGTGTCCGCTCGAGACTCAGCCGGTCGATGTCGGTCGCGTCGATGACAACGCGCGCCGCTCGTTCGCCGAGGGTCTCGAGCGCGAGCACCGCGATCGTGTAGGGTTCTTCCCCCGACGCGCAGCCCGCCGACCAGATCCGGAGGTCGGCATACGCGGCACCGAGCTGGCGGAGATAGGGCCGGAGCGCATCCCAGGTTTCGAGGTTGCGGAAGAACTTGGTGACGTTGATCGTCAGCGCATCGAGCAGCTCCTGATACTCGCGCGCGTCGCTATCGAGCAACCGGCTGTAATCGTCGTAGGTGTGGACGCCGCGGGCACGCATACGCACCGCGATGCGCCGCTTCAAGCACTTGTCTTTGTAGGATTCGCAGCTCAGTCCCCGCGCCTTGGAAATTTTCTGCGTGAGCGCCTGAAAGCCGCGCTCGTCCGTGCCCGCCGAGGTCACGATAGGCTGCTCAAGGTATCCAGATTCGCTTTGACGAGTTCGTGCTTGGGGTTCAGCTCGAGCGCGCGCCGCCAGAGCTCATTGGCCTGCTCGCGATCGTTTCGCTTGTACGCGATGTTGCCGAGCTTGAAATACACGTCGTCGCCGAGCTCGGGGGACAATTCGATCGCGCGCTGATACAGCTCCCACGCCTCATCGTAGCGCGACGCGCGGTAGGCCAGATCGCCGAGATTCTTGGAGAGCTGCGGCAGCGACGGCTCGTCGTGCAGCGCCGCCCGCGCCAGCTCCTCCGCTTTCGGCAGCTCACCGGCCAGCTCGTGCAGCACTGCCAGATTGTTGCGCAACACGCCATGCTGCGGATGGGCCGCGACGGCCTGCGTGGCTACCTGTTCGGCGGTCTCGAAGTCGCCGGCCGCGGCTGCGGCGAGCGCGCGCGCCCAGTACCAGATCGGTGGCACCTTGTCTCCGAACAGCTCCTTGGCGCGGTCGAGCCGGCCGGCCGCGCTCGCGTGATCGCCCTGCTTCAACGCGACGATGCCCCATCCCACGTACACGCGCGGATCGGTGCGCGCGCGCGTCGCCGCATCGGCGTAGGCGGCTTCGGCGTCTTCCAGCCGGCCGAGCTGCTCGTAGGCGAGCCCCAGGTTGTGGAGTACGGCGGGCCGCGAGCCGCCCTTTTCCGCCGCCAGCCGGAGCGCCTCCATCCCCTCGCGCCAGCGCGCCTGCTTCAACGCGACGAGCCCGATGAAGAAGTGCGCGTTCGCGTCCGAGGCGCGCAGCTCCGCCACGCGCCGAAACTCGCGCGCCGCCTCATCCAGCATCCCGGTCTTGTAGAAGGCGATGCCCAGGTTCCGGTGCTCCTCGACGCGCGCGTCCGTCATCTTCACATCTTCCGCGCTGGCCGTGCGGCCGGCCCGATGCAGGAAGCCCGCGGTCACCAAGCCATACAACGCCTTACCGACTTCGAACTCGCCGAGACCGGAATCCTCGATGACCTGATTGACGTCTCGCGATCCGTCGAGCAGCGGCAGGAGCCGATCCTGCACTTCGGTCAACGTCGCGTCGCTGATCGCCAGGCGATCGCGGTCCACGAGGAAGATCAAATCGAAGGAGGGGATCTTCTTCACGATCAGGCCCCACTCGTCGACGCGGCGCGCGCCCTCGAGGAGCAGCGACTCAGGATTGATCGAGACGAGGAAGTCCTGCTGCTCGGGCCGGACGTCGGCCTCGAAGTTGAACGTCCCCTGCGTCCAGGTGAACAGGTAGAAAACCGACTCCTCGATCTGCATCCGCATGTAGCGCTCGAGCTCCTGCTGGGTGAGCACGTTCTGCATGACGAGGATCTCGCCCAGCTTCTTGTCGCGCGCCTTCGATTGGCGGTGGATCGCGGCGTCGAGCTGCTCCTGGCTGATCTTTTCGTGCTTGACGAGGATGTCGCCGAGGCGGTCGCGCCGGTTCACGATCGACGCGTAGCAGATGCGGCCCTTGTCGAAATAGATGTAGCCAAAGTTCGAGCGGTCGGCGATCGACAGGCAGCCCGTCTTCTGTCCCAGCGCGAGCAGCTGCAGCACGTCGGGCAGCGACGCTTCCTTGAGTGATCCCTTGATGGCCATTTAGCGCAGGTCCTCGATCACGCGGTCGGCTGAGGCCGGCCAGTCCCACACCATCTTTTCGCGGCTGCGCACACCACCCGCGCTCGACACGACGATCCCGCTGGTCCTGAGCCCGGCCGGGCGGCGCGGCGCCGGCGTCCCCTCGAGCACGTCGCGGGCGAGACCCGCCGACACCGACGCATCCTGCGCGGCGGCCGCCTCGACGACGCGCTGCACGACGCCGCTGAGACTGCGGACCGAATCGATCGGCCGGTCGGCGAGATAGTCGAGCAGCGCCGGCTCCATGGGCACATACTGCTGCGTGAGCAGTCGCTCGAGCAGGCTGCGGCGCAGCTCCTTGTCGGGATCTCCGATCTCCGCCACGAGCCCACCCTCGAGCCGTGACACGATGCGCTCCTCGAGTCCCTCGAGCGTGTTGGGGTGCGCGGGGGCCGTGAAGATGAGCTGGCGGTCGGCGTCGACCAGGTGATTGAAGAGATTGAAGAGCTCTTCCTGCGTGCGCTCCTTGCCGGCCAGCAGCTGGATGTCGTCGAGCAACAGCGCGGTCGCGCGGCGGTAGCGCGCCCGCCACCAATCAACGCGATTGCCGTCGATCGCGGCGATGAGCTCGTCCACGAACTGCTGGGTCGAGAGACACGCCACGATGGCATGCTTTTTCTTCGCGAGCTCGAGGCCGATGGCATTGAGCAGATGCGTCTTGCCCAGGCCGCTCCGCCCGACGATGACCAGCGGGTTGTACTTCTTGCCGGGCTTCCCGATTACGTCGCGTGCCGCGTTGAGGGCGACCTCGTTGGACGGACCGGCGACGAAACTCTCCAGCGGGAATGCGCCCGAGGGGGCCGGGGGCGGCGCGGCCCCGTCGCGCACCTTCGCCGCCGCGGCTTCGGCCTCGTCCATGTGGTCCGGATCGCGGAACACCTTGTCGCCGGCCGCCTGCGGATCGAGCACGGCGACTTCCGCCTCGAGCGCCTTGAGTCGCTCGACGTCCTGCACGTACGCGGCGATTGCGTCATCCACCGCCGCCGGCGTTTCCTGCTCGAGCAGTTTTTCGAGGCGACCGGCCCGGTACCCTTCGCCTTCCCACCGCATGACCGCTTCGGTCACCCGCGCGCGCCAAGCCTCGACGGCTTTGCCGACCGTGACAGTCACGTCGCTCAAGAACTGCGAGAATTCATCCGGTGAGGCGGCGGTAGGTGACGCGACGGTAGGTGAAGCGCCGGTAGATGAGGCGGCGGTCGGGATGCCCAATACCTTCCGGACCGCTTCTTCGTTGATGGGCATGTCGTTCACGGCTTGAAACGCGATCAAGCGGTTGAGCGCACCCATCAGCTCGCGGACGTTCGGATATTCCACCTTCGCCACGGTCTCCAGCACGCCCGGCTGGAACTTCGAGCCGCGTTCCTCTGCCTTGCGGCGCAGGATCGCGACTCGCGTCTCATAGTCCGGGATGCCGATATCGACGACGAGGCCGCCGGAGAAGCGCGAAATCAGGCGCTCGTCCAGGTCCGCGATCTCCGCCGGGGGGCGATCGCTCGCAAGCACGATCTGGTGACCGGATTGCTGCAGCGCCTCGGTGAGCCGCAGCAGCTCCGCCTGCATCTCCTTGCGATTCGTCAGGAACTGCACGTCGTCCACCAAGAGCACATCCACGTTTTGGAAGCGGCGGCGGAAGGCATCGCCCTGCCCCGCCGCAATCGCGGCGTGGAAGGCTTCGACGTATTCGTCCAACGTCAGGTATTCGATATTGAGCTGGGAGGCGATCATCTTAGCCGCATGGCCGATGGCCATGAGGACGTGGGTCTTGCCGAGGCCGGATCCACTATAAATGAAGAGGGGGTTATAGGCGGAGCCGGGATTCTCCGCCACAGTGCGACCCGCTGTCACGGCCAGACGATTCGCCGCGCCCACCACGAACGTCTCGAATGTGAACCGGGGATTGAGCGAGCTCGTCATACCGCCGGAGTCCCGGTCGCCAGCTTCCTGAGCACCAGCTCCGAGATCCCCTTCAACGTCTCGAACACCCCTTTGCCGTGCAGCGCATCCGCCGCAAAGCTCGGCACGCCCCGGAAATTGAGCGAGTCATCCAGGTCGGCCGGAGTCAGGATCAGCTCGCCTGGCAAGTCTTGCTTGTTGTATTGCATGACGAGCGGCATGGTGCGCACGTCGACGCCATGCTCCAGGAGATTGCTCTGGAGGTTCTGGAGACTCTCGATGTTTTCGTCGAGCTGGCGCGCCTGGCTGTCGCCCACGAACACGACGCCGTCGGCGCCCTGGAGCACGAGACGACGGGTCGCGTTGTAATAGACCTGGCCCGGGACGGTGTAGAGCTGGAAGCGCGTGGAGAATCCCGAAATCTGGCCGAGGTCGATCGGGAGAAAGTCGAAGAACAGCGTGCGATCGGTCTGTGTCGCGAGCGAGACCATGCGGCCGCGGCGCGTCTCCGGCACGCGCCCGTACACGTAGTGGAGATTCGTCGTCTTTCCGGACCGCCCCGGTCCGTAGTAGACGATTTTGCACGTGATCTCGCGGGTCGTGAAGTTGACCAGGGACACGGGCTATCTCCCAAACAGCGTGTTGAGGCTGTCCGTCAGCTCGCGCTCGAAGTCCGCGGCCAGCACCTGCTTGGGCACCGGGCCCTTGGGAGTGGCCGTCCTCAAATCCGCCGCAAGTTGCTCATAGAATAACTGCACCAGGCCGAGCGATGAAACGTCGAGGTCGTAGACGGCGAGCACCGCCAGGGTGCTGCGCTCGGTCTTGAACGTCGCCAGGAAGAAGCCGGTCTTCGGGCCCTGGTGGCTGAGCGCCGCGAAGGGCGGTTGGCTCAGCTGGCGCGCCAGCTCGCTCGTGGACGCGACGATCGCCGCGGCCAGCGCGGCGGCGGACATCACGTCCACGGCGCGCGAGAAGCCCGACTGCGCCAGCACCTGTCCCGACGGCGTGAGCACCAACACCAAGCGCGCCGAGGCTTCGCGGACGAAGTCGGTCAGCGGTTGCAGCGTCCAGCCTTCGACGGCGCGCGTCTGGGGACTCATAGACCTGCCTCGACGGCGCGGAGCAGCTCGAGGCGGACGAGGCCGATGTTCACGTCCGGCTCCGCGACGGCAACGACAAGGATTCCAGCTCCCGGAACCACGAGCAACGCACCCTGCTCCGCTTGAAGATGCCAGAACACAGCGGCGCCCGTACCGGCGGCGTCCATCGCGCGCCGCAGGCGACCGGCCAAACTGCCCGCGAGCGCAGCCACCGCGGGCCCCTTGATCCCCTCCATGAGCTGCTCGGCAACAACGAGCCCATCCTCCGCCGACACGAGCATCGCGCCGCGGACGCCGCGGACGCGTGTGATCATGTCGAGCGCCTGACTCACTGCTGCTCCAGCCAGCGGCGCGCCATCACGGTAGCGCGCTGCGCCAGAATCGCGAGCCGCCCGAGCGGCATGCCGCGCTCACGGACGACGAGCAGCAGCGCGTCGGGCGTCGGATGGGCAAGATGCACGTTGCCCTGGTGGCCCTCCGCGGAGAGACCCGTCCACGCCCCCAGACCGAGCAGCTTGGCGGTCCGCGCCGCCTCCTGCGACACGCCGGCCAGATAGGCGGCGACGGTGTCGGTAACATCTGTCCCAGCCCGATCCTTCAGCGCTCCACCGAGCACTCGTCCAGCGCCGTCGATGAGCAGCAACCCTTCATTGGCACCTTCGAGTCCCGCGAACACGCGGGCTTCGTCGAGCGCGCCGGGTGCCGCTGCCGGGGCGGCGGAGGGCGGCGAAGGGGCGGCGACTGAGGCGGCGCCGCTGGGCTCCGGTGCCGGTGGCGCTGTGCCTTTGCGCATCATGGCGATCGCCTGATCGATGCTCGGGTCGTCGGGCTCGACTCTGCGCGCAGCCGCGAGGTGCGCCTCGGCCTGCTCCAGGTCGCCCACCTTGAAATACAGGAAAGCGAGGCCCTTGAGCGCACCCGTATGATGTGGCGCGATGCGGACCGCCATGTCCCACTCGTCGAAGGCGCGCTCATAATCGTGCTTGTCGGTCAGGATGCGCGCGTACAGGTCGTGCGCGTCGGCCAGGTGCGGATGGCGCTCGAGGCCGTTCACGGCGATGCGCAGCGCGCCGTCGAGCTGTCCCTTGCGCCGCAAGGCTTCCCCGAGCCGCAGAAAGACGAGGCTCTGTGGATCCTGGGCCAGCTGCGCCGAGAGCTCACGAATGTCGTCAGCCATGGCTGAACACCTTCGCCGCTTCGCGCGCGCGCTGCACCACGGCCCGCTGCGCCTCTTCGTCGGGAGTGCGGACCAGACGCTCCCACTCATCCCAGCTCTGCACCGCTTCCCCGAACCGCCCCATGGAGACGAGCGCGAATCCCAGCTGGCGATGTGCCGCGGCCAGCATCGGATCCAGGCGCAGCGCGCGGCGCAGCTCCTCGGCGGCCGCGGAGGCGCGGCCCTGCGCCAGATGAACCCGGCCGAGGAGCAGGTGCACCGTCGCGTCGTGCGGCTGTATGCTGCCGGCTTGCTCGGCGGCGGCGCGGGCCGCGTCGAGATCCTTGGCGAGGAGCGCCCGCTCGGCCTTCGCGACGAGCTCGGCGAGCTCCCCGGCCGCACTCGGCCGGCCGCGCTTCGACGTGCCCGGATCCACGAGGACGATCACACCGGCGCTCTCGAGACCGAACAGCGTCTTGGCGACTTCGAAGTCCGACCGCCCCAGCTCGGTCGCCAGTCCGCGAACCGACCGCTCGCCGTCGATCAGGGCGAGCACTTCCCATTCCGGCGGCAGGAGATCGAGCTCACCACCTCCCCCTTCGGGCGGTGGCGCGAGCGACGGGACGACGCCGACGTGCGGAATGCGGTTCTCGATGCGCGACCACTCGTCGATGCGGCGGGCGCCTTCCATCAGCAGGGCCTCGACGGGAATCCGCACGGTGAGCTCGGTGGGCACCTTGGTTTCCGACTGCTCGGCAAACGAGAAATAGCCTTCGTTCCAGCTCATGACCTCGAAGACCACTTCCTCGATCTGGAAGTGCACCTGCCGCTCGACTTCGCGTTGCGTGATCACGCCGAGGGCCACGAGGATCTGGCCGAGCCGGCGCTTGTCTCCCTGGCGCTGTTGCATGTCCCGCGCGCGCTCGAAATCGGCCTCGGTGATCTTGCCGGTGCGGAGCAGCAGCGCGCCCAGCGGATGCGGGTTGCTGCGGATCTCCGCCGACACGACGACGCCATTGTCGAAGTAGATCGTGCCCTCGTTGTGCCGCAGCTCGGACGTCACGCGCAATGCGCCCGTCTTCCGGCTCAAGTCGAGCAGCTGGAAGACGTCGTGGATCCCGAGCTCGCGTAGCGGTCCTTCGATCGCCATGCGCTAGGCCGCGTCCGAGGTCGAGAAGATGTGCTGCAGGTCGACCGCGGTCCGCGCGTGCATGCGCGCGCGCTGCGCGAACGGCCCGCCCGGGTCGATCCGCGTCACGCGCTCCCACGCGTCGACCGCCTCGCCGTAGCGCTGGAGCCGCGCGAGCGTGGCGCCGAGATGGAACAGGGCGCCGGTGTGCTGGGGATCGAATTTGAGCGCGCGCCGGAACGCCTCCAAGGCTTCGGCGTTGCGCTTGTCGTCGAGCAGCGCGCGGCCGAGCAGCAGGAGTGCATCCATGTCGTAAGGATCCTGCTCCAGCATCTCGACGAGATGCACCACGGCCGCGCGCACGCTGCCTGAGCGCCGCAGCAGGTCGGCGAGCGCCAGCGCCGCTTCGTGGAACGTGGGTAGCGCTTCGAGCGCGGCTTCATACGCGCGCTGCGCTGCCACCCACTCTTCGTCATGCTCGTGCAGGCGCCCGAGGTCGAGCCACACCTGCACGAAGCCCGCATCGAGGTCGAGGGCGGATCGATACGCCGCCCGCGCTCCCTGCCGATCCCCGACCTTGAGGGCGATGTCGCCTTGCAACTTGTGCAGATCGGCGCGTGCCGGCGCGCGGGTCTGCGCCTGCCGCAGCGCCGTCAATGCCCCGGCCGCATCGCCCGTCGCCGCCCGCGCTTTCGCCGCCGCGACGAGCACCTCGACATCCTCGGGCGCCTTGGCCACGAGCGCTTCGACGATGGGCAGCGACTCGGCCGCGCGGTGCACCGCAAGCAGGCTCTTCACTTCCCCCAGCGCGGCCGCGGAGTTCGCCGCATCGAGTGTGCGGGCCTCGCGATAGCGCTCCAGCGCCTCGCCGTGGAGGCCGCGGCGCGCGTAGATGTCGCCCACCAGCGTCGCCGCCTGCCCGCGGTCCGCGCCCCGCTGGACCGCGCGCATCGCTTCCGCGACGGCGAGGTCCATCATCCCCTTGCTGACGTAGTCGCGCGCGAGCGCGAGCGGATCGTCGGGCTTTTTCGCGAGCCCAGGCGGAGCGGTCCCCCCCTGGGGTGTCGTGGCGGCGGGCTCGAGTTCCTGGAAGATGCTGTCGAGCAGGCGTTGATCGAACGCGAACTCGCCGCCGAGATTCTCCGCCGTGACGTCCGCGGAAATCTCGGGGACGATCCCGATCGCGACCGTCTCGTATTGCAGATCGATCGCCAGCGCGAATTTCTGCGACACGTAATACGGATCCAGCTCCAACGCGCGCTTGGTGGCGCGCAGCGCGCCGTCGTAGTCGCCCAGGTTCGACAGCGTGAAACTCAAGTTGTAATGCGCGCCGGCGTTTTGCGGATCCGCCTCGACCGCGCGGACGAACGCGTTGCGCGCGTCGGTAAAGCGCTTGAGCTCCACGAGGACCAACCCGACGCCGTTCCACGCGGCCGCGGAGGCCGGCTGGTCGGCGAGCACCTGGCGATACGCTTCGAGCGCGAGCTGAAAGCGCCGCAGATGCGTCAGCAGCAGAGCGAGGTTCAGGCGCGCGCCCACAAACTCTGGCGACAGCTGCAGCGCCTTCCGAAATGCCTCGATCGCATCGTCGGTGCCGCTCTGATGCGCGAGGACCACCCCGACGTTATTCCACGCGAGCGCATAGCGGGGATCCACCTCCGTCGCCTGACGGTACGACACCAGCGCGTCCGCCGTCCGCCCCGCCTGATGCAGCACGACGCCCCGCTCGTTCCAGAGCTTCGGCGAATCAGCAGTCTCGTGGATGAGGGACTCGTAAAGCTCGAGCGCGTCGGTGAAGTCGCGCTTGAGGAGGTACACCTCCGCCATCGCCTGCCGCACCAGCCGCCGATCCTCGCCGCGCTCGATCGCGAGGCGATATTCGCGCAGGGCCTCCGCGTAGTAGCCCTTCTGCCGGAACGCGAGCCCGAGATTGTGGTGTGCGAGCTCGCTGCCCTCGGCGACTTCCGGCTCGGGCTGCGCGCGCAGCCGGTGCTCGGCCGATTGCCGCTCGGCGCGATAGCGCTCCAGCGAGAGATTCGTCTGGGCCCGCGCGAGCGGCGGATTCAGCTGAATCGCGCGTTTGGAGGCCGCGCGGGCCTCCTGGTAGCGCCCCATATCGCCCAGCACGAACGCCATCAAGTAGTGCGCGTTGGCGTTGTCCGGATTGAGCGTCACGGAGCGCTCGAGCGCCGCGAGCGCCGGCTCGTTCAACCCGCGATTGTAGTAGACCTCGCCGAGATAGAACTGCACGACGGACGAGTCCGGCTCCGCCTCGGCGGCCCGCAGGAACCACTCCGTCGCCACTTCCAGCCGGCCGCGCGACTTCTCGGCGAGCCCGAGCTGGATGATCGCGGCGACGTCGTTCGGCTTGTGCGCCAGCAGCTCCTCGAATTCCGCCACCGCTTCCTCGAAGGTGCCGAGGATCGCGTAGGTGCGGCCCAACTCCCAGCGCGGGTCGCGCTCGTCGGGGGCCTGCCGCAGCTTTTCCTGCAGCTCGGCGACGCGACGGTCGTAATAGCCGGTGTTGTGATAGGCGATCTCGAGGTTGCGCTGCGCGACCTGCATGCGCGGGTCGAGCTCGAGCGCCCGCGTGAACTGCTCGATGGCCTCGGGAACGAGGCCTTTCTGGTAGTAGAGAACGCCGAGATTGTTGTGCGCGCCCGCATCGGAGGGATCGATCCGGCGGGCAAAGGACCTCAGGACGGCGACGTCACGCTCCGAGACCGTCAAGTCAGCCGAATGGCGTCGAAGATGGCCTTGAGGGACGCCAGGTCGGGCAGGAGCAGGAAATGGCCGCGCAGCCCGTCTCGGGCATCGATGTTGAACTCCGTCTCGACGCAAAACACGAAGTCGCGGTCATGCCCAAAATTGAGGTACGTGGTCGTGAGCACGGCGGCCGAGAGATCCACGACCAGACTCGGCACCGACGGCAGCAGCAGCATCCCCATGAACTCCGACAGGGCGTTCATGTACGCGCCCGACAGAATGTTGCCGGCTTCCTTGAGGCACGACTGCTCGATCGTCTCGAACACCTGCGTCGTGCCGAGCGGGCGCTTGAGCAACATGTCGCACAGCTGCCGGCCGACGGGCTCGGGGAAGAGCAACAGCGTCCGTCCCGTGAGATCGCCGAGCATGTGCATGAGGACCGCGGCGACGACTTCCTGCGGATCACCGATCAACCCCGGCACGTCCTCGAGGCGCGCGATGTTGATCTCCGGGACGGAGATCATGATGCGGCGGTGCGTGAGCTGCGACAGCGCCGTCGCCGCGTGGCCCGCCCCGATGTTGGCGACTTCTTTCAGCGCGTCGAGCTGTAGGGCTTTCAGATCACGGACGTCTTCCATCGCTCCTCCAGAGCTAGACCAGACCCGCAGCGTCGAGAATCAGCGCGGGCACTCCGTCGCCCATGATCGTGGCGCCACTGAACACCGGCAGCGTGCCCTGCGGCGCGTCAAATCCCTTCACGACAATCTCCTGCTGGCTCAACATGCCGTCGACCACGACACCCGCGCGCCGTTCACCCATCTCGAGGACAATTACCGGGCGGCGCGGGGGTGGCGCAGGAGCGCCGCCGTTCGTTCCCAAAAGTTTCCTGAGATCCACCAGCGGTATCACGCGATCGCGCAGCACGATCGCATCCTTCCCGTCCATCGTCGTCAGCGGCGTCGTGCCGAACTCCACCGTCTCGGCGACGTACGTGAGCGGCAAGGCGTAGCGCTCGTGGCCGACGGCGGCGATCAGCGCACGCACGATCGCCAGGGTGACCGGCAACCGCAGCACGAACGCGGTGCCCTTCCCCGGCTCGGTACGGATTTCGATCGAGCCGCCGAGCGCGCGGATGCGCGTCATGGCGACATCGATGCCCACGCCGCGGCCGGAGACGGCAGTCACCGACTCCGCCGTCGAGAATCCGGGCCGGGCGAGCACGCGCAACAACTGGTCGTCCGACAGGGATTCCACGTGTGGTCCGACGATCCCTTCGCGCCTCGCCTTCTCCAGGATCTGCGCCCGATCGATGCCGCGCCCGTCGTCGGAGATGCTGATCGCGACACTCGAACGCTCGCGCACCGCCGCCAGCACGATTTCCCCCTCGGGATTCTTCTTGTGCCGTTTGCGCTCGGCGGGCGACTCGATGCCGTGGTCCACGGCATTGCGGAGCAGATGCATGAGCGGGTCGCCAAGCTCATCGAGGATCTGGCGATCGAGCTCGATCTCCTTTCCCTCGACGCGAAACGCCACCTGCTTGCCGAGCTGCCGCGCCACGTCGCGCACGAGACGCGGAAAGCGGTCGAACACCTGCCACACCGGCGTCATCCGCGCCTGGATGATTTCGTTCTGCAGGTCGGAGGCGAGACGCGAGACGTGGATCGCGACATCGTCGATCTCCGGATCCTTGCCCAACCAGCGTGCCGCCAGCTCGTTCAGACGGCCCCGCTCAGTGACGAGCTCGCCGATCAAGTCCATGAGGGTGTCGAGGCGCCGCAGATCGACGCGGATGTGACGGCCGCGTCCCGCTCCCCCTCCTCCCCCTCCTCCAGCGGCCGCACTTTCGGCCGGGCTGACCTGACTCTCGTCCGTTCCACCGCCGGTCGACACTCGCTCGACGTCTCCCACTGATCGGACGGCAGCCTCGATGTCCGTGGCCGCCGCGGCAGTGTCGAGCTCGACCACAAATCGACCATCGAAGTCGTCCGACTCGAAGGCGGCAGGCGGCGGCTGCACCCGGTGCACCGTGCCCAACCCCTGCAGCTTGCGAACGACGAGCATCGCCCGCCCCCCTTTGAGGGGGGCTTCCGGCCGTATCATGACGTTGATGAGGCGGCTAGATCCCAGAGACGCAGAACTGACAGACGCAGCAGGGGCAGCAGGTAAACTCTCGGACTCGGGGGACGAAACGAAGTGACGCGCGAGCGCGCTTGGTTGTGGCGCGGGTTTCGTCTGGACCGTGGCCTGATCGATCTCGGCGAGGACCGCGAGGTCGGCTTCCCGCTCACGGCCTGCAACGGCGAGCCCGACCGCTTTCTCGAGCGCATCGGTCGCGCGAAACAGCAGCTGGATGATGTCCTCGGAGGGTGCGTGACCGCTGCGACGCAGATGGTCGAGTAGGTTCTCCATGCGGTGCGCGAGATCGGCGACGCGGCCGTATCCCATCGTCGCCGCCATCCCTTTGATCGTATGCACGGCACGGAACAGCCCGCCGACCGGTTCGGCCGCCGCCGGGTTCCGCTCCCACTCGAGCAACAACTGATTGCAGGCGCTCAAGTGCTCGCGGCTTTCGGCCAGGAACAGCTCGGCGTACTGCGAGAGATCCATGACTACCCCAGCACGCGCTGGACGGCTTCGAGCACGCGGGAGGGCTGGAACGGTTTGACGACGAAGTCCTTGGCGCCTGCTTGGATCGCCTCGACGACCAGCGCCTGCTGACCCATGGCGCTGCACATCAGGATCTTGGCGTCAGGGTCGTGTTTGACGATCTCGCGGACGGCATCGATGCCGCCCATGTCGGGCATCACGATGTCCATCGTGACCAGGTCCGGCTTGAGCTGCCGGTACTTCTCCACCGCTTGCGTGCCGGTTTCCGCCTCGCCGACCACCTCGAATCCGGCCTGCCCCAGGATGTCGCTGATCATCGTGCGCATGAAGATGGCGTCGTCACAGACGAGAACCGTGTGGCTCACTGCTCGCTCCTTAGGAAGTCAGAATCGGGCCCAACAGCGCCGCGACATCGAGTACGATGAAAACATCCCCGTTCCGCCGGCCCACCGCGCGGACCAGTGTCGGATCCACGCCCGGCAGGTCGTGCCGGTCCTCTAGCGTGTTTTCACCAGCGGCCAGCATATCGAGTACTTCGTCAACCGTAAAGCCGATCAGCCTGTGCAATCCGTCTTCTTTCTCCGCGCCCCCCCCCGCCCCCCCCGCCGCCCCTGCCGCGCCTCCTCCCAGTTCGAGGATAATCGTCGAGCCCGCGGCGACTTCGAGAGAGGAGCTGGGAGCCGTTGCGGGAGGTGCGGGGGTGGGGGGGGTGGGGGGGGCCGGAAGGCCCAAGGCACGCCACCCTTCCACGACCGTCACCAGTGTGCCGCGTACATTCACGAGCCCCGCCACGACCGGGGGCGCGCCCGGGATACGCGTCGTTGGGAGGCGCGGGAGAATCTCGCGCACTTGGTCCACCTCGGCCGCGCACGCCAATGTGCCCACGCGGAACACGAGCAGGCGAGCGGGGACGAGGCTTCCGTCAGTCATCGGATGCGAAGAAGCCAAGATACTGCAAGGGGTTGCGCTGAGCAAGCAAATTTGCGTCGGCGGCCGCTTCCGCCAGCGCGGGACGCAAGTCATCGGGCCATTCGGACGTCACGGCGATCGGCTCATTGGTTACGGGATGGACGAACGAGAGCGCCGCCGCATGCAGCAGCTGGCGCGGCGCGAGCGTCTCGAGACGCTCCGCTTCCATCCGCGCGGAGGGGGTCACACGCCGGCTGCCACCGAACGTGTACTCGCGGTCCCCGACGATCGGGCAACCCACATGCGCCAAATGCACACGGATCTGATGGGTGCGGCCGGTGCCGAGGCGGACACGCAAGAGATCGGTATGCGCGAAGCGGGCTACAAGACGCGCGTGTGTCACGGCATGCCGGCCACCCTGTGCCACCGTCATGCGTTTGCGCTCTTTGGGATGACGCGCGATCGGCGCCTCGATGTCGACCGGACTTTTGCGCAGGTGCCCCCACACGATCGCCGCATACACGCGTTTGACGGCGCGTCGTTCGATTGCGCCCGCCAGTCTGCGGTGCGCGAGATCGGTCTTCGCCACTACCAGCAATCCGGACGTGTCGCGATCGAGCCGGTGCACGATCCCGGGGCGCCCTTCGGTGCTTCCCCGCGAGAGCTCGGTGCCCCGCCCCACCAGCACATTCACGAGCGTGTCGTCCCAGTGACCGGGCCCCGGATGAACGACGAGACCGGCGGGCTTGTCGAGCACGGCGAGGTGCTCGTCCTCGTAGACGAACCGCAGCTCCGCGTGCGCCGGGGCGTAGGTCCGCGGCGCTGCTGCTTCCGGAAGCTCCACCGTGACCTCGATCCCCGGCTCGAGCACCGCCGATGCGCGCAGCGCTTTGCCGCGCGCGGTCACGCGGCTTTGGGCGATGAGGCGTCCGGCTTGTGTGCGAGAGAGGGCGAGCTGGTCGGCGAGGAAACGATCGAGGCGTTCAGTCGTGCGAACAACACAAAAGGTGATGTTCAAGGCTCGGCCGCCCGAGCCTCCTTAGCCCGCTGTTGCGCGCGGCCTTCCTGCCAGAGCGAGAGTCCGAGGGCAATGGCGCCGATCGTGATGGCCGAGTCGGCCACGTTGAACGTCGGCCAACGCCACGCGCCGACGCCGACGTCGACGAAGTCGACGACGCCCTGCGCGCTGCGAATCCGGTCGATCAGGTTGCCGACCGCGCCGCCGCAGACCAGCGCCAGGGCGAGCAGCCGGAAGCGGTCGCCGGGACGCGTGCTGCGCACGAGGGACGCGAGCACGAACAGCGCGACGACGGCAAGCGCCATGAAGATCCAGCGGGAGTTGTCGCCCACGTGCAGCCCGAACGCGGCCCCTTCATTGTAGACGAGCCGGAACTGGACGGTGTCCCCGATGATCGCGAGCGGCAGCCGCCGCGCCAGGAACGACTCCGCGATCAGTTTGGTGACGAAATCGGAAACGACGACCGCGGCCGCCGTTCCCCAAAACAGCCGGCGCTCAGCGGCGTTTACCATCTTCCTCTTTCGCCTTGCACTTGATGCAGAGTCGCGCGTGGGGGAGGGCGTCGAGCCGATCGAACCCGATCAGCTCGCCGCACTGCTCGCAGCGCCCGAACCGCTCGGGCGAGCTGTACAGCCGGCGCAGCGCCTCGTTCACGTGCCACAGGTACCGCCCTTCCTGCGACGCGAACAGGAACTGCTTCTCGCGCTCCATCGCATCGGTGCCCTGATCGGCCATGTGGAAGGAGTAGCTCGAGAGATCCCCGTCGGACGCCTGGAGGCTCGAGTTGAACGACTCACCGTAGTGGCCCAGCTCCTTGATGACGCGGGCGCGCTCTTCGAGCAACCGCTTCTCGAGATGGGTCAGCTGCTTTTTATTGAGGCCACCACTCTTGGCCTTCACCTTCGTCGACTTCGTCGGCATTATCTGGTTCCGCCCTTTCTTCCGTCGTGACGCCGGAGCGCAATCGTCGTCTGGCGTCCTTCGATGTCTACCTCACGCTGCAAATCGGGCTCGTCCAGCACCGCGCCGAACACCATCCGGCGCGCCAACGTCTCGCCTTCGACGAACCCCTGAAACGCGCGCGTCGCGGCCACCACGTCGGCGGCGCCGGTGATGCTCAACTCGATGCGCGTCGTGTATTCGTATCCCGCCTCCTTGCGGAGACGTTGCACGCGATTCACCACCTCGCGCGCCAATCCTTCCTGCACCAGGTCGTCGCTCAGCTCGGGATCGAGCGCAACGACGTATGGCCCATCCGCCTGCACCAGCCACTCGCTGGCGACTTCACGCGTGACGGTCACATCCTCCGGTCGAAACTCCCATGCGCCGGTTGTGACCGTCTCACTCTGCTCGAGAGCCTGCAATTGCTCTGGCGTCAGCTCGGCAGCCGCCGCGGCCGCCTGCGGCGTGTCCTTGCCATAGCGTTTGCCCAGGGTCCGAAAGTTCGCTTTACCGCGGAGCCGCACCAGATCGTGGTCGGACGCCACGACTTGGACCGATTTCACGTTGACTTCGGCAGCCAGAATATCTAACAGGTCTGACAAGGCCGGGCCCTGGACGGCCGCCGGAACGGCCAGTTGCATCCGGGCGAGGGGCTGCCGGACCCGCAAATTGCGCGATTCCCGTGCCGCCCGGGCGAGGGAGGCCAGCCTCCGGACGGTATTCATGGCCGCCAGCAGCTCGGGCTCGCGGTGCCCCCGGTCGACCGGGAAGGGGGCGAGGTGCACGGAGGTTCCCGTCAGGGCCCGGTGCACCCAGTCAGAGATGAAGGGGCCAGCCGGGGCGAGCAGCCGGACCGCCGCCACCAGGGCCTCGTGCAACGTCTCGAGCGCGATTGGGTCGGTCGCCCGGTCGGGGGCCCAGAAGCGCGGCCGGTTGCGCCGGATGTACCAGCGCGACAGGTCCTCGCTGACGAAGTCCATGATGGCGCGCACGCCTGCCGTCACGTCGTAGGTCGACCATGCCTGCCGCACCTGCGCGACGACCTCGTCCAGCCGCGCGAGCAGCCAGCGATCCGGCGACGGCCGCTCGGCCGACGGCGTGCGGTCCTCTTCCGCGGGTGGCCGCCAGTCCTGGGCGTAGCGCCGGAAAAAATCATAGGTGGAGCGCAGCGTGTTGAGGAAGCCGCCCGCCACGTCCGGGATCTGCCGCGGATCGAAGCGCTTGGGGAGCCACACCTGGCTCTGCCCACACAAGTAGAGTCGCACGGCGTCCGCGCCGTGCTCGCCGATCACTTTCCAGGGATCGACGATGTTGCCGCGGCTCTTCGACATCTTCGCGCCGTGTTCGTCGAGCAGCAGGTCGTTCACGATCACGTGCTTGTAGACCGGCGCGTCGAACACCGTCACGCCGATCGCGAGCAGCGAGTAGAACCAGCCGCGCGTCTGGTCCACCCCTTCGCAGATGTAATCGGCCGGAAAATGCTCCTTGAAGTCGGCCTCGTGCTCGAACGGGTAGTGCCATTGGGCGTACGGCATCGACCCCGAGTCGAACCACGCATCGATCACTTCGGGGACGCGCCGCATCGTGCCGCCGCAGTCACGACAGGCCCAGGTATACCCGTCGATGTAGGGCTTGTGCGGATCAAAGTCCGGCGGGAGCTCTTTCCCCCAGCGTTGCGACAGGTCCTTGTAGGAGCCGATGACTTCGCGGTGCTCGCGCTCGACGTCGCACTCCCACACGTTGAGCGGCGTGCCCCAGTAGCGGTCGCGCGACAGCGCCCAGTCGATGTTGTTCTCGAGCCACTCGCCGAAGCGGCCCGCGCCGGTCTCCGGCGGATGCCAGTCGACTTCGCGATTCACTTCGAGCATCCGCGCCTTGGCCGCGGTCGTGCGCACGAACCACGAGCTGCGGGCATAGTAAATCAGCGCCGAGTCGCAGCGCCAGCAGAACGGATACGAGTGCGTGTAGGCCCTCGTCTCGAGCCAGCGCCCGACCTGCTTCAGCCGCTCGATGATGATGCGATTCGTTTCCTTGTCGGTGACGAGCTTGCCTTCGATCGCCGGCCAGTTCGTCCCCGTGAAGGTGCCGTCGGGGGCCACGGGATTGATGAACACGAGGCCGTACTGTTGCGCCGTGGCATAGTCGTCGGCGCCGAACGCGGGGGCCATGTGGACGAGCCCCGTGCCCTCGTCGGCCGTGACGAACGCGCCTGCCACCACGACGGCCCGCTGGCCGCGCCGATCCGCCGGCATCGGCACCTCATCGAGCGGCCGGACGTATTTCCGGCCGACCAGATCGCGGCCCGGATACGTCGCCACGCGCGGCGCGCCGCCGAGTGGCTTGCCGTGCACGTGCACGTCGGCCGCGCGCTGCACCGCGGCGATGTAGCGCACCCCCTCCACTTCCCATTCGCCGTATTCGAGATCGGGATGGACGGCGACCGCTACGTTCGAGAGCAGCGTCCACGGCGTCGTCGTCCAGATGACGAGCTGGCGCGCGCGGTCCTCCGCGAGCGGGAACGTCACGTAGACGGAGTTCGTCTGCACCGTGTCGTAGCCTTGCGCGACTTCGTGCGACGACAGCGCCGTCCCGCACCGCGGACAATACGGCAGCACCTTGTGACCGCGGTACAGGAGCGCCTTCTCGTGCAGCCGTTGCAGCAGCCACCACACCGTCTCGATGTAGTCGTTGCTGTACGTGATGTAGGGATGGTCGTAGTCGAGCCAGTACGCGATCCGATCGGACAGCGCCTCCCAGTCGGCCTTGTACTTGAAGACGCTCTCGCGGCAGAGCCGGTTGAACTTCTCGACGCCGAAGGCCTCGATGTCCTTCTTGCCGTTGAGGTTCAGCATTTTCTCCACTTCGATCTCGACCGGCAGGCCGTGCGTATCCCAGCCCGCGATGCGCGTGACGCGCTGGCCGAGCATCGTGTGGTAGCGGCAGATCAGATCCTTGAGCGTCCGCGAAAAGACGTGGTGGATGCCCGGCTGGCCGTTCGCGGTCGGCGGCCCCTCGAAGAAGACGAACGGCGGCCCGTAGCGGGTGGCTTCGCTCACGCGCCAGAACAAGCGCTCGTGCTTCCAGGTCGCGAGCAGCTGCTTCTCCAGCGCGTCGAGCCCTTGCGTCAAATCGGAAGACGAATAGGCCATCGGCTAGAGCTGCTCCAGGACGCCGCGCACAAGCGTGGCGAGTTTGGGCTCGGCCCCGCGAGCCACGGCGATGATCTGCTCGACCGACGTCGGCTCGAGCGCGTCCGGCAAGCAATTATCGGTGATGATCGAAAGGCCGAGCACGCGCATGCCCTGATGCACCGCGGTGATCACCTCGGGCACGGTGCTCATCCCCACGAGATCGGCGCCCAGCGCGCGCAACATGCGGTACTCCGCGCGGGTCTCGAGGTTTGGTCCCGGGACCGCGACGTAGACGCCTTCGCGCAGCACGATCTTGTGCTCGAGCGCAACTCGGTGCGCCAGTCTCCGCAGCTCCGGATCGTAGGCCGACGACATGTCGGGGAAGCGCGGGCCCTCGGCATCGACATTCGGACCGACGAGCGGGTTGTCGCCGAGCAGGTTGATGTGATCGGAGATGAGCACGAGATCCCCGGTCGCCCAGAGTGGATGCATGCCGCCCGACACGTTGGACACGATCAGCGTCTTGGCGCCGAGCGTCCGCAGCACGCGCACGGGAAACGCGACCTGCTGCAGTGTGTAGCCCTCGTAGCGATGAAAGCGCCCTTGCATGATCGCGACGCGGCGTTTGGCGATACTCCCGAACAATAACCGGCCGGCGTGCGTCTCGACCGTGGGCGTCGGGAATCCGGGGATATCGGGATACGGGATCGTCGCTTCCGCGTTCAGCTCATCGGCGAGCGCACCGAGGCCGGTGCCGAGGATCACCGCGACCTCCGGAACGACCGCGGTCCGCGACCGGACGGCGCGGACCGCATCGGCAACGGATGCTCCGGTCACCTCTGGCCGTCTAGTGCCCGAAGCTCAGCGAGCTGGCGCTCGAGGAGCGCGCGAAAGCCGCCGACGTATTGCTGAAACTGGCGCTCGGTCTCGGCCATCCGCACCTTCACTGCACTCTCCAAGCTCTTGGCCTCGTCGAGGAGTCGCTTCGCCTGGGCCTCCGCCTCGCGCACGATCACCTGCCCCTCACGCTCGGCCGTGGCGCGCGTCTCCTGGCGCAGCTGCTGCGCGGCCACGAGCGCCTCGTTCATCGCCTTTTCGCGCTCCCGGAACACGCGCAGCTGCTCGGTCAGCGCCTGGACGCGCTCCTCGAGCACCTGGCGCTCACGGTTGGCGCGTTCCAGCACGTCGGCGACGCGCATCTGGAAATCTTCGACGCCCGCCGTATCATAGCCGCGCAGGCTCTTGCGGAACTCCTGCTTACGGATGTCGAGCGGCGTCAGGGTGAACGCGGGATCCGTCATGTCCTCGGACCGAACAGGACTGTACCCAATCGGATCACCGTTGCTCCCTCCGCGACCGCTGAAGCGTAGTCGCCGGACATCCCCATCGACAGGGTCGGCAGCCATACTCCTACCTCCTCTTTGATCCTATCGCGCAGGACGCGCAGCCCCCGGAACGTCCGGCGCTGCACATCCACATCATCGGTCAATGGTGCCAACGTCATCAAGCCTTCCAGGCGCAGCGCGCCTAGCGCCGCGACTTGTCGCGCCAGCGCCGGCGTGTCCGCGGGCGTGCAGCCGCTCTTCTGGGCCTCGCCGGCGACGTTCACCTGCAAGAGCACGCGCACCGCAGCGGCCGCACGCTTGTCGAGCTCGGTTGCGAGCTCGAGCGAATCCACAGAGTGCACGAGCTCGAAGCGGCCGGGCACCAGCTTCGCTTTGTTGCGTTGCAGATGCCCGATTAGATGCCAGCGAATCCCATCGACATCGCGCAGCGCGTCCTGCTTCTGCAGCGCTTCCTGAACGCGGTTCTCGCCGATGTCGGACAGTCCCACGTCGCGTGCCGCCCGGACCGCGTCAGTCCCAAATCCCTTGGTGACCGCGACGATCGTCACGGCCTGCGGCGCCAGTCGCGCAATCTCGGCCCTCACCTGCGCCAAACGTTCCGGCAGGGCCTCGAAAGCCATAGCCTTTGAATATAGGGGGACGGACAACTAGCGGCTAAAGAGGCTCTGAACTCCTTGAGTTTCCACGCGGTGGATGATGGCGGCGAGCGCCTGGCTGGGATTCAGATGGTAGGCGCGGCGCAGGTAGTCCAGGGTGCGGCGCTGGTCGCCGCGCACCGCCGCGGCGTTGCCAAGCTCCAGAAACGGCGTCGCAAACGAAGTCGCTACCTGTTGCGCCGCCGGCTCGAGCTCGAGTGAATCAGCACGGAACAGGCGGCCCCACTGGAACACCGAGTCCACGAGCATGCGCGTCCGTGCCGTGTCCACGATCGGGCCTTGAATACCGCGCAGGAAGCGGCGTGTCGAGTCGGCACGCGGAGCGACTTTGAAGACGAGTCCCTGGAATACGAGGTCGGGATCGAGCCCGAGCCAGGAGCCACGCCCCGACGACACGCCGAACGTGACGGGTCGCGAGGGCAGATAGGTGGCGAGCGTGAAGAGGATCACCTGATCGGCCGTCAGCAAACGCTGTCCCTTGCGGAACACCAGTTCCATACCACCCGCGCGGAACACCCCATCCTGGCCGAGCTCCATCGGCTGCATTTCTTGGATGTCATGCTCCGTGAGCTGCAGCGCCGGACCCGGCGGCGGCTGCGACGGTGCAAGTGTCCGGTAGGCGGCGGGCGCATGGGCCGCATCGAAGGGTCGCGCCTGCCGCGTGGCCAGCTGGCGCAGGTACCAGTCGAGGTTGGCGAGCGACAGGTTGATCTGCGTAACGTCCTGGCGGATGCCTTCGACTTCCTGGAGATACCACACCGGGAAGGTGTCGTTGTCCCCGAATCCGAACAGCACGCCGTACGGCTCGACCGATTGCAACATGTTGTAGGCGAAGTCGCGCGCGATGGTCGCGTCCGGCCCGTGCCGGCGCGAGGCGGCCGGGAAATTGGCGCCCACCGGGAGCAGCGTGATCAGTGATGCCAGCGCAACTCCCCAGCGCGTGATCGCGACGCGGCCGTGTTCCGCCAACCGCCGCACGAGACGCACGAGCCCGAACGCGGCGAACATTCCCCAGACCTGGAAGCTGACCACGAAGAAGTAGTCGCGCTCCCGCACTTCATGCTGATCGATGGTCGGGTAGCGGTCCCAGAACATCGAGTACCCGGCTTTGAAATTCATGTAAATGACGAGACCCACGCCGGTGACGAGCCACAGCGCGCCGAGCAGGTAGACAAACCCCACGTCACGGCGGCGTGTGAATTCGAATCCCAGACTCCCCAGCGTGAAAAACACGAGCGCGGCGATGACCATCGGGGCGAACGGCAATCCGCGTGCCCATTGCCAGGAGCAGTACTGGAAGTAATTGAGGAACTGCTGTCCGAAGACATTCAGCGTGCGGGCGGCACCCGGTACCATGGGGTTGTCGAGCAGGCCACGGCTGCCGAATTGCTCGCGCCGGATGACCGCCAGCAGGCTGCTCCACTGGTCGGGCTGCGCCTCGTTGAGGATCGGGTGCAGGCCGGAGCGGATATAGAGGAACGTGTAGACGGAAATCCCGACAGCGGCCACACCGATCGCCAACAGCGGGAACGCTCTCGAGCCGCTCCGCACGCAGAACACCACCGCCGCGACGAGCAGCAAGCTGCCCACCATGAGCACCTTCCCGCTCCCCAGGCCCACTGCGACCAGCACGATCCACAACGCGCTCAGCGCACACCACTCCGCCCATTCCATCTGCCGCTCGACGGGATCGGCCGCGGGCGACGCGCGCAGCGTGTGCAGCATGAACACCGACACGGCGGGCCCGACGAGCAGCGCAAGCAGGTGATTGCCGATGGACAGCGCGGCGACGTAGACGATCAGCAGCAGGATGTGCGGCGCGCGAGCCGTGCCGCGGAGGTCGCGCCACCGGACGGCGAGCCAGCTGATGGCGGCGATGCTGAACGTCGCCACTGCGTAGACCTCGGTCTCGTTGCTGTTCTGCCAGTGCGTAAACGGGAACGCGGACAGGATCGCGGCCGCGGTCGCACCTCCCATGTGTAGCCAGTCGACCTCACCGACCAGCAGCCGGTGCGACACGAGAAAGAGACAGCCGGCTCCGGAAGCGGAGAAGCACGCGCTCATCAGATTCATCCGCCAGGCGTACCCGCCAATCCTGACGATGCCGGCCCACACATGGCCCATCAGGACGAACAGCGGTGTGCCCGGCGGATGGGGCACCCCGAGCACTTTTGCGGCGGTGATGAATTCGCCCGCGTCCCACAGCGTGACGGTAGGAGCCAGCGTGATCACATAACCGGTGAGGACCAGGAGGGCGACAGCCGCCGCCTCCCGGTAGGGTGGCTTAGGTGGCAGGCTGCGTCACGCGCTCGCCGCCTGGCAAATGCGAGACGACGCCCGAGAGAAGATCGCGCACCTGCTGCGGCGTGAGATGGCGATAGAGGAGGCCGTGGCTCGCGACCGAAATCGTCGAGGTCTCTTCCGAGACGACGAGGACCGTCGCGTCGGTCTCCTCAGACAGACCGAGCGCCGCGCGATGCCGCGTGCCGAGCGATTTGTCGGCAACCTTGAACTGCGTGAGCGGGAGCACGCACCCCGCGCCGATGATCTGGTCTCCGCGAATCAGGATCGCGCCGTCGTGGAGCGGCGAGTACGGCGTGAAGATGGTGGTGAGCAGATCGGCCGAGACCTTTGCCTCCATCGGCACACCCGTCGTGATGAACTCCTCGAGCCCAATGTCGCCTTCGACGGCGATGATGGCGCCGGTTCCGGCGCGCGACAGCCGGTCGAGCGCCTCCGCGATCTCCTCCGCCACCGATTGCCGGTCGCCGCGCGAAAACGCGCGCATGAGCCGCGATTGCCCGAGCCGGGCGAGGGCGTTGCGCAGCTCCGGCTGGAACACGACGACCGCCGCAAACGCGCCGTACGTGAAGACGACACCGAGCAGCGTGCTGATCATCGTGAACTTGGCGAACACGGCCACGAAGTAGGTCAACGACAGAATCACGAGGCCGATCACGATCTGCAGGGCGCGCGTGCCGACGAGGAACAGCAGGAACTTGTAGATGACGAACGACACCAGCAGGATCTCGAACAGATCCGGCCACAGCCGCGGGGACATGAACTTGAAGGCGTCTACGTTCACGTTGGATTGGTCGTAGCGCTCGCCAGTGCAAGGGCTTCACGTGTCAATGCGACGTCGTGAACCCGGAACAGCCGCGCGCCCCGCTCCCAGGCGAGTGCGCAGCCGACGGCCGTGGCGCGATCGCGGTCCTCCACGGGTCGCCCCGTCGCGGCACCCAAAAACCGCTTCCGCGACACGCCGACGGCTACAGGATAGCCCAGCGCGACGATCGTTGCCAGTTCGTCGAGCAGCCGAAGGTTCTGCGTCGCCGTCTTGGCAAACCCGAACCCGGGGTCCACGACGATGCGCTCCCGGGCGATTCCCGCCCGCCCCGCCCGCCCCGCCCGCTCCGCCCGCTCCGCCCGCTCGGCCATCCCTCCCAGCTCCGCAGCGACCTCGGCCGCGACGTGACCGTACTTGGCCAGGTCGTCCATCGTATCCGGCGTGCCGCGCATGTGCATGAGAATCACCCCGGCCTGTGCGTCGCCCGCGACCGCCGCCAGCCCGGCATCGAAGCGCAGACCGGAAACGTCGTTGATCACGGCCGCACCGGCGTCGAGCGCCGCCCGTGCGACCTCGGCCTTCCGGGTGTCCACGGAGATCGGGCCAAGTCCACGCTTCGCGAGGCCCGCGATGACGGGAACCACTCGCGCGATCTCCTCTTTGACGGGGACCGCGGCGGCGCCGGGACGGGTGGACTCACCGCCGATATCCAAAAGACGTGCGCCGTCGGCCGCGAGCCGTGCGCCGTGTTCGATCGCGGCCTCGACGGACGGCAAATGCCCACCGTCGGAAAACGAGTCCGGCGTGACGTTGACAATGCCGATGATCACGGGGCTTTCGAGGGACAACTCGGCCCCGCGGATCGCCCAGGAGCGCGGCGGCTCGGCGCGCGCGGCGAGCAGGCGACCCAGAGCCGGCGCGAGTCGCGCGAGCTCGGCGGGCGCGCGGTCGTAGCGCGCGAGCGGCGCGATGCGGCTCGCGGCGCCGGCGACGAGCGCCCAGCCGGCGCCGGTCAGCACGTCGGCGCCCCCCCCCGACTTGGCGCTCCAGTGCACGAGCGCTTCGCGCTCCGCCTCGGTGATGTCCTCGATGAGAACAACGAGCTGCTGGATGCCCACCGCCGCGAACCACGCGGGCTGCGCTTCCCAACCACGAGCCGCGAGCGCCGCACGCACCGCTTCCGGTGTCTGCGCGGCGAGCGCGGTGACGTTCACCGCAGCGCCTGGACCACCTGCAGTCGAGCCGCACGGAGCGCCGGGAAGAAACCGCCGACGACGCCCATCACGACGGCGAACACCAGGCCGGCCAGCAACAGAAACGGGGTGACCCGGAAACTGAACGCGATCTCGCTGAAGCTCGACCAGTTCGTCGTACTGGTGACGATGCCGTTGAGCGGCAGCGCAAACAGGCCGCCCAAAAAGCCACCGATGATAGCGATGAAGGCGGATTCGGCGAGGAAGCTCACGAGAACCGTCCACGGCTTGAAACCGAGGGTGAGCAGCACACCGATCTCCGGCGCGCGCGACGCGATCGCGGCGTACATCGTGTTGATCGCGCCAAAGACGGCTCCCACGGCCATGATCGCCGTGATCATGATCGCGAGGAAGGTCAGGATGTTGCCCAGGAGCTGCGATTGCTGCGCGTAGAACTCAGACTCGCGATGCACATCGACCGTCATGCGCTTGTCCGCCTGTAGCGCGCGCTGCGCCTCCTCAAACGTGGCGGGATCCTTCAGCCTGAACGTGATAGACTGAAAGACCTCGCCGCGGAACACGGGCATGAATTGCTCGTTCTCTCCCCAGACCTCAGACTCGAACGCCGACCCGGCGGCGGAAAACTGGCACGTGACAGTCCAGTCTCGACCGGCGAAATGGAGCGTCTGCCCCACGCCGGTATGCGGAAACCGCTTGGTGAGCCGGCTTCCTACGCAGACCTCCGGTCGCCCCGAGGTAGGCCGCTGGCCGGCCGTAAGCTTCACGTTCGAACGTACCTGCCAGGCCTGATCGCTCACGCCGCGCACCACCACGTTCGCGATCTGCGTCGTGTCGAACGACTTCGCGAGCGGAATCAAGACGTACACCTCGGGCGAGACGAGCGGCCGGCCGTCCGCCCCCGTCGCCACATGCGGATCGGCCGCGATCATGCTGGCGACGTCGCGCCCCAACCCGCTGGACAGCTCCGAATCAGCGCCCTTGCGCAGCACGATGGCATTCGTGTTCGAGCCGGTTTTCGCCAGCGCGGCGCGGAAGCCGTTCGCGAGCGCGAGCATGCCGATGAACACAGCAACGACCAGGCCGACGCCGAGCGCGGTCAGCGTCGTCGACACCGGACGGCGCACCACGCTGCGAACGTTATAGACGATGCGAATCATTCGACGTGCCGCAGCGCCTGGACGACCGGGAGCCGCGCGGCGCGCAGCGCAGGCACGAGGCCGCTCGCCAGCATCAGCCCGACGGCGATCAGCGCGCCAACGAGCAGCGTGGTCGACGCCACCTTGAATCCCGGCAGGAAACCCGCGCCGTTGAAGTTGATGGCCGGATAGAGAAGCTTCGCACCGCCCA